>ERZ651776.344-NODE-344-length-68080-cov-10.243180_pt1 | contig 68080 bp, 59 predicted proteins | sample MGYA00514761_ERZ651776 | MGnify/ENA metagenome assembly ERZ651776
GTCTCGCATCGCAGCCTGTTCCATGGGTGACAATCATTTGCGCTAGCTGCGTTGCCCAGCTGGACTGAGGGCCGCGTAGAGCGCGCATACGGCCGAGTACAGCCGCTTTGACCCGCGCATTGAATCATCCCAGGCATTGCGGTCTAGGCCGAGTCAATCGCCGTGCGCGCGCCGCGGCTTTTCGTTCTTGCATCCCCGCGGGCGGATTGGCGGCGGTTGCTGAGAGTCTGGTTTGGCGCCGGTCTGCGGCCTGGTTGGCTGTTGGCCGCGAGTCTTTCGGGTCGCGTCATGGCCTGATAAAGGATGATATGCTCAGGGGCTAAGAGATTGATCAATCGAGGAGCCTTGAAATGGCGCAATATATTGCAAACAGAGTGGCCACGGCGGGCGCGGATGCGGCCTTGGTGGATGAGCGCGGCAGCACCACTTGGACGGATCTGAATACGCGGGTGAATCAGATCATTGCCGCGCTGCGGGGCGCAGGGATCGAGTCGGGTGACACCATTGCGGTTTTCTCGGGCAACTGCCGAGAGTTCTTAGAAATCATGGCCGCGGCTGCCCATTGCGGCGTGATCTACGTGCCGGTGAACTGGCATTTTACGACCGATGAACTGCAGTATGTGGTGGATGATGCGGGCTGTAAAATGCTGTTTGCCGAAGGGCAGTTTCATGAGGTCACGAGCGCCGTTAAGGCCAGTAAGGGTCAACCCCTCACGCGAATTGGAATCCGGATGACGCCTGCGCAAACAGCCGCTGATGGGTTCATCGATTACGAACACTTCTTGGCGGCGCAACCGTCTGATGAGCCCGAGGCCCAAACCCTAGGTGGACCCATGTTCTATACGTCCGGCACGACCGGCCGGCCAAAGGGGGTCCGCTCAAGCGCCTCAAAAGCGGTGATGCCGGTTGAAATGCTGGAGCTCATGGGCGGCAGCATGGCGCAAATGCTTGGCATTCCCAATACCGGGCGCACCTTTGTTTGCGGGCCGCTGTATCATTCGGCGCAATGGGCCTTTTCGTTCTTAGTCTTGATGACGGGCAGTCAAATTGTGACCCGGCACCGTTTTGATGCCGCAGAATCTCTGGCCTTGATCGATGCCCACCAGATCACCAATGTGCACTTAGTCCCGACGCAATTCAGTCGCTTTTTGAAACTGGATGCGGCGGTTAAGCAAAGCTTCAAGGGTGATTCCTTGCAAGTCGTGTGGCATGGCGCCGCGCCCTGTCCGCCTATGGTGAAGCGTCAGATGATCGATTGGTGGGGCCCGGTGATCAATGAATATTATGGCTCGACGGAAGGCTCGATTGTCACGACCGCGTCGGCTGAAGAGTGGCTTGCGCGGCCCGGGACCGTTGGCAAACAGTCGGCGATGGTTGAAATCACGATCGTTGATGAAAATGGCGCGGCGCGCCCGGTGGGGGAGTCCGGTGACATCTATGTGCGCAATCTGATGGGCTCAGATTTTGAATACCACAACGAACCCGAGAAAACCGAAGCGGTGCACCTAAAGCCGGGTGTCTTCACCTTTGGCGATGTCGGTTATTTCGATGAAGACGGGTATCTGTATTTGAGTGACCGCAAGATCGACATGATTATCTCGGGCGGCGTTAATATCTATCCTGCGGAAATCGAAGGGGTGCTGGCAACCCATGCCCTGGTGCAGGATGTTGCGGTCTTCGGCATTCCCAATGAGGAGTTTGGGGAAGAAGTCAAAGCAGCCGTTGAGCTGGTGCCCGGTGCAACGGTTGATCCGGCCTTGGCCGAGACGCTTGCGGCTTTCTGTCGGGAACATTTGGCTGGCTACAAAACGCCGAAGAGTTTTGATTTCGTTGTGGACATGCCGCGGCATGAAACCGGAAAACTGTATAAGCGCAAGTTACGCGATCCCTACTGGGAAGGCACCGGCCGGTTGATTTAATCGAAGGGCGGCCTTGATGCGTCAGTCTGGGGTCTTGCACCCGGCGGCTTTGGGTTAGGGTCTACTTGATTCAGAGCCACTTGATTCAGGGCCACTTGATTCAGGACCTACTTGATTTAGCGTAAGGGCTTGTGCGTGACGATTCAGCGGGTTGGGCGGCGCTGTCGCTGTTGAGTTCTTCCTGCAACGCTTAAAAGTACAACGCCAAAAGGTACAATGCTTAAAAGTACAGCGCTTCAAAGTACATTGCTTAAAATACTGGGGTTAAAGCGCAAGGATCCGTTCTTACTCAGTCCATCGTGCCGCGCAGGTTGTGCTGAACGCCTTGCAGGAAGTTACGCAGTACCTGATCCTGGCATTTTCGGTAGTGTTTATGATCTGCTCGTCTAAAGAACGCGCTTAACTCATGTTTGCTAAACCGAAAATCGGCGAGTTGCATCAGCGCCAAAACATCCTCAGCTTGTAAATCCAGGGCAATTTTCAGTTTTTTAAGAATGATGTTGTTCGTAAGGCGCGCTTCTGGCTCGGGCTGAGCCCCCTCACGACGGCCTCGACGCTCGTTAATGAGGCCGTTTAAAAAAGTGGCCAGTTCAACGTCCGAACAGCTTTGATGATCCTCGTCTTCCTCGGGCTTGAGCCAGTCGCACACCACCTCTCGGGTGACGGTAAGGTCTGCCGCGGCAAAGAGGGCCATCATTTCGGTATCGCTAAAATCAAAGGCATAGCGAATGCGTCGCAGAATATCGTTATTGGTCAAAGTCGGTCCTAGGTTCGAGGTGCAATTAAATCGGATGCGGGCACGGTCGCCGCAGGCGCTAGCTTATAGATCGCAGCGGTTTAGGGGAAGGTTGGGTCTCTGGCTTGATTCAATGAGGCTGCAGGTTGAACGGTGAGCCTCCATGCCCCTTTTAGGGCGCGCAGCGCACAGAATCAGGTAAAGCCCGCAAGGCGTCGTTGGCCTAGAAGGCTTCTAAATTGCCATCCACATTCAGGACTTGCCCGGTTACGCGGCGGGCTTGGCTTGATGCTAAAAAGCAGGCCATATCGGCAATGTCTTCTGCATCGATAAAGGTCTTGAGCGAGTTCGACTCGGTATAGCGGCTGCGAATCACGGCTTCGGTGACCCCTTTTTCCCGGGCCTCAGCGGTGATCACTCGATCCATGCGGTCACCGGCAACACTACCGGGGCAAATCACATTGGCTCGAATGCCCCAGGGGCCGAGCTCCATGGCAAGCGATCGCGTGAGACCGATCACGGCGGATTTCGACGCGGCATAGGGCGTGCGTAAGGGATACCCATGCCAGCCTGCGGTTGACGCAATATTGATGAGATTGCCACTGCTCTGATCTTTCATGATGGGTACTGCGCGGCGTGAAAACAAGAACATCGCGTCCAGGTTCACAGCCAGACACTGGCGCCAGTCTGCAAGGCTAATGTTTTCGATACCGGCCGTGGGCCCCGCGATGCCTGCACAATTCACCAGCACATCAAGGCGGCCCAGGCGGCTCAGGTGCGCCGCCATGCTCTCGTTTACGGCCTGTTCATCCGAGACATCAATGCAGGTCGCCTGAAATGCGGGATTGGCTTGGGTGACGCTTGCGAGCGCTTCTTGGTCTTGGTCAACCAAATGAACGTCGGCCCCGGTTTGTAAAAAGGCCTTGGCAATGGCAAGGCCAATACCAGAGCCGCCAGCGGTCACGAGTACAGATTGGGTCATACAAGCACGCTCATTCAGAGATTAGCCGCTTAGTATAATCGGGCGCTGCTTACGGGGGTAGATTGGCGAGGCCAAGCGATTAAAATAAGCGGTCAAAAACCAGGGCGCAATTTTTCCTAAAAAGCGCTGGATTGGGACTTGCGTCCGGCGGCTGGCTAGGCGCATTTGGGCGGTCGCGGTCACGCCTTGATGCGCGCGGGCTAAAACGCTTCAAAAACCGATGGCGGATGCCCGCTATAGGAAAGTCGCGTTCGGATTGGGCGCAAGGGGATCCTGATAAGGGCCCTTGTGCGGCCGCAAATGCAGCAGGCCAAAGTTCTCGGCGAACCGGGTGGTGGTGGCCCACAAATGATCCCCAAACAAGAAGGGTTCGAAGGATTCAATCCCGGGCAGCGGCAGCGGCTCGATTCGGGCATTGGGTCGGGGCTCAAAAAAGAAGGGGATCGAAAAGCGCTCGCGATCCACCGGCATCACCCCATGCTCGGTCGCTTTGATCTTACCGCCGGTCCAGCGTTGCAAAAGTCCGCCAAAATTGACGGCCAAGCTGCCTTCTTCGGCTGGCACATTAATCCATTCATCAAGACTGTTTTTAGCCTGCAGGCCGAGGCCGCCCGAGACCGGCGCCAAAAGGGTCAGCAGCCCGGAGTCGACATGTTCGCCGCGGGTGGCTTTAAGGGCGGCGGAGATCGGTAGGTCATGGCGCGGAAGATACCGCAGCAATCGCAACGTTGAGATGCCATCTTCGAAAACGCTTGAAAAAATCGTCTCGGGGATCCCAAGGCTTCTCGATAATGAGGCCAACAGCACAAGGCCAATCGACTCCATCGCCAAAAAATAGGCACTGGCCACGGCTTTAAAACCCGGAAGATCGGCTTCATCGGGTAATGGTGTTGGTTGATAGAGCAAGTCATCGCTGTGATCCGGTAGCGCGCGCACGATGTCGGGCCCGATCTCATAACCCTCCCGGCTGAGGGTCGGCCCAGAGTGCAGGGGAAACCAGCCTCGATAGAGGTTGGGGTTAGCAGGCTCAAAATTATTTTTCCACAATGGGCGTTGCTTGGCCTCAGGCAGACTGAACAATCGAATAAGAGACGCTTTGGCCGTGTGATCGATCGCGCTTGGGGTCGGCATGCCGGTAATGGTTAAAAACCCGATCTCTTGGGCGGCAGCAAAGATTGCGGCATCGACTGCGGCGCGCGCCGGGCGGTCTTCGGCAAACAGCGGGGCGATATTGATCTGGGGAATTAAGGCGGTGGTCATGACCCTAAACCCCGGCCAGGCGTTTGTTGCGATCGAGCACGCGCAGGCGGGATTCGATCTCCTCTCGCTCGAGATAGCAGCCGCGGAACCAGCGTGCGCCTTCGCTTGGGTCAAAACCATCGCGGCCATGGAATATCCGGCGATTATCGAAGCCCACGAGATCGCCCGGTGCCAGACGGAACCGGATTTGGAAGTCGGGATGATCGGCGTAATGATGCAACAGGGACGTTGCCTCATGAAAGCGTTTGATGGTGGTGATATCGCCGGTCATCGGCGCTCGCAACCAATAGGTGAACCGCACGGTCGTTAGATTGCCTCGATAATCGGTTTCAAAGATCGGCACTTCATAGCGATACTCGGAGTCTTTGTCTTTGTTGACGAACATGACGGGGTGATCGGTTAGAAAGGCATATTGCTCCGGGTGGTCTTGTCGAATTCGTTCGGCGATGGCAAACCCGTCGGATAAAATGCTGGCGCCTTGGCTTACCGCATTCGCCATACAGAAAAAGAACTGGATCCCGGGTTGATACTCTCGGGTTGCAAGATCCGTATGCGCGCGTAGGGGTTGGGCGGTGTAGGCGTTGGAGTTGGTATCCGCCTTGTTTTCAACATCATAGAGCCGGCCGAAGTTCGTGGCACGGATGGGGCCAATGCGATCAATCACCGTTTCAAGGGTGCCCGGTGCGACGGGAAGTTGCTCGATCAAGCCCACGCCATAGGCCCGCATGGCACCAAGCCAGCCTTCAAAAACCGTGTTATCGGCAATGTTGCGGCCATCAAATCGGGGCGGAACGGACCCATCCTTTGCGGTCCAAAGAACCCGATCAGGCAAGGTGTACTGCGGGGTCGGATTCTGCGGGCAGTGGGTGCGCAGCCAGCCCGGATGGTAGCTGCTGGTTAAACCCTCGGTTTCAAAGGTCACCTGAATCATGCCGTCCGCTGCAATGCTGGCCGATGACAGCGAAACGGTATCGGGCAGGTCGATGATCGCGAGGTTTTGCTCGCGGGTCTGATGATTAAAGGTAACGGGGTCGAGACTGTATTCTCGTAACCAGAGAAGGGGATAGGTGCTCTCGGCGCCGTCATCCCAGGTGACCACCAGCGCCTCCGCGGTCATCTGTAATGCGGTCGGCAGATGCTGGATCGGGTAGTGATCAAAATCAGGTACAACTGGGGTCATCAGGGGCTCCTTCGGTCGTTGATCACCGTGACGCGATGCATTTTTCGGTATTCTGGTAAGTAGTCGGCGACGGCATAGTGTTGCGTCACCCGATTATCCCACAAGGCGAGCGCATTGGGACGCCAGTGGTAGCGCACCTGAAACTCGGGTTGATTGGCATGATCATACAAATATCGCAGCAGGCGGTCACTGTCTGACTTCTTGAGGCCGACAATGTGTTGGGTAAAAGACGGGTTCACATAGAGAAACGTGCGGCCCGTCACAGGATGCGTTTGGATGACCGGGTGCACGGCCGAGCCCGTGTCGAGTAGGGCTTGGTTAACCGCCTTAACATTCATCTCGGGTCCTAAAAAGTCGTTTCGAAAGGTGCCGATATCGTGGATCGCAGATTTTCCTTGCAGCAACGTCTTCATGTGATCGGGTAGGGCGTCGTAAACCGCGTAAAGGTTCGCCCAGAGGGTATCTCCGCCGGTCTTGGGGACCTGTTTGGCATAGAGGATTGACATGAAAGGTGGATTTGGCCGGAAGGTCAGATCGGTATGCCAATCGTTGGTATCGGGCGGGCGATCACCGTCGTTTTCAAGCTCGACAATTTCTGGGCAGCCTTGCAGGGTTTGGTACACCGGGTGGGGCACATCCAGCGCCCCAAACTGTAACGCAAAGTCAATGTGCTCGGCCGGCGTAAGGTCAACATCCTCGATAAAGACCACAAGGTGTTCGATAAGGGCGGCGTAAACCTGCTCGATCGCGTCGTGTTTTGCCGCGCCGCCAGCACGCAGTGCGCTGGCTAGATCGAGCGCAAGGGTTGCGCCAATGGTTGGGGTATTGCGCATGAGGTTAATGTTCATCTTATCCACGGCGCCGGCAAGCGGGGGTTAATCGCGCAAAGGTTGATGGCGCACCCGCCTGCCCGATGCCGCGCCTGGCCGCAGTTCTCGGCCAAGCAGCACTCGCCTTCAAACGCGGCGGCTGGGGATTGACAGCGCGCCCTAGGGCGTTAGCTCGGATGACCATCATTGCGCGTTGGGCCATCAGAAACGGTTGCTGCTGCTTGCGGACGAATCAGGGCGCCAGCGCCGGTCTGATAACGGCTAAGGGCCTGCATGATGTCGATTAAACACTGATCGCGCAGCGTTTCAAGGTCTTCAATGGTTTGCGCGCCCGCTTGCTCGGCGGTGCCCGTGACCATCTTGTCGATCAGGCTGTCGGTCAGTTCCGGGGCTTGCAGCTTGGTCCAAGGTAATTTGAGGGCGGGCCCGAACTGCTCGAGCATATGGCGCATACCCGATTCGCCGCCGGCCAAGTGAAAGGTGAGGCAGGTCCCCATAAACGCCCAGCGTAAACCGGGGCCGTAGATGATGGCCGCATCGAGTTCGGCGGTCGTTGCGACATCGTCGTTCACAAGATGCAGGGCTTCGCGCCAGAGCGCCTCTTGCAAGCGGTCGGACAAATACCCTTCAATCTCCTTCCTAACCACCAGCGGTTGCATGCCGAGGCTGGCATAAAAGGCCTTGGCCGTCTCAATGGTTTGCGGGGCGGTCTGCTCACCGCCCACCAGTTCAACCAATGGGAGTAAATAAACGGGGTTAAAAGGATGGCCAATCAGCATGCGCTCGGGGTGCTGGGTTGCGCTTTGAATCTCGCTCGGCAAGAGCCCGGATGAACTCGATGCGATGATCGTCTCGGGTGCGGCCGCTGCATCGATTTGAGCGTGCAGCGAGCGCTTGAGTTCCAGGTTTTCGGGAGCGGATTCTTGGACGAGGAAAACCCCCTCGCAGGCAGCTTCCAAGGAATCCGAAAACGCAAGGTTGTCCATCGACGCCGAGGGCGCAAGGCCAAGGTTTGCAAGCGTAGGCCAAAGACTCGTGAGCTTGGCGCGCATTTTGTCCTCAAATCCGATCGAGGGGTCCCAGACCTTGACGCGATGGCCGTTGGCTAAAAAGCGTGCCGCCCAGCCTGTGCCGATCACGCCGGTCCCGATGATTGCGATCGTTTTCATAGTGCGAGTTTAACGCGGGCCTCAGCGGGGCTGAGGGTCCGGGCGCCCATGAGTTCGAGGATCTGACGGGCTTTTTCAACCAGCTGCGCATTGGAAGCTAAAACGCCGCGCTCAAGGTAGAGGTTGTCTTCAAGGCCCACCCGGACATGACCACCCAACAAGGCGGCTTGCGCAACCATGGGCATTTGATCCGCGCCCAAGCCAAAACTGGCCCAGTTGGCGCCTGCAGGGAGGTGCTCCACCATATTTTTCATACTGCCGGTATCGCAAGGCGAGCCCCAAGCAACGCCCAAGCACAATTGAATGAGGGCAGGATTATCGATCAGACCTTCTTCAATCAGTTTGTTAACGAACCACAGTTGACCCGTATCAAAGATTTCGAGCTCGGGTTTGACGCCGAGTTCTTGAATGCGTTTGGCGCCCGCGCGCAGCATGTCCGGGGTTGAGACGTAAATGAGTGAGCCTTCCCCAAAGTTTAAGGAGCCGCAGTCGAGGGTGCAGATCTCGGGCAGCATCTGCTCGATGTGCGCCAGGCGCTCCAAGGGACCCACGAGGTCGGTTTCATTGCCAAACGCGAGCGGCTTTTCGCCGGGGCCGATATAAAGGTCGCCGCCCATGCCGCCAGTTAAGTTAATGATGACGTCGGTCTCGGACGAGCGAATGCGGTCCACGACCTCTCGATAGAGTTCGGTATCGCGCGTGCCGTTACCCGTTTCAAGGTCTCGAACATGACAGTGGGCAATGGCAGCTCCAGCCTTGGCAGCCTCGATCGCAGCGGTTGCGATTTGCTTCGGCGTAATCGGTAGGTCAGGGTGTCGACTGACGGTATCGCCAGCACCGGTGATGGCACAAGAAATGATGACTTCGCGATTCATGAACGACTCCTAGATTCGAAGGGGGACAATATACCAAGCTCTGTGAGGCTCGACCATGATAGAGTCATTTGATACCGTGTCGAACACCATTTTAGTGAGAAAAAGCCATGAAAGCTGGATTAATTGTGTTGGGATTATGGCTGCTCGTGGGGCCAGGGCACGCATTTTCTGCTGGCTTGCCGGATGGGCTGCCCACAGCCTTCGACAGTTTGGGGCCAACGGTTCAGCAACTCTCCTTGAGCAATGGTCGTCAGGTGCATTTTATCGATGATGGTGCAGATTCTGGCTTGCCGGTGGTCTTTGTTGGAGGGTTAGGGACGTCCGTGCGGGTGATTCGGCTCTTGGATTTTTTACGGTCGATGCGCGTTGGGCTTAATATTCGGATGATCAGCGTCGAGCGTAACGGATATGGCCAAACGGCCTTTGATCCCGAGCTGGGAATGGCTGATTTTTCCGCTGAAGTCGAAGCGGTCTTAACGCACCTGGGGATTGATCGATTCGCACTCTTCGGTATTTCTGGCGGGGGGCCTTATGTTGCCAAGATTGCCTCGCGCAACCCCAGCCGGGTGCTATCAATCCACATGGCGGCGACGTCGCCCGCTTTAGGGCAGCCCGCGCGGTGCGGCGCTGCTTCACCGGCCAGCGCGTATCGTGATTTGTTGTCTCAGCCCATGGCCTTTTTTGGGTTCCCAAAAGACTCGCCGATGCATCAGGTAGCGGGCTTTCAAGACACCGCGTTTGAGGAGGCCGCTCGGGCGCACAATGCGCGTGGGCAGCAGGCGGATCCCGCGCCACTGGATCACGAAATCGGTTTGTACTGCGCTGAGGGCATGATTAACAATGACGAAGTCAGCGCGCCCTTGTTTGTTTACCAAGGTGGCGCCGATGCGGTGCTGGATCAAGCGGGCCCCAAAGCTTGGAAAAGGGCCTTCCCGGCCGCACCCTTGGTGCTGCGAGCGTATCCGGGCGAAGGCCATGATGTGCAATATCGGCACCTTGATCAAATCTTATTAGATATTGCAGGATATGGCGATAATATATTGATTTGCAAAGATAATATAAATTCTATGGTCGCGTCCGAGGCGGACGCTCAGGCAGCGGGCACGGTGCTGGGTCATTGTGCTTGGACGAGTCAATAGGGTTCTGGCAGGATCTTTATCGTGTCGGCAGCAGGCAGGCGACGGGCGGGCGTGAGCGCAACCATTGGGTCAAGGGATTTCAGGAGACGTTGAAGATGTCGGTGATCGTTTTGGATGGCGGGATGGGGGTTGAAATTGGCAAGCGTTATGCGGCGGCCAAACAAGGCCTTTGGTCTGCGAGCGTTTTGTTAGACCGCCCCGATATTGTGATGGCCGTGCATCAGGATTTTATTCGCGCCGGCGCGCGCATGATCATTACCAATACCTACTCAACCATTCCGAGTTATCTTGGCAAAGCGGGTCGAGCGGAGGAGTACCAGGCGCTGACCACGCTGGGCGGGACGCTGGCGCGGCGCGCGGCCGATGACAGTGGGGAATCGGTCCAGGTTGCGGGTTCTTTGCCGCCTTTGTCCGAAAGCTACCGGCCGGACCTTGTGCCGGCGGTTGAGGCGTCCTTACCCATCTACCGCAATCTGGTGGAGGCGCTGGCGCCGAATGTGGATCTGTTTCTGTGCGAGACCATGTCTTCTGCGGTGGAAGCCCATACTGCGGCAAGCCAAGCCAAAGCGTTCGGTGGCGGCAAACCGGTTTATGTCTCTTGGACCTTGAAAGAGACCCCAGGGGCGGGATTGCGTAGCGGGGAGACCCTGACCCAGGCCTTTCATCACTTGGACGCGCTGGAGGTCGATGGCTTTTTATTAAATTGCACCAGCCCAGAGGCCATTGAGGCGGGCATTATTGAGCTGAAGGGGTTAACCGATAAACCGTTGGGCGGATATGCCAACCGGGACAAAGCGGTTCCCGAGGGCTGGACCCTGGATAATGAACTGACCAGCGAGCAGCGCGAGGACATTACGTCGGCGTACTTTGTTGCGTTGTGTCTGCGCTATGTGGCCAGCGGCGCAACCATTGTCGGCGGCTGCTGTGGCATCTCTCCGGAGGATATTGGCGCCTTAAGCCAAGCGCTGGCAGCCCGTTCATGAGGTTTGATCAAAACCGGGTTCAAGCGAGCGCGCGCGGATGCTGAGGCTGATCGCTCGACGCTTAATCTTTGCCGTCGTGACCCTTTGGGTGGTTTCGATGGTCGTTTTCAGCGCCATCGAACTGTTGCCGGGGGACGCCTGCCAAGCGTTTTTAGGGCAGATGGCCCAGGGCAAACGATTAGAGAATTGTCGGGCTGAGCACAATTTAAATGCGCCAGCCTACGCGCGCTATAGCGATTGGGCCCTCGGGCTGGCCTCGGGTGATTTGGGCAAGAGCATTAAGCGCAGTAAACCGCTTGAGGAAATCATCGGCCCTCGGTTTCGCAATACGGTGATCTTAGGGTTAACCGCAGCCTTAGTTGGGATTCCACTGGCCATTGTCCTAGGGGCGCTGGCGGCGCTGTATCGCGATCGACGGGCTGACCTTTGGATCTCGTTTATCGCGATTTTTTGTATGACGGTTCCGGAATTCATTACCGGCACGCTGCTCATTTCCTTTTTCAGTGTTTGGCTGGGTTGGCTGCCGGGCATTGTGATCATGCGGGCCGATGCGCCAATATTAGAGGTGTTATCCAAAATTGTGCTGCCCGTTATGACGCTGACGCTTGTGATGGTCGCGCACATTATGCGGATGGTCCGCACCAGTATGATTGATGTGCTGGCTTCTGATTTCGTGATGATGAGTCAACTTAAAGGCGTCTCGCGCGTGCGCCAGGTGGTGATGCATGCGCTGCCGAATGCCTTGCTGCCCACCATTAATTTGATAGCGCTCAATATTGCTTGGCTCATGGGCGGGGTGCTGGTGGTTGAGGTGGTCTTTAATTATCCGGGAATTGGCCGATTATCGGTGAATGCGATTTCAGATCGGGACTTTCCGTTGGTGCAAGCCATTGCGCTGCTGATGGCAAGCCTGTATGTCGCCTTAAATTTGATTGCGGATTTGTTAGCGCTCGTGCTGAACCCGAAACTTCGAACGCGCGGGGCGGGGTTATGAGTTCGGCCGTCACGATATTAAAGGGCGTCACGGCCACGCGATCCGGCAAAATTGGGGTGGTGTTGGTGGGGTTTCATTTGCTGCTCGCATTGGTTGCGCCTTGGCTTGTGCCCTATGAATTTGATGCTCAAACCGCGGTGATTGACCATGCCGGGCCATCACTTGCGCACTGGGCAGGGCTCGATACGCTGGGTCGGGACGTGTTGACTCGGACCCTGCTTGGCGGCCGCGAGGCGTTGCTGGTGACGATTTTTGGCACCGGCTTGGCCGTGGTTTGGGGCAGCTTCTTCGGCGTGCTCGCCGGCTACCTTGGGGGGCGAATCGATGAACTCATCATGCGCTCGGTGGATATCTTTCTGGCCATTCCTTGGATGATCTTTTTACTGCTGGTGATCGCAAGCTTTGGTAATGCGCCGATGGTTATGATCTTAACCCTGGGGTTCTTCTATGGCATTGGTGTGGTGCGCATGGCGCGGGCCGCAACCCTTGAAGTGGTGGTGAAAGACTATGTGCTCGCGGCCAAGGCCCGAGGCGAGCGCCCCCTCAGCATTATGATGACTGAAATCCTGCCGAACGTGCGAGATGTATTGATGGTTGAGAGTGCGATGCGCTGGTCGTGGATGCTGCTGGCGTTCAGTGCTTTGTCTTTTTTGGGCTTTGGGGTCACGCCGCCAACGCCAGATTGGGGCCTGATGATTGCGAACTCGCGAATTTACCTCGCGCTGGCACCTTGGCCTGTTTTGATGCCGATGATTGCACTGAGTTCCTTGATTATTGGGATCAACCTGACTGCGGACGCCCTGGCTAAATCGCTTGGCGTCGATAAAACGACGAGGGCGCTGGTATGACCGCGCCGTTACTCTCGATTGAAAATCTCTCGATTGGCTTTACCGGGCTGAATGATCAACCCGTCTTTATTGTTCGGGATGTTAACTTGACCCTTGCTGCGGGCGAGACCTTGGGCTTGGTGGGTGAGAGCGGCTGCGGTAAAAGCTCGCTCCTGCTGGCCATGATGGGGTACTACAAGCAGGGGCTCGGGCGGTTAAGGGGCGGCATCGCTTATGATGGGCAGGACCCGGGTTTGGTTTCCCCGCAGCAGCTGCAAGCCTTGCGGGGCGGCGGTATGGCCTTGATCCCGCAAAATGCGGGTCAGGCCTTAACGCCAACCTTGCGGATCAAAGCCCAGATGGTCGAAGTGCTTCGGCTGCATTCTGATCTTGCCCCTGGTGCTTGGCAGGCGCGTTGCCTCGCCTTGTTTGAGCGGGTGAAGCTGCCAGACCCTGAACAAATGCTCAACCGTTACCCGCATGAGCTTTCTGGCGGGCAGCAGCAGCGCGTGGCCATTGCGATGGCCTTGGCGGGGGAGCCGGATTTGTTGCTGTTGGACGAGCCGACCACCGGCCTTGATGTGACGACGCAAGTCGGGGTGCTGGCGTTATTGCAGGAGATCTGCCAAGACCTGAACACCGCGATGGTTTATGTCAGCCATGATATTCAAGTCATTAGTCAGGTCTGCAATCAGATTGCGATTATGTACGCCGGTGAGATTGTTGAAATGGGGCCTCGAGCAGACCTTTTGACCCAGCCCGTGCATCCCTACACCCAGGGGCTTTTAGCCAGTATCCCAAGGTTAAACCAGCAAACATTGCCCCACCCGATCGCCGGCGAGATGTTACAGCCCGTGCATCGCGGATCAAACGTTGGCTGCGGCTATGCGGGTCGGTGTCCGCTGGCGACGGATCAGTGCCGAGCAACAGCGCCCCTGGCGCAGCCCATTGCGGACCGTTGGGTGAAATGCCATGAGGTGACGGCGGCGATGGCGGGCGAGTTCATTCGGCCTGCGCAGAAGCTGTTGGCCGCCAACCTTGGCGACCGCGAACTGTTATCGGTTGCGGATCTCAGCATTCGCTACCAGGCGCCAACCTGGCTGCAAAGCTTGAGGGGACAGCAACCGCCCGCCATTGTTCGGGCGGTCAGCTTCGGGATTCAAAAGGGCGAAATTGTGGGTTTGGTGGGCGAGTCCGGCAGCGGCAAGAGCACCATCTTAAAAACCATTGCGGGATTACAAGGGTCGTTGTCGGGTCGGATTACCTTGTCTGGAACGGATGACCTTACCGGGCCAGTTGAGTCCCGGCCGCGGGGGAGTCTGCGCAAGGTGCAGCTGGTGTTTCAGAATCCGGATGCCTCGCTCAATCCTCGCAAAACCATCGGCGAGATTCTGCGCCGCCCCCTTGAACTGTATTTCGATTTGGCGACCGGGGTGATGGATCAAGCGGTTGATGCCTTATTACAGCGGGTGAATCTACCCGAAAGCTATAAAGGCCGGTTCCCGGGACAGCTCTCGGGCGGCGAAAAGCAGCGGGTGGCGATCGCGCGAGCGCTTGCGGCGAAGCCGGAGCTGATTCTGTGTGATGAAATCACATCGGCCCTCGATGTCTCGGTTCAGGCGGCCATTTTAAAATTGCTGCTGGATTTAAGGGCTGACAGCGGCGTGTCACTGCTGTTTGTGTCCCATGATTTGGCGGTGGTTGAAACCTTATGCGACTCGGTGCTGGTGCTGGAAGGCGGCGAAGTGCGTGAAGCGGGGTTGTGCGCCGAGGTTTTTAAAAACCCTCAGCATGCTTATACCCAAGCGCTGCTTGCGTCCGTGTTGTGAGCGCGGTGATGGCGTCACCCGAGCAGGTTACAAGGCGCGCCAATCGTTAGCGGTAAGGCTGCCTCAAAGCGGGATCTTGCGCCGGGTCGGATGAGTTTGGATTGATGATCGAGGGGTCAAAGGGCTTTCTTGAGAAGATCTCCCGCACCATCGGCGCGAAGTGCGCAAGCGGTGGTGTCTCATAACCGGGATCAAAGGCGGCTTGGTCCCAAGCCGCGCAAAACCGCACGCAGGCTTCATAAAAAGGATGGTCCCGATAGAGATCCCGCCCGTTCGGATCTTCGCCAAGATGGTGCGCGAAATAGACCCGCTGAAACAGGCCGTGCATCTCGACCACCCAAGTCACCTCTGCCCGAACATAAGGGCGGATGATGGCGGCCGCAACCTGGGAATGATTCATCGGCGCGAGATCATCCCCCAAATCGTGGATCAATGCGGCAACAATCCACTCAATGTCCATGCCATCGGCCTCGGCGCGACTTGCGGTTTGCAGGGAATGCTGAAGACGGTCGATTTTGTAGCCGTCTAGCGAGTGGGCAAGGCCTTCCAGGGCTTTGAGAATACGCGCTGGTAAGCCCGCCACGTGTTCGGCCTCAAGGCCTTGCAGTAATTGGTAGTCGGCTTGGGTGCCATCGATCATTGCGGAGAAGCTGACGGTTTTCATAAGGCTCCTAAGGCTCCTAAGGGGTGTTGGGTTTCGATGCTGATTGGGGTCAGCAGTCGGGCTGTTTAGATAATAGCCTAAGCGGACTGCGACAGGGCGCAGGATATTGGCAACTGCCTTGGCGCGCTGATTGCGTGCGTGGTGGGTGAGGCGGGAGACGCTCATGGCAAGATCTCCAGGCGCGGTAAAGGGTAATGCTCGCGAAGGCTCGATTTCAGATTCTGAGGATTGTGAGTCGGGCAAAAGTTGAGGAGAATGCGCTGGGGCCCAGATCAAGGGGATATCAGATCGGATGGGTTTCAACAAAGGCGGCGCAGCAGTCGATTAAAACAGGATTCAATTTAACCAAACGATAACGAGGGCAATATGACCAAAGTTGGCTTTATAGGACTGGGGAACGTGGGGGCAAAACTTGCAGGCACCCTGCAACGCAACGAGGTTGATCTTTGGGTACACGATATCGAGCCCGCGCAGGCCGCACCGTTTTTGGCTCAGGGCGCGGCTTGGGCCGACAGTCCCGCCGACATGGCCCGGCAAGTGGATGTGGTCATTACCTGTTTGCCGTCCCCCAAAGCCAGCGCAACCGTGATGGAGGCGGAAAACGGGGTTCTGCAGGGGTTGTCCGCGGGCAAAATCTGGATCGAGATGAGTACGACGGATGAGGCAGAAGTGCGCCGGTTGGCGGTTTTGGTTGAGGCGCTGGGGGCGCAAGCCGCGGATTGCCCGGTGTCCGGGGGGTGTCACCGCGCTGCAACGGGCAATATTGCGATTCTAGCCGGGTGTGAGCGCAACACCTTTGAGGCGATTTTGCCCATTCTGACGCTCCTGGGGCGCGAGATTCTGCATGTCGGGGCCTTGGGTTCGGCCTCAACCATCAAGGTGGTGACCAATTACCTTGCCACGGCCAATCTCGTGTCGTTGTGCGAGGCGCTTACGGTTTCGAAAGCGGCGGGCTTGGACCTGGGGCTAGCCTATGAAGCGATTCGAATTTCCTCGGGTAATTCTTTCGTGCATGAAACCGAAAGCCAGGTGATCCTCAATGGCAGTCGCGACATTAACTTTACGATGGACCTGGTTTTAAAAGACGTCGGGTTGTTTCAAGACATTGCGGAACGCAATGGTATTGCCCTTGAGGTCTCGCCCTTGCTGCTGGATATCTTCCGCGACGGTCAGGCGAAGTATGGGCCTCGAGAATGGTCTCCCAATATCATAAGGCGACTTGAGGACGCGTCGGGCTTGGCTATTTTGGCAGAGGGTTTTCCGGCTGAGATGACCGATGACCAGCCAGAAGGCCGCGGTGCGGAGGTGACGCGCCCTTAGTCTTTGGTGATTTTGTACCAAGGCACCGCGAATTCCATGATGGGGTCTAGGTTTTGAACCTTGGCGCTCATCACTCTGAAGTTGACGTAGTGCATGGGCATAAAGCTGCCGCCTTCTTCATACAAGAGTTCTTGGGCTTGCCAGTACAGCGCTTTGCGCTGCTCGAAGTCGAGCTCGGCTCTGGCTGCATCGAGTAGGGCATCAAAATCGGGACGATTCCAATAGGTCTCGTTCCAAACTCCGCCGGACCGATACAGTTCGTTTAAAAACTGATCAGCGGGGCGATGGCCCCAATAGCCCATACAGGCCGCCTTGGTCAGCCAGACATCACCGTAATAACCATCGGCGGGGGCTAGCACGATATTGACTTTGACGCCGATTTCAGAGAGCTGCTTTTGATACACCTCGACGATATTCACGCCCATGGCAAACAGCGTGGTGGTGTAGAGGTCAAACGTTAAGGGGTTGTCATCGTTATAGCCTGCCTCGGCAAGCAGTTGTCTTGCTTGCGGCTGATCTTGCGGACATTCCCCAGGCCACCGATAGCGATCCCCGGGCCAAACGGGCTGATCACAGGCAACCGTTGCGCCGCCATGGCCGACGGCGGTGTCGATGAGACTTTGACGATCAATGGCAATCCGCAGGGCTTTGCGAACCCGCACGTCGTCGAAGGGCGGGGTGTCCGTTCGAAACACAATGGGGTTCATGTCGCCTGTTGGAAAGCGCTGCAAGCTAAAGCGGGGATTGCCGCGAAACAGGGCTTGCAGCCTTGGGCTAACGCGTTCAACCATGTCGAGTTGACCCGATAAAAAAGCCTGCATCCGCGCGTTGGCATCGCTGACGGCAATCACCTCAATGGCGTCCAGCCCAGGTGGGCCCAGAAAGTAATTGGGATTGGCGATGAGTTTGGTGACGCCCTCGGGGTCCAGTTCGGACAGCATAAAGGGACCCGTGCCGGTGCCGCGGGTCCGAATGTTGAGGCCAGCGTCTTGGGGAATGATTCGAGCGCGGTAATCCATCAGCAGTACTGGAAAGTCTGCGTGCGCCGCTTTCAGATGGAGGTCGACCGTGTGGGCATTGATCACCTCAACATGATCGATGATGCCAAGGGTTGAGATAAGGGGGGAGTCAATGGCTGGGTCGAGCATGAAGCCCATTGAATAGGCGACGTCGCCCGCATCAAAGGTTGAGCCATCGTGAAAGGTGACGTTTTTTCTAAGATGAAACCGCCAGATCGTTGCGGTTTCATTACCCGACCAAGATACTGCCAAATCGGGTGACGGCTTGTCTTGGGTGTCGGGTCGGACCAGGCGGCTGTATAAAAAGTAAATCGTTGGCGTAAACCGATTGGGATCATAAGGGTTTAAATTCTCGGCGCCGCCATATTCCATCGCATGGGAGGTCCGAAAGGTGCCGCCCGCCGTTGCCGTCGTAGACATTAAGACCGTCAGAATGGTGACCGTTACTGATAGTATGGCGCAGCGCAAAGATTGCGTACCTCAAAAACTTTAATCATGAATGAGTCTAGCACGGCGTAGCAAGGCTCAAAGCATAGGATCCATAAGATGCCCTTTAGGTTGCCCCGTGTCATTAACCCATCCCGCATAGCGGTCCTGTTCCTTGTCTTGTTGAGCTTGCCGAGTTTAGCGGAAGAGCTTGTGCCGGCCGAAACCGTTGGGGTCTCCGCTGAGCGCTTACAGCGGGTGGACGCGTTGTCGCAACGCTACGTCGGTGAAGGCCGCGTTGCGGGCATGGTGACCCTGGTGTCCCGTCACGGCAAGCGGGTACAGGCCCGGGCCGAAGGCGCTCTGGGCTTGGATAACCCCTTGCCGATGCAGATGGATACCCTGTTTCGTATTTACTCCATGACCAAAGCGGTGACCGCGGTGGCGGCGTTAATGTTATATGAAGAAGGGCGGTTCCATCTGGACGACCCGGTCGAGCAGTTCCTGCCGAGCCTTGCGGGATTGCAAGTTGAGGATGAGGGCGGGTTGCGGGCCGCAACAACGCCGATGACGATGCACCATTTGTTCACCCACATGGCTGGGTTCAGTTATGGCTATGGGGATGCCGCGCATACGGCTCAAATTAGGGCGCTGGATTTGGCGGGCAGTCCCGACACCGCAACCTATATTGAGCGCTTGTCAAAACTGCCGCTCAAACATGACCCGGGCTTGGGCTGGGCGTATGGGTTCTCAACGGATGTACTGGGCGCGGTGGTTGAGGCGCTCTCGGGGCAACGCTTGGGCGTCTTTATGGCTGAGCGAATCTTTACGCCGCTCGGAATGACCGATACCTTTTTTGAAGTGCCTGCGGACAAATTGCACCGGCTGGCGTCGAACCATCTTTGGAATAAGGAAGCAAGCGCCATGGTGGTGGTGTCGGGACTGCCCTTTGCGCCGGGTTACCGTGTTTCAAAGTTTGATGCCGGTGGCGCGGGTTTGATTTCAACCGCGGGCGACTATTTAAAGTTTTTAGAAATGCTGCGCCGGGGCGGCGCCGTTGGCGACCGCTGGCTGCTAAGCCCCAAGCTGCTGAAGTATATGGCGCAGGATCATTTGCCGAAATCCATCACGGACGCCAATATCGGCCAAGATCATGACCGCAGTTTGGGGCTGGGCGGCGGCCATGGTCTGGGCATTGGCGTTTATATCGACCCGGTTCGACGCGGGGTCTTGTCCTCAAAAGGGGAGTTGGACTGGGGCGGCGCAGCGGGCACGGTGTATTGGCTGGACCCCGTTGAAGATATTATTGTCATTGGGATGACCCAGTTGTTTGCCTCGCCTTGGCGGCTACGAGATGATTTATCGGTCGCAACCTATCAGTCGTTAACGGTCACGCTTGAGTGATGTATTTGTTGTCAGGCGCTTAAAAATGAGAAACTCAACGTCGAATCACTCAACTGCAAGCGATTGCCCATGACGGATACCGATACAGGCGGTTATCAAGCCGCGTTTGAACAGGTTCAACGCTTGTTGAATGCGGGCGACTTCGAACAAGCGCTTGAGCAGGTCGATTTGATCTTGCAAGTCCACCCACGGGACGTCAAAAGCGCTTATGCCCGGGCGGTGATTTTGAGACGTCTGGGTCAGCACGACGCGTCGGTTGCACTGCTGGAAAGGCTGGTGCAAGGCACGCAGGGCGTGCCCGCCGTTTACGAAGAATACGGTCAGGCGCTGCACGCGGTGGGTCGGATTGACGATGCCATTGGGGCGCTCCGGGCAGCGGTGGCGCTGAATCCGAAATCCGCAAGCAGTTGGCGCCTCTTAGGGGAGTCCTTGCACAGCGAAGGCGAAGCGGAGGAGGCCGAGGCGGCCATTCGGCAAGCGATGGCGGTCACCCACGCCCATCCTGGGATTGTGAAGGCCCTAGAGTTGGTGCAGCAGGAACAGCTTGGCATGGCTGAGGGCATCTGCCGGGACTATCTGCAGCGCAATCCGCGAGATGTCTCGGTGATCCGACTACTTGCTGAAATTGGGATCAAACTGGGGATTAAAGGCGACCCGGAATTGTTGCTGGAAGACTGTTTGCGCATGGCGCCAGATTTCCACCTAGCCCGCAATACCTACGCCAGTGCGCTGGGGCAAGCCCAGAAATACGAGCAAGCCCTGGCCGAGATTGCGCACCTTGAGAAAGTCGACCCGCAAAATTTATCCCACAGTATTCTGGCGGCCTCAATCGAAGTCATGGTGGGTGATTACGAGGCAGCGATTGAGCGATATGGATTTTTGTCTGAACGTTTTCCGCGACATGCGCAATTGCACAACAGTTTTGGCCATGCGCTTAAGACGGTGGGTCGACAACAAGACGCAATCGCCGCCTATCGTCGCGCCATCTCGGTTAACGAATCAATGGGGGAAACCTACTGGAATCTCGCGAACTTGAAGACGTTTCGGTTTGAGACAGATGAAGTCGATCGAATGCGCGCGCTGATCGGGCAAGACGCGATCAGCGATCGGGATAATTTCCATCTATGCTTTGCTCTAGGCAAAGCGCTGGAAGATCGCGCCGAATATGCCGAGTCGTTTCAGTACTATGCCTTGGGTAATGATCGAAAGGTTGCGCAAGAAGGTTATCGAGCGGATGAAACGACGGCCGAAACCAATGCGTTAATCGATTACTGCACGCCCGCGCTGTTTGAGGCCAAGTCCGGGTTTGGGGATCCATCGCCAGATCCAATCTTTATTGTTGGGTTGCCGCGGTCCGGGTCGACCTTACTCGAGCAAATCCTCGCCAGCCACTCGATGGTGGATGGCACCTCTGAATTGCGAGAAATGGTGGCCATTGCCCGCCGTTTGGGCGGTAAGCGTAATCGGGCGGATGCCTCACTCTACCCAGGAATTCTCTCAGAACTGACGGCGGCGCAGTGCTTAGAGCTTGGTCAGGAATATCTGTTACGAACGCAGGTGCAGCGGGGCGACGCGCCGTTCTTTATCGATAAGATGCCGAATAATTTTCAGCATATTGGGTTGATTCAAATGATCTTGCCCAACGCCAAGATTATTGACGCCCGTCGGCATCCCATGGCGACCTGTTTTAGTGGCTTCAAGCAGTTGTTTGCGGCCGGTCAGACCTTTACCTATGGTCAAGAAAACATTGCCCGCTACTTTAGCGATTACGCCCGTTTGATGACGCACTGGGATGCGGTGCTGCCGGACCGCGTCCTGACAGTGAAGTACGAATCGGTGATTGATAACGTTGAAGCCGAAGTGCGCCGCATCTTGGACTATTGTGGTCTGCCCTTTGAAGCCGGTTGCCTTGCTTTTCATGAAACCCAGCGGGCGGTGCGAACGGCCAGTTCCGAGCAAGTACGGCAGCCGATTTATACTGATGCGGTGGAACAGTGGCAACACTACGCGCCTTATCTCGCGCCAATGCAGGCCGAATTAACCGATTGGATTCTGGATCACGAGAAAGATTAGCCCTGAGGGCCCTGTAATCCGACCCTCGTTGGGCTCGCCCGATTTGTATCCTTGGGTCAAGCATGCAATGATCGAGCCGTCGAGTTAGGCGAGCCAAGATCTCAACGGCAGTTGTCGGATGGATTTTGATGGCCTATATTTTAGTTTTCGCAGTTTAATTCGCATTTTAAATAGTCATAAAAGGGGATTTAGATGAAAGAGCATCCGATGCATAAAAGACAGTTTGTTGTGAAGCCGTTAGTGCTGGCCGTTGCGGCTTTGAGCACCGTTGGCGGACAAGCAGTCCTTGCAGAAGAAAAGCAATACGCGATGGAAGAAGTGATCGTTTCGGCGACGCGGCGCAACGAGAGTGTGCAGGACGTGCCCATCAGTATTGATGTCTTGGGTGAAGGCGAATTGGAGAATAATGGCGTCGGCGATTTAGAAGATTTTGCCCATTTGATCGCCTCAATGAACTACGTCACTTTAGGGCCAGGCACCGGTAACGTGTATATGCGCGGTATCTCCAGTGGTGGCGAGAGTCTGCTTGGGGCAACGCCAAACGTTGCCGTTTACATGGATGAGCAGCCCGTCACAGCGGTTGGCTCGTTTTTAAACCCACATATCTATGACGTCCAGCGTATTGAAACCCTCGCGGGGCCGCAAGGCACCTTGTACGGCGCAAATTCACAAGCTGGCAGTATTCGATTCATTACCAATAAGCCAACCCCCGGCGTCTTTTCTGCTGGATATGATCTGGAATTAAATTCAGTTGCCCATGGCGACACCGGCAATTTGGTTGAAGGCTTTGTGAATATCCCCATTGGCGATCGCGCCGCGATCCGAATTGTGGGCTACCGCAAGGATGAGGCGGGTTATATCGATAACGTTGCGGGGACGCACACCTTCGACTTGTCGGGCATTCGAGCGGGCCTAACCGATCCGGCTTTGATCGAGATGGCGGCGGATCAAACGATTAATAACGACGAGTATGTACAAGCGGATTTCAATACCGCTGAAACAACCGGTGGCCGGGTGGCGCTGCGGGTTGATTTGACCGAGAACTGGACGGCAACGGCCAGTGTGATGCGCCAGGAATTGTCCTCAAAAGGGGTCTGGGATCATGACCCGACCGAAGTGGGTGATCTCGAAGTTGTGCGGTTCCAGCCAGACACGAATGATGATGAATGGACGCAAACGGCTTTGGTAGTAGAAGGCAAGATCAACGAGATGTCATTGACCTATGCGTATTCCGATCTGGATCGTGAGTCGTATCAGAATGCGGATTACTCCTTGTACTCGGATCCCAGCAATGGCTCGCCCGGTTATGTTGTGGGTTACTACGCATGCTATGTCGCTTATTTTGGCGTTTGTGCAGATCCAACGTTGCTTTATACGGGTGATCAGGAATGGGCGCGTGAAAATCATGAAGTTCGGTTGGTTTCAGATCAAGATCAGCGGGTTCGTTGGATCGTTGGCGCATTCTATGAAGAAGCCAGCCACGACTTTGACTTGGACTGGCATGTGCTGGGCTTAGCCACAATCACGCCAGAGACGACGGGTGCCGGCACGCCGGCTTATGTTGAGGGCCCAGATATCTATTGGACCACCAATCAGTTACGCGGCAATAAAGAGACGGCCTATTTTGGTGAGATTGCACTGGATGTGACCGACGACTTAACGGTTTCATACAGCACGCGGTACTTTGATTTTGAGTCGTCCTTGGTTGGCTTCTCCGGCACCATTTGGTGGCCCAACCGATATGGTCCCCGTGGTAACCCAGAAATCAACAATGATCTTCAGATTTCCGAGTCAGACAGTGTGAGCAAGTTTAATGCCGCCTATACCGTGAACGACGATGTCATGGTGTATGGGACCTACTCCGAAGGCTATCGCCCAGGTGGTTTGAACCGATTGAGTGTGACCGCCATTGCTGGCGCCTATCAGGCGGATATCTTGACCAGCTACGAGTTCGGAATGAAAGGCACATTTGGCGATGGTCGACTGCGCTTGAACGCAGCTTACTACACGCAAGAGTGGGATGATTTCCAGCTGTCTAAGATCGATACCTCTGTCTCCGTACTCACGCTGACGGACAACGTGGGGAATGCCGAAAGCGATGGGCTTGAGATTGAAGGCGCCTATCTGATCACGGATAATTGGGATCTTAATTTTGGTTTTTCCTGGATCGATTCAAAATTAACCGAAAGCTATTGGGTTAACCCGGCCGCAGAAGCGGCGGGTGCCGCGCCAAACGCGCCAGCGGGTAATGAATTACCGCGGGTGCCTGAGCTCAAGTGGAACTTGTCGTCTCGCTACAACTTTAACATCGGTGGTATGCCGGCCTTTGTTCAGGGCTCGTACACGTCGGTGGGAGAGTCTTACAATTTGTTGTATGACATCGACAGCACAACGCGAACCCGTAAAAAGCAAGGTGACTACCAAGTGGGTCACATGGCGGTTGGGATCGAACGCGATAGTTGGTCTGCTGAGCTTTACGTGAAGAACATCACGGATGAGCGGGGCGAAGTGTTTATCAATGGTGCAACCTATGATCAGCGCGTGACCTCTAACCGACCTCGTACGGTTGGACTTCGGTTCCGCCACAAGTTTGAGTGATCAAACGGGTTGATACCCCTCGAACTGCTTGCTTAGGGCATGCCCTAAGGCGTTGGACAGCGCGCAGTTTTGAGAGGATTCGTCCTACTAATAACCGCGTCCTATGACGCGGTTATTGTTTATGGGGCTGGGCGACCGCCGCCGGCTTTGCCGGGCCGTTGCGGGCCTACTGCTGACTTTAATGCACTGGACTGTCACGGAGGCTGAGATGACCGTACCGAAAACACTCTTTGTTGTCATGGATGGTATTCCGACCGATGTGATCGAGCGGGTGGCAACGCCCAATCTCGATCAGATTACGGCCAGTGGTGGTTTTGGTCGTGCCTACGTTGGCGGTGAGACCGGCGGGGCGTCCGAAAGTCCCACCATCTCGGCCGTGGGGTATCAAAGCTTATTGACCGGCACCTGGGCCAACAAGCATCAGGTGTTTGATAACGAGGTGGCGTCGCCGAATTATGCCTATTGGGATATTTTCCGGATGGCGAAGACCCATGCGCCAGGACTTTCGACGGCGCTGTTCTCGACTTGGGAGGACAACCGCACCAAACTGATTGGTGACGGACTGGCTGCCGCCGGTGGTTATAAGTTGGATTATTACCTGGATGGCCTAGAGCACGATGTGGAACGCTTTCCAAAAGATCGGGCGGCGACGAACATCAAAGCCATCGATGGCTACCTTGCTGAGCAGGCCGCTGAGTATCTTTTAGCGAAAGGCCCAGACCTGAGTTGGGTCTATTTCCAATATACCGATGATGTGGGCCATCGAGTCGGCGACAGCCCCGAGATGGATGCGGCAGTAAGCTTTACCGATGGTTTGGTGGGCACGCTTTGGGCGTCGATTGAAGCGCGGCAAAAGACGCTCGATGAAGATTGGCTCATTGTCATCACTACAGACCACGGACGTGACGCCTTGAATGGCAAAGGGCATGGTGGTCAGTCTGAGAGAGAACGCAGTACCTGGATTGCGACCAATAGCGACTGCTTGGCTGATCGGTTTTATGCCACCCCCGCGATTGTGGATATAGTGCCTTCGATACTGGCTCATATGCACATACAGGTCCCTGATACCATCCGAGCGGCACTTGATGGCAGCAGCTTTCTGACGTGTTAATCCTGTTTTGATCCAGCGCGCCAGGTCAGGATCGGCGGCTTGAAACCGTGTTGCTTGGATAAGGGCTGAGGCCAGGCGCTTTTTAGAGGGCCCCGTCCTCAGCAAGGTACAGCTTGAAGGTAAATCATGAATGCGTTGAAACAGGCAGAGTTGGTTGCCGAAGTTTGGCCGGGCGCTGCGCTGCGATCGGCCCGGCGTCTGACCGGCGGGGTTTCGGCCCAAGTGTATGCCCTGGAAGTTGCGCACAGCTCTGGCGCGCTGGCGCAAGTGGTCGTACGCGAACATGCGCCAGTTGAAAGTCATTACACGGCTGAGCTGGAATTTGATCTACTGAAGGCCTTGCACAGTCTTGATCTGCCCGTGCCTCAGCCGATTTTGTTTGATGCTCGTTGTACCCTGGCCGCCACTCCTTTCGTGATCATGGCAGCCATACCAGGATCCAGCGTGATCCCAACGGGTGAAGCCTTCGAGTACATCGATGAGATGGCCAGCCAACTCTTTAGGATTCATCAGGCGCCGATCCAGAACTTGCCAGCCTTGCCAAGCCGCCTTGATCCACTGCCGGAAGTGTTTGAGTATTTGCCCACGGCGGCAGAATGGGGCGGTCTTAAGGCGCGATTGGGCGCGCTCACCGATACCGGTTTTAAGGGTGCGCCCTGCTTGCTGCATGGCGACTATTGGGCTCAGAACCTGTTGTGGGAGCAGGGTCGCATCACCGGGGTCTTAGACTGGGAAGACGCGGCGATCGGCGACCCCTTGTCGGATGTGGCTGGCGCGAGTGTTGAGTTGCGGTACTTGTTTGGCCGTGAAGGCATGCAGCGCTTTATCGCCGCCTACAGCGCGTTGAGTTCGGTTGATCCGACGCGGCTCGCACTGTGGCAAGTTTATGTCGCCGCAGCCGCGCAGCATTTTATGAGCACTTGGCAATTGGCGCCGGCGGATGAGGCGCATCGGCGTCGGCACGCCCTCGCAAGCCTTCATGACGCCGAGGCTCGTTTGGGGGATTAAGCCGCGTGGTCTAATATTAGCTAATGCGGCGATTAGTCGGTAACGACTGATTGTTGGTTATCGGGTAAAGCCGGCAATGCGCGTTGCATATTCAACTTCAAAGCCGTGGTCCTTGGCCCAAACCTTCATCGCGTCAGAGACTGCGCCATAAAGGCAGAGGCGGGCGCTCTGGGTCCGGTCTAAGATCTGACCCACAAAGCTGCCCCCTGCAAAACGCTCTGAATGAAACTGCATGGCATCATTGTTGGCATGGGTTTCCCAAAAAGTGAGCAGTTTCTCGTCTTCGCTGATGTAGACATTGTAGACCAGTGTCCCGGGCTCTGCTGCTTGGTTAGCTGCGACCATTTGTTGCGCAATGCTGCGCAACTCATCCGCCTTGCCATCCGCAATTTCAAGCTCGTAAAAAATATCAATTTGGTCCTCGGTCATGATCTGCTCCGGGCTGAGAGTTGGTTGTTGGTTTATTGTCTCTTCGTAGAATGAGATTGTCGTGCTTGTTGTGAGCCTTAAAATAATAAGACCTTGTGGGGTTCAAATCTAGATCAGAATGCGGGCGCCTTAGGCTCGTCTGTTGTTAGCGCGAGCTAAGCGTGCCCACCACCATTTTGAGTAAGCGATCAACTGAAACAAATAGGTGCGTTAATCCCCAAACTGGGTTAAATAAAGAAATGCGCAGGCGCTGGGCGAAAGATCAGCGTGTCGCGGCGCCGCTTGGGATCCAACGAGTCAGGACAGGGGTCCTTGTGCAATTGTTAGCCAATAAATGTTAGCCAATAAACGGCAAGGTAGCCGTTCACCAAATAGATTTATCGAATTTAAGAATTATCTGTAATCCAGCTAACATCGATAACTTGGTTACAGCAGTTAAGTACTCATCAACAGCATCTCCTATCTTAGATATGAAAGCTGAAGATGGTGGAAAGATTGGTGAGGTCTTAGGCTATCCAGTCTTTGCAACTACTAAGATATCTGCTGATAACTACTTAATCGGTGATTTCTCTCAATTAGCGATAGCTAACTGGGGTGGATTAGAGATTGCTAAAAATGACTTTTACGATGACAGAAGATTTATTTCTTCACTCAACGCCATCATGTCATTTGATGCGAAAGTCTTACAAGCCACTGCTATGTGTCACATAACTAAGGCTTAACCATTTTGGGAAGGTACGTTCATCTATGGGTCACCTCTATGACTCAACGCTTAAAGTCTATCTTCGACAACTACCTTCCCATCTTTTACACAGGAACTAACAATGGAAATACAACATGAAAAAGAATTGGATTACAGAACCACTTTCGAGCGAATTCTATCAGGTCGATTTGAAAAGATTCACGTCACTGGATGGGATGAGGTCGAGGAGATCCAGAGAAAAGAACCCCTTCTTCTTATTCGATATGATCAGTGGCAAACGTACTTCGACAACAAGTACCACTGCACAACAACGAAAGATAATAAGCTCCCCTAAGAAATGAACAACGAAGCTGAGCAATTTGCTTACTTGGTTAACTTAGAGCCAACGTATAACACCAATAATTCCAGCACTTGCATAAAAGAATTGCAAAAGCAATATGCCATAATGCTTGCAAAGCAGTGCCCACAACCCAATTGCTAGAGCAGAAATAAAAAGCAAAGAAAAGCCAAGAACTTCAAAGCCAGTGTTCGATGCTACTAACATTGAGTAAAAAATTGCAGTAATAACACCAAACCACTCAAGTATCTTTTTTAAAGTGCTATTGTTAGGCATGAAAGGCTCGAGCAATCAATGTTGGCTTACTTACGTCGATTCTAATCATAGGTTCTTACTATAGCAAACACACATCGAGGGTTGCGAGTTTTTTTTACACCTAGACTGTGCCAAAATAAATCAAACTGATTTTTTAAGGGGAAAGATGGAGATTAGGAGGTCTCTGTAGATGAGTCGGCTCATAACGATCGCTGTCATCGGTTTTGTGTTGTTGCTGTTGGGTTATTTTGGCAAAGATGCTGCAGTGGACGACCCAAGCCCTGCTCAGACTGAATCTATGACAAACCTTAGTGCCGATGCTGAGGCGTCATCGACCGGTATCGATTTGCAGGCTTTAGAGGCGATTCCGGTCGCGGCGCTGGCGGCCAAACTCGATGCCCGGGTTGCCGCAAAAGAGGCGATCCAGATGGCGCTGAACGAGCGGGAGGATCTTGCCATTGGCGATGAACTCACGATCCAGGGACTTCGAATCAAAATCACTCGAGTCCCGCGGAAAGACCCTGTCGTCACCGGTCGCTATGTCATTGTCTCTGATGAGCGAGATTCGCCTTAGACTCTAATAGGCTTAGTTGCGGTTCCGGTGTGAGGCGCAATTCAAGGTGCATCGCGAGTGGCCTAAGCGAGTAATCAAACTTTCCGTGGATAAGCACCAAGTGGCTTGGGGTTTGTCCAGATCGCCGCTTTGGCAGTTGGTTCCGATATTACTTTGTTCAAGTGATCAGAGATCTCTAGGGTCTTGGACAGTACAGGTTCTTTATCTCAAGGAGGGCAGCTGTTGCGCTTTTCGCTTTTAAGTCTTAGAAAATTGCTTCTTTCTAGGCGCGCCTCAAATAACGGATTCTTTGGGCCCAAGAGGCGTACTCTGGGTGTAAACGCTCTGCTATCTTTGTCGGATTGACACCATACCAAGCTTTGAACGATCGCGAAAATCCCGTTGGGCACGCGTATTGAAGATAATCGGAAATAGAATCTTGGGGTACCCCCTCTTCAAGGCCTAACAAGGCTTGATCCGCCTTCAATTTGGCTTTGATCGCAACAAAACTGTTGCCTTCGTTCGACAGTTTTCGCTTTAGGGTCGCCTCAGAGATACTGTTCACGGTCGCAATATCTTTCAGATTACAGGCTGCTTTGTGCTCGAAGGCCTGTGCAACTTGTGCCATGACCAATCTTGTATATTTTAGTGGCTCATCAATTTGATTGGTGTCGTTCCGCAGGGTTTTGCCTAGCAGCTTATACTCTGCGGGATTGCTGAATGGATTAGCTTGCTCAAGCATCGTGCGGTCAAAGACTAAAGAGAAAGGCAATTTCTTAAAGACCTCGGGTGCGAGGACTGATTTAAGCGGATGCTTTTCGTCGTTGATGGCTGAGTCAATAGGATCTAAGGGAGAATCTTGGTCGTTTTTACGAACCCGGCGAAGAAAATCGCTAAACTGGTCAATCACGCTCAGGATATGCTCTTTAACCCGTTGAGATGTCTCCACGTGAAAATGCACATTAATTTCAATCACGTCACTTTTTTCAACAATATTAGCGGTGAAGACATTGTTGTCGATGTTCGCCAGGGCCATGGCATTGCGCGCGCAATCAGTGAAGCTTGGCGCGGTTAAAATATAGAGGGCTCTGACGGTGAAGTTTGCACCTAAGCCGGTCATCTTTAATTGTTCACGCAGGGCTGATATTGCAAAACCACGTTCGGTGAGTGCCTCGAAAACAGCCTCAACCAAAGTGAGGCTGATGCGGTTGCCGAAACCGGAGGGCGAATTCATTTGTTGGTTCAATGTTGCTGCGATGTCTGCATGCAGAGGACTGTCGATTAAATAGCCCTGCTTGTGAGCTTCTTGGACCATTAGCACAAAGTTATTGCCAAGGTAGTGCATTGAAATTTCCTGTTCCCTCGAACGATTATTTGCTTTGAGTAGTGTGAGGATTTGCAAGCAAGTCCTTAACAAGAAGCAATGCGATTATTTCAGTTTTGTCAAAAGGTGTTGTTCGATCGCTCTTTCAGTTTGCTCCATACGCTTGATGGTCTCGTGCACATTTTTGAGATCGCGTCGTGTTTTATAAAGGAGTCTAGTGATCGGTTCGATGTTCTCAGAAAACTGACTGCTGAAGTACGATCGTTCATTGATCACTATCTCAAACGTGGGCGTTTGGCCCTCGTGTTGCGCCTCCAGACATCGAGGCGGGGTAACAGTTCGGTTCATTCCTGCATCTCCGCAATGTATAAACGAAGGCTACACGGTATGCTCGCAGACACATTGTCTTAAAGGATCAATCAGTTTGAGATAATGATCTAAAGATAACATAAAATGAATTCATGTGTAAATTTTCATTTAAGTCACCTCTTTTTGTTCAAAAGGCGATGGGTCAAGTCGTCATTCGCAAAAGCTTATTGGTCAGTGCAACCAGGTGGGCGTCAGTGCGATATCACGAATTCGACTTGAATCTAATGCGGATGCAGTACGACAGGCACCTCGGATATCCCGCGAATAAAATTATTCGGCAAGCGTACGACATCGCCCACAATCTCGACCTTTGAAAAACGGGTCTGGATCTCTTCCCAGAGCACCCGCAATTGCATTTCAGCAAGACGGTTGCCCATACAGCGGTGGACGCCAAAGCCAAAGGCCACATGTTGTCGGGCATTGTCTCGGTTGATGATGAACTTGTCGGCTTCTGGGAACACCTGCTCGTCACGATTACCTGAGAGATACCACATAACAACTTTGTCGCCTTTCTTAATGTGCTTGCCACTCAAGTTATAGTCCTCAAGGGCGGTTCGCCGCATATGAATCACTGGGGTTTGCCAGCGGATCATCTCCGACACCATGTTGGGTATGAGGGCGGCATCTTCCCGAAGCTTTTGGTATTCCTCAGGATACTGATTCAACGCGATCACGCCGCCACTGATGCTGTTGCGGGTGGTGTCGTTGCCGCCCACGATGAGCAGGATGATGTTGCCTAAGAGGCCCATGGGGTCGTTGATCAAATCTTTGGTGGCCTCACCATGGGCTAGCATTGAGATTAAATCGAATTTTGGCGGCTCGGCCGCGCGTTGTTGCCAAAGCTGATAAAAAGTCATCGCACATTCTTGCAGGCCGGCTTGCCGCTCGGCCATATCGATTTCGATGCCGGTCACTTGAGGGATGTTGGTCGTGATGTCGGACCAGTACACTAATTTGCGACGATCCTCATAGGGAAAATCGAACAAGGTGGCCAGCATTCGCGCCGTGAGTTCAACCGAGACCCGATCAACCCAGTTGAAGGTTTCGCCCACCGGAAGGTTTTCAAGGATGTCGATCACCCGTTCTCTAATCAGGGGCTCCATGGTGGCAAGGTTGGTGGGTGCAACGGATGGGGTGACCGTTTTTCGCTGTTGATCATGGCGTGGGGGGTCCATGGCGATAAAATTTTCGATGCCCCCATCTTCTGCTCGGGGTTCAACGATCGAAATGCCTTTGGCCTCAGAGGAGAAAACCGCGTGGTTGGTATCGACCGCTTTGATGTCAGCATGGCTTGTAACGGACCAATAGGGTCCGTTTGGGCTGTCTTTGCAATAGTGAACGGGGTCTTCTTGGCGTAACCGGGCAAACCAATCTTGCCAATTATCATCGCGAAACCGTTCTGGGCGGCTGACATCGATATCTTCAAGGGCTTGGCTCATTGCATCGGCTGGTTGCGGGGTTGCGCTCATCTGACGTTCCTGTTGATGGGTTCTTGTAACCTATGCTCTGGGCCGGCACGAGTCAAACCCTTACGGTTGAGACGGTTATCCAGCCCTTTACTGGGCTATGCGAGTTGATTCTTGCAGGCTAAGCTCGAGTCACCACTGTAGAGCAAGGCGATCACGATGAGAGTTTACCTGTTGCGACAAGTCGGTTACTGCTTAATCTGGGCAGATCTGTTTTTAGTGTTTCTGGCCGGGCATGCGATGTTGGTTGATCCAGCTGCGAGTGGGGCGCAGTACCTGCACGAGTACTTCTTTGCAGGCTTTGTCTTGGTGGAATGGATCCGAGGCTGGGGTGGGTTTTTCGATCTCTTCTTAGGATATTTTGTAGCGTTACCGGCAGCGGTTTTTTTCTTAATTCGTTTTACGGGCTCTACGTTGATCGGGGTGCTGCTGGTGCGTTGGAGCAGCGCACAAATGCCGCCGACTTAGTTGGGCTGTTGCCCCAGCTTTAATGCATCCAGTCCAGGGGATAAGAAACTTAGCAATAGGCTCATAGCCGGTTTTATATTATGTTTAGGGCTGCAGGGGCCGCGGCCTCAGCCAGGTGCTGGTGGTGTTGACCTTGTCGCTAAGGTCACCGCCAGTGGTATCTCAATAACAAGCGTTCAATTGATTAAAAGGAATACACAATGGAAATTGCCGGAAGTAGTGGTTTGTTTGTTGGTGGCGCCTCGGGGATGTGTCGTGCAACGGCCACGAAGTTTGCAGAGCGGGGCGGTAACGTCGCTATTTTGGACTTAGAGCAAAGCGAGGGCGCAAGTGTCGCTGAGTCCTTGGGCGGTAAATTCTATCCCTGCAATGTGATGGATTACGACGGCATGGAAGCGGTGATGGCGTCCGCTATTGGGGATTTAGGCAGCTTGCATTTCATGGTCAATACCGCCGGGGGCGGTGTTGCACAAAGAACGATCAAGAAGGATGGTACGCGCCACGCGTTGTCCGACTTCCGGCGCATCATCGACCTGAACTTGATTGCGTCCTTCAACATTAACTCGATTGCCGCCCAACATATGGCAACGAACGAACCCAATGCCGATGGTGAACGTGGGGTCATGATCAATACGGCATCGATTGCGGCCTTTGAAGGCCAAATCGGGCAGGTGGCCTATACGGCCGCAAAAGGCGGCATTGCAGCCATGACACTGACGATGGCGCGAGATCTTGGGACCCACGGCATTCGGTGCATGACGATTGCGCCGAGTTTATTCGATACAGGCTTAACGGCCGGCATTCCCGATGAAGGCGCGCTGCAATTAACCAAAGATGCAGCCTTTCCAAAGCGGATGGGGCGGCCTCAAGAATTTGCGGTGATGGCGATTGCGATCTTTGAGTCGGCGATGATGAATGGCTCGACCTTACGCGTTGATGGCGGTCAGCGGTTTGCGCCGCGTTAGCCGATAGCGTACTTGCAGAACGAAGAAAGGGCCCAACGCGTTGGGCCCTTTTGGTTTGAAGCCCGGTCTTAGGACATCGGCGCGAAAGCAGGCAGCGTGATCGCGCCTATGGCGCTAATTGCCAGCGAGCGGTGAGATGTGGGTGTGCGTGATCAGCCACGTTGATTTTTCTTTGACCAACACCAGTGTGACCCAAGTGGGTGGGCTCATGTCGGAAGGCTTGTTGTGGGGATACACATGCCACCACCGTAAGAAACTCGCAACCGCGGTCTTGCCGTGAATCGACACCACGGGGTCCTCGATCATGGTGACAAAGGTTGTTTTACCACCATTGAGGGACTCGCCGGCCTTGCGGCCCATCATTTGATTGGCCATGTTCTTCGCTTCGTCGGATTGACGAATTCCGCCCGAGATATAAACGCGATCCGGGTGCATCAGTTTTGCTTGTGCGGCGAGGTCATTTTCCAAGTCGCCATACTGTTGAACCACCTTCATGACATCGCTGACATCATCGGCCAGCGTGTTGAGGCTAAACAGCAGGCTGGCCAGGATTAAAATTGCAGTCATGGTGTTGAATTTCATGGTTTGTTTCCTTGATTTTAAAGCAGCGTAGCATGGGGGCGGTGACCGGTCATGGATGGTTCGGTTTTGGTTTAGCAGTCTGTTGCGCGCTGATGTGGGCCCAGGCGCAATCAGGTCGGTCACTGCAATCGTTCTGCTTTAGATTTCGTAAATAAGCCAACCTTGTTCAGGAAGCAATAGGGGGATGACCTGGGCCGGCCATTTCGATGCGGCCGTAGATCGGGCATACTCTGTACCGCGCCCCTTAGTCGATCAGGATTAAGCCGTTTAGGGGGCTTTGATTCCTGCTTGAATGAGGTGTGTGGTTGAAAAAGTTTAAATTTTGTCCGATGTGCGCCGCGCCCTTAGTCGAGCGCCGAAAGGATCGTATTGAGTGTTCTGCGTCCTGCGGGTTTGTAAACTACGACAATCCAACACCGGTCGCAGCGGTTGTGGTCGAGTTCGAGGACAAAATTGTGCTGGCGCACAATCGGTCTTGGTCGGGCGCGTTTAACGGCTTGATCACAGGCTTTGTGGATCATGGGGAAGGCGCGGCCGAATGCGCGGTCCGCGAAGTCAAGGAAGAGCTTGATCTGGATGCCGCGCCGCCAACCCTCATCGGCGTGTATCCCTTCGAGCGTATGAATCAAATCATTGTTGGCTACCATGTGCAGGCAACCGGCGTCATCACCTTAAACGAAGAGCTCGACAGCTATATTTTGGTCCCGCCAGAGGCGTGCCTCGTGTGGCCGGCGGGTACGGGCCTTGCGCTGCGGGATTGGCTTCGGGGCAGGGGTCATGAGCCCGAGATGATTAAGCTGGCTTAGCGGCGCAGCGCAAGGCGCTACCAGCCGTGTCGCTATGAGTCGTCTAAAAGCCTGCTGGGCGTCAGTGGTTGTTTTCTCCCAGGTCCCACGCCAGAGACAATAATCCGCCGGCTCAGTAAACCCGAGCCGCCGGAGTCCTAGCTTGTTATTGCGCGCTGTGGATGCTCATGCTGATTTGATCCAAATCAGCGCCACACGCCGCTAAAGCTTTGGCTTGCATCGCGACCCAGGCCTCATCACTTTCTTGCCAGGCAAAGGCTTGTTCCATTGCGGCCATTGATTGGTGGACATCAACGGCACCGACCAGCGCGTCACTGAGTTTCGTGGCGACCGAGGTGTAAGCAATCGGCGATGTATCGGCTTCATGTTGGATCACGTCTTTTAGCAGCGCGATGCCTTGATCAGGGTTGGCGCAAGGCACCTCGTAGACCACGATTACTTGGCCGGAGGATGCGGCCGGCTTCATCGTTTCAGAGGCCTTGTGATGTCCAGCCAATGCGGTGCTGGCTGCCAATAAGCCCGTTACTAAACCAATCGTTCGATAGTTCATACGTTTAAGTTCCCAATGTTTTGTTAGCGTGCTTAGGATGTTATCCCAACCGTGATCCGGTCGCTATAACTGGCGAGCGAGCTTAACCTCAGCGGCTGATGAACGTTCTGGTGTCGGCGCGCCGGGACGCCTTTGATAACCCCTCTTCTGCGCACAGCCTTTGGTGCTGCAAGCGGCTGCAAGGTCAGTCATTAGAGGGTATCAGGCAGAATGCGATCAACTGCGTAGCGCAAGACTTCGGCGGCTTTAGGCGCCGGCAAGGCCTGGTCAATTCGAAGGCTCATCCAAAACTCAATACTGAGTGTTGCGTCCAGAGCCTCAAATAAAAGTGGGTCTGAAGACAGCGGCGTCGGCAGAATGGCGGTTAAACGCTTTCGTCTGCGCAGCACGCCCCTATCGATGCTGGCGCCGGGTATGGCGCGCCAATGCCGTTGAATGCTGGGCGAGATATGCAGTGGGAGTAGGAACTCGTAAGTGCGCGTTCGGCGCTGGATCACTAGATTGAGCAGTGCTCGCCAGTGCTGTCGAGGAGCGACCGTGCTTGGAAAGGGTTCGTCCATGACCGCCTGGGCTTGGGTTTGCGCATCGATCATAACGGTACGGAGCAGGGTGCCCATGTCCGGAAAATGTCGGAATAAGGTTCTGGTCGTAATGCCGACTTGTTCGGCAATGTCTTTCGCTGTCGGCTCGCCCTGACCGGCAATGATTAGACTGCGGGCCGTCGTCAAGATTTGGTGCCGGGTGTCTTGCGTCCGGTTGCGCCGGCCGTCCACCCTCGCATCCAGCGCAGCCGGCAGTCGGCTAGACGGCATGACGAGGAAGGACCTGGCAACGGCGCATATAACGCCGACTATTTTGATCAAAGCCATCACGGCGATGCATCACGCAGCGGTTGTCCCAGATAATCAGGTCAAAGGGTTGCCACTGCTGGGTCCAGGTGATTTCTTTGATTGCCACGTAGGTCCAGAGCGCATCGAGTAGGTCGTCGCTCTCCTCGACGGTCATTCCAGGGATATAGGCCCACTCCCGCCGACCCAGATACAGTGCCGGTTTGCCGGTTTCGTTGTGGGTTTTGATCATGGGATGGATCGCGCCCGGCGCATCTCTTGGGTCGTCAAACGCCTCGAATCCGGGCCTTAGCTTGCCCACGCTGGTGTGCGCCGCATTGTGTTTGACAGAAAGGGACTCGATCCGCTGCCTCAGCGCGGCGGGTAAGGCCGCAAGCGCGGCCCTTTGATCGGCAAAATGGGTGTCACCCCCCTGGTCTGGAATCTCGATGCCCAAGAGCAAGCTCGCTGGCGGCGGCGTTTCGCTGTAGGTCATATCAGAGTGCCAAGTGGCTTCATCATTACCCAGTCCGCCAATGGGTTTACCATCGACTTTAATATTCGAAAGGGTGGTTACAAAACGGTTTTTAATTTTCGCTTTTTCCGCTTCGGGCATCCGGCCGAAGGGCGCCTCTTCCAATGGGCCAAAGCGTTGGCTGAAAGCTTGCAGCTGCTCGTCATCTAGGTCTTGATTGCGAATACGCAGCACCCCGTACTGCAGCCAGGCCGCATAGAGCCGCTCAAACTCAGAATCGGTGATGCGATCTAACTGAATCTCTTGGATTTCAGCGACAAAATTGGGGGTAAGGGGAATGACTTTCATCGCTTAATCTTCCTTAGATGGGAGGCTCTTGATTTCGATTTCGTCACCGGTTGCGCCGCCAATGGCCTGTCTAGAGGCGATCAGGCGCGCCATGATGGCGAGGTTTGGGATGGCGCTAAAACGGTCATAGAACCGTTTTAGGCCGGCGCCGAGCTGTGTTTGCTGCCATAAAATCTGCTCGACCTTCTGAGCGGAATAGTCCCCGGGTTGGGCGGTTAGGGCCTCGAGGTAAAACGTCTTGGCATCTTCGATGGCGAGTTTGAAGCCCTTCAAATCATCAGTGGGTAGCGTGTCCCGATCGAGTAGGCCGCCAAGGCGGTTCATGATTTCGGTCAGGGTACTGGATGAGGCGCCGACTAAGGAGCGGCCTTTGCGGCGGCGCTTGCCCAGTTCATACCAAGGCTGTAGTTGGATGTGTTCGGCATTCAGTCGTGCAGTCCAGGTCTCGGCGTTTGAATTTGGATTGGCGAATGAAACGGGGCAGGCTGGGGCGTCTTCAACCGGGGTGCTGGGTGCTTCTTCTGCAAAATCCTCTAATACCGGGCCAGCTGGCGCCGCGAGCAAGGATAAGGCCGCATCAATGACGCGATGTTGAAACGCTGTGTCGTTGGGTTTGCCCAGTGGTCGGCCCAATGCAAAGGGCACCCAAAGCGAGCGGGGGGGTTGCATGCTCTCGGCATTTTCCCGCACAAGGCTAATGCCCGTGGTCAGGATGCCGGCGGCTTCCAAATAATAGCTGAGCGCGCACACGGCGCGGGTGCAGTTGGGTCAAACCGGGGTTAAGAATACCGCGTCGACCAAGTCTTGTTTCAACAGGCCTGCGACCTGGGCGGCGCTGCGCGCATAGACTTCGGGCATGAGGCCCGCGCCCATAAAACTGTAATGAAACTCGGCTAACGAGCCAATGGTGTTGTCGGCCACCAATTCTTGAAAGCGGTCGATGGGAAACACCAGGTTCACATCCTCGCTGAAGCCGCTGCGATCAAAATTGGCTGAGCTATGACTCATGATGAGCTCATCTGCGTTACGGTCGATGGCGATCGGACGAAACGTTGGATCGGCAAAATCGAAGGTTGGCTCGCCGCGAAAGTGCAGCCCGGCGGTGGTAATAAGGGCAAACCGCATGGCGCTGAGGGCTTTGGTGGGGGTATGCCACGGCAGCGGGCCCAGCGGCGGCAGATTCTTGGCCAGCAAGTGCTCGCGTTCGTATTCGGGAAGATCGGCTAGGCGCACCATGGGCGGATTTCGCTTGAAAGTAATGTCACTGATAGTGACATTATAACTGCGCTTGTCAATAGCGGTTGCGGGTTTAATTGCGCGCGCGAGGGTGGCGGGGCGGCATTTTTCGATCGGTGTCCCTTGGGCTTGCGGCTCAGAACCGGACTCGATACTCTGCAGGGATCACGCTTTTGGGCAAAACGCCATGTGCACGTCTCATGATGTTGAAAATAATACCGACAGCCCTGACCCGCGCGCCGGTTATCAGCGCGACGCCGATTGGCCACAGTATCCGCCGGGCATGCAGTTTGAAATGGGCTCGGGTGTTGCCGTGGATGCAGCCGGCGTAATTTATTTGTTTACCCGCGACATCGAGCACTGGGCCAGTCATCCGCTCGCGCTCAAAGACAAAATGGGTAAAAGCAGCATCTCGATGTTTAATCGAGCGGGAGATTATCTTGGCAAGTGGGGTCCCTCGGATGAACGCGGCTTTGCCCTCGGTGGACACACTTTGTACATCGAACGAGACGGCATGTTTTGGATCACCGACCGGGATGGTCATGTCGTTAAAAAGTACCATCCAAACGGTGAGTTGCTGCTGACCCTCGGCACCTTTGCAGCGTGGGGGGATGACGAGACCCATTTTAACGGCCCAACGGCGGTCGCCGTGCAAGAAAATGGCAATATCGTCGTGGCAGACGGCTATTGGAATTCGCGATTAGTGTGGTTTACGCCGAAGGGGGAATTTATCAAGTCGGTGGGAACCTGGGGCCGTGGGCCGGGCGAGTTCAATACACCACATGCGTTAACGATCGACTCTAAAGGCCGTATTTTGGTAGCCGATCTGTGCGGCGGTAATTTCCATGATTACATGACCGTGCCCGGGCAGATTCTGCCCCATCGCTCGGTGGTGGCGCCGGGCTGTCAGCATCGTATTCAACGGTTTTCAGCTGACGGGGCCTATCTTGATGAGTGGACCCACATCACACCGCTGAGTCTGGCCAGCTACAACGGGCAAATTTACGCCAGCGATAAGATGAGTAACCTTGCGATTTTGGATGAAGACACCGGTGCGGTGATCAAGCGAGTCGAAAATATTGCGATATACATTCACCAATTGGCCATCGATGCCCATGGCGACCTCTACACCGCGTCCGTCTATCCGGAGCACGCCGGGGAACTGCGGGGCCCAAAGGGACCGTCGCACCGGCGTTGGACCCAATCAAAATTGAATTAACTGTTGGAGTGAGACCATGATTATAGTTGTTGCCGCGCTGAGCTTTGAAAGCCAAGCCGACCGAGACCATGCCGTTGAGATTACCCGCGAGGTGCAGCTCGCGACTCGCGAGCAGGAGCCGGGTTGCCATGCCTATTGTTTTGCGGCAGACCCCGCCGTGCCCACGCGCATTCAGGTGTATGAACTTTGGGAAGACAGCGATGCCCTGGCCGCACATTTTGAGCACCCCACCTATCAGCAGATGGTAACGCTGCTGCATAGCGCCAAGATTGTTGAAAGTGTTAACCAGGCTTACCTGACCGAGCGCAGCGAGTCGGTTTATGGGCCCAATGGCGAAAAGAAAAAAGCCTTCTTTGCAAATTAACGGGATGTTTCGTGATGGATGATATTGTTTATACCCACGCCACGGTGTTTTCAGCGGTCGATGAGTCGGTGGTCACCGATGGCGCGGTTTGGGTGCGCGATGGTCTGGTTGCCTATGCGGGGCCGATGCAGGCAATGCCTGAGGTACCCAAAGAAATTCAGCAGGTGGATGCCAGCGGACAATTCATTATGCCGGGCATGACCGAGACCCACGCCCATTTGTCCTTTGCGGATGCCAGTCCCTTTGCCATTGGCGACACATCGGTTGAGGATGCAACCATTACTGCTGTTGGCAATGCCGCGAAGATGCTGGCTGCGGGATTTACCGCGGCGGTTAGCTTCGGCTCAACCTACAAGATCGACGTCGCGCTGCGCGGGGCAATTGAAGCGGGCCAGATTATGGGGCCCCGCTTGTTGGCGGCCGGTCGAGACCTTGGGGCAACCGCCAGCAACGTTGATTCCAAAGGCGGCTTAAGCCATATCGCCGATGGTCCTTGGGCTCTGCGCCAAGCGGTACGAGAACAACGACGGGATCGGGTCGATATCGTTAAGATTTTTATCGATGGCGAAGCGATTAATCCAACCAATCCACCAGGGGAGCTCTCGTTTTGTGACGAAGAGGTAGCAGCCGTGGTGAGCGAGGCCCATCGCCGCAAGATGCGGGTGGCCTGTCACGCGCGTTCGGCAGCCGCGGTTAAACAAGCGGTCCGGGCCGGCGTTGATTTTATTGGTCACGCCAATTACCTTGATCAAGAAGCGGTGGACCTTTTGGCCGCGGCCAAGGATCCTATTTTTGTCGGCCCAGCCATTGCTTGGGAAGTGCAGTATCTCGCCCAATGCGAATCCCTAGGCGTGAGCAAGGCAACCGTTCGAGCCCAAGGCTATGAACGGGAGATTGCCGCAACGGTTGTAACGGTTGAAAAGCTGCGGGCCGCGGGGATCAAAATGGTGGTCGGCGGTGACTACGGCATTAGCATTGCGCCCCATGGCACCTATGCCAAGGACCTTGAATACTTTGTTGAATTGTTCGGCATGCGGCCTGCGGAAGCGCTGCTGTGCGCGACGAAAAACGGCGGTGAGGCTTATGATCCGAAGGGACGCCTCGGCACCTTGAGCACGGGTTCTGTGGCGGATCTGGTTTTGGTGGATGGTGACCCATTGCGGGATATCACCGTGTTGCAAGATCACAGCAAGCTCACGGTACTGAAGAGCCCGGTTTCTGTTGTGTCAAATTTTGGCAATACGGGGTTAGTCTATTAAATCATGACGGTCTTTGGTTCTGCGCAAGTGGTCGCCAGCGCCATGGGGCCGCGTCAAGCGGGCAACGTATGAAGCAGAAATGGGTTTTAGGTTTGGTCTTGGCCCTATGCTTGGGCGGCCTAGCGATGAAATGGCGGACTGCCCACGTCAATGCGGCGGTGGCCGAAACCTTACGACTTGAGCCGCAAAGCGCGCGCGCCGCCCGCACGATGCTGATTACCCTTGTTGATGGCCGCGAATTCCCAGTGAACTATTTGCGCGACGGCGAGCTTGTGTTTATGGGCATCGATGGCCTTTGGTGGCGCGCATTTCAAGACCCAGGGCAACCCGTGACAATGTTCATCCAAGGCGAAACCTTCCAAGGCCATGCGCGCGTCGTGTTAAACGACCCAGTCCTCGTCGAAAACGTGTTTGCCAGGCTCAGGCCAACCGTGCCCGAGTGGCTGCCGGACGCGCTCAATGGCAAGTTGGTCACCATTACGTTGAAGTAACCGACAGCGGGTTATGTAATCTGGTCAAAAGGCTGCTGCAGACGCGGCGCCATCTGCAAATAATGTCAAGCGGGATCCCAATGCCGCGCCCCAGTCTAAAACGAGACAGTAAGCCGACGTCCGAACGCCGAACCACAAATCAAATCCGACCCGGTCAATCACAATGCTCGCCGCGTCTCATCGCGTCTGCTCGAGGTGACGTTTTGGGTTGATCCGGTAGCATGGATCAAAAATTGGCGGCGCGATCAGGCTCAAGTTAACACCCTCAAAACCCTGCACAGAGCTTCATATTGGTGCCTAGACAATACGAATCGTCTCGCCTAATATTTTGATGATTAAGACAACAAGGCACAGGTATGAAGCTAAAGGTGAATGGGGTTGAGCGGCCGGTTGCGGCAGCGTGGCAAAATGAAAGTTTGCTGTCCGTATTGCGCGAGCAGTTGGGTTTAACCGGTGCCCGTTTGAGTTGCGGCATTGGCCAATGCGGCGCCTGTGTGGTGCACGTTAATGGCCAGCCCGTTGCCAGTTGTGTCTTACCGGTAAGTGAAGCCGCTGGCACTGAAATTTTGACGATTGAGGGACTCGCCCGTGAAGATGCCAGCTTGCATCCATTGCAGCAGGCTTGGCTTGACGCTGCCGTCCCGCAGTGCGGTTACTGTCAGTCTGGGCAGATTATGCAGGCGCTTGCCCTGTTACAAAGGATCCCGGACCCGGATGACGCGCAGATAACCCAGGCCATGAACGGCAACCTGTGCCGCTGTGGCACCTACGATCGGATCAGAACATCCATTAAAAATGCCGCCCTTGTCATGCGGGAGACGCGCTAATGGCTCAGATTACGCGGCGCAAGTTTTTGATTGCCAGTGGTTGGGTGGCTGGCGGCGTGACCGCCCTGGTGGCATTGCGTCATCGTGCTGTCGCCGTGGCGCCAACGATTATTTTCCCCGACGGCGAATCAGGCGCAACCTGGGTACAAATCCGCCCGGATGGCGCCTGTCAAATGTTTTTTCCCAGAATTGATATGGGCCAGAATGCCAACACCGGTTTGGCCCAAATTGTCGCTGAGGAATTAAATCTCAGCATCGAGGATATTCAGGGTGTGCAACCCAACACCAGCCAAGTGCCACCGCTGGCTGTGACCGCCGGGAGCATGTCGCTCACAGCCTTTTCGCGACCAATGGCCATTGCCGCCGCGACCCTGCGAGAGCAGCTACGGGGGCTTGCAGCGGTTCACCTTGGGGCACCCCTGTCGAGCATCTTAGATGCCGTTGGCGGTTTTCGTACGGCCGAGGGTCAAAGTCTGAGTTATGCCGCGTTGGTGAATGAGACCAGTTTGGTGATCGAGTTTGATGACACGAAATCGGCGCCGGCGTTGTATACCTTTGATTCAAATCGAATCAAACAGCAGGTCGGACACTCGAAAACGCCCTTGGGCACTCGAGGGCTTGTGACCGGCGAGCCGGTTTATGCAGCCGATGTGCCTGTTGCGGGCGTGCTCTTCGGTCGCGCAATCCAGCCGCCGGTCAGAACTGCCCGCATGGCCTCGATCGATACAACGGGTGTTGCGGCGGTTGCCGGGTTGGTGGCCCTCGTGCAAACGGATGATTTTGTGGGGGTTGTTTGCAAAACCCCGAGTGCCGTGGATGCTGCAATGGCGGAAATTGAAGTGACCTGGGATCTAGAACAACCGATCAACCAGGCAGAAATCGATCGGTTGGTTGATGTCGATGCGGAAATGGCGGTCGGGGACTTAGAGCAGGTACTGCTGGACCAGTCGCATCGCAAAACCGTCGATTGGGCCATAGATTTGCGCTTCGATGTGCAGGTGCAAACCCACGCAGCCCAAGAGCCTCGAGCAGCGATTGCGTACTTTAAGGATGCTGGCGAGGGGGGGCATCAACTCCAAATTTGGACGGGCACGCAAGACCCCTGGGCCATTAAGCGATTTGCCGCAATGGACACCAGCCTTTCCGAAGAGGACATCATTGTGTACCCAATGCGCTTGGGCGGCGGCTTTGGTGGTCGTGAGCACTACGAGGTGGAACGCGATGCAGTTAGATTGGCGCGGACTGTCCAGCGACCGGTAAAAGTGCAGTGGACACGCCAAGATGAATTTACGGCAAGCCGAAACCGGCCGGCCTCGGCGCACCGATTGCGGATAAACTGTGATGAAGCGGGCAATCTGTCCGATTGGTGGCATGGCTATGTCACCGGGCACGTTATCTTAGCGCGGGACCGATTACCGGGCTGGCTGCTGCCGGTTGCGCGCCTGGGCGAAGATATGGGCGTTGTAAAAGGGGCCTTATCACCCTACGAGGCGCCGCATCAACGGGTTGAGTTTAAAGACGTTGATCTGCCGATCGATCTCGGGGTTTGGCGCTCGTTGAATGCCGCGCCCGCGATTTTTGCCATCGAATCTGCAATGGATGAACTGGCCATACAGCAAGGCTTAGAGCCCGTTGACTTTAAGCTTGCTCAGATGGGGGATCAACATCCGCGCTTGCAGCATTGTCTGGCTCGCGTGCGCGCACTGAGCCTGAACGCAACGCTTCCTGAGGGATCCGGTTATGGACGAGGCTTTGCTTGCGGTATCTATGATAATCGTTGTTTTGTTGCCATTAGCGCCGATGTGCAGGTAGATACGGCAACCCAAGCGATTAGGGTACATCGTCTTTGCTGCGTGCAAGATGTGGGGATGCCGATCAACCCAGGACAGTTGCGTGCCCAAATAGAAAGTAATTTAACATGGAGCCTGGGCATGGCGTTGTTTGAGCGTCTAGAGGTTGGTGACAATCGGATTAAAAGCACAAACTTTGATAACTACCGGATTCCTCGCATGGCCGATATGCCAAGCGTTGATATTGAAATTGTCGATCAGCCGTCCATCCCGCCGGCGGGCGCCGGTGAGGTGGCCTTGATCGCAGGTCCACCGGCGATTGCAAATGCGATTCGCAATGCGACGGGTTTTCGGGCCCTAAAATTACCGATTTCGGCAGCCGATATAACCGCAGGACTCCGCGGCGATCGGCAGGTGCCTGTAAATTAAACAAAATCTTGATCAAGTCTTAAACAAAAGAGGTGCGCGATGCTGGCAAAGCAGCTTGGAAAACGGATGCAACACAGAATTTGTTCATTCCTATTGTTCTCCATCGTGATGTTGCCGCTGCACGCGGCGGCGTCACCCATCTATCATACGGTGGTTTTTTGGTTGAAGCCGGATGTGTCGGCGAGTCAGGCCGATGAGATTATCCGCTCAATCAAGAGCATGGCCGCGCTGCCGATGGTGCAGGCGGTGCTGGTCGGCACGCCGGTAATGAGTGATCGCGCCATCGTCGATGACAGTTTTAGTATCGCCTTTACGATGATTTTTGAAGACGCCGCAGCGCTCCACGCCTATGGTGCAGACCCTTACCACAAGAAGATTTCGAGCGAGGTCACAATGCCCTATGTTGCGCGCGGTGTGATCTATGATTACCAAGATCAAGAGTGATTGGGGGGCAGTCAAGCGTTTAACGGCTCGGTATCTTGCGATTCACGGACTCGTAGCTTTGATCTTTTATGAGGCGGGGAACGCAAGACTGATTTGAAACAAGGCGCCGGGCCAAGGCAGGCAGCGACTTGCGGCGATGAGTAGAGATGTTCAGAGCTGCCCAGAGATGCCCAGAGAGGCAGGGGAGTGGGTCGGGACATGAAAAAGTGTGCAGTGATGGAAAAAGGCCAGGGCAGATGATCAACCAAACAGATGGAAAAGCTTCGCTTGCGTCCAAAGCCGAAGGTAAGCGCCGCAATGCGCAGTCGCACAAAGCTATCCTTGACGCAACGATCAAGTTGCTGGGCTCATCGGGTTATGTCGACTTTTCGATAGAAAAAGTTGCAAGCCAAGCGAAGGTGGGTAAGCAGACGATTTATCGTTGGTGGCCGTCGCGAGCAGATTTGGTGCTCGAAGTTTGGCGGGATCGATTGTTACCGCCCCTTGCGCCCTATGATGGCAATATGCCGTTGCGCGACTACCTCGCATCGTCGTTGCTGGCCTTCGGCGAGCAGATCAGCCGCACAGACTGTCGACAAGCGGCTATTTGCATTTTAGCGGAGGCCCATCGAGATCCTCAGTTGTATCAGCGGATGGCGGAGGCGGTCTATGCACCACGCATTAAATTGATCGTAGACGCGTTCCAGCAAGCACGGGTAACGCAGGTGTTTCCGGCAGATTTTGAGATTGACCTTGCGATCGACGCCCTCTATGGCGCGGTGTGGTACAAGGTGCTGATCCGTTTTGAAACGGTCGATCAGGCTTATATCCAAAGTTTAGTTGCGCAGACGCTGGGCCGGGATGACCACCGAAAGGCGGTGAAGCTCGGTAGATTGCGCGTCTAAACCGGGCTGTATCGTGCTGAATTCTGCTGTGGCAGGGTCTGCTACGGAGTCGCATCGTATGCTGGATGTTGGGCGCGCCGTCTGGTGCAAACAGGCGGATTTAAAGGATCCTGGCCGCCTGCGCGACACTTAAAGCATTGTTGATTAGCCCGATGATCGAGCGCCTTGTCGTTACGGCTTGCTCAGCGCAACTCGCCCACAGCCCGATGCCCCATCATCATCGCTTCGATGGCATCCGCCGCAGGCGCTGAATCCGAGTTCGCGATCGTAATGCGGCCGAAAGGCTGACGGCCGACTGCTGCGCTGTCGCCAGGGCCCGCAACGGCATAGCCGTGGGCCCAACGATTGACCGTGATGCTGGCCACGTCTCGATCAAAATCGAACTGTTTGGCGCCTAATAGACCGCTGAGATGCGTTCTGATGTCGGCTTCGTAATCCGAGAAGTCGCGTCCCAGCATGGTGTAACGCGCTTGTTTATATTGCTCGGCTGCAGGTTCTCCAAGTGTTTCGCCATACGGGCAGCTGATCATTTGAATGATGCAAGGGTCATCCGGCGATTGCGTGTACTGATAGTCGCCGAGGCTGACGGGAAAATCCATGAGCACCGCTTGATGCCGATTGCCTGGGCACATGGCCATACCAATCCCTTGCTCTTTAAAAGCCCGCCAATGCCGCAGCCCAACCGTTGTGTAAATGAGCGGACTTTTCATTTGTTGGCCAAGGGCTTCGGCTTGATGGCTTGGCAAGTCCGAGACGATGTGCGGGATCATCATGTTATAGCAGGCCATGATGACGTTTTTTGCCGAGACGCGATGGGCCTGATTATTTTGAATGTACGAAATTGTGACAGCCTGACTGCTGCTTGGGTCCCCCACGTGATGTACGTCCACAGCCGTGCTGTTCAACCGAATCCGGACCGGGTTGCTGGCACGGTCTAGCTGGCTGTAATCAAAACGGGCCGTGACCAGCGCCTCGGCAGTGTCGCCGGCCGCTACTTGCGGGATGAGCTTCTTAACCAGGGCTCGCGCCACACCGGCGTTGCCATCCGGGAAGTGATAGATGTAAGGGTTGTTTTCGTCATAAACCGGCACCGGGGCAAAGCCCAGTGCGCCGCACGCTTTAGCCTCCGCAATGGTGAGCAGTTCGGTGCCCGAATTCGACCAGTCCAAACCCGAGTTGCGCGCCATATGCAGCACCTCGGGGTCGTCAACCCCGAGCGTGCTTTGAAGGTAGTCGAAGTAACTGTGGGTTTGGCTATAGGTTTCACGTTCTGTTTCTGGAACAGGCAGTTTGTGCAAGCCGCCCTTGAGAACGCGCAAGAGTTGCTGCTTTCCAGTATCGCTCAAAGGGGTTTGCGCAACCGCTGCGGCATCCGATACCTGTGCCCCCGGCAGGCCTTCGATATAGTTGTAGTAATTGCAAAAGGGGTGTTTGACGAGGGTGTCCTGGCCATAGGTTTCCGCATTGAAGTAGGTTACGGCGCCCAAGTTGTGCCGCTTATAAAAATCTTGGTCGAAGGCGGTATCAAATCGCGCTAAGTCTACGCCGATGTCCTCAAACAAGGCTTTTATCACCGGACTGGCGTGAAGGGGCTCGACCAAGGTTTGGGAGCCGCCATAGCCAATCAGACGTTGGCCGTCGATGTCGTGTTCATTGCGCTTAGCGTGCCCGCCGAAGTCGTCGTGATTGTCCAGGATTAAGATTTTTTTGTCCGCGCCGTGTTGCTGCTGGTAAAAACGCGCGGCGGCGAGCCCGCTTAATCCGGCGCCGACAATAACCAGATCAAAGACCTCACGATGGTTTTGAACCGGGCCCCAGTCCGAGCGTTGTCCCCAGGCGCGGCTGTGCGCCGCATCATTCGAGCCTGGGTGACTGCCCCGCAGTCCCGTTAAGCTGGGCGGATAGTAGCTGGGGTCGAGTGCTGCCATGGCGCGTTGCCCGAAGGATGGGAGCAGGGTGCTGCCTAAAGCCATTAAAGAGCCGTTAACGAAATTGCGTCGGGTGATTTTCGGCATAGGGTCTGTTCTTGCTTCGGCTGTGGTTTGGTGACCTTATTAAACGCCGGTGCGCCGGGGATGGCAATCTCGTGGTTCTAAGCCGAATGGCCGGTTTAATCGCCCCTGATGATCGGCTCGCGCGCGGATCGCCGTGCCCTATCGGGCTAAGTCGACTCCAATAGACCGCGGCCGCGCCAGTAGGCAAAGGCCAGGCAAACGATCATCGCGCTTGCAACGGTTATCCAGACCGCGGCCGCACCGGCCGTTTGATAGAGATAGCCGCCACCGAGGCTTGCAACCGCGGCGACAATCAGGCCGACGGCGCCGAACAAGCCTTGCCCGGCAGCCAGAGCGGTCTCACCGCTGGCCTTGCCAACCGCGAGCTGTGTGGCAGGCATACTCACCGCATCTGCGATCGCGTGGATGACCAGGGGTAAGCAGATCCACCAAATGGAATCGATAAAGGCGTAACTGGTGATCATGATGACCGCCAGACCCAGCGATTTGGTTAAAAGCCTTAACAGATTGTGCTGACTGGCATAGCGACCCGCAACGGGTGCAACCAGAATCATGGGCAGGGTAAACAGGCTTAAGGTTACGCCAATATACAGTTGGCTGGCGCCCAGATCAGAGATGAACAACGCCCACAGCGCATCAAATGCGCCAACGGCTAAATAGAATGCAACGCCCAAGGCGATGCAGCTTTGCATTGCCGGTCTTTTCAAGAGCGCGCGCATGGGCTTTTCTAAAGGCGCCTCGCTGCCGGGAATGGTGACGCGGAGCACAAAGGGGACAACCGCGAGTAGGACGGCGGTCAGGCAAAAAAATGGCAGCGTGATCCCACCGAGTTCGAAGAGTACCGACGCCAGGATCGGCCCAACAAGAAACCCAACCATCTCCCAGGCCGCGAGTCGGCCCAGCATTTCGCCGGCTTTAGCGGGGTTGATTACAAAGGCCAAGCGGCGCATGGCGGGCCGGACGGCGCCTGCGCCAAAGCCCAAGAGCACCCGCGCCAGAATCCACGCGGTCAGGGAATCGGCCACACACATCCAGCCGGCGCCGATAATGCTGACGGCCATGCCAATCTTCATGAGCCTTGCGCCGTGGCCGGTATCGGCCAGCCGAGATAACGTGATCTGGGCGAAAAAACCGGCTAAGAAAGCGGACGCGGTAATGGCGCCAACTTCGAATTCTGTAAAGCCAAAAATCGCGCGCAGCTGCGCAAGCAGCGTAAAGATCGCCGCATAACCGCCCATGAGAACGGTGCTAAGAATATAAAGTGCACGCAAAGTGAACGCCTTGGAAAACTCTTTTCATCAAACAGGTACATCTGTTTTCTGCGTGCATTCTAAGACAGTTAATGCTTCCAGGCTTGTACAGAATTACGCAGGGCGTCTTAATTGTGACCGGGCACAAAAATATAGGGTATGATTCCTGCTCTGACAGCGTTGTCATTTTTGCTGTTTGCGAAGCCTGATAGGAGCAACCACATCGATCGTCTGAACCAGCATCCGCCAACCATCCAAGGGATTGCGTCCATCATTGTGGTGGTCACCCTGGTTTGGATAATTTTTTTTGCAGCGATGGCATCTGCCAATGATGACATCGATATTTTAAGGGCGGGTCAGGTCACTGAGCTTTGGGGCGGGCAAGGTGCGCTCTCGTTTTTTGATGAATACAGTGATCCCGCTTACGGTGATTGTACTGACGAATTATCAGGCACAGAAACCTGTCCCAGTGTCGATTGGGATATTGTTCAGGATGCCGAGCGCGGCGAGGTCTTGGAAGTGCGCTATTTGGCTGATGCGGGTCACGCGGGTTTGGTGGTCGGGCCCGGTAATGCAGTGGATCTGCGTCAGTACGCGCAAGGCGACCTCACTTTCGACATCAACTTAATCGATCCCAGTGAAGTGCGTCAGTTCTATGTCAAAGTTGAAAGTGGCGATGCAAACTCGGGAGAGTTGCAGGTGCCTGGGCTGTTGATTCAAACGGGTTGGCAAACTGTGTCGATCCCGGTGAGCACCCTAACGGCCAGCGGCGCCTTGAAGTTGAGTGGTATCACAGCACCTGTTGTCTTTTTCCCTGGATTCCAGACGGGCGCAGGATTGCGCTATCGTATTGATGCGATTCGATTTACACCGGGCACAGGTGAGCCCGTGACGCCTGGGCCGGATAACACGGTTGATTATGAACTGACGGCCTTTGGTGCCGGAACGGTTGCTGACCGGATTAATCCAGCGAGTTATCGTTGCGTTTTTGACTATGGCAATTGGATCTACAATGCGGGGGTTGTTGAACCCGGTATCGCAGGTTGTAACACGGCCACACAGACCCCAATCGGGACGCCCACACCGCGTATACCCCAATTGGTCGAGCCCGCGTCGTTAAAGCCGACTGCGACGCATCGTTGGTGGGGGTCGGTACCGTTTCTGGGGGAGATGCGGGTCGGTAACCCTTCAGATGCGGCCTACATTACGCCCGATCCGATCATCGCAAGAATTACGGAACGCGGCGTGCGCTTAATGGGCATTCCAGGCGGGCTCTCGCTCACCGGTGATGGGTTTCTGTATAGCTTGCCAGATCCGTTTGCGGAGGTTTTTGATGGGATTGCCATTGGTCATTCAGAGCATGCCGATTTAAACGCCTTTATGAAAGACGCCAGCGCCGGCTCTGTGACCGTACAGTGGCTGGCTGGCGCCGAACCCGTGATGGAAGCCGTCTTTACCCATGGCTCGCCGCACGTGACTTTCAAGGTGTTGAGTGGTCACCTAGTGTTGCGCAGCTTGCGAGGCGACGGTGGCGAGAAGGGGATCTTTCTGGATGTGCCGCAGCGACTTGGGATCTGGACGTCTGTCGCGGGGAATCGTAACGATTTTCTCGTAACCGGTGCGGGCGATACGTCGTTTGAAGACACTGCTGGTCGCGAGATCAGGATAAAGGATGACACGGGCCAGATCACGGTGACCTGGTTGCCCAATGATTCGGGTTCGGATGTACCCTCGGCGCTGGTTGAGGCCTTTTTAGCGAGTGCCGAGGTGGCAATCGCGAGCGTTGAGATTGATTACGCTGTGGATCGCAGCACGAATGACGTGACGATTAGTCATCGATATCTTGATGCGGCCGGTGCGCCCGCGAGCACAATGATGGGCCTGCATCCGCTGCACTGGAAGTTTTCGGAACCGCTTGAAACCATTGCGGTGGCGCGGAGCGCGCGCGGTTTGATTAAGTTTTCTGTTGGCACAGGGTTCAGCTACACGCTACCCGCGGTCGGGGTTTTACCTACTTTACCGGTACTGGCTGATTCGCTTGATCATGCGCGATTGGGTGAACTCATTAAGGCGTTTACGCAAAGGGGGCCTGCAAGTTGGAATGATCGCACCGATACCTACTGGAGCGGAAAGAACTACGGCAAGGTCGCTGAGCTGGCAGCTTTGGCGCGTACAGCAGGTTATGTTGCTGAATCGGATCAACTGATCGCTTGGCTCAAACTGCAGCTTGAAGATTGGTTCTCTGCAGAGCGTGACGGAGCATTAGACACCCAGCGCTACTTCGTCTACGACGCGCAATGGAGCACGTTACTCGGGATGGAGGAGGCGTTTGCGGCACATCAGCTGCTTAACGATCACCACTTCCACTATGGCTATTTTGTGCGGGCTGCCGCTGAGATCTGTCGGGTTGATCCGGATTGGTGTGGTTCCGAAAATTATGGTCCGATGATTGAACTGCTTATTCGAGATTATGCGGCGGGGCCGGATGATCCGTTGTTCCCACCTTTAAGAAATTTCGACCCGGCGAATGGTTTTTCATGGGCTTCCGGGGCGGTTAACTTTGTGCGCGGTAATAATAATGAATCTACCTCTGAGGCAGCGAACGCCTATGGCGCGATCGTCCTATATGGTTTGGCGACGGGCAATGAGGCCTTGATCGAGCGAGGTCTGTATCTGCAGGCGTCGACATCGGCTGCATTTTGGGAATACTGGAATAACATTGGCGGCTATCGTGCGCCTGGGTCGGCTGAGGACAATTTCCCGTTCGGTTATAACAAGCTAACGACGTCGATCATTTGGGGCGATGGGGCGGTGTTTTCGACTTGGTTTAGCCCCCTGGTTGCCCATATTCTTGGCATTCAGGGTCTGCCCTCCAATACATTGACGATGCACGTAGGCTTATATGCGGACTATATGCGGGACTATGTAACGCTTGGATTGTCAGAGTCGAGCAACGGTAAGCCTTCCGGGCTTGGGGCCGATGAATGGCGGGATCTATGGTGGAATCTTTGGGCACTGGTCGACGCCGAGGCGGCAATTGCCGATTATGAAACAGTCTCCACCTACACGCCTGAAGCCGGCGAAACCAAGGCGCATACCTATCACTGGCTGCATACCCTGCGCGCGCTAGGTCAGCTAAGGACGGGTACTGGGTCAATTACGGCAGACTATCCTGCTGCGATGGTGTTTGACCAGGAGGCACTCCGACAGTACGTGGTTTATAACTTTAAAGCTGCGCCTCTGACGGTTACTTTTAGTGACGGTCACTCGGTAACGGCGCCTGCCGGCTTCTCGGTGAGTGATAATCAGACGCAACGCTTAGATTCCGATGGGGATGGCGTCTATGACGATCTCGACGATTTCCCAGCCAATGCCAATGAATGGCTTGATACGGACGGTGATGGCATTGGGAACAATGCGGACCCCGATGATGATGACGACGGTTTTAGTGATGACGAAGAAGCCCTTGATGAAACAAACCCCTTGAGCCGTTTCTCATGCAAAACCGGGTGTTTTAGCTTTGACGTTGATGAAAGCTTAGCCGCCCAACCGTTGACGGATGGGTTACTTGTGATTCGCCATTTGTTTGGCTTTAGGGGCGAATCCTTAACCGCCGGCGCGGTTGCTGGTGGTGCGGCGCGAGATGCCTCCGATGCGATCGCGCTGTATTTATCAGATTCTAATACAGAGCTGGATATTGATGGCGATGGTGCGTCTAAGCCGCTCACTGACGGATTGCTGCTCATACGATACTTGTTTGGTTTTAGGGGCGAGGCTTTGATGTCAGGTGCGGTTGGCGCAGGTGCTGAACGCAATACTGCCGAGGCGATCGAGACCTATATCCAGGCGCGTCTGCCCGAGGAATAAGGAGCTCGCAGCAAAGCTCTGGTTCGATCAAACGCGGCGGCGTTGATCAGTGTCAAAGGCGTATTGACGCAGCTCTGCTGCGTTAGGTTTCGCTAAGGCAGGAGCTTGCTGCGACAAGGTCTTGGATTCCGCTGGTCGCATGCTTTTGATGCGACGCCGGGTGTGGTCGGTCTAAAAGTTTTGGCCAGCACGCCTTTATAATCTGCGGTTGGCTGCTGTGAAGCGGGTTTAACGTCCTGAATAAAACCGTATTATTGCAATCTAGATGACCCATTTTTTCGAAGATTTAATTTGACGAGCTGCCTTCAAGTAGGGACTATCTACAGGTGCAGTACAGCTACATCGAAAAGGAGACGACATGTCGGTCAAGTTTAAGAGTTTTACGGAGAGCACCAAAGAAGATTGGGAGGCGATGGGCGCGTATAACCGCGAGCATGAAGAACACCGCTCGGTCGCGATTCTGAATCATTTGAGATTGCTGGACACGCCATGCGGCTTTCCGGTTACCCGTTTTCAACATTCTTTGCAGTCGGCGGAGCTGGCAGCAGAGGCGGGTGAGGATGAGGAGTACGTGGTCTGCGCGCTGCTGCACGATATTGGCGACACTTTAGGCACGGTCAATCATCCGGATGTTGCTGCCGCCATTCTCGAGCCATTTGTCTCCGAGGAAAATCTGTGGATGGTGAAGCATCACGGTATTTTTCAAGGCTTAAACTTTTTTCATCATATCGGTTTAGACCCGAATATGCGGGACGCGTATCGAGACAGTCCGCACTTTGAACGCACGGCGCACTTTATTGCAGCTTACGATAATGTGGCCTTTGACTATGAAAAGCCTGATTTGTCGTTGGATTTGTTCGAGCCGATGGTGCGCCGGGTGTTCTCGAAAGTGCAGCGCAGCGTGTACACCCGCAAACAAACGGCCTAGATCAAGCCGTTAGCTGGGCGCGCGACCCGCGCGCCTAACCCAACTAACCCGCTTTAAGCGGGTACCGCAACCTTTGCCGGGCGCTTGCCGTTCGGGCCGTACAAATTAACCTGTAAGCTCGAAATCGCGTGGACCAAGGGGTTGGGCGCAATGGTTTGCTTCCCAGTCCAGGCAATGTTCGGAAAGCGATCAAAAATCCGCTCGAAGGCCATGCGCAGTTGCATCTTAGCAATACGAGCCCCAAGGCACTTGTGCACGCCGTGGCCGAAGGCAATGTGCTTATCCACATTGTCCCGATGCAGGTTAAAGGTGTCGGGGTCGGGGAAGATGTCGGGGTCGCGGTTGGCGGCGCCATACCACAGCACCACTTTTTCATCTTTGGCAATGCGTTGACCGTTCAGTTCGGTGTCTTCGCTTGCTGTCCGGCGCATGTGCATCACCGGTGACACCATCCGCAAAGCCTCTTCCGACATTTGCGGAATGAGGCTTGGATCCTTGAGCACCATCGCGCGCTGATCTGGAAACTCGGTCATCAAACGAATCGTGCCGGATAAAGAGTTTCGGGACGTGTCATTGCCGGCAAAGATAATCAGCAGCCAAGAGCCGTCGAGAAATGGTTGTGGCAGGAGTTCGCCGTCCAATTTCGAGCGGGCGATCACGCTTAAAAGGTCGTTGCGCGGATTAGCGCGTCGGTCTTGCATCACCGCTTCCCCATAGCTGAACATGTTGGTAACGATTGAGTTAAAACGAAAGGGGAATAGGGGTTCTGAGAAAAACGTCTGCCACGGATTGGTCAAAAATTGTGCCGCCATTTCCAAATGGTGCATCCAGACTTTGACCTTGGGTCGGTCTTGCTCATCAATGCCCAGCATCTCGCACAAGGTGAACAACGGCAGCTCTTCAGAAAAGAGCTTGACGAAATCAACCACCGGGCCTTGTTTCTCCATTTCATCCAGCAGGGCATCGATTTTAAGGCCAACCTTGTCTCGGATGGTATCCACGTAGCCTGGAAAGAAAAATTCGCTTTGTTGCATGCGCATTTCACGGTGCAACGGTTCATCGAGGTTGATCAGAGAGTTGTAAGCCGCTGGCACCAATTTCTCGGGACGCCAATGCTTGCGCTCAGGCACGCCCATATTGATGCTGCCGCGTTGTGAGGAGAAAACTTTGTGCGCCAGTTCTGCGGCTTTGATGTCTTCGTATTTTGTAACCGACCAAAAGCCAGAGAGGTTCTTGTCGGTTTTGGTCCACATCACCGGGGCTTCTTGCCGCATTCTCTGATATGCATCATAGGGGTGGCCTTGGGTCCACGCGGCAGGATCCCAGAACCGAAAGCCATCGATCATGGGATAAATTGGGTCAAAGGTTGCAGTCTGTTGTCCAGAATCAATTAAAATTTCGTCGCTGATCAGGTTCACATGGGGCTCCGAGGGTAAGGGCGTATATTTAGTGTCTATGATCCTTGAAACGAATGAGCCGAGCAATGCTTGATCTCGTTTTAAGCGCAAGTCATTTGGATGAACCTGCGCGTCGAGAAAGCTTGCTGCGCTTTAGGCTCAAACGCTCGTGCACAGCCGATCGCTGTTGAAACGGTGCGCAAATAAGAGCGAGCCAGGATCTGACAGGCTGAGGGATAGGCCCTAAGGCGTTCATAGAACGGATGAATAGTTAGGCGCGAAGGATGCGCTGCGACTTTTGATGTCGGGAATAGACCTGTGATGGGCTGCGAATATGGGGCAGTTGGCCATGACCCTCCTGAACAAATCCAAGAGGGTCGGCCACCCTTGTTTATTCGGCGGTGTACAGGAGTTCGCACTGCTCAAAATTATCCGACAAGACGTCGTCAACCAGTGCTGAGGCTTCAGCCCAAATGCGCATCCAGGGCGCGTTTGCATACGCTTCGTCTAGAATTCGGCCAGACGCTGCCGGCGAAGGACTTACGGCTCTCAAATGAATCGCTTCGTGAACGCCGCCACCAATCGGTTGAAACACCCCAACATTGATTGTGTGACCCGCTGCCCTAAGCGCTGTTTCCAGCTCGGCAATCTTATTGACGTAAGGTTGAAGGTTTTCATTCGAAATTTTCAGTCTCCAAAGCCGCTCAAACCCGGGCGCTAACGTAAATTGTTTCAAAGGCTTGAACATCACGTTGTATTGCACTTCCCGGATGGCCATTAACTCGGGCGTTGCTTTCATCGCATCGTACTTGTCGGTTGCAGCCATGGCGTCTTCGACCGAGTCGAAGCCGTTATAAATAAACATTTGGCCAGGATAGTCGTGACCGGTTTTTGTGACGCAGGCGCCCGCAACGGCCGATCCAATCGCGATGAAAGGCGCTGGGTTTTTCTTCAGCATCGCAATGTACGCATCAGGGTCTTTTGCTTGCACCATCAAGGCGACAAACGCGCCGTCTCCAACGGGCACATTGGCATGATGATCTGCCAATGCCGGCAGTGACAGCAGTGCGATTAATAAAACGGTAATGGTTCTCATGGGGAACTCCATTTGTGGGTTGTTCTTAGAACCTAACGTAAATAGGAACGTTAAACTAGGCCATTATTCAAGCTAGGATCCAATTCACGCGGCGGGTGAGTGTCTCAAATGTCGAGTCTAGGTTTTGACAAGGGTACGGGCCGCTTAAAGCGCTTTGATATTTGACCTAAAAGGCTGCTCATACAGCCGCTATTTTAAAAGCCGCCTACAAAAGCCTTATTTCAAAGTTCGTCTCATGAAGGACCCCAATCAAAGCCGCTTCAAAAAGGGTTGGTTGATTTGTCGAGTCACCATTGCGCCCGAAAGTACGATAATCTTTGTCGAGGAGTGGGGCGAAGGGTCGATATGGCGCTCGGGACTGCCGCGTCACATTGATACCATCTGACATCCAAACGTGTGCCCAAAAAATGCCCAAGCAGGTCGCCTAGCAAGAAGTTAAAGGTATTGAGTTTTCGAGGAGCGGTAAGCAACTCTTTGTGGGGTCGACCCTCGCTAACCATATTGCGGTGTATGCCGTTGAGGGAATGATGCTTAAGCCATCGCCCTTTGTGATACTGGTCGGGGAGGATCATGCGGCGTTGGGCATCAAGTTTTAGGCAGGCCTTGCGCCAAGCCTGTCCGTCTAAGATTGATCAGCGGCGGCGGCTTTACTTCAGGATTTCGGAAGGCCATAGTCTCGTTGACGCGTCAGTGTCGTTGGCTTACGCGTTGGCGCGCCCATGCTCAACGCAGGAGGCTTGTTGCGTGTTAGCGGGCGGTTGATACCACGCGGTTAAGGTTTGTTTGCGAGATAAGAAAAGCATGCTCCAATCATTTGATCATTCAGCGCGGCGTGAAGACATTGCCGTTGCGCTTTCAGAGGACGGCGGCGTTATCGTTAAAGGCGCCGCGTCCATGGTATTGCTAGATCAAGTGCTGGCAGATTTTCGGGCGCCTTTTGATGCCGAAGGGCACAAGTTCGCCAATGACTTTAACGGGTACAAAACCCGTCGACTGGGCGCCATCCTAGGGATCTCGCGCGCAGCGGCGGACTTGATCGCCCACCCCTTGGTGATGGAGATTACCGACGCTATTTTAAAACCGTACTGCAGCAGCTATCGGATTGGCAGCAGTACTGCGATTGAAATATTGGGTGGTGAGGCGGACCAAGTTTTACACCGCGACGATACCATTTACCCCATGCGGATTCCTGGGGTCGAACTCCAGATCGGCGTGATGTGGGCGCTAGATGATTTCACGATTGAAAACGGTGCGACGCGGGTGGTGCCGGGCAGTCAGGATCTGCGGGATATCGAGGCCATTTCAGAGGCCGATATCATTCAGGCAGTGATGCCCAAGGGGTCGGTCTTATTTTATCTCGGATCAACGGTTCACGGGGGCGGGGCCAATCACACTGAGAACCCGCGTCGCGGATTGATTACGACTTATAGCCTGGGCTGGTTACGCTCCGAAGAAAATCATTTTTTAACGGTGCCACGCGAGGTTGCTGACAGCTACCCAGAGACGGTGCGCCGGTTAATGGGCTATTGGCCCTACGATAAATTTTTAGGCTCTTATCCGGGTGACCCCGAGGATGGTTGGTTCGATACCTGATGCGGGCTTTATCTTGGTCGAGGTTGCGACATCACGCCTCACATTCAGCAATGATTGTCTTTGGGCGAGTGATGACGATCAGGCAGTTACCGTCGCGCCTCGTCGCGTTTATGAGCTGGACTAAGATTGATCGTTGTTCTTAGGGCCTAAAACGAAGACCTTAAAGCCCTGGGTATCATGTCCTCGAGTGGGCGCCAATCCAGTGCCGCAACACCCAATATTAGAATCGATACCGAAGTTTGACCGTGAAGCTATCGGCTTGCGGGTTATCCCAGGGTCTCTGATAGAGTTTGCCCAGACGGTCTTCCTCATCGAGTTCGACGATCCGGCCACCTTTAGAGTAGACCACGTACAGGTAGGCGAGCGGCAACACTTCGTAGCGATATCGAACTTGAAAAGCCAAATCACTCAAACTAAACGGGGACAAGGCAACATCAACCGGTGTTAAAGCGCCCTTCAGATCGCCGAGATAGGCGTTGGGCTGTCTCGCAGTGAAGGCCACCATTTGAGCTTTGACTCGGAGTTCATGCTTGTCGCCGCCGAACCAGTTCATGGAAACCACGGTGGTGCGCTGCTTTCTTTGGTAGATGCCGAGTAAGTTGTCGTCAATCCAATTGAGCCAGTCGTCCTCATAGCCGTGTTCGTACATCAGCGTGAAATTTAAATTATCCCGAGGGGAGAAGCTCGCTTTCGCGCCGTAGGTTGTGGAATAACCCAAGGCAGAATACCACTCAGAGCCTTTGCCACGGTTGAACTGCAGCCCGTAATTAAAAAATTTATTCGACGGGCCCATCAAATGCAGCTGCGTGCCGTAATTTACCGGCTTATTAATCGCCGGTGCCGCCAGGCTATCCCGCGTAATCCAAAAGTCCTTGCCGGCAGTGCGATAAAAGTTCTCGATCTTAAAGCCTGCGGTATTTTTAAAATTACCACCGTAGGCGAACTGAATGGATTTGCCCGCGGTTGAAAAATCGGCATTGGTTTCAATAGCAATGTTGGCATTGATTTCAGTCGCGAGCAGCGGGGACGACGCGTCATAGTCTGTAAATTTCCAGCCATTGTGACTGCCGGCATAGGCCCAGTTATTGATCATCTGGTAACCCATATCATTGATATCAACCTGGTCATCAAAAAACATAAGACTCACATCATGCCAGCGGCCTTTGTTCGGTGAGGCGGTGATACCAATTCGAAAGGCCTCACCTGAGGAATGACTGTTGTCGATGCCTTGGTCAATCGAAGAGCCCATCACAACGGTTGCGACGCGCAAGGTATCGGTAGGCCGGTAGGTCAAATCCAAGGAGTGCACGATGGCGTCTCGGTCCAAAACAGGGCGCTCGGTATACGTCCCTAGATAACCCAAGGAATATCGTTCAGCATTTTTTCGAAGACGAACAGCGTAAAAGTCGTTGCCGCGACTGTAAGCCGGGTCGGCTTCAGAGGCGCCTAAAAACCCAAAATCGAGGGTTTCATTTTGTTGCGTATAGCGGACAGCGTAGTCGATGTCCGTAACGCCGACTTGGCTGGCTTCGCAGGCGCTTTGCGCCTCGGGGGCGTAGCTTGCGCAATTGTAGTCGGGGGCCGCGCCGATGCGCCGAGTGTTGATGATGTAAAACATCTCGTTACTTTTGACATCAAATAACGAGTGGTTTTCCGAGAAGAAGGGGCGCTTGTCCGAATAATAGGTTTCGCTAGAGGTAAAGTTAACGACCAATTCATCGCTTTCAACCTGGCCAAAATCGGGATTCAAAGCGATGTTGAGTTGCTTGCCGGAGTCGATCTTCCAAAATACTTCCATACCGACCTTGGTATCGACTTCATCCAGGATCCGGTCCTCGGTGACATTGATAAACGGGAAAAAATCCAGCTTCGAAACACTGTAGTTCTGAAAGGTGTAATCATGGAACAGCGACATGAATTTCTCTTGCCGCGGGTTGCCCTTGATCGAGGTGTTGACCCGGCCTTCCGTGACCACCATTCGCCAAAAAGCCAACTTCACTTTTCGGATGTCCCCGCTCTGCGCTTTCATGGGCGCGATGCTCCAAGGAATAAAGACTTCTGCAAACCATGCGTCGCCCTCAATGTGGGTTGCCGAGTCCCAATCCGCATCCCAGTCCGTATTGCCTTCGTTTTCATTGCGGTAAATGCTGTCGCTGATGGAGCCGCCTGCCGAAACTGAAAAGCCGTAAGCGGTGAGGCCATTGCCGTCGAAGTCGATCGAGACTCCTGCCTTATCGACATTGGCTCGTTCATCATCGCGCTGGTGTTGGTTCGCGCGGATCGTGTCATTGCTTTGCTCGTTAATGAACCCGAAATACATGCCGTTTTCATCTTCCAAGATGAGCACTTTTTGAAAATGCCGTGGGGCGCCGAGCGAGAAGGGGATTGATTCGTAATACTTAGTCCACTCACGGGCAGTGGACCAAGCGTCCTCCTCTAGAACGCCATCGATCGTGATGGCTTCCGACAATGTCAGGGTTTCAGAATAGGTCGGGCTATTAAACAGTAACAAACTCAGTAGCACGGCAAGACGCGAGGCAGGGGATAACGAACGCAATGGTAATACTCCTAAACTTATTGGGTCTAACGCCGACGCTGCAATTCAAAGCTCGCGGTTTTCGCGGTACGCCAAACCAGTCATGCACTTTGCTTTGTTCGTCGTCCGCGACGGGATGCAGGCAGCTCGCCGCGGTTTGTCGAGTGCCTGCGCTGAACTGTGGCGCAGGACGAAAACGATGCGACGAGATGGTATCGCGATGAGTAGCAGGCTGGCAATTGACCCGTCAAGCCGTTTTGCTGGGCGCTCGACGAGTCGGCTGCTGAGACCCGGCGGATTTGCTTTTGGGTCGCGGTGGATCGCTTGGTAAACGCCTGGCCAGCAGGCGTAAATCTCTACAATGCGACGGCCACTGATGATCCGCTGGCGCCATGAGCTTGGGCGGAGGCGGTGACTGCTTTGCCTGAACCAATATCGAACCATCATTGCAGCAGGATGTCAGATCGTGGAATCTGAAGTTTGCGCGGCCAAAATGATCCGTGCCCAATGTAAACTTTTAAAAGGACTTAAATGATGATGAAACAAGGACTGTTATTTGCAGCGCTCGCTGCGACATCTTTTTCGGTGCTGCCTGATGACCATGCAGCGCCTGAAACGGCCTATGGTATGGCGTACCAAATCACGGCCACCAATCCAGCGGCAGTCGTCGGGTCGATGCAGCAATTCATGGCATCGCCCTCGGGCGAAAACAACCCAGTCAGCGTCACACTGGTGCAGAACATTAGTAATGGCGACAACATGGCAACGCATCAAATCAATGTTGTTTACCCATCGCTTGCCGTGATGGAGCAATCGAGCGCTGCCAATGCGCAATCTGCAGACTGGATGCGCTATATGACAACCCTTAGCCGATCTGCGGACCGGGTGTCAGAAAACATGTTCAGCATGGAAATGGCGAAAATTAATGCCGATCTCTCTGGGCAAGCCGGCACAGTGTCAATGCTCACCCTCATGTCTGTGTCAGACCCAGGCGCTTTTATGAAAGCCTTTGAGAAGCTGATGGCCTCGAGCGCCGCGAGTGACTTTCCGGGTGATATTTATTTTGGCCGCATCATCGGCGCGGGTGAAAACCCAGCGACGCATTGGGTCAATGCGAGTGCACGCAACATGACTGACTTGATGTCGGGTAATGAGGCGCTGATGCAGTCGAAGGATATGGCCGCGTATCTGCGCGCCGTAAGTGATGCCCGCGCCGTTCAGTCGGTGTCGATTCAGCGTACCGCGCTGTCGTTCCCAGCCGCGGGGATGAATTAAGCAGGCATAAAAGGTGTCTCAGGCCCGTTTTCTGGGTCTGAGGCGTCCGTTTTACGGCCTATGCATTCAGTTGCTTCAGCACTTGGCGCGTCGCCGCCCTTTTTGCCACAATGGTTTAAAAAAGGTTGGGGGAGGGGTTATGCCAGTACTGCAGTTAGCGGCTATTGAAACATTGTGCTTTGAGGCACTCACACGCGCCGGCGCGAGTGTTGACCAAGCGTCAGCGGTCGCCTTAGAGCTCATGGATGCCGAAGCAGAAGGCATTCGCAATGTTGGCCTCGGTTACATCCATCTCTATTTGAAACACCTCAAATGCGGCAAGATCCTGGGCGATGCGGTACCTAAGATTGTTCGCACCTCCCATGCCAGCACTGTCGTTGATGCGGGCTTTGGCTTTTGTCATACCGCCTATTTGCTTGGAGAGGATCGGCTGATCGCAACGGCCAAGGACCAGGGGGTCGGCATCATGGCCATCCATCGATCTTCTTCGGCCGGTGTTCTCGGCTGGTTTGCGCGCCGGCTCGCGCAGCAGGGTCTTGTCAGCCTCGTGTTTGCGAATTCGTCCAAAGCGGTCGCGGCGCATGGCGGCAAGGTGCCTTTTTTTGGCACCAACCCCTTCGCGTTTGGTTCTCCACGAGATCAAAGCGAGCCCGTCGTCTTTGATATGGCAACCGCTTCAACGGCGCGGGTGAATATTGTGCGGGCGGCGGCGGAAGGCGCGCCGCTAGAAGCCGGGCACGCCATCGACGAACACGGTGAGCCCACGACCGATGCAGCGGCCGCGTTACGCGGCGCGCAACTGCCAGTCGGCGGCCCCAAAGGGTTTGGCCTGGGCTTAATGGTCGATTTGCTTGCGGGGGTTTTGACCGGCAGCAATTGCTCGTATGAAGCCGCCATGTTTGCCAATGAGGAAGGCGGCCCGCCCAACGTCGGTCAAACGATGATAGCAATGGACCCCCGCTTTTTTTCGACGGGTTATATCCCACACTTGGAGTCCATGTTGGCAGCGCTGACCGCTGACAACGCGGTCAGGGTGCCTGGCCAGCGCCGAGGTGAACTGCGCGCAAAACACGCTCAATTTGGCGTTGAGGTGCCCCAAAGTTTGCTAGAGTCCATTGCCGCATTATCCAGCTGATCGGATTCTTTTGAGTCGTTCTTTGGCTCGACATCGATTGTTGCAAGCTGCTTAAAAGCGGTGTTTTCTGCGCTTCAAAATTCGCGGTCAAAGCGCTTGACATCAAAGCGATGCAAGCACACATTGGCGCAATAATAAGAATAAAAAGCTGGATGTTTTACTGATGCGATCTGATGCTGTCATCGATGGTCTGCAATACAATAATTGGGATCGCGCACTGTTCCAAAAAACCCGTGATGGCGGCGTACACGTGGTGCATGTCACGGTGTCCTATTGGGAAGACTTCCGCGAAACCTTACTCAAAATTACCCAATGGCACCGCCATTTTGTGAACCATGACGATCTGATCATGCCGGTAAAAACGGCGGCAGATGTACTTGAGGCGCAGCGTAGCAATCGCCTGGGAATTGTCTTTGGTTTTCAAAATTGCTCACCGATTAATGATGACCTGGGACTTGTACAGGTCCTGCATGAGTTGGGCGCGCGGTTCATGCAGCTGTCTTACAATAATCAAAGCCTTTTGGCGACGGGTTGTTACGAAGACGATGACCCAGGCATCACCCGTTTTGGTAAGCAGGTGATCCAAGAGATGAATCGGGTCGGCATGGTGATCGATATGTCGCACTCCGCTGAGCGGTCCACCTTGCATGCGATCGAGCTGTCATCCCGGCCGATCGCCGTTACCCACGCGAACCCTGCCTTTTTTCACCCAGCACTGAGAAACAAATCCAATACGGTGATCGACGCCTTGGCCGAGTCCGGGGGCATGCTGGGACTGAGTTTGTATCCGTTCCACCTAAAAAATGGATCAGCCTGCACCTTGCAGAGCTTTTGCGAAATGATTGAGCAAACGGTTGAACGCATTGGCATCGATCAACTCGGTATTGGTTCCGATCTGTGTCAAAACTGGGGTTATGACACCCTGGAGTGGATGCGCAGTGGCCGCTGGACGTTTGTTGCCGATCACGGGGAGGGCAGTGCGGCGGATCAACGCTGGCCAGATCAGCCCGAGTGGTTTCAAAGCGCCAGCGACCTGCCCAATATCAAAGCGGGCCTTGCACAGCGGGGTTTTAGCGAAGTCGATATCAACAAAATCATGGGTAATAACTGGCTCAGATTTTTTGAAGCGTCATTTGGCCCCCCCGCAACCTCAGACGCTGTCTAGTCCACATGCCAAGCCCAATTACCGATCCTTTGACCCCCGCACACGCTGTCACTGGGGCGGTCTTTGATCCCAGGGTCAGCACCGTAATCGATGATGGCGCGGCCTTAACCTTAAGACCGGCCGCTGTGGTGATGGACCTTGATCGACTCGGCATGATGCAGCCATCGCGCTTAAGTTTCATGCGGACCTTGGTGCGCAGAATGGTGCGAGAAGCTTGGCGGATTACCGAGGTGTGCTTTGCGCTCGATGACGACGGCTACGGCGAGGCAATTTATTGCCTCGAAGCCGGCCCTGAGACCTACCATTTTGTTGTGTTTTCCAAGCCCCTGGAGGATGCGCTTCGTAATGATCGCGTCATCAGTAATCAATGGGATCTCACCATGGCGCTCGTTCGAGGGCAATTATCAGATGAGCAGCTCGATCAGCTCCGGCGCAATGTGCCACTGCAAGAAGCCGGCAGAATGGACGAGAACGTGTTGGTATTGTCTCGGGCTAACCGCAGCGCGCGGTCTTTCGCGGAGGTGGTTGGGCGTTTGGCAACCGGGCGACAACCCGATGTTGAGCGCTTGAAAGTTGCGGGGTATCTCTGTCGAACAACGGCCGTTTATGGCAGCGGTAAATTCGGTATGGCGGGCTGGCACGTTGTGAAAACCAGTTGCCGGAGCTTTAGAACCCCCTTTTCAGGGGAAATGTTTACCTGCTATATGCTGCGCCATTTTTCGTGTCGGCAGGTGGAACATATCGCGCGCAGACAATCCCCCGGTACAGCCGTGACGATTGCGCCAGAGATCGAACGCTATATCGGTATTGGGAATGCGACCGGACTGGGTATGGCGCCGTTTCTGATTAGACATCCGGTTTTGATCAGTCATTGGATGATCCAGCGGGAAATTGCTTTGGCGCGGATACTGAATCAAACAGACTGTGATGCGCCAAAACGGTACGCCTTGCAATCGATGCTAAGGCGGGTTGTGCAACATCTTCAAGAGACCACCGTTGCCGCGGACTACCAAACGAGTCGAAACCAAATTCTGATTGCGGCTTGTCTTGCCTTGATCGCTAAGTTATCGAGGCGGGCATTTTGCGCCGGACTTACAAGCGGGGGCTGGAAGGTCTTGCTGAGCTTCGTTGAGGACCACTACGGACCGGCCGCCGAAGAACTTGTGCAGGTGCTGTTGTTCGAGCTGTATCCGCACTTGGTAGACCCCCTTGAAGAATCCATGGCGGCAGAGGAACGTTTAGATCTCGATTCCGGGATGACCCTGGTTGAGCTTCTGGTGTTGCTTGAAACCCATTACGACTGGGCGTTGCATATTGATTTTGATGACCCAAACCACCACGCGCTTTTTTGGTACCGCTCTGAAGAAAAGATGGAGCCCAGGCTCGGCGATCGCGCCTGTGACGCTGGGGCGGAACGCGAAATGCCGCTTCTAGTCGCGTTGGGCGTGCGCCAGTGCTTCGATGCGATGCAGCGGTTCTTGGCGGACAACCCAGAAAGCCTAGTGGTCGACTTTTTAATCGCCCATCCCGATCAACTGGCAACGGTGCGCCGGGTTCAAACGATGTGCGGGCTGCCCTACGGCGATATTAGAGGTAATTTGTCTGATCGGAATCTTGAGCCCATGCATCTGTTGCGGGCCAAGCTGTCGTTTTTTGGCGTTGGGAAATTTGATCCAAAATCGAAGCTGTGGGTGCGCAACACCATGTTTCAGGGCGCGCCGATTATTGCGGACCTGTCACAGGACCTCAATCCAGATCATTGGTATTTCCCAACGGCGCCGGTGCTCTGATGCTGCGCGTCTCATACGGTGAGCTGCTCGCGCAGCTAAAACAATCGTTTGAGGCCTTGGGATACAGTTTAGGTGAGTATGAGAGCGCGGCGACCTCTGTGTTGTCGTTAGAATTATGGGGATTTGGCGGGCTTGCCTTGCTGGAGGCGGCCTTGCCCAGTTTAGAACTACACAAGCAGTGGGCGCCGGCGGTGACCTACGAGTCCAATGCGTTGATGCTGGATTGTTTTCAAGGCAGTGCGCTGTTTGGTTTGATTCCGAGTATGGAACTGATTTATGTCAAAGCGCGTCAGCATGGGGTCAGCCGGGCAACGCTTGTGAACTGTACCGAGCCTGAATTTATGTTGCCGCTGCTGATGCAGGTTTGTCAGCGGGGCTACTACGCCAGTTTCCGTTGGCCGAGCACTGAGGATCCAACGCGCTTGCGGTGGGTGCTCTTAGAGGGTGATGTCAGCGGTATTCGGGTGGATTCAAAAATCTGGCAGGCCAGCGCGCCGCTTGAGGCAAGCGTTAGCATTGAAGTGGCCCAATCCGATTGGGATTTCAGCTCAGATCATTCAGACCCGGAAGGCCAAGGATTGTCGTTGCAGGACCATTGGGGTAACACCGCGCTGCAAGCGTTGTTTGAGGAGCGCTATATGGCGAGTGTGACGATCGATCCGTGGTTATGGAGCCGCCTGCAAGATCTCGGCAGGCGGGTCTTGGTGCCGTCAACCGAGGCTTCGCGCTCAGGAGCTGGGGCAGACTGAGGGCTCAGTTGAGGCGCTAAAGATCAATCACTAAACCGAACAGCACAGACGATGCACGAAACCAATAGAAAAAATTAAGGATGTAGAGTGCCCTTTGGATTACTTAAATACGGTTTGCGTAAGCAGCACCCTGGTCAACACCATTTCACGCCCACCAAGCCGCTGAAGTCGCACTATGATGTGGTCATCATTGGCGCAGGTGGGCACGGCTGCAGCATTGCCTACTATCTCGCAAAGCACCACGGTATTACGGATATTGCGCTCATCGACAAGGCCTACCTGGGTGGGGGCAATACCGCGCGCAACACGGCGGTGATCCGGTCGAACTACCTAACGGAATCTGGGGTTAACTTCTATCGGGACTCGGTCGCGCTCTATCAAGGGTTAAGCAACGAGTTTGGCTACAACATAATGATGGAGAATCGCGGGCAGCTTACGCTCGCGCACAGTGATGCGGCCATTCGGAGTTTTCGCTGGCGCGCCGAAGTCAATCAGCATCTAGGGGTGCGCTCGGAACTGGTAGACCGGCAAACCATTCAAGAATTGGTTCCGAATTTAAACCTGGCTGAGGATGCCCGCTTTCCCGTTTTGGCGGGCTTATGGCATGCCGATGGCGCGACGGCGCGTCATGACGCGGTGGTTTGGGGCTATGCGCGCGGCGCCTGTCAACGCGGGGTTGAATTGCACCAATTGACCGAGGCTCAAGGAATCGAGATCGAGGCGGGTCGGGTGGTTGGTGTGCGGACGAATCGCGGCAAGATCGCCTGCGGGGCGGTGGTGCAAGCGGTGGCCGGCGCTAGCTCCGTGGTGGGCAAGTTGGCGGGCATCAAGCTACCCATCCAATCGTTTCCGCTGCAGGCGATGGTGACCCAGCCCTACAAGCCGGTTTTAACGCCGCATGTCAGCTCGCCGCATGTCCACGTTTATATCCATCAAACGTCCCGCGGCGAATTCGTGATCGGCGGCGGCTCGGACCCTTACCCGTTGTATCACACCCGCGCGACGCTGGATCAAAGAGAGATTCTGTCAGCAGCGACCCTCGAGTTGTTTCCGTTTTTGGCCCAGGCCAAGCTCCTTCGGCAATGGGCGGGCACAACCGATATGACGCCCGACTATAGTCCCATCATGGGACTGAGTCCGGTTGAGAATTACTATTTAGATGCGGGGTGGGGTACCTGGGGCTTTAAAGCCACGCCGATCAGCGGTCAGACCATGGCCGAGCTGGTCGCAACCGGCAAGGTGCCCGCGTTAATCCAGCCCTTTGAGCTGGAGCGCTTTTATCGGTTTCAGCAAGTAAACGAGGCAGGCGCGACCGCCGCGAGTCACTAAGGAATCAGTATGAAATTGTTGCGCTGTCCGCTGAACGGGCTTCGAAATATCTCAGAATTTCTCTATGGCGGCGAAGTACATCCGCTAACAGATCCAAGCCATCAGGATTCGAGAGCCTGGGCTGAGCAGGTTTTCTTTGACGACAATGCGGCGGGGGTGGTTTTGGAATGGTGGTGTCACCGACCCACCTCATACTGGTTTATTGCCGA
>ERZ651776.348-NODE-348-length-67857-cov-7.378076_pt1 | contig 67857 bp, 48 predicted proteins | sample MGYA00514761_ERZ651776 | MGnify/ENA metagenome assembly ERZ651776
CAATACTACCGCGCGCGTCGGAACAGACACCAGAAGAAGAAGAAGAAGATGATGTGTTTCGGTTCCCCCGAAATGCGGCAAAAGCAAAGGCACCAAAACGACTTTTCTTACGAAAACTCCGACGACGAGAAGAGGACGCCTTGTTGGTCGAAGAAGAAGAAGAAGAAGAAAAACTCGCGAACAGGGTGGTCGTCTTCACTTCTGCGAAGGTGGTGGTGGTCGGTGTCGCTCCGCGCATGTGAATACTATTACTGAGAGTAGTATTATACGTGATATCCTACGCACTTCTTCTGGAGTAACAAACCCCTAAAAATCAAGCTTCTGCAAAAGAACCAAAAAATATCCGCAAAAATGGCGACTGAACGAGAAACGCGCGCTTCTATCAACGACGCGTTGAAGAAGGAACACGCGAACCTGAAGAAGGAAAGTGAACGGCTGAAGAGTAACATTGAACGTTCGAAAAGAGAGATTGATGCATTGCGAGAGCAGAATGCTCGATTATCTCGCACGCTTGCTCGATACCAAAGAGAAGGTCTGGAGTTGAAACGAGAAGAGAGAAGAGAGACTGAGTACGCGGAAGTTCTCAGGGACGCGTTCGACATGAATCCCCTCGAAAATGGGGAGAGAGAGAATCCATCGCAAGTTCTGAGGCGAGTTTATCGAGAGATGGTCGAAGAGTGCGATCGCGACATAGAAGAAGCGTTAAAGAGAGAACTCGAAAGAGAGAAGAATCGAGAGCAGTGGTGAGAGAAAAAAAGGTGAAATCTGAGCACTTTTTAGAGATACAAAATGTAGAGGAAAAAGGAGTTATTCAAACACACACGTGTGGAAAATTCTTCATTATAAGATACACAATACAATAAACAAACACACATACAAATAATAAACACACACATCTCACAACATCAAACGTAAACATGATGTTAACGACTTCTTTGCGACCGTTCCACGTTTTGGACGCCTCTTTAGCGGCTGAATTGGAGGACATGTTCTTCGACGCGGTGGATTCCGTGTTGCCTCCTTCGCATTCTTTTTCTTCCACGCGGGGGCAACAATCATCATCATCATCGCAAGAACAAAAGCGCGCGCTCTCCACGACGACGTCGTCCTGGAGAGGAAGGCAAGTGCAAACGAGAGAAACGAACCGAGGAACAATGGTGAAAATGAACGTTCCCGGCGTGTCCGCGAGAGACGTGAAGGTCACGTTAACAGGCGGTTGTCTTCGAGATTCTTCGAAAAAAGAAGACGAATCGAAACTTCTTTCTTCGATTGGGGTGCCCACGTCTTTGAGAATTGACTTTCTCGGCGACGAACGACAACAAGCGGAAAGAGGAGGAGGAGGAAACGTAATAACGATTAAGCTGAAAAGAAAGGCGACGTACGACATCGAAAACGCCAAAGGTTTGGTGTGCGACGGCGTTTTGCGGGTGGTCGTGCCGAAAATAACTTTGCCGAAGGTCGACGTCAAGGTTGCCTCCGGCGAAGCGGAGCGTCCTCCGGCGGAGGAAAGCGAAGTAACGCTAAAATTTGCCGTGGCGGGGTATTCGAGTTCTGATATTTCTGTCGAGTTGGATGCCGAGAGAGAAAGGTTGAAGATTTTTGGGGAGCTCAAAGATAAGTCGAGCGAGTTTGAACGCGTGGTGCCAGTACCGAGAGGGTTGCGCGCCGAGCACGTGACTTTGTGCGCGGTGGAGAACGGCGTGCTCGAACTCCGTTTGCGAGACCCGCTGGCAATTGAGAAGCGGATCGTGCCGGTATTGAGCACGTCGCCTCCGCCTCTGCCATCTCCACCGTCTCAAGAAGTGGCGGCGCAAGTCAATCAACCGATGATGACTACCACCACCATCACGGGCAGCGGAGAAGAAGAGAAGAAACCGACGGAACAACAAGACAACCGCGTGGTGTTAATGAAGACGGAAGTTCCCGGGTATTCCGCCAAAGACATCGAGTGCTGCATAAACGTCGATCGCACGATCGAAGCAAAAAGAAGCAACGGAAGAGGCGTCAAAATCGGCATCCCGAACTCAATCAACGTTGACTCCATCAAAGCGTACTGCGAACACGGCATCTTCCAAGTCCTCGGTGAAACCGAACCGCCCTTCACGCCGCGCGCGGTTGCGGTCGACATCGCCGGTCCGAGCGAAGACGCCGAGAAGCAAAAAATGCTCAAACAGTTGGAAGACACGATGGTCGAAGAAGACCAGGAAGAAGAAGAAAACGACGCCGTGCTCGTGAACAAGAAAGAAGGCGTCGAGGAAGAGAAGAAGACGAGCGCTTAAGCGCTCGTCGAGAGAGATACAAAAGAGAGACGCGTACTCATCTCGTCGCGCGATGAAAATCGCAAAAACGAGAACACAGAGAGAGAGGAAAAGTACTGGACAGACCTTATAAATAAAAGAACAACCTTAACAACAGTTGAACGCATACTCGAGTACTACTAAAAGAATGTTTCGTCGCGCGTCCTCGTCTTCGCTCTCGATCTTTTCCAGACGAGCGGTGTCTTCGATGGAGACTTGTTGTTCTTCATCTTCATCTTCTTTATCTTCTTCTTCTTCTTCTGTAAACGTCGGCGTTTTTAAGAATGTGTTTTTACCATCATCGACGTGTCTTTCGTTGCGGCAAGCGCAATCGAAATCATCGTCTTCTTTCGCGGAAGGAGGACGATTTGGTCGTGCTTTGAACACGACGGCAGCGACGAAAGAAGAAACCAGTAACAAAAGTCAAAACGAAATTGAAATGAAAGGCATCACTCTGAGAGGCCGCCCGATGTATTTGGACATGCAAGCGACCACCCCAGTGGATCCGAGAGTTTTAGACGCCATGTTGCCATATTTCGTGAGCTCGTACGGGAACCCGCACTCGCGAACGCATTATTTCGGGTGGGAGGCGGAAAATGCGAACGAAGAGGCGAGGAAGAACGTGGCAGATGTGATTGGAGCGACGGAGAAAGAGATTATTTTTACCAGTGGAGCGACGGAGTCGAATAACATGGCGATTAAAGGCATCGCGAATTTTTATAAGTCGGGAGGGAAGACGCACGTCATCACGACGCAAACGGAACACAAGTGCGTTTTGGATTCGTGCAGGCAGTTGCAACAAAACGGATTCGACGTGACGTATTTGCCGGTGAAAACGAACGGTTTGATCGATTTAGAGGAGTTGAAGAAAGCTATTCGCCCTGGGGAGACGTGTTTGGTATCGGTGATGGCGGTAAATAACGAAATCGGAGTCGTGCAGCCATTGAAGGAAATCGGGGAGATTTGTCGCGCGAATAAGGTGTTTTTTCACACGGATGCCGCGCAGGCGGTTGGTAAGATTCCCTTGGACGTGGACGAGATGAAAATTGATTGCATGTCAATCTCGGGGCACAAAATTTACGGCCCGAAAGGTGTCGGTGCCATTTACGTTCGAAGACGACCGAGGGTTAGAATGGAACCAATCATCAACGGTGGTGGTCAAGAGAGAGGTTTACGAAGCGGGACGTTACCGACGCCGTTATTGGTCGGGTTAGGCGAAGCCTGCAAAGTCGCTAAAGAGGAAATGGAATACGATCACAAACACGTCGAAAGGCTTTCCAAACGATTGTTGGACGGGTTGAAAGAACGCATTCCGTATTTAGTCGTAAACGGTGACGAGGAGCAAAGATACCCGGGTAACTTGAACGTATCGTTTGCATACGTTGAAGGTGAATCGTTATTGATGGGTTTAAAAGATTGCGCGGTTTCCTCTGGGTCGGCGTGTACGAGCGCGAGTTTGGAACCGAGTTACGTGTTGAGAGCGCTGGGCGTGGAAGAGGACATGGCGCACACGAGCATTAGATACGGAATCGGGAGATTCACCACGGAGGAAGAGGTGGACCGCGCGGTAGAGTTGACAGCAGAAGTCGTGGAAAAGTTGAGAGAGATGAGTCCGTTGTACGAGATGGTGCAAGAAGGGATTGACATTTCAAAGATCCAGTGGAGCTCTCATTAGCAAAACATTTCAACGCTCTATTATTAAAATACATATATCTAATATACAAACAACATAATCATCGATTCATCGATCTTGCGCATCGTTACTACTCAACACTTCAATCTCATACACCGATAACGTGTACGCGTCGAGCGAGAATGGTAAGCCTCGTTGCCTTATAATTTCGCGAGCGAGTTCTTCCACGTTGAAGTGACCGAGATATTGTTTTTTCATCGTCAGGAGCGCTTCCTCACCAAACGCGTCTTTTAAGGATTGAATGCTCGTTTCCGGGGCGACGACGTAATAGTAATCGTATTCCTTTTTGGATTTGTTGTTTTTATCGATGACTTTCATTGAATGAGTAAAACGTTCGGCGCTTTCTTGCGAGTGTTCTTTGATGGCGATTGATTTCATCGCATCTTTTCCCAGGAAAGCGTTTGGCGGAGGATACGTGCGCCAAAACGCAACCAACGCTTTAGCACCGCGGTTTCCGGATCCCACACCATCGGGATCGGTGGCAAATGAGGGAAGATCTAGAACTACCGACGATATTCGAGCTTGGTGCGCAAACCCGTAAAAGATGGTCACCGACGCGTTGAACGTCACCCAAACGAGCCAGAAGAGAGAGAATTTCACGCGCACTCCACCGCTCGTTTTATTCGTGTCCTTATCCTTAACCGCAACAGGGGTTTCGTTCTCGTATAATTGAGCAAGCTCATAGCTCGCAACTGTAAGCACGGGAAGCATCGCTGGAAGTAAAAATCTAGCCTCTTGGTGCGAAGAAATCGACAAAACGGCGATGGAAGCGAAAGACGAATACAAGATTGGTCGCAAACTTTGACTCGTCTCCGAACCGTTCTCCTTCGTGTTCTTTTTCTTCAACACCGTTTCTTTAATCAATTTCCACACGCACAGCGCATACGCCGGTCCAAAGAGAACGAAACCATTCAACATCAAATGCGTCAATCTAAAGTGCTCGCCGTGATGTTTGCCCGCGAATTTCACGTTGTACACCAACGCGTGCCACGGCGCGAAATAAAACTCCTCTTCTGTTCTCTCGTAATATTTCGCGTCCAATTTAGCTATTGCAGATGCAACCACCGCAAACGAAACCGCCACAATCGAACTTCGTCTCAGAAACTCCATCATCAGCTTTGGCGTTTGCAAAAATCGAAAGGACTCGAATACCATCAAAGGCGCGACAAAAATCGCAAACGTAAACCGTACGAAGATTCCCACGGCGATTAATGCGCCTCTAAGAACCAACACAACATCCTCTTTCAATCCCTCCTTCGCCGTTTTCTTCTCGTTACTTCTATATGTCGTCGTTGAATCCATCATCCCGATCAAAACCATCGCGAATATGGTCGCTTCCATCCCGTTTGAAAACGGTCTCGCGTGTATCACAAACATCGGCCAAGACGTCGCCAGTAAGAGTGGCAAGTATCGCACGGGCGACGATGTGTTCTGCGCCTTATCAGAGATTCGCTTTACAATCGTTATCGCGACAAAATCGACGATTAAAGAATATAACGTCATCATCGCTCTCGGCGCGGCGAACAGCCACCAAGTGCTGCTCCTCGTAGGGGAAATCTTGAGCCAAATCCGATACGGCACCGAAGCCATCAAAGCGTGCGCGATGGAACTTCTCACCGGCATTTTCGCCGTAAACTCCCACGGAATGTGCGTCAACTCTTTCACCGTCGTCGTCGATTGTGTTTCGTCTGTTTCTCCGCCTGATGAAAACACGTCTCTAAATGCCGGTTGGATGGATTGAAAGTGTTCGTCTGGGTGGACGTATCCCGTGCCGAACATTGCAGAAACGAATCGAAGCAAGACGAGGACGCAATGGAGAATAAGAAGCCTCGCGTTCGTCGGTTTGGTGATGGTGGTGGTGGTGGTCATTTTTATACAGCGCGGCGTGATAGTATTGCACGTATGAGTGAAGAAAAGAGTTGTTGTCGACCACTAAATGGAAAAAAGCAGTGAACAGCTTCAAGAAGATATCAACTCTTCAAACCGTCCAAGCGCTCGTCGCCCATCATCTTCCGATCGAACCCGTCGTCACCGTATCGACTCCCGAGCAAAACCCCGACTTTAATCTTTTTATCGTTCGATTGATGCACTTTTTCCAAGAACTCCGAGTATCCGTTCATGGTTTCTATGGATTTACTCTCCATCGCCGGACAGCGGTGTGCCGAGACGCGTTGGAGGAGAGGACAGTTTTGGAAGAGGTCGCGAGGCAGTCCGAGGAGTCGAGGGTTATCGTCTAAGAGGATCGTTTTTATTTTCGGTGGCAGGAAACTGTCCGGGATGGAGAGAAGGTTACACTTGGTCGCCGCGAACGAGGTTAAGCTTCGCCATTTTTCTTCGTTCTCACGGTCTTTCTCCTCGGAAGGTGTCGCCGTGGGAGTAGCATTAGGTGTTGAAGACGACGACGACTCCGCGCTCCTTCCTAATCGATCCAACCTCCCGTTCTCGCTCACGTCCACGTCTTCTAACATCTCCATCTTCCCGAGTTCCTCCAAGTTTACCTCTTTCAACATATTGCCTCTCAAATTTAAACTTTTCAGCTTCGTGCAGTGTTTCGTTAATAAGCGCCAATCGACCGTTTCGATCGCGTTCGCGTGTGCGTCCAACACTTTCAACTGTTTCAAATGTACGAAAAACGTGTCCAATGATTTCAACGTATTCTTCCCGAGGATTAATCGTTGCACGCTTTTGCCGATATCCACGAACACGCTGATAGGAATTGTCGCTATGCGGTTGTTCGTCACGTCTATCGTCTTTATTTTATTGTCCTTCGTCTGCATCATCTCAACTAACGAAGCGATGGGTTCCAGGGGAATCCGCGTTAACGAACAATCGCGGAGGGAAACGATGCCGGTGGAGTGCCAGTTTTGCACGCGCGTTTGGACGTTTTTTTTGGTGAGTTTATTAGTAGTATTAGTACTCCTCGAGGACGGTTGATCCTGCGGTGTAGAAGCGCAGCAACCCATCTCGGTGACGTGATGATGAAGAGGAAGATGCTGATGAGTTTTGTTGTGAGGAAATTTTATTACAACAGACTACGCGTTCAATGAAGAAGTACATGACTTCATTCTTCACATCTTCATTTAGACGAGCGTCTGTTCCTTTTCTTGTTCCGAGCAGCGTTGTCGTCGTCGTTATCTCGCGGGAAGTAGTCGTCTTCCTTGTCGTCTTCGTTGGATGTCATGTTCTTCTCGACGGTGGTCGCGGCAGCGGCTTTTTTCATCTCTTTGAACATCGCTTTCCTCTGTTTCTTGTGTTCCAACTTTTTCTTCCCGGCGCGAATGTCTCTCGAAACGTAGCCTTCTTTGTTGTCGACTCGGTCTCTTCTCGGGTTGTTCTCGCGCCCGTCCTTTCGCAACGGCTTGTACTTCTTTTCGTTTTTATCCGCCTCGAGATTTAACAACCACTTCGGGACGTCGCAGCCGCTGCGTTGCATCACTCGCGCGATGGAACGCACCGTGCCTCTTTTCGCGTCTTCTTCGGTGAAGAAAGTGACCGCGTTTCCAACTCGGCCGGCTCTTCCCGACCGTCCGATGCGATGGATGTACGCCGTGCTCGTTAACGGGAAATCAAAGTTGACGACGGTGCCTACGGCGGCGAAATCCATCCCTCTGGCCATCAAATCCGTGGCGCACAAGCAGTTCAGTTTGCCTATTCGGAACAGATCGACGATGGATTTGCGTTTCTTATCGGACATGTCCGAGTGAATTAACCCAACTTCGCCTAACGCACCTCCGGTTAACTCTTTCGCGACTTGGATGCATCGATCTTTACTCTGCGCAAAGATAATCAATGGCGTTTGAACGCCCTTTTGGACCATTTGCTTGACGGCTAAAATTTTCCCGCTCTCTTTGCCACAAAAGATGAGTTTTTGCGAAATGGATTCGTTGGCGGAGTTTCTTTCGCCGACGGTGAGACGAACGCAGTGATGCATGACGCTTCGCGCTAATCGCTCGGCGGTTTCCGGAAGCGTCGCGGAGAATAAAGCTTTGAGACATTTTTTCTTTTTGGTCGTCTTCGATGAGGGACTCTTTTTCTTTTTCTTTTTCTTTTTATCGTCGTCGTCGTTTGTATCGTCTGGATTATCGCACGCGTGCACGACGGCATCTATTTGCTCCACGAAACCCATCTCGAAGAGTTTATCGGCTTCGTCCAGGACTAAGAATTCAACCGCGTGCGTCGAAATTTTCTTTTGTCTTAAAAGCGACGCCAATCGTAACGGGGTAGAGATGAGAATGTCAACTTTATCGAAATCGTTCGCCGCGTTCGCTTTGGAGAGTTGCGTGACCCTGTGTTATATAAAGGAAAAGGGAAGAAGAGATTGTTAGTATACACGCACAAGAGAAAGAAACGAAAGAGAAGAAGAACAGAACGATATTTGTTGATCAGAGCTGCTATTCACTGTCGACTCTTTAGCGCCAACCGTTTCTTCAACTCGTAAAAATCACAAGCGTCCTCTCGTCGGATATCAAACACCAACGTCTGCTTCACATTTCTACACTCAGAAGAATACAGAGAGACACCTCACGAAACGCCTTTTAAATGGTCGTAAAAAAGACGTCACAGGTTTCAGTTCTTCTTCACTTCAACAACGAACAATGAATGCGATATAAAGAAAGACGCGTGAAAGAGGAAAGAAAGAAATCTCGCGCACCTCAATCCGTCGCTCAACAGAGTACAAATCCTGGTCGATTGCGTCGCCAACTCTTTCGTCGGCGCTAACAAAATCGCTCTCACCCCCCCATCTTTCCTCTTCCCGAGTCGCATAAATATAGGTAACAAAAAAGCGAGCGTCTTCCCGCTCCCAGTCGGCGCCACCGCCAACGTCTCCACGTCTCTCAGCATCATCGGTATCGCTTGTCGTTGAATCGGCGTCGGCTCGAGCCATTTGCACTCCTCTAATCGTGTAATCAAAGACTTCGAACATCCGTACGTGGTTTCTAAATCCTTAAAACTTTCCAAAGGTGCCGGTATCACGTTTCGCGAGTCGTCTCCTTTCACTTTAATCTTGTATTCTTTTCTGCGGATATTCGCCAGTTCCTCCTCCGTTTGGTGGTGACCATTCGAGTGCAAATTTGCCTTCTTCTTCTTCGCGTTTGCATTTTTCGCAAACATGGATATCTTTCGTTCGTCGTCGTTTACGTCGTCATCGCTACTTTCATCGTCATCGTCGTCATCATCATCATCAGAAGAGGACGAAGAAGAGGAGGAAGAAGACGCCTCCGACGATGAATTCTCTCTCGTTTCCGTCGTCGTTTTTTTCCCGCCGTCAAAACGCTTCCTCGATTTTGTTGCGAATTTCTCCAAGTCGTTCCCGAACCTCTTGTTGTTGAACTGCGCTAAATTCCCGCACAGATTGGCGAACGCTTTCGAGGCTTTCGAATGCACGAGATTGAGCGAGTTTGAGGACGTCGTTGGTTCGTGTGTTGTTGTTCCCATGGTGTTGTTGTGCAAAGCAGAAATGTGGCAAAAATACTTCCAGACGGAAGAGTCGTTTCTCTCTCGTTTTCCCAAAAAAACTCTCTTTGTTATGTTTTTGTTCTTGTTGCGATGATGTGTATGTCAGTGCATGCGATGATTTAGAACTACAAATGATGAGCTAATGTTGAGTACGCATGTGGTATTTCAAACCACTAGATTGACGATACCTCTTCTCGCAAACGTGGCATTCGTACGGTTTCTCGTTCGCGTGAATACGCATGTGTACGGCCAAACCGGATGGATATCGAAACACCTTCTCGCAAAAATCGCACTCGTGCCCTCTCTTTCTCTTCACTCCTTTAGCGTCTTTCCGCGTCTGATTTTGCTCCACGACATCGTCACGTGGCACGCACATAATCCTCCACAATCGCTCTACGTCGTCGTCTTCTCCCTCTTCTCCCTCTTCTTCTTTTTGTATCTGATGATGATTTGCCTCGAGATCATCGTCCTCGTCAGGAATCTTCAAACACAACACCAAAGGTTCTTCTTCCTCCACTTCTTCTTCTTCTTTATCTCTCGAAACCTTCAAAACCGTCCTCGCGTTCACCGCGCGTTTAGGATGTGGATTCTTTCGTCTCATAGTGTTATATACTCATTAGTACGCGAGACTTTAAAAGAGAGTCGCACGAGGAGGTTGAAGAAGAATGCGCATGTCTGATGTGATCAGAGAGAGGAGGAAAAAAAAGTTGAAAAAATGGGGCAGTCACAAAAAAACAACAACACAACGACGAAAAAAAAGATAAAATAACCGCATTATTGGTTTAAAAAAAGAACGACACAGTCTAGAGCACGAGTCTTGGTCTTCTTCTTCTGACAACAAGGGAGTGTTGAACAAAAGAGAGGATGATGATGCAATCGTCATCTTTTTTAACGAGGACGACGCGAGGCGCGTCGACGAGTTTTTGTTCCAACAACATTCATCATTCTTTCGGGAAACTGACGAGCCGCCATCATCATCAACATCATCCTCATCGTCGTCTCGGGGAGGGAAAGAGGAACGCGAGAGGCGTTGTTTTATCCTTCGCGCGAAGAGGAGGAGGGAAAGTAAAAGCAGCAGCAGCTGGAGACGAGGATTTAGACGAGGAGGTGTGGGAGGATGATTACGACGAGATGGACGACGAAGAATCTTCAACGTCTTCTACCGATAACCTGGACTGGAGGACGCAGATGAAACTGGACGATATGGCGAACAATCCGCCGGCGACATCATCGTCGAGCAGCAGATTCTCATCAGATGCGGACGACGACGATTATTTCATGAAACCGGCGTCGGTTTCGGCGATGAAGGACGACGAGAACGCCTGGGTCTCGCCGTCGAATCCGTTCATGAGTTCTGATTTTAGCTCCGGGCCGGACGACGGGTGGTTCGATAACGACGACTGGTTGCAGCCGGCGTATACGGAGGTGACGGCGGAACCCGGGTCGATTTTGGAGAAGGTGCAAAGATTACACTTAGGAGAGCCAGCGGATCACACTTTTCAAGACGGGGAGTATTTCACGCTGACGAACTTTGTGAAACAAAAAGCGGATAACGATTTTTGTTTGGTCTTGGAAGTGGCCGAAAGAGCGAGAGAGAGGAAGATTGAACGGTTGGAGAGTTTACATCCGACGCCGGAAATTAACGCGTTACCGGAAATTCAACAGGTATGGCATCTATATTAGGATTTCGTTTCCTGTTTTCTCTCTTTTCTTTCTTTCATATCGCGATGAAACAGAAGCTTTTTTCTTGGCGACGGTGACGAAACAGCATTTGTGGATGTCGGAATTCGCAAACCATGTCGAAAGAAAATGCGCCATCCATTTCCGTAGTCGCTCCACACAAAGAAAAAGCCTACACGTTTCATTTTGAAAGAAGAGAAAAGAGAGCTTTGACTTTTAGCCAATTATTTTTTTTCGTCGTTTCGTTTCTCTCCTTCTTTCTTTCTCTCTCTCTGTCGTACTGACTTCTTCTTCTTCCTCTTTGAATGAAAAATCCATTTTAGGCGATTGTCGATTTAGCGTTGGAGGTTGACGCGTCTGGTGGGAAAACGTCCGCATTTCTCGCCATGTCCGAAGCTGCTGACCGAGCACGATTGCGTTGGGAGCTCCAAGAGGCCTCTTGGTGCTGGGATAATTGGGTCGAAGAGCACATGGCGCAGTTTGGTATTTCTGAAAGAGCGGCAAAATTGTTGCACATGGGCGAGAGAGTGGAAGACGCCATGGATTTCGAAGCGTCTTTGTACGACAGAGACGATGGGGGCTTTCCTGGGAGACGATAGAGATGATGTATGATGTATTATTGCATTTCTTTTGTTTATAGTATTACATGTTTGTTCTTACTAGTAGCAGTGTGTTTGTTTATTATTATTAGATTTGGCAGACCTATTTGTAATTCCTGTATTTCAAGAACGTTTAAATTTCGTGAGGCGGCGAGTCGTACATTCCTGTCCATAACTTGGCAAGCGGCGCATCATCGACGATTTCTTTCTTCGTTTCGACGATTTTCGAGTACGATTCCACGTCGGGAATACTTTCCATAGCTTTTACGACTTTCAACGCCGATTTGACGAGCTCGTCGACCTGATCTTTTTCGTGTTGCACAGCTTTTTCGTTCGCTGTCGTCCACATCGTTTCTAACAAAAGTTCGCATACCTTGTCGGCATTCTTTACGACGTTCTCAGCTCCGTTCGGAACAGAATCTCGACAAAGCTTTTCAAAAGTGGCGTGCACAGCCATCCTGATGCTCCTCTCCGGATCTTTTAATCCGATGACAATCGTGTCAACCATCGATTCAATATCGTCTTCCGGGATTGCAAATCCAAGGGAACTCTTCGGGCGCGTTAAGAGGACGTCGATGAAATCGTACGCCGCAGTTCGAAGTTCCAAACCGTAATCGAAGTTCTGTTTGAACGGTCCGTAATCAATTTCTTTGATCAAGGCATCGTTGACTTGGAGCTGAGAGAGCACGTCTGGCAAGACTTTCGCCAACAAAGGCGATAAATCGTCGTTTTGTGAACTGTTTCTTCTACCGATGACGGAGAGGAGCTGCAGCGCGGCGCGACGACAATTATGGTCCGCGTCTTTGACCAATCCGACAAACGACTCTAAAGAACACTTGAAATGCTCTGCTTTCGGCAACGATACCAGCGCAAACCGAACGGCATCGACCAGTAAAGCAGCTTTTGTCGCGTTTTCGGGCGTTTTCGCGCCCTTGACGATTGAATTCAACGCTTCCTCGATTTCCTTAACAAGCGAGTGGTTTCTCGCGACAAATCGACCAAGAACTTCCGCGACGTCCGCCTTGACAGCATCGTCTTTCAAATCTTCGTCGCGCGCTTTTGCAAGGACGACGGCCCATGCCTGTTGCGTGGACTTGAAGAGAACATCGTCGTCTTCTCGTTTCACTCGTTTCTTCCTTGGCGACATCATGTACTCCATTTTCGAGGATTCTCCAGCGAGCACGCCATCTTCCGAGGAACCGTCGGCGCCAATGATGACTTCGCGAAGTGCGCGCAGTGCGCCGTGTTTCAAGATTTCTTGGACACCTTTCTTCGTGGTTTTGATGGTTTCAAGAATCTTTGGTAAAAAAGCGTCTTTATTACCAACAGCGCAGCTTCCCAACGCAAACGCAGCCGCCGTCTTCACTTCGTCCGTGTTGTCTTCTTCGAGTTTCTTCCACAAAGTATTATCGATGCCGTTGGAATCGTCGAGTTTCGTTCGTTTCCCGATTTCACCGAGCGTCCAAAGCGAGATGACTTGTCTTTTACCATCTTTATCGCTGATTTCCTCGATAAGCGTTGCTATGGTGCTCTTGATGATTTTATCGCCAGCCGCTAGAGTGGCACTCGCGATGCACGCGGCGCGGTTTTTCATTTCTAACCTAACAGACGCGATATCTTGTTGCTGCATGCGAACCATGGCTTGATCGTCCGTTTCCATGTCATTAGGTGACACGGTGGAAATCGATGACAACTCGTTGTAGATGACTTCAAACGTTTCCTTCCTGGCAACAACCGCAGCTTCAAAGTATCTCTCTAGCGTCAGTAACGCTTGCCTCTGAATCAAACTCGAACTCACGAACTTTAACGCGTTTGCTAAGGGTTCAGATTCAGTTGCTTTCTTCGCGGAATTTTTCAATTTCGCGCACCGTTCGCATATAGCCGCGAAGGCGTTGACGCACATAGCCGCCAAGTGCGCGTCGTTTTCAATGAAGCCACCGAGCTCAGTGACCGCATCCTCCACAAACGACACGCAATCCGCATCCTTCAGAGTTTTCTCGTCGCTTCTCTCCACGAGCGCTCGCGCGCCGTTTATCGAAGCTTCGCGTAAATGTCGATCGTTCTTGCGAAGAAAGGAAGCAAACTCACGAATCACATCCCCGGCGACTCCAGAAAGATTGACTTGAGCGGGTGAATGTCGTGCAACTTTCGCGGCATTACGCGTTGCAACTAATTTCGTCGATTCAGCTTGCATTCTTTCCAATAACAAATCGAGCGCTTGCTTTTGCTGAGCTGGCTTCAACGTATCGCCCAAGTGCGTGAGGACATCGCCGAGGAGCGTCACCGAGGCGTCTTTAACTTCTTGGTCCTCGTCTTGCTGAGACAAGCGCGATATCGCGCGTTCGAGAGAACCTGACGCTAGCACAGAGCAACCTTCTTTATCTTGAACGGCGTCGTTCGTATTTGGACGCGCTCTGCGAACTATGCACGCAGACGCGCGCAAACCTTCCGCGGCGAGTTTGTAGTAGGGGTCATTCGCGCAGGAAAATACAGCCTCCGTCAGCCTATCGATATCTTTTTTTGCGAACGCAATTCGCGCTGCCGATGCGAGAGCATCTCCGTTTGTTGAATCGAGCTCGTCTGCGGTAGGCACGCGGAGCACTTCGGATGCAAAAGCGACGGCTTCGAGTCGCAGGTTTGCGGAGGAATCCTTTTCGCTCGAAGCGCCCGAGTCCGTGAAAGTCGTCACCGCGGCGCCTGCAATAGCATCCGCGAGTCTCGAGCGCGATATCTCCGACGCTTCAACAAAAGCTAATCTTCTGTTTGCGCGACCAATCTTTCCGAGAAGTTTCAGCGACGCGATCTTGCGTTTCGTTGCCGCTGCGATTGCAGATTGAGACGTCTTCTTCGCTTTTTCGAGCGCGCACTCTTGCTGTGCTCTGACAATGGCTAAGTCTCGCGCTTTTTCGACGAGTGCGCGCGTCAAACCGCTCTCGCAAGTCTTTGGAAACGCGGCAAATGCTGCCGTCAAAGCGTCGAAGCATTCTAATTTTACGGCATCTTCGCGGTCACTTTTCATTCTTTTGAAGAATTTCTTGAACACGACTTCGTGGTGTCTTTGGAGGATACCTTCGGACGCGGAGCACAAAATTACGCCCACAACTCTCGCAGAAGCTCTGCGAACTTTCCAGCTATCGTCGTCTTCTATTTCGTCCGAGTAATAATCTTCATCGTACGCATCGTCGTCGTCGTCGTCGTTGTCGTCCTCGCACTCGTCATCCGCATCCTTCATCGTGTGATCGGGTGTTCGGATTTGGCACGTTTCCATCTCATCTGCCGGGACGTCGTCCTCCTCCTCCTCATCGTCGTCGTAGTTTGGATCGTACGTCAACAACTTCACCGCCATTTGTAAAATTTCCTCCAGTTGCTTCTCCTTGGCTGATTTCGAAGTCACTTCCCCGAATCGCCCGCAGATTGTTTCCAACGCCATGAGCGATTGTTCCGCGATGGATGCAAACGCCTCATCGGCTTCCTCGTTATTCTCCATCTTCTCCACCAACGTGGTACAAAGCTTGGACAAAACCGGAACGACCGTCTTCGATGCCAAACTTCCATTTGCTCCGCCTTTTTTCGTCTTCTTCGCACCGCCGCCGCCACCGGTAGCGCTTTCCGCCACCAAGCGTTTCCCGCCGCCGTCTTTCGAGGCAATCATCCCGAGCGTAAACGCCCCTAACTCGCACCCAATCACATCTTTCTCCGCTAATGCCTTCTCACATCTCGCCGCTGTCTTCTCGACAACATCAGCTAATTCTTTCGCGTTCGCCGCGCGACTCAAAGATGCTAAAATCCCCGCGCATCTCTTTCTACTCGTCTGCCCGTACGTCTTGTCTTCTATTTTCGATATCGTCGTTTGAATCAACGACGAGACGTCTTTCGCCTCCACAAACTCCGCTTTCGTTTCGCACAAAATCTGCAAAATCTCCGTCGCGTCGTCGTGCACCGTCGCTTTATTCGCGTCTCCCAACACTCGGTCGAAGAACGGCACGCACTTCCCGCAAAACTCTTTCGAAACCTCCTTGGAATACCCCTCCACGCCGATCGTTTTCAACGCCACCGACGCGCTTTCCTTGTGTCGACTCCTTTCTTCCTTATCTACGTGCGGTCCGAACGTTTTCTCCGTCGGCGCGATCTTTTCGCACAAAATCTGCAGCGTCTTTTTGTTCGCCTCTTTCGTCGATTTTTTCAAAAGCGTCGGCAACGCTCGAATCGCCAAATCTCGGCAATCGCTGAAAATGTCCACCAAGGCGATGAGAACAACCTCGTGGATTTTCTCCTCAACGTCCGACGCCGTCGGTGGTTTGTACGTATCTTTTTGTAGCTCTTGCGTTAAATCGGAAACCGCCATGCATCGGTAATCTTGATTATATTAATACACAGAGAGAGAAAAGAAGAGTGTGTCAGTCAGAGATGTAATCTCGTCTACGAAATGCGTCGATGATGATGATTCCCGCGGTCCTCCTCGGTCGAGAGAGAGAAAAATAAAAAGAAAGCGAAAGCGCGCGCAGAGTGTAGCGCACACACCTCGATCTTTGTGATGTATCTGCTCGAATATCTTCGTGAACGAGGCGTTGTTCGAGGAGGAAGAACTCGGTGCCATGATGAGAAGAATGACGATGATTTGAGTTTTTTTCTTTTTTTTTTGTGTGAAGAGACGACTGTTGAGAGTTGATCAATGTTTTGTCTCTTCTTCTGTTTTTTTCTTCTCTGTTTTTTGAAAAGAAAGCAAGCAAGTTTTTTTTGCCATTTTTTGCTTCTTTTTCGCAATTTGACACCTAAAAACATTATTATTTTTAACAACAGAGAGAGAGAAAAAACAAGAAGAATAATGTCATCAGGCTGCGCGAGCAGAGCGACGTGTTGTTATTCTCATTACTGCAAAAGATCTTTATCGTCTCGAGCGAACGAAGCGCTTTTAAACTACGCCTCATTAAGGAGTTTTAACAACGGGAGAAGTGGTGGTGGAAGTTCTGGGCTGTTGTTCTCGCTTTTTCGTTCGACATTCATCACGTCCAAACGAATGAAGGGGGGTTTCTCATCGTTGACTCGCGCGGCGGCGGCGAAAGAAGAAGACAAAGATAAAGACGAAGAAGGAGGCGTAACGATGAAGAAGAATAAAAACACGACGAAGAACACGCACCAACTGATTACTTTTTTCAAGTTCACCGCGCTTTCAAACGCGGAGGATGAAGTGGACGCGCACCGAGAGTTTATCGAGACGAACAACTTGGAAATCCGAGGAAGGATATACTTGAACGAACAAGGCGTGAACGCGCAAATGAGCGGCAAAGGCACGGACGGTGAGACGTACGCGAGATGGGTGGAGAAGAGAGCACCGTTTAACGGGATGCGGATCTCGGTGTATCCTTACCACGAGCACGGACATCCGGATCTGCGTTTAAGAGTGAAACCGCAATTAGTGCAGTTGGAAAACGGCACCGCGCATTTACCGATTGCGGATACATCGAAACGCGGGACGAGTTTGTCGCCGGAGGAATGGCACGAGATGATCGAAAAAGCGAACGAGGATCCAAGCGATAAGGAGAATCCTTTGCTGTTAGACGTGAGGAACGGGTACGAGTGGGACGTTGGGCACTTTAAAGGTGCGCAAAGGCCGGTCCAAGAATCGTTTCGGGAGACGGTGGAAACGAACGTGGACGATAAAATCGGGCCGTTGGCGGATATGCCGAAAGATAAACCCATCATGATGTATTGCACCGGTGGAATTCGATGCGACGTGTACAGCACGGTGCTAAAAGAGCAAGGATACGAGAACGTCATGGTTCTGGAAGGAGGTGTGCAGGCGTATTTTGAAAAGTTTGGGAACGAGGAGAAGCACGCGTGGGACGACCATTTGTTTGTGTTTGATAATCGGTTGGCGATGACGCCGAAAGGAACGCCGGCGGCGGACCTTGGCGAGAAAGCGGCAACGTTGGAATGTCACGTGTGTAAACAAAAGAACGCGCCGCCACCGCACAGAAACTGCCCGAACGTGGATTGTAATCGCTTGTTTTTAGTGTGCGAGGGATGTTCTGAAAAGTTGGACGGATTTTGTTGCCACGAGTGCACGCAAGCGACGCACGTGCGGCCGCAGTTGGTCAATCCAGGGAGGTATAAGAAATACGCGTCGTACGATACTCCCGAGGCGAGAGCGGCCAGACGAGGCGACGGGAGACAACGAAGAAAGCAATTGAGGCTCAGGAAAAGGAAGTTGGCGTGCGCAGAGTACGTGATTAGGACTGTACTCGGCGACGACGAAGCCGCTTCGTCTTCAAACGAATCTTCCTCCGGGACCTTTGCGGCTCGAACGCGTAGTAATAATAAAGTAGAAGAAAACGACGACGAGGAGGACGACGACGACGACGAAGAAAAAGAAGAAGAAGAAGAAGAACCCGAAGAGTGGGATGAAACCGGGAAAGAGAAGAAAATCAAGCCGCAAAATTCGAAATATTTGCGTCTGCGCATGCGATTGGAAGAAGCGATTCCGTTCGTGCAAGGAGACATATCGCCAGAAAAATTAGTGACTGCGATGGAAACGCTGAATATAAATAGAGTTGGAGGAAGAAGCGCGCCCGAAAGAAAGAAGTCCTTGGAAGAAAGCCGAGGATAACTATGTAGTAGATGACAATCACAGATAATAATATATATATAAATTTTTCTTTACATGTTCGCTATGGATACCATACCGGTATTATGTTCATTAAGTTCGATTGTTACACGTAAAACCAACAATGTTATTATTTCATTTGGTTTGTTGTATTAGTAGTTAAAAAATGAATTCGTTCGCCGCCGCGACCCGCAAAAAATCTCTTTCTTTACATATCCTTCTTTTATACAGAGTTGTACGTCCTTTCAATTTGGACGATTCGTTCGCCAAGTTTCGTGTTGCGCAAGTTCGCGGAGGCGTTTTCCGCGTCTTTCCTCCTTCGAAACGCGACCCAGGCGTTACCGCTCGAACATCTCCCATCATCATCGAGCGCTGTTTTCACCCACTTAATCGCACCATACGGTGCAAATGTTGTGTACAACAGCAAGTCATTACATAACGTCGGCAAATTATTTAATTTGAGTCGAAATTCGGCCGCCACCGCGAAATCTTCCCCCGAGGAGAATGAAAGATCCGAATTTTCCGCTTCATCTGCCAAAAACCCCGCGTGGTTAATTTCATCCGACGACATCGTCGATAAGTAGCTGGTGTTATTATGCTTACTGCCACCTCTCTTCGGCGACGATGTGCTGAGATATCGGTTAGATTTCTTGTTGTTCTTGTTCTCCACGTTTGGCTTGTATTGATTGCCATTTCGGACGGATTTATCGTTGTTTCCGTTGTTCGTATTATTCGTCGTCGCATTATTATTTTGTCTTCGTCTGTTTTTCGAGCTCGAATCGGCAAATCGCACCGTTAAAGGCGTCGTCGCACCAACCAAAGTTATTCCATTCGTCGCATTTACCGCTAAAGTTGCCATATCGACCGTTTCGAATCGTATCAACGCTCCGACAGAGGTTGTCATGGAAGCGTGTAACAATCGGCACTCGATGACGTTGCCGAATTTTGAAAACAAACGCATCAAATCATTTTCCGCCATAATAGGCGGCAATCCTTTTACGTAAATATTATCCGATGGTTTCATCTCTATTTGCTGCATCAACTGTTGTTGCTGCTGCGCGATGGCTTCAAACACGATGCTACTATTCGCCGCGTTATTCGCCGTCGAGCTCAACAAGTTATTCACTACCGAATTCGCTTGGTCCGGCGACCCGAAATTCTCCAAACTCACCACCGGTTGCTGCGCCGTCGACGCTGACGCGATATTAATATTTGCTGTCGGAGGAGCTACCCCAAACACGTTCTGTTTCGAAAATTGCGGATTCGACCCGTTTACCGACGTCCCGCTCGAATCCGAGTTTGCGAATTTCACCTCGATCGCCTTCTTATGCATAACCTTCCCGTTCATATTCGCAATCGCATTCACCGCGTCCGCGAACGTTTGAAACTTGACAAACCCAAACCCTCGACTGACTTGCGTCGTCGCGTCTCGAATTACGCAACACGACTCTACTCTCCCGTGTAAGGAAAAAATCGCGTTCAGTTGCAACTCGTCCACTCTCTCTGGTAAATTTTTAATGTAGAGATTCGAGTGCAATTGCACTCGCTGTTGTTGTTGTTGTTGATTATTGTTATTATTATTCGACATCGTCGTCGGGGTCGTTAAACTCGTCATGCTGCTCCTCATCATCGTCGCGTTAGTATCGATAGTATTAGTCGTATCCATCATTCCCATCATCCCTAAAGGACTCGGCGGCGACGTCGCTTTTTCTCCTCCTCCTCCCCAAATTTGAGCGCCTCCAACGGGATGTGCACCCGCTGAGGGCGGCGACGACGAGGAGAACCCTCCTCCTCCTCCTCCACCACCGATGGGAATCGACGGCGAGTAAAAATTTATTCGTGACGGCGACGTCGGTTTTTCTTCTCGTTGGCGTTGAGATTGTTGGTCAAATGCACCTCCACCCACCCCTGCGGTAGGGAAAAAGGAGTTCGCATTGGTCGTTCCTTGTCCTCCACCGTTCTCGTCGTCGATGTACTCGTCGGTTTCGAAATCGTCCACATTCACAGAGATCGTAGGTTTGAGAGGACTCTCCACGCCTGCCCAGGCTTGGCGGTTGTGGTGCATCACGTGCGCGCGCGAGAGAGAGCTTTTGTTGTTCGTTTTTTATTCCCTCGAGTGTATTCCTTCTTCTCTCCGTTGTCTCCTCCTAAATCTCTCGTCGACCAATCCTGGCCCTCGCGCTCACGAGGCGGGCTCTTTGCCCGTGTTCTTTTTATGCTCTTTTAGACTCGCTCTCTTTCCCTCTCTCTCTCTCTCTCTTTATATCACCGAGCGTTTCTCTTCCGTCTCTTTCTTTTATCTTTCTTCTCGTTTGTTCTTCTTATATGGGAGGAGTGAAATTGAGAAATGAATTATCGCGAAACGACGCTTTTTTTTCCGCAAGGGACCACGAAAAAAAGAGAGAGATCCATCAAAATTCGATTTATTTATTATACTTTTTCAGCAACCGTGACCCGGTCAAAATGGTCTCTCTTTTTCGCCTCTTTGGTCTCTTTTTTTCCTTTTTCGTCTCTCTTTTTCGTCTTTTGACAAGTGCGTCAAAGAAGCAGCACCCTTTGAGCGAGAGCAGAGAGAGAGAACGAGCTCTCCTTCCTTCTTGGTGTATTTTCCCCAATAAGAAAAAGTCATCACAAAACACGACGACTGCGAGCGAAGACGTGATATATATATATACTAACACATACACGCGTCACACAAAACACATCGCAATACTCTACGACTCACGATGAGCGAAGACGACAAGACGAAATTTTTAAAGTGCTTCGAGCAGTTGAAAGAAGAACTCGTGCGAGATGAAATCGAGGATAATCAGGTCCAAATCGCAGTCGATTGGATACGGGAGATGATTTCGTACAACGTCCCGCACGGGAAATTAAACCGAGGAATCGCAGTCATGGACGGGATGCGAGCTCTAGGAAAAGATGAAGTGTCGGAGAAAGACATGTGGAAAGCCATGGTCGTCGGGTGGGGCATCGAATGGCTCCAAGCGTATTTTTTGGTAGCGGATGATATCATGGACGAGTCAATCACGAGACGGGGGCAACCGTGTTGGTATCGACAACCGCACGTGAAAATGAACGCCATCAACGATGGGATTTTATTGGAGATGCAAATTTATAAGCTATTGAAACGTCACGTGGGAGTGAAAGATCCGGCGTACGCGCATTTGTTGGAGTTATTCCACGAGGTGACGTACCAAACGGCGAGCGGGCAGTTGATCGATTTAATAACCGCGCCGATTGGCGTCGTGGATTTGAGTAAATACACCGAGGAAGCGTACATGAGAATCGTGACGTATAAGACGGCGTTTTATACGTTTTATTTACCCGCGGCGTCGGCGATGAGATTGAGTGGAATTGAAGACGAACAGGCGTACAAAGTGGCGAACGATATTTGCGTAAAACTCGGCCAGTTTTTCCAAATCCAAGACGACTATTTGGATTGCTACGGAGATCCGAAAGTGATTGGTAAAATTGGGACGGATATTAAGGACAACAAGTGCGGGTGGTTGGTGGTGCAAGCGCTGAAGAAGTGCACGGCGGAACAACGGAAAATAATCGAAGAGAATTACGGGAAGGACGACGCCGAATGCGAGAAGAAGATCAAGGCGTTGTACGTCGAGTTGGAGTTGGAGAAGTTGTATTTGGAGTACGAGGAGAAGAGTTACAAGGAGTTGACGGAAATCATGGAAGGCCAATCGGTGTTGCCGAAGGAGTTGTTTTCGAGCATGTTGGCGAAGATTTATAAGAGAACGAAGTAATTATATGCGTATTTTAGAGCGAGAGAGAGATGATGATGATGTTTGCATTTTAAATGATAAAAATTGATGTACTTACGTATTTTACATTACTATAGAAAATTAAATATTGAACCCGGCGGGGCTTAAGCCACCTGGTGAGCTCATTTCACTCATGGGCGTGTCGCCGGGACCGCTATTTCCGTTTTCATCCAACTGGTAAATCTCGTCGTCCACTTGCGACATCGCCTCGAACAAGACGCCGTGATATTTTCTCACCGTCTGTCTCAACTCCAAAAACTTCTTCCCCAACGCTTCCATCTCTCGCACGTGTTCCTCTCTCACTCTGTTCATGCTCTTTTTAAGCGCCAGAATTTCTCTTTCTTCTTCTTCGTTCTTCGCCTTGTTGGAATCCGCTCGCGCTTTCTCCGCCTCTAATGCCTCTTCCGCCGATTTCAACGCCGCCCTCGCCGCTTGTTCCTTCAACTCGCCTTGCGCTTTCAATCGTTGCATGCGTTCGTTGAGCGTCTGTTCCTGTCGTTTCAACTGTTCCAACTTCGCGTCCAACTTCCACGTCTCCTCTTCGTTCTCCGCAATCTTACTCTTCGATTCTTCCAGCGCTTCTTTCATCTTATCGTGTTTCTCTTGCTCTTCTAAGATTTTTTCCATCACGTCGTTCGCCTCTCTCAACCGTTCGCCGATGTTCTCCATCACCCGCCTATCTTCCTCCATTTCTTTCACTTTCTCTTCCAACTTGGCCACTTTATCCTCCTCTATTTTCATCTGTTCCATCGCTTTGTGCAATTCCGGGTCCATCCCTTTACTATTCTTCCTCTCCTCCTCCATCTTTTCTTTCAACTCTTTATTCGTCTTCTCGGCTTTGGCTAACTCTTCCTCCAACTTTTCCAATTGCTCTCGCTCTCTCATCGCGTGCTCTTCCTCCTCGGCGATTTCTCTCTCCTGCCTTGCCAGCACTCTCTCTTGCTCCGCAATCTCTTCCTCTAAAACCCGATTCTCCCTCTCCAATTGTCTCAACTCCTCCTCGTCTTCCTCCCTGTACTCCTCCGTCGCTTTCCTCTTCTCCGCTTGCTCCACCTCCGCGCGCAACCGCTCGTGTTCTCGCTTCGCCTCTCTCAACTTCTCCTCTTCCTCCGCGCACTCGTTGATGATATCCGCGAACTCAATCAACTGCTCCTCTCGAAACTTTGCAAAATTAATCAGAGCGGACATGTTTCGTCTCGTCCGCGTGTATTCCGGTTTCCACACGTCTTTGAACGAAAAATCCTCCACGCCTATTTTCAACATCAACTCTTGCAATCGACTTAAAAACAAAACGTTCGGAATCGCGTCTTCGTACAACTCCGGAAATTCCATCCCGACTTCCTCCGCGATTTCCGGGTCCGGTTGGAACGATTCGTCCTCGTCTAAATTCACGTTGAAGAATAATTCGTACGCGGATTCGTAGACGTGTCTCAGAGATTCGTGCGTCGGGCGGAGTAAATCGCGCTCGGAGAGTTCGATTTTTAATTCTTTCAAACACGAGCGGATTTCGTCGTTGGTTAAGATCGGAAACGAGTACGTGGTTTTGGTGGTGCTCATCGTTTAAATTATTAAACTTTAAAGACTTAAGCGATGATGATGCTTATTATGCGCTCTTTCTTCTTCTTCTTCTTCTTCTCTTTGTTCACAGTAAGTAGCGATGATGTTTAAGTGTGTTTATGTGTGTGCAAACAACGCACTTTTACTGGGGAATGAGGCAGATATTTGAATTTTTCTTGTGCTTGAAACAAGCTGTGAAACAACAAAACCAACAAAAAATGTCATCATCGAAAACATTAGGGACCGGATGATCTTGCGTTTATTTTCAGTAATAATAGTAGTAGTAATACTCGCATTAGTCTTAGTCGCATTATAACAATAGGTGCACAGAATGAATTCGGACGCGAAAAGCCCTCTTTAACCGACGCGGCAGGATTTCAGCGAAGGCGCTTTGACGCTCCCGTTGACGCCGATTAAATCCGAACCGAACCAGTTCACGTTCCCTTCCGCGTTGGAATTGAAACCGTCTTTGACTTTATCCCATAACTTTTTCTTTACGACTTTGTTTTCGCCGTGAATGTCGGGCATTTTGTCCCCGATGAAACCGGAAAAGGTGAGTCGTTCGCCCGGGGAAGAGTTTTCGGGAGCTTCGACGACTTCGATTTTTGATTTATCCTCGTTCGACGCGCAGAGGCACATGCCGTGCGATTGCACGCCTTTCATGTTTCGTGCTTTCAGATTACCGACGATGACTACTTTTTTGCCGACTAAATCTTGAGGGTTTGCGTAATGCGCGGCGATGCCGGAACAGACCGATCGCGGTTCGGGCTCGCCGCAGTCGACTCGAGAGACCAACAACTTGCTCGATTCCGGATCCGGGTGCTGTTCGCACGACACGATTTCACCCACCACCAAATTGAAACCGAGCAAGTCATCGTTCAACGCTTGCGCTGGTCCACTCGTTCCGGCAGCAGCGGACGCTTTCAACTGTTCCACTGCGGACCCCGCGTCGTCGTCAGCCGCGCTCCTTTCGCTACTACTCGTACTGGTACTACTGCTACTCTCGCTATCACTACTACTGCTACTGCTCCCCATAATCCTCGGCGTTCGGAAATACCCTTTATCAAAGTTCTTCGCCTTATTTAATAACTCCTCTCGATCGAACTCGATGCCCCCTTCGTCGATGGTCGATTTCAATCGCAAGCGCATCTCTCTCTCCAGCTCCTCTTGACTCAGTTGCAATTTCCCTAACCTCTCCCACTCTTTCTCGATGTCGATGTCGTTCAATTGCCCGAACCATCCGACGATGGCGTTGATTTTCGGTTCCCAGTCGGAGATTTCTTCCTTTGTGATTTTTATTCGAGCGGTATCCGCGAGTTCCGCCAGGTTTGGGAGAGGAGGTAAGTCCGTCGAAGAGGCGGCGTTATCCACTCCTTTTGGGGAAGACGATGGGCAGGAAGTCGTCGCCCGAAGTCGTCTTCGCGATGTTGTTGTTGTTGTTGTTGTTTTTCCCGTCCTCTTTGAATTGCAGAAGAGCACGTGGGACGACAACGCGTGATGCGCTGTGGTCGTGCATGTCGTGGACATCTTTTTAGAGAGTCTCTCGTCGTGTTGTGTGTGCGAGTAAATTTGAGGCTATTCGCGTGTAGTTCAAATGTTATACAACAGACGCTTTTTTTGTGGCTATTTCATCTAATGCGGGCTACATCGAGCATCATCACTCTCTCGGGTCTCTCTATCTCTCTTTCTCTCTAGGGAAGAATCCCGTGGACGTTCTTTAAGTGCGTGTGCAAATTGAACTTCAACCCAAAGCTCGCGTTACACACGTCACAGAGAAACGTCTTCTCTTGCGTGTGCGTGACGATATGTCGTTGAAGCTTACTGTTATCGACGAAGGCTTTTCCGCAATTTTCCCAGGTGCAGATGTATCTTTTCTCGCGGTGGGCGTTCGCGACGTGGCGAAGCATTCGTGGGCGGTCCAGAAAGCGTTCTAGGCATCCCGGTTCATTGCAAGCGACGACGAGGAGAGACGGATCGACTTTGTCGTTGTAGACGCGACCGCCGGCGGATGGAACCGGGACGGCGAGGAGAGGTTTCACGTCCGACGATCCATCCTTCGATTCGTTTGCTGCCATTGCTACTGTATTTGATTGAAAATTGTAACGTCGCGGCGCGGCAGCTCTCTGTCCGTCGTCCATGCCGGGTAAAATCGGTTGCAACAACGCTTTGTCGTCCTCGTCCATCTCCTTTTTTTCGCTCGTTTCCGGCGGTGTTTCCGGCAACGGCGTCCACGTCGGTCGTTCGCACGATTCTCCCTTTTGCCTTTTCCACAAGTGAACGTCCGATCCAAACTTTTCCGTTTCCTCTTCCTCGTCGAAATCTACGTTCGGCACGCGCGTTTTTTCTTTCCTCCATCGCGTCGCTGTCTTTGCGATGCCTTCTTTACTAACGTCAAAATTCTTCGCCACGACCACTTTCGCCGTGGACGTTTTGATGATACCAATGTACTTGCTCTGCGCCGCCATCGGTCCTCGATTCCGAATAAACCCGTCGACTGCGGCGTTTTCCTCCTCCTCTTTACCTTTCGTCGCGGCGAACTTCCTCGGCGCGAAGAGCTTATTCTTTTGCTTTTGATCGCTGTCGAAAAACGCCGCGCCGGCCACCGCTGCTTTCGAGTTCGCATACGACGCCGGTACCACGTATGACGTCGCCATAGCGCTTCTCGCTTTAGGAACCCCCGAATTATTATAATTATTAGCAGCGTTTTCGCCGCGCTGTATCTTCACCGCGTTGTTGTACAGGCACTTCTGCTTTAAATTCGGTTGCGAACAATACTTGCACTGCCCGCATTTAAACGCCCCACGGCTCGTTCTGTGCATGGTGATGCCATCCGGGGTGATGATTATCGCCGATGTGCCTCTGTACTCGTCCGGGAATGCGATTGGAACGCCTTCTGCGGTGCACTTTTGTTGTTCTTCTTGTTCTTGTTCTTCTTCTTCTCGTCGCATCATCATCGAATCATCTTCCTCAGTGTTCGTCTTTTCTTGCTCCAACAAAAGAGAAACGTTGGATAACTCCTCCTCTTTAGTGCTCTCCTCTCCTTCGTTTTCGTTTTCGTCGTCTTGTGCTGCTGGGCGCTGTTTGATCACAAACTTAAGTCCCATTATATATATCGCAGTAGTAGGAGTAGTAGTATATCTTCTCTCTCTCTCTCTCTCTGTCGTTTTTTGTTCTTCTTTTTTTTTTGAGGAAAAGTCAAGAAAAAAAAGAAAGAATTTGGAGTCAAAACAAAGCGCATGTCAAATGCGACAACAAAGAAGACAAATAACGCGCGGTTTGCTCCAAAAACGCGCCGAACACAACGACGGGATCGTTCGAACTTTAAAAGAGGTCTCTTTACACCAAGAAAAGTTAGAACGTATAGGGGAGAGTTTACAGAGAGACTGTCGAGAGTTGAGGATACTTTTATTGCACGAGAATCAGATTGGAAAGTTAGGTAGGTAGGAGAGTTTTTTTAGAAGGACGAGAGATATAAAAAAAGGCGTTTTGTGGTGTTTCGTTTGACTGACTCTCTCTCTCTCTCTCTCTCTCTCTCGCTGTCTCGTATATGATATGCGCGACAACAGAGAACTTGAACAGGTTGAAATATTTGAGATACCTCAACGTTTCTCTGAATAACATCACAGTGATTGAAAATCTGGACGGGTGCGAATCTCTGGAAAAATTGGATTTGACTGGGAACTTTCTCGATGTGACGTCGATCGAACCGTCGATGGAAAATCTCTCAAAATGTGAACGTTTGAGGAGTTTGTTTTTAATCGGCAATCCGTGCTTGGAGGAGTTTGAGCGATTGAGGGAATACGTGATTGGATGCTTGCCAGGGTTAGCAGTTCTAGACGGGAAGGAGATTACGGAGGAGGAGCGACGAGAGTGCGCGAGGGAGAAGAACGAGATCGTCGAGGCGTTGAAAGCGAAGATCGAGGAGAAGAAAGCGAGTGGATCGACCGGTTGCGCGTGGAACGCGAAAACTCGGTACGAATCATTTCTAGAAGAAGAGAGAACGAAAAATAATCGAGAGGAAGAAAAAGAAACGTCATCGAGGAAGATTCAAAGTAAGAGGACGTTCGAGCGACCAAAGAAACCGCCGCGAGAAGGCTTCGACGAGCTTCCGGAGAATACCGACGCGATTTTGCAAGTCAACGAAGGAAAGTACGAGTTCACGCTCGGCAGTGAAGGTGAAGATATTGATGCAGATGCGAATACGATCATTCTGAGGGTTCAAATACCGAAACATTTCGATACGTCTTTGGTAGACGTCGATTGTCATTCGGAAATCGTACGCGTGTTGATTAAAGGCGAGTTGCTTTTGTTGCGTTTCCCAGAAAAAGTGCGCGAAGAGACGTGTAAAGCGTCCAGAAGTCAAACAACTGGAGAGTTGAAAGTAAGCGTGGAGAAAACGAAGAAAAAAATGATGGCGAAAGATTTCGTTATCGCTGAGGCTGCGTTGGGATGTATGAAAATAAATGCCGCATCGATCGAGGATTCTTCGAATGATGAAGGAGAAGACCTTGACGAAACTTTTATACCGCCCATAACCGCGTGAAGATGATCAAAGGTAATAATATGTACTAATATAAAATGCATTTCAAATTTAAATGCCTTGCAAAACATCAATCAACGTTTGTCTCTCCTCGGCGAACTGCGCGTCGTCCTTATCTCTCTCCTCGTGAAACTTGCTCAAATAGTGCATCAACTTTTCCTTATTCGCTTCCAAAATGCTCGTTACCGCCGGCAGCCTGTTCGGATTCGCCACGAACACTTTAAACACGTGAAACGCCTCGTACTGAATCGATTTCGCATCGTCTCTCAACAAGTTCATCATCAAGCATAAATTCTCGGCTTTGCTGATGTATTTCATCATGACCTCGCCGCTCGCTCGATCTAATAAAATCTCCCCCAATAACTTTAAGCTTTGCCTCTTGCACACGTAATTCCCTCGTTCCAACAAATCGTTAAACTTCTCAAAGAACCCCTCGTAAGCGTCTCCGATTAAGAATCTCGCCACGATATCTTTGTGTCTCGTTAAACACTCTCGAAAACTCGCCATCGCGTCGCTCGCGATTTCAAAGTTCTCGCACTGCATGTACTCAAAAAACTTCAAGAAACTCTCTCGCCTCAACACCTTCTCTAAAACCTTCTCGTGCCTGACAACCTCTCGTAACATCGCCCCGTACGCTAACGCGGAACTTTGCTTCTCGTACCCTAAAATCAACCCTTCCAGTTCCTCTCCGTCGTTCCTTTCGCTCAATTCCTCCGCCACTTTATACCTCCCCGTCTCCAAATCTTTCGCTCTCACCAATCCGTTGTACGTCGCCGCCGCGTCTTTCCTCGCTTCAAATTCCAACATCGGTAACCCTTGCGATATCATCCACGGAATGCTTTGCTTCACGCATTCTTCCACTAACTCTTGTATCATTTTCGGATCGAGATCGTGCGTCCCGTCCCCGTGTAATATCGCTCGCGTTTCTTGGAAATATTTCGCCAGAGACTCTTGGTCTTTTTCCAAAGGGCACTTGTTAATCACTCGTTCTAAACACTGGTGGGATTTCGAGGCTAAATCTTTCGGCGTTCTGCGTGGTTTCTTGGAAACGCCGCCGAACAGGGAGGATTTCATTTTACTTTCACTTCTTTTACTTTGTCTTCTTCAAAATCGAGTCTCAGACGCAGACTCTCCGAGCGTTTCAAAGCGTCTTCGGTTAGAGATTCGCTCTGGGGAAGTTTTGCGGAATATTAAAGAGATACAACACGTTTTGCGCGCGATGAGACGATACTTCTCGACTAGTGCAGTTTCTTACCCGCTGCGCGATGATGAAAGGACGACTCTTGGAGACGCTTCTTTAACTTCTTCTTCTTCTTCTTGTGTATCGTATCACCGACGGTGCATTCCGTCGTTCCGAGAAGGTTTATTCCTCGTCCTCGCTTTGGGTTTCCGCTTGAAAAAAGTGAAGATTTCCATTCGAGAGCGTCATTAGATACAAAGACACGCGCGCGAGAATAGAACGAGAACAGACTGACTGACAGACCGACTGACAGACAGGACGGCGACGGACGTTTTTAAATCAAAGGAATACTCAAAATGTTGCGAGGAGCGACTTCTTCGTCGTTATCGTCAAAGAGATTATTCGTCTCGAGCAAGAAGAAGGAGAATGCGACGACGCTTTCGAGGAGGAAAAGGAGTGCTTTTACGACGACTTCGGCGTCGTCAAACATGGGAAAAGACTTCGTCGAATCGTTCTTCGACGTCGCAGATTTCCTCTCCGGCGCTTCATCTTTCGGGACTTCCGAACTCGCCGAAAACATCGGGCGAGACTGTTACGTGGACGTGAACGGATGGCACTTGTTCCTGAAAGATATGAAACCTCAGGGAAGTTTCCACCAAGGGTTGGCGAACGTGGTCATTGGAACGATCGTGAAAAACGGGAAGAAGTGCTCCGAGGAAGACATGACGGAGATTTTGAAAACGGTGAAAGTGCCGTTGGGTGGAGGGAAGATGGAGGCGAGTTTGTTCGATTTGATGCCGAAGAGGTGCGTGGATGATTTCGTCGATATAGCGAAGAGATACGCGGATGATTTGTGAAGTAATAATAATAATAATGTAAGTATATATGACATGATAGTACACGCGATCGATAAGCGGTCGCGATTTAAAGAATGGTCTCAATAATAATAACTTTTGATAGTAGTATGTATAATCTTTTATCGTTTTTCGGTGGTTTCCGCCGGCGCGACGTAATCCCATCTCTCTTCCTTGCCCATGCCGGCTTCGACACACGAAGGACCCGGCGTTTGCATCGCGCACTTTCTCTTCTCGATTGCGTTACCCATGCCGTCGTATTTATAACCCGCGCAGCACATGTGCAACGTTTTCCATTCTCCCATATGTTTCACGACTTCCCAATCGTGTAAAATATCCGTCGTTCGACTGCAGAACGTGGCGTACGTAATCGGCAACGGTTGGATGTTCAAAGCGTACGGCTCGACCCCTAACTCTGTGTCACCAACCGGCGCCTGTTTTGCGGCATCGTGCAAGACATTCTGTTCCAAACCGCAGTTCGGCGAGCACATGACGCCGTGCGCTAAACTGGTTTGAATCCATCGAGAGGCGCGCTCCGAGGCTCTGTACCACATTTGACCAGAGTTGAAGTTACTCGCCCCGGCGTGAACGCCGTCCAAGTACTGTTTCGTCCACTCCGGCCCGTTCGTATAGGCGCCGTGATAGTCCATGTAATCTTCTTGGAACATTCCGTCCACGTTCGATTGGCTCAAAAAAGAGTTGGTTTCTGGAACCGAGAAAAGCACCACGTCCGCGTCGACCATGAACATGTTCACGCCGGATCCCACAACGCCCAACGAAATCTTTTGTTTCATCCACGTGAACCTCCCGTACGAGGTATCCGAGTTCGAAGAATCTTCCGGAAACTCGATGTTGTTGTAGCCATCCGCCGTGGCTTGTTCGCTACACGCCGAATCCGCGCACACGACCAAAAACCGTTTCATAAAACAGTCTTGGTCTTTTAAGTTTTTCACGACCAAACCGAGGTTGTGATAGAAATCATCCCCGGACGTGTACGTCGTGATCACCGTGTTCGGTGCCACGCACTCGCTCGGTTGATCTCCCAACAGCTTCGCTTTGCTGCCTAAATTGGAAAAAAATTCGCACTCTTTGTATCCGATCGCCGCGTCCTGCACCTCTTCGCCGTTATGCAGGAGCTTCGTTCGTAAGTTGTCGTCTACGTACGGGCCACAGGAAGGCAAACCATCCGCTTCACCCAAAAACGCCAACTGTTGTTTAACCCCGCTGCTTTCAAATCGTTGTTGCTGCCTATCGTACACGTTGATCTTCCCTAAAGTGCCAATCCCGGCGAGCAACACCGCGCACGCGGTGACTTTCGTGAAAAACCGGATTGATGATGATGAAGCAGATGGTACATCGGCATCTCTTTTCTTCAGAGACAAGAGCTGTTCTTTCTCTTCTTCGTTTTGATTTTTCATAAAAAAGAACATCTTACTCTCTGGCTCTTTTCAAAACTCCTCTTCGGTTAAAGATTGACTGATGTTGCGTGCGTTTTCGGATCGCCGCAGGAGAGAGCGTTTAAAATGATGATGAAGATGTTTTTTAATTGGAAAGGGTGTTCACTTCCTTTTTGTAGGGTTGAACACCCTAAATATTACCTTCAGATTTTTTTTCCCTCTTTTCAACCATTTTGGATAACACTTTAGCGCGAATCTCCCCACTTCTTCGTTCGCAACGTCTCGCGACGCACGGAATTCACATTTGCCTTAAAACTCACATAAAGTAATACTAATGTCAGCTTTTGCATCCTCCGCCCAAATCGCAAACTGCGCGGCGAAAGCGTCCTACGGCAGATTCCGAAAATCTTCCAAATCAGCCGCCAAGACCTCCTCCTCCTCGAGACGAGGTCTCTCCGTCTCCGCCATGGCGGTGAAAGCGCCGGAGTTGGACATCAACACCAAAGTGTTCACCAAAGAGATGGTTGACGTCGCCGGCGAGCAAGAATACATCGTTCGTGGCGGCAGAGATAAGTTCTCGTTGTTGCCGGCGGCGTTGAAGAGCGTCAAATCCATCGGCGTCATCGGGTGGGGGTCGCAAGCGCCGGCGCAAGCGCAAAACTTTCGCGATTCGCTCGCGGAAGCTGGGTTGGCGGACCAAATTTCCGTCAGCATTGGTCTGAGACCGGACTCGAAGTCGAACGACGAGGCGAGAAAGTTGGATTTTACCGAGGAGAAAGGGACTCTCGGCGAGACGTTTGACGTGATTGCAAAGTCTGATTTGGTCATGCTTTTGATTTCGGACGCCGCGCAAGCGAAGATGTACCCGAGAATTTTAGCCGCCATGAAGCCAGGGTCGACGTTAGGTTTGTCCCACGGGTTTTTGTTGGGCGTCATGAAATCCGACGGCGCGGAGTTTAGAAACGATATCAACGTTGTTTTGGTGGCGCCGAAAGGTATGGGCCCGTCCGTGAGACGATTGTACGAGCAAGGTAAGGAAGTGAACGGTTCCGGTATTAACGCGTCGTTTGCGGTGCACCAAGACGCGACTGGGGATGCCACGGATATCGCTTTGGGCTGGTCCATCGCTTTGGGTTCGCCCTTTACGTTTGCGACAACTTTGGAGATGGAATACAGATCAGATATCTTTGGCGAGAGAGGTATTTTGTTGGGCGGCGTGCACGGCATCGTCGAGTCTTTGTACAGAAGATACGTCCGAAACGGCATGTCCAAGGAGCAAGCGTTTAAAGAAACCGTGGAATGCATCACTGGACCAATCACAAAGACGATTTCCACCAAGGGGATCAAGGCGGTGTACGATGAATTGATGACTACGCCGGCGATGAAAGAAGAGTTTATGAAGGCGTATTCCGCGGCGTACGCGCCGACGAAGGATATCCACTACGAGTGCTACGAAGAAGTTCAATCGACGAACGAAATCAAGTCGGTGTGCATGGCTGTTGAAAGATTTAACAAATTCCCGATGGGCAAAATCGACGGGACGGAAATGTGGAAAGTTGGGGAGAAAGTTCGCGCTGAGAGAGTGGAATCGGAGATTCCGGTCAACGCCACGACGGCGGGCGTGTATTGCGCGTGCATGATGTCGCAAATCGACACGTTGCGCGAAAAAGGTCACTCGTTCTCGGAAGTTTGCAACGAGTCCGTCATCGAGGCGGTTGATTCGTTAAACCCGTACATGCATGCGAGAGGTGTCGCGTATATGGTTGACAACTGCTCGTACACGGCGAGATTAGGGAGCAGAAAATGGGCGCCGAGATTTGATTACAACTTGGACCAACGCGCGTACGTCGACTTGGACAACAACAAAGGCATCGACAAGGAATTGGAAAGCCAATTCTTGAACTCCACCGCGCACATCGCGATCAAGAATTGCTGCGAGTTGCGACCGTCGGTTGATATCTCCGTCCAGTTTGGCGTCGGCCAAGCTCGGGAGATTGAGAACATCGACATGGGCTTAGGGAAGAAGTAATTTAAGCCGACGAGGACAATAAACGAAGAAGAATCGTACTCTTTTGGTAATATTTAGGAACGAACAAGATATATATTATAACACTATTATTGCTTTTACCCCACCATTGCTATTGTCGCTAATTACTATGGAGAGAATGTGAGGAAGGAAACACCTTCATTAAACGCGAGCTCTCCCCCACCTTTCCTCGTCTCGCATCCCATCGTCCGTGCCTCCGACAAAGTCGTCCGCCCCACCGGCTAACCCACTATTCCCATCTCCTTGCGTCCCTCCTCCTCCTCCTGCGGTCCCTGCACTAAATGAAATCCCTCCACCACTTCCACTCCCGCCTCCTTGCGCTCCGGAAACGCCACTCAACAAAGCGTAATCCATCTCGTACGCGGACGAGGATAAGCGCATGTTCGCGGGCACGTCCACGTCGTCGAACGGTAAGGAATCTTCCAACCACTCTTCGTCGATCACGTCGAGTAAGTGCGAAGGGGTGAGTTGGACTTTGCCGTCGTCCAGAGTCGTATTCGTGCTCTTCCCTCCCATGATGAGTTATTCAAACTATAAGAGTAACAGACAGAAGTGAAGCGAGAGACGTGTGAAGAATACGAAGAAAGCAAATGCAAATGCAACTGCGCGAGAGACAAAAACAACAAAAAGTTTAGGGTGAGTCATGTGCTCGTAATTAATTTGATTTGAGCTGCCACGTGTGTTTTTTCGCATGTCAAAGTGCGACTTTTTCATGTGCAGACGGTGGTCGTTCCACCACAAGAAATATCCAAAACTGAAGACGTGCTCTATCTAAAAACAACGTCAATCACATCTCGCTCTTCTCACACGCACACACACACATAATACACGCAAAGCGAAGAACTGTTGTTGTTGTTGACTTGTTGTTCTTCTTTTGTCATCACACATATTTGAAAAAAAATGGTGAGATTATCGGAAACGTTCCGCTCGGTCGTGCGAACGCCGTATGGATTGGATTACTCGGATGGGGAAAGTTTGTGCTCGTCCACGTCGTCGTCTTTGCATTCGAACGCGAGGAATACGAAAGCGGGTGTTGGTAAGAATACCATTTCGAGCGATTTCAGCAGCGCTTCGTGCGCTTCCTCTTCGTATTCTTCTTCTCCGGATTCTTCGTCTTCTTTACTGACGAATATCATTCGTCGACAAAGAGGAGGAGGAGGAGAGACGACGACCAAAAATCAAATGGTGGCGTATTCCTCCTCTGAACCGCCTTCGAAGGCGGTGTCGTTCGCGAAGGATGTTTTCGCGGGGACCTGCGGTGGGATTACGGTGACTTTGTTAGGGCATCCGTTCGATACGGTGAAAGTGTTGTTACAAACGCAGAGTTCGACGAATCCGGCGTATTCCGGCGCCGTCGATGCGGCGACGAAGGTGTTGAAATCTGAAGGCATCGGCGGGTTGTATAAAGGCGTGATGTCGCCGCTCGCCGGGCAGATGTTTTTTCGAGCGACGTTGTTTTTTGCGTACGCGAGAGCGAAAGAGTGGGTCGGGGTGTCTCCGGACGATCCTTTGAGTTACTGTAAAGCCGGGGGGTTGGCCTGGTTTGCCGGGTCGTTCTTTGAATCGCCGATTGATTTGTTCAAGAGTCAATCGCAGCAGCAAATTTTACGCGCGAAAGCGGATCCGAGTTTTGTGCCGCAATCGATGGCTTCGAGCGTGAAGGATGCCGTGAAATACATGGGTCCAAGAGGTCCGTGGTATGGGATGGGGGCGACGTTGGCGAGAAATTTACCCGCGGGTTCGGTATATTTTGGGGTGTTTGAAAACACGAAGAACTGGTTCGCGGCGAGAAATGAAGACGGGAAAGCGAGCAACGCGGAGATTTGCTTCTCCGGAGGTTTGGGCGGGATTTTCTATTGGTCGTTCTTCTACCCGATCGATGTGATTAAATCCGCGGTGATGACGGATAAGTTGAACCCAGCCGAGAGAAGGTTCAAAGGGTACGGGGATGCCATAGGGGCGTTGTACAAAGAAGGCGGCGTCGGGAGATTTTATAGAGGTTTGTTTCCGTGTTTGTTGAGAGCGAGTCCGGCGAACGCGGGCATGTTGTTCACGGTCGATTACATAAGAAGGATTATAGATTAAAAGGTTTTCAGAATGAATAATAAAAAGAGAAAAGAAAATGATTTTATTATTGTTGTGAAAGATATAAAAACGCATTGTGTAATTGAAAATAAGGATATCATTTTCCGTCGTCATCATCATCATCATCATCATCGTCATCATTTAACGGCATATACTAAAAATGAATGCATCAAACCAAAGGCCCTTTCTCTCTGGTCACTAAAACGCCGTCGCAATCCGCGTACACCCAACTCCCGCTTTTAAAATTGACCCCACCAAAGGTCACGCCAAACTTTGGATCCTTCACCCCCGGATCTCTCTTACTCGACGGCACCGGCGAAGTCCCGACGGCTAAAATCGGGATTTTCAAGCCGCACCATCGCATCTCGTTCGTATCTCGAATGCACCCGTTCACTACGATCCCTTCCCACTGATTCCCCTCTGCAATCTTCGCAATCTCGCCGCCTAGTAACGCGCATCTCCGCGACCCGCCGCCGTCGATGACGAGCACTCGATTTACACCGCTTTCCTTCGTCAAGGTTTCTCTCACGAGCGGGTTGTTTTCGAAACACTTAATTGTGGTAATTTCCCCTCGAAAGAACGACGTCCTGTCGAACGCCCCGCCGTACGGTTTCAAATTCAAGTCCACAAGGCAATCGAATTTAACTTTCGCGTCGTTCTGCACTTGATCGACGACGGAAAGGTGCGAAAAATACGCGTCGACCACGTCTGAAGTCGTCGTCGGTTCCGGGATGGAATTGGATTCCATACCGTTAAAATGAGAAGGATTGTGTTGTCTCAACGCGGAAAAATGGATGTTCTTCTTATCAGAATTTTGCAACCACAGACTGGACAGACATCGCTCTCGAACATTTGAAGAGGGCCTCGAGGAGAAAAGGAATTTACAGAGTTGCCGCTCGACTCGTCCTCTCCCCATCGTGTCCTAAAAGTGATGATGAAATCTTTGGGGAATGTACCACACAAAACACTCACACTACGAACACTCACACTCGTAAAGAAATACACTTTAAAGAGAAAGAACAACAGATGACGGACGAAGACGATGAGCTGCAACAACAAATGGACGAAATCGAAGCGTTAAGATCGATTTTCATGGAGGATTTCCACGAAGTTTGTGAACACGGAAATCGAATACAATCCGTCCCTCCGGAGGTAAAATGCTACGAAATCGTCTTATCTCCGCTCGCGTCTCACGAAGACGCGTCGGAGATTATCAACACCGACGAGAGCAAAAACAACAGCGATGATTTAGTGGACGCTCGATTAGGCGTCGTCTTCGCGCACTCGACAAAGTATCCAAACGAGATGCCGTTTCTGAAATGTCGCTCCGTGGCGAAGATACACGACGAGGAGTGCAAAAAGCTGACGAAACAGTTACTCGATCTCGCAAAGACGGAAAACATGCTCGGACAGCCGATGATGTACGATCTCGTAGAATTCGCGAAAGAGTGGCTTCGTTCGAGAACGCGCGTGAGAGAAAAAGAAGAGGAGACCGAGGAAATGGTGGAGAAGCGGTTGGAGATGGAAGCGGAGGAACGGTTGAAAGCGATGCGGGAAACCGGGACCGCGGTGACGCGAGAGAATTTTGAAAGGTGGGCGAAAGCGTTCGACGCGGAGAGAGCGTTGGGAAAATGGACGACGGAGACGAATACTAACAACGACAAAATAGATGATGCTACTACCGCCCCCAATGCTGCTGCCGCTGCTGCTGCCGCGACGACGACGCACGCGCAACAAGGCGCGGTGTCCATGTCCGGGAGAAGATTCTTCGAGGAAAGGTACGAGGCGTTGCGTAAAAGCGGCAGCCTCGAGAACGAAGACGGACAAGAAGAGGACGACGAAGGCGAAGAGAAAAACAGCGAAGACATGTCAGAAATATCATCGGAGGAGGATATAGGCGTAAAAGAAGACGACGACGACGACGAGGAAGAATAGTTGAATAATAATAGTATTAGCAGGACGCGTATAGTTTAGAAATAGCGCATAATAATCCATGTTGTTAACGCTCGCACGTATCGTTATTAATGATACTCATACTCGTAGCGACACGTTTAGAAGCAGCAGCCCTGCGTTTAATGTTACCGCGTTTACATCACACTTATTACATAAAGCAGAGAGAAAAAATCTCCATAAATATGTGCTGCTAAAAGCTCCGAGAGGAGAAGAGAGAGAGAGAGAGGGAAGCTAAAGGAGATGAATAACGAGTCTTCGCACGCGTACGTGCCTCTCTCCGAGGACATTTTTAATAACGGCGACGGCGAGCACAACAACAACAACAACTTTGAGTCGTTTTTGCTGAGGCCGCAGACGAATGTAACGAACGAACTTTTCCAATCAACTTTCGAAGAAGAAGAAGAAGAACACGAAGACCAAGAACGACGAGAAGTCATCTCGGAAAACCTGCAACGAGCGACGGTGGCAAACATCACCATGAACACCTTGAATTACATGCTCGTGCCTCTTTCAATGCCGGCAGTTTTTAAAGCCGCCGGTTGGAAATTTGGGATGGTTTGTTTCGTCTCAAGCACGGTGTGGAGTTATTGGACGGGACGCGTCATCGGGCAAGCGTACCTGAAACATCCAGATTTGAAAACGTATCCGGAAATGGCAGCAGAAGCGGTGACGAGATTTATCTTTAGTTTTGGTGGTGGTGGTGGTGATGATGATGACAATGGTGATGCTGATGGCGGTGGTGATGACGACGACGACGACGATGACGGAGCGGTTCGATGGAGCCTCGGGGAGAGCGCCCGGCGCCGAGTTCGTCTGGGAGGAAAGAAAACGAAGAAGAGTAAGAAGACGAGAGCGAGAGACGCGACGAGGAAAGCAGTCCACGTGGTTCAATTCCTCACTTTTTACTTGGACGCGGTCTGTCAACTCGTCTACTTGGCGCAATATTTAGCGATGCTGACGAAAGCGATGAAAGTGAGAGGTTTCTATGGCGTCGGATGGTGCCAATCGTTTTCGTTGCTCATAGTTTCGATTTTATTATTACCCGTCGTCCAATTGCCGACGTTTCACGATAGCGCGAAGTTCGTGTATTTTGCCATCGGGACGTTGACGCTAAGCGTAGGCGTATTTACGTACGAGGTCTTGCACCGGACGCCGTGGAAGTCGTGCGCGATTAAACCGCAGTTTCCCGCGGTGAGCGCGAGGAGCAAGTTTGTCTCTCTCGCGAATTTCGCGTACGCCTACGGCGGGCACGGTCTGTATCCAGAAGAAATGAGCGAGATGCAAGAACCGGAGAGATGGCCGGAAGTGATGAATTGGTCGTATTTTATATCAGCTCCCGTGTATCTATTCGTGGGTGCGCTTGGGTATAGAAGTTACGGCGCTAGCACGGAGGCGGACATCAATCTCAACTTTCCGAACGACTTTGGCAACGCGTTATCGATTGCGTTTCAATTCGGTCAGTGCTACTACGCCGTGTTTTTCTGCAACGTCGCGTTGTGTTCGCGATTTGAAGTCATGCTTGGCGTAGACCCGACGGATTATTTCAGCAAAAAACATCCTCTCTTCAAAGTCACGGCGTTCACCTTCCGCCTCTTCTTCCGAGCATTCTTCCTCTTGACGCAAACGCTCGTGGCAGCCATTTTCTTAGCGAGTAAAGGCGACGTGTTGCTCGATTTACAAGGCCTGGTGGGATCGTTCGGCATGGCGCTGATGACATTCCTTTTACCGTCTATAATGCGCTTAACGCTCGTCGAGGACGACGAATTTCCGACGACGAAGAGGAGGAATAGCATCAACAACAGAAAATGGCTCGAACCGTTCGTCTACCTCTCTCTCCTTCTCGGCTTTGTCGTCGTCCTCAGCGGCACGTACGGTTCGCTCGCGGATTTGAGATCGGATATCAACATCGACAAAAGAATGATAGCGGACGCGTGTCAACCCGCGGTGACCACGGTCGTGGACGAGAGAGGGTGTCCTACCACGTCTTAAAAGCTTCCATTTAATGTAGTAATCAGAGAGAGAGAGATAGATAGAGAGAAAGAGAGAGAGAGAGAGGAAGAGCTCTGAATACTGTGTATCATGTACAAAAATGTAAATGTAATTGTAGATTGAAAAAATCGAACATTTTGCCTCATTTGTGCCAAACACCAACCCACAAAAACAGAGAAAAAATGACGAACGCAAAAGCTCCCGCTCGAACGTCCTCGCGAACGCCCAAACCGACGATGAAAACGAATACCATTGATATCAGCGACGACGACTTTGACGAGTTCGTATTAGAGCCGAAGTCTACGAAGAGGCCTGTTCGGAAAGCGCCGGCATCATCGGCAAAATCGTCCCCTTTGGCGACGACGGGGAAGAGAAAAGGAACGACGACGACGATATCGACGACCCAACAAAAGAAGAAGACGAAGAAGCAAGAAGACGAAGAATACAAAGAACCAACGAAAGAAATAGGAGGCCATCGATGGCAAGGCGCGGGGATGACGTACCCGGCGAGTCACCCGGAGTTGGACATCATCGGTCGAACGACCGAAATGGACGAGTGTTTTCTACCTCCATTCGCGATGGAGAAGATGATGAGTGAAAACGCACCTCTGCGAGAAGTGCTAAAAAATCCAATCGACCTGTGGCGGAAAACGTTAACGGAGGAAGATCGGGAGATGCTGAAGAAGATGCTCCCAGAGACGACGAGGAATGATGAGAATTTGGTGGAAAATGTGGTGAAAGATTTGTTTACGGGGAAAACGTTTCATTTCGATAACCCGGCGGAACGCGTTTGGAATCAGATCCGCGAAGGCGAAAGGCATCCGCACTTTGCGCGAGCGAAACGGATCAGGAAGGAGTTGCAGAAACGGAATTCGTTTTTGAGTTTGCGGAAGAAACACGACGAAGTGGTGGATAATTTAGATCAGATGAGGAAGTTGTGGATGCGGTTAGGCGAAGAAGTTGGGATGAAGGAGAGGAGGAAGTTGTGGGAGGAGCACTTGGACGTGAAGGCGCAGCGGAGGAAGAATTTGGAAAACGCTAGGAAGAAAAACGCGAGCTTAGCGAAGCAGATGAAGCAGCAGAAAACCCAGGGAGGAGCAGCAGGAGGAGGAAGTGAACGCGAAGGTAGCGTGAGTGCGTTTGGTGCTGCCGACGAGCAAGAGGCGCCGCCGACGTGAGATTTTTAGGTATGCGCGTAGTAGATGAAAGAAACAGAGGTAGTTTTTAGTTCACATCTTTGAAAGATGTGTAAGTACCAATGGTATAGAAAACATACGAAAGCAAGTAGTTCTACTCGTCTTCCTCCTCGTCGTCGTCTTCCTCGTCTTCTTCCATCTCGTCGAATTGTTCTATCCGTTTCCATACTTCCCCGTGTCTAAGTTTTGCCGCCGCGATGGCCTTCGCTAACACAGTTTCGTCCACCTCGCTCGCGCCGTGGTGACTCTTTTCTAATCCTAACACGTTCCCATTCTCATCCACGATGACGTTGATTAAAGCGTCGCATAACTTGGTCTCCTCGTACGTAGGGTCCACGATAACTATTTGCTTCGGAGGCTCGTAATCTTCTATTTCATCCTCGTCCCCTACCTTTTCATCTTCTTCTTCTTCTTCGTTCATCTTGCGCTTCTTACTTCCATCGCCGATATTCTTCTTCTTCTCGCCGGGGTCGGTATTCTCCGTCGTGGAAAGATTAAACGCGCCAACTGTCAAACACACCGGCTTGAAATTTCTATTCACCGCCAACATTTGCCTCTTTTTTCCCTTCCCCTTTGCGTTATCGCCGCCAGCTAGAATACTCGGCGCTCGCGTCTTCCTCGCGCACGCCACCACCGCCGCCAAACACGCGTCCATGGTCCCCATATCGTCGTCCAAGACCAAACACTCCACGATAAATTTCCAACACTTATCTCCCTCTAACCCGTCGCCTTTTAAAACGCTCCGATCGATTAATCCTCCTCGTCCTTTTCCTCCTTGTCCTCTCGAGGGAAAAACAGTCTCTCGAATCACCCGAGCGATAGTCGCCGCCCGTTCGACGACGTCCGCGTTGTTCTTGGTGTTCTCCGCGCGACTGCAACTGGCCACATCCACGCGCACTTCCACGAACCCTTCCGTCGGTTTCCTTGGGTTTTTAAACGCGCGTTGGAAAGAACTCGCGCACAACACCGTCGTCTTTCTCAACGACGACGACGAAGCGCTTTTGCTCCGTTTCCTCGTCGGCGGCATCAAGTGCACCAACACGGAGGCGCCTCCTTCGTCGTTATCATCGTCCGCTGCTCTCGCTAAACCGGCGAAACCAAACGCGAAGTGTCTCGCTCTGCCAATCGGACGACTTTGGGAAGCTGTTCCAGCCTGTTGTTGTCGTTCTTCGTCGTCGTCGCGCACATCCGCCGGAGGTGGACGAAGCGGAATCGGCGCTGAAACGAACGTTTCGAACCGTTCGCGAGGGAAAAGCGTCGCGTACGCGCGAGGGTCCATGATGCTCTGATTCTTCTCCTCCTCCTTTCCTTCGATGCTTTCGATGAACGCTCGAACGCTCGAGAAAGAGACGAGACCAATACTCCGGCGGGGGGTATATTTGATGCATTTCAGGGGGAAAATGGTTCCTTTTCCCCTCAGTTTAAATCTGTTCTTTATTACCGCGCGCTATGTTTAACAACTCTTCGCCGTACACCGCGAAAACCACCGCCGGAGGAGGAGGAGGAGGAGTAGGAGACGCGTCGTTCCCACCTCAGTCGCCTTTTGCATCCGGTGGAGGACAACACCAACAAGGACAACACCACCAATTTGGATCGACGGGGAATCCGTTTGAAAATCAAAGAGCGAGGACGACACCAACGACGACGCCGTTCGGAAACGAAACCAGCCGCAACAACGAAGCCCCGACGCCTTTTGGAGGACGAGGCGTTGGTGGTGGGTCGTCGTCCCTGTTTACCAGCTCACCGGCACCGAATGCGAATAACAGTACTTTTGTTGGAAACAAAGATGATGTGTCACCACCACCAGTGGGAAACGTCTTCCAACGGAACCCGTCTGGGGTGAACTTGGGGTATTACGAACCAACCGCGCGCGCGTTCGCGAACGACGGCCAAATGCAAATTCCGAGTCCACAAAAACAAGGACAAGGAGGAGGACATTTGAGAGAACACGTGGCGCCGAAATTTAGCTCGATGTTGTTTTCGAGCACGCAAAGAGGCGCGGGATTGAACCCGCAAAAGTTGGATTCGCCGTCCGGCGGAGGAGGCGGCGGCGCGAGCGGGAAAGACGATTTGTTCGCCGCGGATATTAGGAGGAAGGAGATGGCGGAGAGAGAGGTGAATTTTGGAAACGTGAACGCGAAAGGGATGCCGCTTTTTACGAGAGATGCTGGGAAAGGTGGGACGGTCGGCCGGGGAGGGAGGAGGACGAGCATCGGATCTCGAGCGACGACGGAAGAAAGAATGAACAACGAAGAGCGATCGAAAGGTGGCGCTTCGGCGACGACTGCGAGTTTAGGTACGGCATACGCGACGAGGAATGCCGAGGTGGACGCCAACGATCCAGCGGCGGTGGAGGCAGCCATGGCGAGCGTCCAAACGCCGTGTTGGGTGACCGTGTATGGTTTTACCAACGACGACGCGACGTTCGTTTTGTCGAAACTGCAGAAAATAGGAGACGTGGTAAACTTTGGACAATTTTTACCGCCGAACGACGACGACGACGATTTCTTAGATGAGGACTACGATGACGCTTTCAAAGCGAGGAGGAAACTGGAAGAGTCGCCGAGTAGAAAGAAGAGTCCGTTTAGCCGAAATACCGACGGTAACGCGAATGGCTTTTCACCTAGAAAATACCACGGAAGCCCGCAATATACTCGTAAATTCGGTTCACACTCGGCGATAGGTAGCGCGAATTGGCTGCACGTGAAGTTTCAAAAACCTGAGTTTGCAAAACGCGCGTTGCAGTTGAACGGAACGCGCATATCCGATCGAATTATGATTGGCGTGAAACCGTTGTCGGAGAAGGACGCGAGATATATCGGCGGCGTTTGCGACGATGTCGATGATTTTGGGAGCAATAAGAGAAACAGCATCGATCGATCGCCGAGGGGCGGTGGGAATAAGCGGACAATGTTGAATGGAAGCGCTTCGGTAGCTTTGCAACCGAGAAGAGGCACTTGGAACAAAGTCGTCGAGTTCGTTTTCGGGGCTTGATTTTTTCCTTTTAAATACACACATAACGTTATTAATAAAATACAAATACGCGCATATGCTTTCAAAGAGCGCGCATACATAGCTATTATATTTAAGACAAAACTCTACTACTCGCGTGTAAATCAATCTCTCTTTCTTCCCCCAATCAACCTTCTTTTAAGAAGACCCGTGATACTCGTCTTTTGAAATCAAACCGCTCTTAACTAAATAGTCCAAACTCATCTGACACGTGATAATACTCGGCAACATCATCTCCCCGGAGTACATCATCCTCTTTAACTCCTTCAAATCCACCCTAAACGTTTCCAATGCGAACTCCTCCACGTCTAATTTACCTTCTTGACCTTCCTCCACATCCTTTGGATCCACGCATAAAAACGGCACGAACTTATTCCTACACCACTTCGTCTCGATGAAACCCTCCTCCTCGCCCACTTCCCTATCTCCTTCGTTCTCGCTCTTCTTCTCCATCAAATTCACCAGTCTCCCACCAACCAACTTCGCCTCCTCGTTCATCTCCGCTTTCGCCGCGTTCGCGATATCCTCGCCGTGTTTCTCCGGCTCGTGCCCTCCCGTCGGCACCGTCACCCCGCTCGCGTTCACCGATTGAATGTACTCGCGGCATACGGTAAACTCTCTCGTCTCGCTGTGAAACGGCAGAACCGCGACGAATCGAAACCCCGACCGAGGATGGCCGACGATGTCGTATTTAATCGAGATCTTTTCTTCAGCATTTGCAGGTGTTGTCGCAGGGGAAGAGAACTCAACCGTTCGGTCGTACACCGCTAAATATCTCTTATACGCGACGGTTTCCTGCACCGTTTGACCTCGGAAATGATCACCGTCGTGACTCCTCGGCGATCTTGGGTTTGTCATTATTTCGATCTCCTCCTTTAGTGCTTCTTCTTTGTCTTCTTCTCTCCTTTCCGTGGGGGTATTCGACGGCGACGACGACGACGAGAAGCGGGTTGTTGTTCTTCCTCCAAAGCGCCTCTCGTAACACCAAGTATATCCTCGCGACCAAACGCAGCGGCAGCCCCGAGAAGAAGACAAAGACGAAGAAGACAAGAAAGAAATGCCTCTGAATCTCTTCTGCGCGAGGAGCATGCGCCGAATGGAGGAGGAAAAGGAGGAAGCGACCGAGAACGAGAGCGGATAAAATGGAGAAATTTCGTCGTTCCAATCCTGTGTAAAAGCCACACTTCTTCAAACGACGCGAATACGAATAAGAATACGAACAAGAACACTTACGACGCGACGAGAATAACGAGAACATCGACATCATGAGCAGATCAAAAGTACTCTCCTCGGTGGTGAAAAGTGCCGTCGATCGAACTCTTTTTTTGCGCGAGAGAAGCAGCGGCACGAGCAGCGGCATCATCATCGACATCAGATCCTCTTCCTCCGCGTTCGCGTCCACGTCTTCTTGTTCTTCTTCTTCTTCTTCGACGATAAAGAGGAAAACGGAGAGTTCTCGGCGTGCGGAAGGAAAACGAGAAATGTCCTCTTTGTCGAACGGAGGACAAGGACAAGGCGTGGACGCGAATTGGAAACCGCACCAACCGGTCCAATCGAAACGCCCTGCCTACCTCCCCGAGGATACCCCACATACGAAGAAATGGCTGGATTCGGACGCGTCGAAAGCGCCGATCGATTGGATCAACGAAGTTCCACCGATTGGCGTGAACGCGAGTAAAGTGAACTGCCACTCTCCTGGCGCGTGTAAGGAGAGGTTCGGGGAAGGCGCCGCGCTCGGTGCGCCGGCGACTTTTTACACCTTGGCGGATACGAGCGTGGAGAATCCGGCGAAATGCAAGTATTGCGGACTGAGGTTTTATAGTTTAGAAGGGAGTCATTGAAATTGATTCGATTGATTTGATTGATTCGATATGTATGGGTTTTGTTGTAATCGGAATATATATAACGGACGCGTGTGGCGTTTCGATATGTTGAGAAAACGTTGTACGCGTATCGTCGTCTCGTCTCACGCGAAGAAAGAGAGCAAGTTTGTTTTGTTTACTTTCTTGCTTTGTCTGTCTTTGGGTTCGCCTTTATCATCTGTATTTCGCTCTTCGCTCACTACCTTCTCTTTTTCTTGCTCTTCATCCGGTTGGCTCGTCCTTTCGGTCTTCGCGCTCGCCGTCTTCTGGGCCGTTTCGGCTTCGTTTAATCGAAGCTCGAGCTCGTCTCGCAAGGCTTGGAGTCTATTGGTTATGACTTGCCGTTGCGGAGTTTCTTCCTCCTTTTCTACTTTATTCTCCGTTTCCACAGTATTCTTGTTCTTCTGCTTCGTCAAAGCCGCTCGGATTTTTCGTCGGCGCTCTTTTTGTTCGAGTTCGAGTTGTCTGTATTTTTCTAAAGTGAAAGTTGAAGCAGTCGGCGACGACTCGGACGCTTGAATAGGAGGAGGAGGAGGTTCAAACGACGACGACGATGCCGGTTGGGAAACCGGTGGATTGCACATTAGACCCAACAAACTTGGCGCGGCTAATGCCATGTCCCGCAGCGTCTTCGACGATTCGATGCCAGAAAGCTCCTCGAGGGAGGGCGGGTTCTCGAGTATCGCTCGAAACTGAGACACGCGTTCCGCGTACGACTCCCCGCTCTCTCTGTTGAAATAGAAGAACTTTTTGTACTTTGCAAGTTCGTGCTTTATACAAAAGACACGCGCGTCGGCGTTTTTCAACGGCCAGATCAACGAAACCACTTTCGATGCGCTTCGATTGAACGAAGCGATGCGATCGATACCGCCTTCGTTTTTCCTGAACTCGATTATCACTTTCGGCTCGTGCTTGTTGCCTAAGAAATACTCCTGACGAACTATTATGTCACCCGACGTACCGAGTAAAGGCCGAACTTTTTTCGATTTATCCTTTCGCATTCGAGAACAAGAGGAGAGAACGAGCAACGGTTCGAACATGGCGTGGAGCACTTTAGGAATGTTCTCCACTTCAACATCCACGTGATGGATGAATGGCTCGGTATTGCCGCTATTGGTTTCTTGATTTTCTTTCCCAGTGCTTTCTTGCTTTTCGTCTCGGTTTGCATCACTCTTAGGGAGAATAAGAATAGGCACTCGCAGAGACGTACTCGCGTTGAGGCCACTCAGTCTTTCTTCGAGAACGTCAAACTTTGAAAACTGCGAGGCGCAGTTTTCACCGCGTCGAACGAGCTGTTGTCCTCGTTCTTGTTCTTCTTTGTTTTTATCGTCGTCTTCGTTCATCTTCGTTGGAAACATCGCGTTCTCTTGAACTCGATTCTTTTCTAGTATTTTATCGCGTCTCGTCGCTTCAATCAGTTTTTGCTCCGTCGCCTCTCCGTTTGTTGCCTCTCCGTCCGAGATTTCGCGTAAAACGCCACCAGTTTCTAGCTCAGCTCGCAAGCATCTCTCGGACTGACGCAAAAACATGTCTTGATGCGGTCTCAAATTGCATATAGCGGCGATACCTGACGCATTCGCTAAACCTTCAATAGCCGTCGGCCACAAACAACTCGATGATGGCGACGCGTAATCGCCGTGGAAAAACACCGCACTCCTCGTGACGTTCATCTTTTCCATCTTTTCGACCACGTCCTCCGCGACGCTTAAACTCTGTAATCCTTCCGTCGCATTCAAAATAACCAGATCTCGGCTTCCGCACTCTTCCATTCTTGTCGACTTAAACATCAACGCCGCTTGCGATACCGCTTGCGATAACGTTATAAACGCACCACCATTCGTCTGATGCTCCTCATGTTTCAACGACGCGAAAAATTGAAAGACAGATTCCAGATCGAGCATGGAACACCCCAATCGCCTCTTCTTCGTCTTTTGCTTCTTCCTCGCGACGAGCGCATCATCGGCGTTCGCGCTCGAGCAGGAGGCGTCGTAAAACACGCACCCGAACCTTCTCCTCGCGTTTTCCTCCTCCTCCTCCTTTCCCTCTCTCCATCCAAACCCTTCGACGGCTAAAGTCTTCGCCACGGAAACTAAGACATCAATTCTCCTTTTCACCACATGCGAATCACAATCAATCAACTGGTTGAAACTTTCGTCGCCTTCCTCCGATACAGATTGCAACGACCCGTCGACGAGGAAGATCACGTGGTGTGACGAAGATTTCGTCAATAAAGTCGCGCTGCTCTCCGAAACGATGCCCCCGGCACGTAGCGTCGTCATCTTGCCTCGGAAAATTGATCTTGATCTCGGAGATATTTTTTTTTTACACCGAGAGAAATTCAAGCGTTTTTCGAGTATTAATTTCAGAGTTTTGTATCAGAATTTCATCACTTACTCGTGTATTAGATACAAAAGATGTTAACGACGACGACGACGATATCGACGCGTTGTTTTCGAAGAAAAGGAATAGGCACAACAGGAGGAGGAGGAGTTCTCGAGAGATGCGCGTCTTGTTGTGTATTTCTTGACGAGGATACGAATACGAACGATGATACGAGAGCAGAGAGGAGCGTCTCATCGTCCTCTTTGGCGTCATCTGCGTTCCCCGGGGGATTTCATCATCATCATCAACAACCGAAAGGATCCGTAACAACAACGAGAACAACGTTTTTTGAGAGAGCTAATAAAGGAAAAGAGAGAAGAGAAAGCAGCACAACGTGCAAGAGCAGTTTTAGCGGCGTCGGCCCGTTTTCGTCGCGCGAGAAGCCCTTCAGGGGGTGGTGGTCGAGAGGATGGTTGTTGCGTCCATGTTGCAAAGGGTTGACCTTTTCGACCGCCACCGAAAAGGTGCAGGCGGACGGCGACGATGATGAGAGGAAACCAGAGCCGCCTTCTTTTAAAGACATCGACGACTCGCACTTGCCTCCGGACTTAAAACGACGCGCGTTAGTCGCGACCATGCGACGATTTCGGCGGAGAAAAGATGCGAAAGCGGTTCAAGAAACGTTCGAGACGTTGAGGAAACATCACCGATATCCCGGGCGAGGCGCGTATAACGTTTTGGTGCACTGCGCGGCGGATAGCGGCGACCCGGAGGCGGCGTTGGAGATTGTGCAGTCGATGGTAGCGGATAATGTGGTGCCAGACGTGACGACGCACCACGGAATTTTGTTGGCGTTTTGTAGGAGTGGGAGGGTGAAGGAGGCGTTCGAGTGGTTGCAGATGCACTGTTTGGGCGTGCCTTCGTCGTCGTTAGGGGAGGAGAGCGGATGGGACGTGCGTTTGAAAGCGCCCGGGGAGGCGGTGCAATTGAGCGAGATTTTCGATGAACAAGATGCGGATGCGGATTTACCCGACGACGACGATGGTACCACGGAGGCGGCGCGAACGATGCATCAACCGGCACCGCAGACGGCTTTGCCGGTAAAATTATTCACCACTTTGTTGAGGTACGCGGCGAAGCACGCGAGTCGAGAGATTTTCCAAGCCACGGAAGTATTGATGTTTCAAATGAACCAACCAAACTTAACGCCCGGTGCGGACGCGTTGGAAGCAAAGCTGCGTTTGGTAGGGACGTGCGCGAACGGAACCTCTCGCGAAGTCGAGGAAGTTTGGCAGATGTTTAAAAACGAGCATAAATCCATGTGGGCCCACAGCGAACGCGTTTCGGCGCACTGTAAAATCGCGAACAGAAAGTTTGCAAAGAAAGGCGGCAAAGAATCCGCGGCATCGGCAAAGAGCCTCGAAATGGCTGAAAATGCGCTGGATACTTTGTTATGGAGGTTAGGCAAACGTGTGTATTCTGATTCCGTGCCAACTGCAAAGTTTTCGGAAAGGTACAACGTCAAGTATCGCACCGGGTGGTCCGGCGCTCGAGGCTTGGCGGCGGCACAGTTTTTAAAACAACGCGACACGATGCAAAAGTCGCGCAGAAGAGATGGCAGTAAAGATGCTCGAAATCCGTGGAAATCGTGGCGTAAAGAAACCGCCAGCGCGAGGCAGCATCGAGTGATTGGAGGAGGAACAGGAGGAGGGAGTACCACGACGTACGACGAGGATAGGAATAGTTTTAGCACCGAGGACGAGGATGATTTCATGAACCTTGGAGAAGAAAGCGAGGAGATTGTGCTCGACTTGGCGTCGCAATACGCCATTCGCGCGCACGAAAAAGAAGTTCGCGCGGCGTGTAATGCCGTTTCGACGATGTTCGCAAACAGAGGGGATGTGGCGAGAGCGAAAGAGGCGTTTCAGATGATGACGGCGAACGAAGTGCGACCCGACGTGTATTCGTTCACGGCGTTGATGCGCGCGGAATTGAACGCGTTCTTATCCCCTCTATATCATCATCACTCTCACGACGGACGAAAAGAAGGAGTTAAAGAAGAAGAAGTAGTAGAAGAAGAAGTTAAAGAAGAAGAAGAGATTACCCGGAAAACATTCATCGAAGACGACATCCACAAGAACGAAGATGAGGACGAATTGGAGGATCGATTGGATGCAACTTTCTCGAGAGTAGAAGCATTGCGAGAGCGAATGTTGGACGCTGGCATCGTCCCTGATGCGGCTTCTTTTGTCACGGAGCTCGTTCTCGCTGGAAAATTCTACGCTTCCATGATGGAACGCGACGGAGCTACTTTACGTTTGGTTCAAGATCGTCGACGACGCGTGTCCAACATTTTACTTCGAATGCAAAGCTTGCACGTCAAAATGGATGCTGTTGCGTATAACGCGTTAATCGGCGCTTTATCGAGAAACAACGACGTCGAATCGGCATTTAAGGCGTACAAGTCTATGGCGTCTTCAAACATCACGCCCGATGCGGTGACCTTTTTAGAACTCTTCCTCGCGTGCGAGCGACGAGGACGCGAAGTTTCGGACGTCTTGGCGCACTTTCCATATCCAATGCACGGCGAAAAGAGAGAAGACATGATGCAGACGGCTTTGAGCGATATGAACGACTCCAGCGGCGACCCGTTACTGGTTAAGGCCAGGGAATACGTGGACGAAGCCGAAAGAGATATGGATTTATACGGCGTGGCGCACACCTCGGAATCGTTGACTGCGCTCGCGCTCGCCAGAGGTAAATTGCGTCAACCGGACAAAGTCGTCGATCTCTTTGAAAAGCACTTCAAAGCGAGCAGTGATATAGCCGACGATCGATTTTATGCGACGTGCGTGCAAAGTTTATCGAGAATCGATCCGAACGAGGCTATGCGCGTCTTTGACGAAGTCTACGAGAGCACATCCGACAAGAACAACAACAACAAAAATCCCATCCGTCCAAACCTTTACGCGTTAAACGCGTGCGTCGCGGCGTGCGCCGAACTCCGCCAAATCTCCGAAGCTCGCAAACGCGTCTCCCAATTCGTCAAAAACAACCCGGCGACGCCGCTGTCCTCGGACACGTTGGACGCTCTCTTCAAATGCGCCGCCGCTTCCGGCGCGTTCGCCGCGCAAGCGCCCGTCATCGTCAAAGAACTCGTCAACCAACTCGGCGTCGTCCCGTCCAAAAAAATCTTCCGTCAACTCTACGAAGGCGTCGGTCTCGCGCACGAAAACGACCGCAACGTCTCGAAAACTTTAGCGAGAGATATCTTTGGCGACAGCCACGCGAAGAGATACGAAGAGGAACTCAAAATGAAAAGTAGTAGTAGTAGTAGTGCGAAGAGCGACGTTTTCGACGACGAAGAAGAAAAAGCAGAGAAGAATAACAACAGTTATCATTACGACGAAGGGGAATTCTTCGATGAAGACGACGACGATGACTTTTGATACCACTACGCGTAGTCATAGTAAGACGTAAGCAGAGGAAAGGCGCAGGAGCACGAGCGGATGATTTTTTTTTTTCAAAAACGAAAAAGCGGACAAAAAACAAAAAAAATGCAAAACTCTCTCCTCACAAAATCGCATCATCGCTCTCCCTCAGCGCATCAACGAACGACTCTAGAGTGCGGACGCGCGCGCATAAAAACGGACACATACACACGCACGCAAAAGAGAGAGATTTAGAGAACAGTTTGAGGAAATGCGGAAGAGTACTACTACTCCTGTCGATGATGAAACCGCGTCGCTTTTGAACGCCAATACTCCGACTTTGACGGAAACGACGACCGAAAAGATGACGATGATGATGCGCGGCTCAATTTCGAGAGAAGAAGAAGAAGATTCGTCAAAGTCGCCGTCCTCCTCCGCGTCCTGGTTTCCGTTTGCATCTAAACTCGTCGGCGTGAAGGTGCTCGTTTTGATCGCCCTCGCGTTTTACGCGGTGTCTGTGATGACGGTAACAAAGACGACGACGGAAACGAGTTCACCGATGATGATGATTGAAGGAAAGAAAGGAGAGTTGGAAACGTTGAAACATTTCTTCGAGAACGCCAGATTGTTTTTGACGAGAAAAAGAGGAGGAGAGATGGAAATTAACGGCGACGGCGCGTTGCTAATTTCCACCACGTCCTCAAAGCCATCTTTGGGCGAGGATGACGCGAGAGGGACTTTGACGACGACGACTGCGAAGAAGAAGAAAGAGGAGGGCAGCGAAGAGGAGAAGCGTCGACGAAAGGAAAAAGAGGAGAAGGAACGAGAAGAAGAAAAAGAAGAAGAAGAGGAAGAAGCGTTGGAAGAACTATTAGTCGGCGTGCACGACCAAGTGTACGGGAAGAAACATTTGATCGATAAGAGCATATTGCGTAAACGAGAAGGGAAAGAGTTGCCTATTTTCATTCACATTCCAAAAGCTGGAGGGACTTCGGTCGAGGCAATGGTCGCCAACGTCGGCGCGAGGATTGGAAGTTGTAACAGCAGAGAGACGAACGGGGCGTCGAACGAAGCCGCGAGGCCTTACGAAGTGCACCCGGCGTGGGACGTAGGAAAAGCGGAAGATTTTCATTCGCCGCCGAAGGTGGCAAAAGGGAAGACGTATTTAGAAAATTCATTCACGACGGTGAGGAATCCGTATTCGAGAGCCGAGAGCGAGTATTTCTGGTACCTTTTAAGAAAGTACCCGAAAGAGTACGAGTTGTTGCAAAGCTCGACAGATAATTGGCAAACGTACGTAAACAACGAAGGAAAAGTGTATTACTATAACGAAGTTTTAAATCGAGCGACGTTTGATGAACCAAAACCGTCGTGGATGTCCTGCGAAAAGTTTGGCGTCTGGTTGAAAGATTCGAGCGAATTTGTTTTGAAGAATAATTTATTGGAGTGTTATCGACTAGGCAAGTATAGCGAAGGGAGCATTGCGGCGTGCGACGAGACGTTATCGCGCGCGAACGGCGGGAAAGGCCCAATAGAGAGCGACGGGTCGAGCACGATAATCGGGAAAGACCACACGCACCACGTGCCGCAATACGTTTTAGGACGAACGGCGGAAAGAGTGTTTAGCATTGAAGATTGTTTCGACGATAAGGAAGGTTTTTGTACGGACGTTCGAACAAAGTCGAGCAATACGGACGCGGTGATGCAACCAAACTTGATGTCGTATTTACGAGAAAAGTTCTCGCCGAAAATTACCCCAGAAGTGGTCAATTCCATCTCCGGGAACAAAGATTTGAACAAAGCGACGTTGAGTCAGTGCTGGCGAAACGGGAACATGCCTTCAGAGACGATCTCGAACTTCTTGAAAGCCTACGACGTTGATTTTGAAAAGTACGGGTACAGCAAAGAGCTTCCCGGAGGAAAACAAAAGAGCGCTGTTTTGACATCATCATCATCATCATCTTCTTCTACTTCAGAGGCTGAAATGGGCCACGACGAAGAGGAGGAAAAATCGTTGAAAAAGATGTCCACTTCTTGGGAGAAAGCGCAAAAAAATCGCTTCGAGAAAGAAGACGAATTGAAATCGTTAGCCGAGGCGAGAAAGCAAGAACTCGAAAAGCAAGCCAAGCTGGCGAAAAAACAAGACGAGGAAATTGAAAAGCTGACGCGAATGTCCAGCGAACTCGCCGACGCTAAGATCCAAGCGGAAATCGAACTCGAGGAAACGCAAAAGCAAATCGCAGAAGCGCGCTTGAAACGCTCGAAACGCATCGTGAAACGTCGACGTAGTACTCGTAAACTTTTAGGTGGCAATAACGTGGAAATTCCCAGGGCGGCGACTTTAGAGGCGTACGACGAGGAGGATTTACCCGCCGACCGCGAGGGAGGAGGACGTCTGGGTGTCGTCGTCGAAGACAAAGAAGAAGACAAAGAAGAAATCGAACGAGAACAAGGAGACGCGTCCGTCTTAGACTTGGACCACGACGAACCGACGAACCGTAAAATGCTCTTTTGCGCGGGCGGCTTGAGAGTACCGAGAGTGCACGTGGAGAAAGATAGCGAAGTTGGATGGGCGGTGTGGAATACGAACAAAGAGCTGCGAGACGAAATGATCGAAAGAGGCGAGCTCGCCACTTGATCTTTCTTCCGCGGAAGTACTAATAATAGATAGAGCTTGTAAAACGCCAAAAGCAGTATATAGTCGTAACTAGCAGTATCTGCGTCGTACACTGTAGCAGCGGTAATTAAGCAATCTTTATCGTGTAATATGTAAATCACATTAAAGAAATTTAAATAGAAGTTATTGATTATGGCTAATAATAGTAAATCGTCTCTCGGATACTACGTGTGTTGTGAATCGCTCTTCGATTCTCTCTCTCTCCCTCCTATATCTTGTGGTGGTACATTTTATTCTTCTTCGATTCGGTTTATTTTATGGTTCTCTTTCTCGTTCGTGTCTTTGCTATGGTCCAGCGCTGTATGCCGGTCCAATGCCTTCATAAAGCGTGACTTGTAACGTCCCGCCCGAATACTTATTCACCATATCCGCGGTGGTTAAGTTGTAATCCTCCTTGGCGACCGTGTACCCCTCGATGTAATCCTTCATTTCCGGAACAAAATGTTTGCGCGCGTGCTCTTTAAGACCATCCGGAGTGATAAAATCCTTCACAAACTGCGTAGCTTGCTTGGAAATCTTAAACGCCTCCTCCGGGTGGCTCTCCGCCCACAAAAATTTCTCGTGCAAATCCGACATGTCCTCGTTCAACGGAATGTAATGCACCCACGGGGTTATGTCATCGTAAAACGAATCACGCATCATCGTTTCGTGATGGAACAAAACACCCGGCATGGCCAAGAATCGAAACGTAGACTTCCACGACGTCCCGCCGCCGCCTCCGATATCGACCAAATATTTATACTTTTCAAACTGACAGGCGTTCCACACGTCTCCGCTAGAAAAGAGTGGGATTCGATCGTCGATGCAATTCTCAGCCGGCGCTCGCGGATTACTGTCGCTAAATTTGATGTCGTAGTTGTCCGGATATTTGTTCGCAATGATCGCCGCTCGCAATCTCGGCGGCACGCGGTGTCTCACGTCCGTATCCGAGCGACCTCGGTTATCCAAGATGTTCTCTTGAATAGTATCGATATCTTTGTCGCACAATCCCGCGATTCGCACGTATCTGTTGGCATCCAACGTCCCAACTTTCGGGTACGCTTCCAAGTAGTGCCAATCCGAGCCTCTCCAGACGGCTTTGTTCAACAGCTTATCGAATGCTTTTCTCTCCGCGCTCTCCGAATTGTAATTCTTAAAATCCAACCTCGCGCTCGCGCACATCGGTTGCTTCGGGTCCGGATTCTTCGTGGAAAACCAATCGCACTGCGTTTTCACCGGATCGTACGCGTGCGCTAAACACGGCGTAAACGGCAACGTCGGCGCTTGCGATAATCCAATCATTCTCTTGTTATTCTTCGGTACGGTACCGAACGAGAAAATTCTCGTCGGTAAACTCGGGCACCCTTTCTCCGAGTCGATGCACTCGACTTGCGGGAAATCCGAAGTCACCCACGGCACGTGAAACGGCGCTTGCCCGGCTTTAAATCTCTCCGGAAACTCCTTCGGCATGATCGCGTTTAAGAACTGAACAACCCCAGAGGATCGATCGTCCACGTTTTCCGGTGTCCCGGTTTCTTTAATCGTCCACGATTTAAACCCGTACTTCTCCGTCCACGTGAACAAGTGCGTCGGCATTCGTTTTTGTTCCGGCAAGAGTGCTTCTCTGGTGTCCAAAATGTCCTGGAACGTGGTCACGTCCCAGCTGTGATCTCCGGGTAACAAGAACCCTTCCGGGATGCAATTCCCGCCTTGGCATCTTTGCCAGACGGAAACCACCCCGACGACTGCTCCGGTTAACGCGAGCGCGGAGACTAAGATGGACGAGAGGTATTGAAACGTCGACTCTCCGCTTTCTTTTTCATTCGTTCGCTGCGCGTCCCTTTTTCCATCCCGATCGCGGCCACTGCTACTTAACAGCGACGATTTCTCGCCGTTGTTGTTGTTGTTCTCGTGAGAACTACTACTGAGCGATCGACCCATACTTATTATATATATATATACACTCGTTCTTCTCTATTTCTCTCTTCTCTTCTTAAACGTGCGCGCGCTGCTGCTCGTAATAGAAAGAAGATTTGATGATGATGATGATGATGATGCCGCGGCTTCAGAAATGGGGGAGCTTTTTTCTACCACGAAAGCAAAATCTCTCTCTCTCTTTCTCTCGAGCACAAAACACCCAACCGCGCGTATGCGAGAAGAACTTCTTTATTCCGCGACGAGAATGAAGACCTCTCTCTTCTTCTTCTTCTTCGAAAGAGCGCGTTTGAGAGAGCACAAGTTTTATTATTACTCTCTTTTGTAAGAATACGTTGTTTTTCTCTCTTTCTGTTTGCTTGGAAAAATGAAGCTTTCTGTCCGTGCTTTTTCGTCCTCTTTTTTCATTCTTTCTTTTTCGTTGAGAGTTCTCGTTTTGGAAGCTCTTTTTCTCCACCAGCTTTACTGAATGAATGCTTTTTTCAAAACGAGAGGACGAAAAAGTCGAATCGACACCCAACACCCTCTTCTCTCTTTGACTGTTTTTGTGGGAAAACTCTCTTCTTTCGATTCGTTTTACTCAACCACACAAATAACTTTTCCCTACTCTCTATTCTTCTTTCTCTGAAGACGCACTTGCGTAACTCAAAGAGAGTTTTTAAAGGTGGTTTGAAACGCACAGAGTTTACGAAAGGTCTTGTTCTTTCTTTCGTTCTTTCTCTCGGAACTTTATACATCGTAAAGAAGAAAGAAGAAGATTTATAAGACGAAGGGATTTTTGCCGCGGGATTAAAAAGCGCATTTTGTTGGAGGGAGATTTAGATACGACACACAGAAAGATGATCGAGAACAGTGTCGGCGAGGAGCAACCTCTGATCAACGGAAACCATAATAATGGGTCTTCCTCCTCTTCTTCTTCGTTGCCGACGTTGAAGAAGACGGTTGGTTTTGTCGCCTTGGCGGGCGCGACAGTTTTAGCCACGGCGGGGACGATGAGCAAGATGAACAACAGTGAACAACAAAAACGCTCGTTCCCGTGGTTAGGATCTGTGGACGGGTACCCGACCGAAACGTATTCCGATCCAACGAACTTTGATCAATCCATCGCTGGGAAGAAAGAAGGGCAAGAATTTCCAATCTTTCTTCACATTCCGAAATCTGGAGGGACGTCGGTGGAATCTATGGTTGGCGCCGTCGGCGGTAAGTTGGGATCGTGCAACTCGGAAGATTTAGGTTTGACGAGACCGTTTGAAATTGCCCCGGCTTGGGTGGTGGGAAAATCGGAAGACTTCCACTCGCCGCCGGCGACGAGACACTTGAAGAACTCGTTCGTCACGGTGAGAAACCCGTACGCGAGAGCGGAATCTGAATTCGCGTGGTTCAAGGCGAGATATTTTCACGAATCTCCCTTGGACGCGGGCTATAGCGAGAAGAACTGCGAGGAGTTTTCCGAGTGGATTCATACCGTCACGAGATGGGTGTTGAATTCGCCGTTGATCGAGTGCTACAGAGAAGGCGAGTATTCCGACAGCGCCATGGCGGAGTGCGACTCGAAGATTCCGCCGACGGAGGACGAAGTCAACGCGTGCGTGGCGGAGAAAACCGCCGGGGAGATGGTGTGGAAAGATGCGTTCCCGATTTGTGCGGACATGTTAGGTGCGGTTACGTGGCACCACTCGCACCACACGCCGGCGTACATCATCGCCAGACACGCGGAATACGTGTTCCCGTTGGAGACGTGCATGATCTCCGACGTCGACAAGAAGTGCATGGACCCGAGAACCGGAAACATGCAAGACAACTTGGTGAAATACTTGAAGGAAAGAGTATCCAGCAAAATTGAGTACACGGAAATGAATGTCGTTCACAGAGGCACGGAAGTCGGACAGTCGGTCAAGCCGGTCGTGACGTCGTGCTGGACCAACGGGCACATCTCCGATGAAGATGTGAACAACTTCAAGGCGGCGTACGCCATCGACTTCCAAAAGTACGGCTATTCCTCGGAAGTTCCGACGCCTGGGTACGACCAAGCGCCCCAAGTTGGCATGTCAGAGAAAGAAAGAGTGGTACACAGAGGTGACTCTGGCGCTTCTTCTTCCACCAGCCGACATTCCTCCTCCTCCTCCTCCTCATCAAAATCCTCTTCTTCGTCGAGAAGAGGCCAATCCACCACTAGAAAACTTCTCTCGATCAACGAGTGGACGTCCAAACTCTTCGGCGGCGAGAAAACGGAAAATCCTTCCACCCAAGCATTTCCCTCCACAATCGCGCGAGCCGGTAAAGCGCAAGGCTCGCACAAAACCGTTCGAGTCTCCGATTTTACCCCGAACTTAGGCACCGACGAAGGGTGGCCCGTCGTAGAAAACTTTGGTCACGATTCTCAGTTGCCGGAATTTTACCCGTCCTGCCCGCCGCCGGATTGGGACGCGAGCGCGCAAACGACCGGCTTACACGCCAGCAGATCGTTGAATTAAAAAAGGAAGAGTTGAAGAACTGAAGAAGAAGAAGAAGAAGAAGAAGAAGAGAGAGATTACGACGCGGATGATGATTTACGTTACTTACGCACACACTACTTTATTTTAACGAGCTTGAAAAATGTTTTAATACATGTAAGTTAATACACACATTAATAATAATAAACCTTCTTCTACGTACGCGCTACGCATAGTAAAACGCACAAACATTTTCAAACAATGCTACTCTTCACGACGATGCACCGTAATCGTACGAATACTTTTAGAGTAAACAACAGAGCGCTCGCAAAGCAAAAATCCGCCCTCTTGACATTTGAGTCCCTAAACGTGTCGCAAACCATTCCGCGGGAAGAAAACAACGAAAAATCCATCCTCACAACTGAGAGTACTAAGAAGAAGAAGAAGACGAACAGAGAAGAGCTGCACCACTGCCGCCGCGTGCAAAACACCTTTTCTTTCGTGTGCTCGTACGTAGCATGGCTTTTTCTTCTTTCTCCGAGCGCGACGCGCTCTTAGAAAATGATTCCGAACACCACGTTGAAAGGTCCATCCCCATCGGGATGGAAGCGTCGACTTCTTCCAATCATTCATCGTCATCTTCCTCTTTCGCATCGAGAATCACGACGAAATCATTCGCCCTCGGCGTCGCCGGGATGGTTCTGTTCGCCTACGGTGGGCACACGGTGAAACAGAAAATGCTCGGGGCCGAACACGGAGGCGATGCGGTGCGTTTTTATCGTTCGACTTTGAGACGTTTCAGAGCTCTCGTTTTTTCTCTCTTTTGCCGCGGGGGTGATGGGTCGTGATGCCGCCGCGGTTTTTCTTTCTCTTCTTCTTCGTGTTCTTTCAGATGAAAGAATCATCCGCATCGAAAGAAGAAGAACGAGGAAGATGAGATGATCTGTTCTTCTCGAGTTTTTCTTTTCTTTACGAACGAGTTTGATGCGTTTTCCTTTCGATCGTCTTCATCCTCCGATGACGAGCGCTTTTGGTCACGGGAGAGATCAACACCCAAAAGGTCTCCCGAAAAGAGAGATGTGGAGAGAAAACGACGACTTTCGCGGAGAGCGGACGGTGGACATTTTTTATCGATTTGCCCTCGAAACTCACCTTTTAAATACCTCTTTTTGTTTTACTTTTATACATGCAGCCGTTAACGAACGAATCCTTGGTTGAAATCTACGACGCCATCACGCAATCCCGGCTCCCGGGCAACGCGGATCGAAGAAACGATCCGCTGTTGAAAGCGGCGGAGAAGGATTTGCCGAACATCGGCATCATTAAATCCGTGGATCCGACCTGGCAAGCGCAGTCGGGGTGGCATCATCACCCGGTACCTGGGGATGACGCGCAAGAGGGGAAGTTTACCATGTGCGTTCCCGGTGAGTGGGATAACTCGTACACGTATAACTTTTTGTCCTTGTTTAGAAGCGGCATGTGCATTAAAGAGGTGAGAACGGATATTCAAAACGGCGATTTTACCGGGTGCGATATCCGCGTGTTTAACCAGTACGCGTTTATTTGGAGGAACGATTTTAAGGTTGGGAACCAAACCGCGCGATCGGAGGAGAACTTCTTCGGTCCTCCGGCCAAGTTGCACTCGAACGTGGTTGATTTCTATTACGCGCACGAGTCGCCGGATCATTACGGTTACGAGTTGAGAGGCGATACGGAATATTCCAAGAAATCGTTGAAAAACATGCAATATTTGGCCTGGTTTAACGGCGATCCGGATTCATCGCATCGATCGAGTTTGTGGTTTCCGTTTGGCCCGTCTATTGGTGAGTTATTGAGAGACTACTCGTTGTTTTCTATGCCGAGAGAGAAGAGAATTCCAGTCATCGGGTGGATGTCTAAAGATTGCGTGTTGAGAGAACGCATCAACGTGTTGGTGGAAATTTCCAAACACTTTCCAGTGTTTAGCATGGGGAGATGCGAGCAAAATATTCCGCCACCGGCGAATGACCCAGGACGTTTGGGTGACTTTGGCGACCAGCAAAAAACCAAAGCGCAATACATGTTTTACTACGCGTTGGAGAACGGCATTCAGTGCCCGCACTACATGACGGAGAAGATTTGGGACGCGTTATCGAGAGGTTCGATTCCGATTTACATAGGCTGGGACGGCATGGAGGAATACATCCCTTCTAAAGATGCAGTTATTGATTTGAGAGACTTCTCTACTCCCGCGGAATTGTCCAAAAAGTTGACGGACATCGCGACGAACGACGCGGCGTACGCCAAGGCGCACGAGTGGAGAACGAAATCGCCGGATCAGTGGCCACTGAAGTTCCGCAACTTGATACGTCAAGTCAGTTCGGACATGAAGTTTGGCATTTGTTCGACGATGAAGGAGGGTCCGAAGAACCATCCAGCCGCGGTGCCAACGGAGAAGTGCGATCGTTCCGTGAACATTATGGGCATGCCGGTCACGGAGTACCCGGGGAGAGAAGCCGCGTGGTGGGAAGTTGCCGGTTGGAAAGTTGAGACGGCGCACAAGGTGGACAGCAGCGCAGTGGCAAGAGTTGAGATCCAATCGCCGTTGAAGTTCTTGACCAAAACTTGCGACGATCACTCGGTCGATTGCTTTCACACGTTGAAGACGGCGTCGGCAAAGATTGGGAATCAAGAACAGCCGAGACGCAACAACAACAACAATAACAACAACAACAACAACAACAACGGCGGAGGCGGAATGCGAAGAGCGGAGAGCGGTAACAACAACAACCAAAACAACAACAACAACAATAACCAAAACAAGGGAGTCAGTTCCAACGGTATGCGACGAATGAAAGAGAAAGGCGACGGGTTGCCCGATTACGTCAGCACCGTGGACGTGCGCAAAGGTAAAACCCCGGTGCGTTTGAGTAACAACAACGGTTCCTCGCACAAGGGCGAATCGCACGGTCGCGAGGAAGACTACGGACCAGTCTTGTCTAGAAAGAACTCCTTGAAAACCGCGAGCATGGGTGAATCCGAGTTGCAATCGGAGGAAGACGTAGAAACGACGACATCGACGACATCGACGAAAAAGTCAGGTTCCAAGTCCTCCAAGAAGCACGAAACCGAGGAAGAGAAAGAAGAACGACTCAAGGAGGAAAAAGAGGAGAAAAAATTAGCCGCTAAAATCGCCAAACGCGAAGCCGAAGCGTTAGAACGCGTCCACGAAACCGTCGCGGACTTGCCGGTGATCAAGGAAAAAAAACCGACGGCGCCACCCCCGCCCGGGGAAGCGAAGCACGACGTCACGAAAACGACGGACGACTTTGACGCCGGAGCGCCGAGCGCGGATAAAGAGGAAGTGGAGGCTTTGAAAGAACGGTTAGCGCTGTTGAGTCAAGTGTCGAGCAAGAAATCCTCCCGCGGCCACCATTGAGCAGCGGTAACGGATTTTAGCACATTTTTTACTCGACGAGATGAACGAGAGAGAACGAGAACAAGAACGAGAACGAGAACGACGGGAGAGGACATGTAAGTCCAAAATCATCACCCTTTCTCCTTCTTCTTCTCCTTCTCCTCGAGGAGATCCACCGACCGCGAGGTTGTTCGTCTTCTTCTTTTCGCGCGGGCGTAGAAAGCGCTTTTACGCCCCCGGTGAAAAATTTGAAAATTTTAGCCATATAAGAGTTTGCGCGTTTGCGGGTTTGCGCGCGCACACATATACATACACATCACACACACGCGGGAGAGACAAAGAGAGACAAAGAGAGAGAGAGAGAATACGAGAGAGAGTCAGAGAGATTATTACAGAGAGAAAAGAGGTTTTTATTAAATGCTATTTATTACTATTATTCTTTATATATACGCACACCAGAGACCCAGAGACAAAGACCCTAAACGTCCAATGTCCCAATTTTTTCTTTCTTTTTTTCTTCCTGAGAAACACTTGAAGGGGGAGACGCACTCGTTCTCTCTCTGGATACTTACGCATTAAAGCACCGTCTCTCTCGTTCTCTCTCTCGCGTTGTGATCGTGAAAAGCGATACTCTCATGAGGGCGCAGTATTATCGATCGGTGGAGGATGACGTGGAGCAACGACGCGTGAGCACTCTCGGGGAAAATGATGATGACGATGAAAGAGATGCCGCGGGGAAAGGATTTGGATCTTCGCCTTTTTCTCGCGTCTCCGCGTTTGCGCTCGGTGCGGTGGCGTTGTTAGGTTTTGGCACGATTGCGAGTAGTAGGAGTAGTAATAGTTATAATAGCGCGAGAGGAAGCGCGTCGTTTCGATTGGGATCTCGGCATCACTCTTCTTCTTCTTCGTCGTCGTCGTCTTCTTCTGCGAACAGTCGTTTAGGCGATGGCCCGGACGGAGCTCCAATTTGTAGTCAAGACTTGCGGATGATTGAAGACAAGATGAGCGACGGCGCGAACGCGAACGATCCGATCAAACTCGCCATTCAGAACGATATTCCGAACCTATCGGTGTTTCCATCGATTGACCCGAACTGGGCGCATCATAAGAGTTCGTGGTACCACACGCCGGCGTTTAGCGGGAGCAGCGGCGACGACGGGTTCGTCATGTGTTTACCCGGGGAGTGGGACGATTCGTACACGTATAACTTTGATTCTATGTTTCAAGAAGGCATGTGCATCAAAGAAGTGAGAACGGATGTTCAAAATGGCGATTTTACCGGGTGCGACGTCAGGGTGTTCAGCCAATTCGCGTATATTTTCAAGAATGATTTCAAGCAAGGGAACATCACGTCGAGAGCGGAGGACAACGTTTTTCATCCGCCACCGAAACTGAGTTCAGATGTGGTCGATTTCTATTACGCGCACGAATCGCCGGACCATTACGGTTACGAGTTGAGAGGTGAATCGGAGTACTCGCAGAAATCGTTGGCGAATATGCAGTATTTGGCGTGGTTCAACGGCGATCCGGATTCAAACTTGCGATCGAGCGTCTGGTACCCGTTCGGGCCATCCGTTGGGTCTTTGATGAGAGACTTTAAGTATTTTACGAAAGCAAAGGAAGAGAGAATCCCAGTCGTCGCGTGGATGTCCAAAGATTGCGTCCAGCGCGATCGCATCAACTTGTTGGTGGCGTTGTCGAAGCATTTTCCGGTGTTTAGCATGGGGAGGTGCGAGCAAAATATCGCACCACCGCCGGACGATGTGGGACGTTTAGGTGACTTCGAACAGCAGCAGGAAATGAAATCGAACTATATGTTTTACTTCGCGTTGGAAAACGGCGTCCAGTGTCCGCACTACATGACTGAGAAAATATTTGACGCGCTGACGAGAGGTTCGATTCCGATTTACATCGGTTGGGACGGGTTCGACGATTACATCCCGTCCAAAGATGCCGTGATTGATTTGAGAGATTACGCCAGCATCGACCAGTTAGCGGCGAAATTAGCTCAAATTGCCACAAGCGAGAGCGAATACAATAAATTCCACGCGTGGAGACGCAAGTCGCCGTCGGAGTGGCCGCTGAAGTTTCGCAACTTGGTTCGCCAAGTCAGCTCGGATTTGAAATTCGGCATTTGCTCAACTTTGAAAGAAGGACCGTCGAAACATCCACCGGTAGAGCCGTTCGGCCGAGCGCCGACGGACAAATGCGACCACGGCGTGAACATCATGGGAACTCCAGCCAATCAGTACCCGGGGAGACCGGCGGAATGGTGGGAAGTTTTAGGCTGGAAAGCGGATACGGCGGGAGAGGTTCCCAAAGTCGAAGTCGCGGACCCGAAACAATTCTTGACGCAAAAGTGCGATAAAGTGCATCACCCAGAGTGCTGGGATTTGAACATGCCCGGTTTAGTGTCATACGCTGAGGTGTTGTACGCGTCCGAAGCGGACGATAGCGAGGAGGACGCGGAGGAGTCCGGAGTAGAAAACGAAGGGGAAGATGAACAAGAGGTTGAAAAAGCGCACGAGTCGTTCGTCGAAGTCATGGAAGACGTCGTGGACGAAGTCGAAGATGCCTTCGACGGCGACGATGAAGACGACGACGCCTTATCCGACGACAGCAGAACATCTAGCAACGAGAGAAGTCACTCTTCCCACCACCACCACAGAGACGACGACGACGAGGACGAAGAAGAAGACGAAGACGAAGACGAGGACGAGGACGAAAGCGGAAGCAGAAGCGACCTTCAAGCCAAAGGCAAAGAAGTCATCGGAATGCTCGAAAACCCAGCGACGACGCCGTCCGACCTCCTCCTCCTCCGAAAAGAACTCGAATTGTTAGAAAAAGAAAACGCGCTCCTGACGGTGAAAGAGAAAGCCGCTCGATTGGGCGTCGAAGTATAACGACACCGACGCCGCCTTTTCGCCGCGTCGCCGCCGAAGCCGCCGCCACCTCCACCTCCACCACCGCGACCAGAACGTTTGTAAGTAGCTCCTCTTAGTCTTCGCGCGACTCTTGGATACCGTGTAATCATTATTTAAATCGTAACACTATGAATAATAAAACGCTCTCTTTCATCGCCGACGCGCTTTCGAGGGCGGAATATTTCTCTTTTCAGCATATTCTCTCTCCTTAGAAGTTGACCTCCCCCACTCGTGCACATATTTATACATCGAACAAAACTTTACTCCGGGAAGAAGACAAAGACAAAGAGAGGAGAGGAGAGGATCTCTGAGACGCGTAAAACACACACACACAGAGAGAGAGAGAGAGGGAGAGATCATGTCCGTTAAATCTTCAGCCTCTTCTTCGAGCGCGTTAAGAGGAGGACGACTCCCTCGCATTCCGTTGGGGAAGAAATATTCCTCAACGGATAACGGCGAGACCACGAACAGCGCTTCTCCCTCTTCTTCTTCGAACAACAACAACAACGTGAAGAATCTCCTCAACGCGCCGTTACAAAAGATCAAACTCCCGAACTGGACGTCGATTCCAAACGCCTGCGTGGCGAGCGCCATAGCGGTGTGCTGCACGAACCCGATGGACCGAGCGAAGACGTTGCAGCAGTTACCCGGGAAGAACAATTGGGGCGAGAGTTCGTTCGAAGTCGTGAGGAACATGGCGAAGAGAGAAGGCTTTCTCGCCGGGCCGTATCGAGGGTTACCCTCGGCGGTCGCGAGAGAAGCGAGCAAGAATATGTTTAGAATTGGTTTGTTCACGCCTTTGTTGTTAGCGTTACATCCGCCGGGGAAACATCGAAACGCGCAAACGGGAGAGGAGGTTCCCGTGCCGGCGTGGAAGCGGTTCGTGGCGGGGAGTTTGAGCGGCGCGTTAGGCGCGGTGAGCTCGAACCCATTCGATTTAGTGAAGACTAGGATGCAAGTTCCCGCGGATATGTGCGAATATACCGGGTTGACGAACGCGTTTTCGACGATTATGAAAGGCGAAGGGTGGAAGGCGCTTTATAAAGGGGTCGGCGCGTCCGTGTGTAGAGATATGTTGGGGTCCTCGGTGAATTTAACCGTGCAAAGCGTCGCGAGCGAGTGGATGATTCAGAAAGAGGTGTTTCCACCCGGGTCGCCGTGGTTAGGGGGGGTGTCAGGGGTGTTGAGTGCGGCCGCGAGCGTGGCGGTGATGCAACCGATCGATACGAGCAGAGCGTACGTGTATTTGAAACCGCACATTTTTTCAAACTCGATCGAAGCGATGCGATACATCGTCTTGAAAGAAGGACCGCTGAAGTTGTATAAAGGCGCAATTCCACACTTTTTGAGAACTGCGCCGCACTACGCGGCTATGTTCAGCATTTTAGAATACATCACCGGGAAAGAGCGGGTTATAGTCAGAGATTTGAACGCCAAACGATTTCGAGAGCTTGGGATTTTCGATAAAGACGTCTCCAACGAGCTCGCGAAGATGTGTAAAGTTAAAGTGTTCAAACCGAAACAAGAGATTAGCAAAAGCGGCGACGTGGAGAAAGAGATGGTGTTGATCGTGCGCGGGAAAGCGTTGACGCCAAACTCTGGCGTGGCCAGTTCTGGGTCGTATTTCGGCGAGCAATCGTTAATTCACGAGAACCACAGAGCCGGGGAAACCGTCGTCGCGAAAACTTCGACGACGTGTTTAGTCGTCGACAAGATGGATTTCAAGAGAGCCACGTTGCGAGCGCAACGATTACGCGGACAAGTTAAGAAGAGGACAACAAAAGAAGACGAAAAGGACGACGACAAAGATCAAGACCGATTCACGGCGGCCACGTCCGATTTCTCCACCGACGGCGACGCCATGATGGGATACTACGCCAAAAAAATGGACGAAATAGAATATCGCGAACAACTCTCCACGAGCTGGCGAAAGTCGCGCGACAAAAAACTCATCGACTCCGTCCAAGTCTTCAAAGGCATGTCCCCGTACGAACGCGCGTTAATCGTCGAGTCTGCTAAAAAACGCCGCTACGAATCCGGCGAAAAAATCATCCGCGAAGGCGACCGAGACAAGGAGAAAACGTTCTTCGTCGTCCTCAAAGGCCGCGCCGCGATGGTCGCCAGAGACGCCGATTTCGACGAAGACAAACTCATAAACATGAAAAACCCGCAGCAAATCCGTAAAATTGTCCGAACGTTCGCCCCTGGCGGTCATTTCGGCGGCAAAGCGTTATTAACCGGCAATCCTCGCCAAATGACCATCGTCGCTCGAGGCAACGTCGAAGCGTTAGCCATCGACGGCCAAAGCTTGCGAGAGTTGCGAGAGAAAGATCCAAACTTGGTCGAAAAGATTAAAAAGAATTTGAAAAGAGAGAGCGATAAAATCGGCGATTGGAGGTTTAGCAGCATGATGATGGCGTAATTATAATACGTTTAAAATGTTCAGATGTCGTTCTCGCGCGCGAGAGAGAAAGAGTAGTTTTTTGTCGTCAAGACAGCCGTCACATTACCAGCACGCATTTTCACACATGTCCACTACTGTCACCGTCACCGTCCTTTACTTCGCCTCCGCTCGGGAGGCGACTCGAACAGAGTCCGAGCGAATTTCTTTCGCCACCTCTTCCTCTTCCTCCTCCTTTGCGACGACGAACGTGTCCGCGCTTAAAGTCGCTCTGATTGAAAAGCACGGGGAAAAACTCGCTCGGATTTTAGAAACGGCCGCGATATCCGTCGATTGCGAGTACACGGAAGGGGATGAAGATGAGATTCGGAGTGGGAGCGAGGTGGCGGTTATTCCGCCCATTTCTGGCGGGTAGTAGAGTTTTGTAGCTTTTGTGTGATGTGTGTGATCGTCTCGTCGAGTCGTTCGTCGTTCGTGAGTAGCAGTCTAGGAGTAGTTAAAAGTGTAACTGACATAAACGCGTGACACAGTAGCAAGCGAATATCGTTCACTACAGTTACGAAGGAAGAACACACATA
>ERZ651776.351-NODE-351-length-67757-cov-7.791696_pt1 | contig 67757 bp, 44 predicted proteins | sample MGYA00514761_ERZ651776 | MGnify/ENA metagenome assembly ERZ651776
CATGTTTCTCTACGCTTCTGCGTTTCAAGCGAAATTCGCGTGCACCAACGCCGTCACCGGTCCGGCGAGTTCGTGCGATACGATTAAAAGTACTTGGGTTGCCCCATCCCCTCCGCCATCTTTACCATCTCCGCCGCCGAGCCCACCACCGGCTGCGGCTGCGGTAGAAGCAACGATGGAGCTTACGGGTTACTCCGTAGCTGACTTTCAAGAAGAGCAAAAGGCAATGTTTATCAACGCGATGGCGTCTGTTTTAAACGTCTCACCCGGAGCTATTACAATCATATCCGTTTCGGAGGTTTCCGCGGGATTGGCAAAAAGAAAAAGCAGAAGAAGGAATACTTTGCAAACATCCAGTGGCGTGGCCGTGGATTTTAAAGTTGAGTTGACGACTTTCACCGAAACCGATACCGTCAAGGAAGCGTTGGTCACCACGGATACCACGAAAATCGACGATATCAAAACTAAGCTTACCAATGAGGGTTTGACGAACGTGGAGGACGTTGTGCCCCCAACGGAGACAACCTTCTTAGCTTTGGCACCACCACCATCGCCACCACCACCACCGTCACCACCACCATCGCCGTCACCGCCGCCATCGCCGTCACCGCCGCCATTGCCGCCGCCGCCGTCGCCGCCGCCGGCGCCGTCGCCGCCGCCTTTGTGCGGAAACGGCGTCATAGACGCGGGCGAAGAATGCGATGATTTTCAGAATATTCGAGACGGTGACATCGGTTGTTCAACGACGTGTGCCATCGAAAGCGGTTTTCTGTGCGAATATAACGAAACGCTCGGATCGGTTTGTTCGTGTGCGAACGCGGTTGGCACGTGGGCCTCGGTCGATACGATGTGCGTTGATATCACAATTTGCCCTTTTCCAGAACGTTGTCCTGGGTTTGGATCGTCGTGTACAGTTGGTGCGAATGGTACCGCTTGTTATACCTGCTCGGAAGGGTATTATCGCAAGGGCGATGCGTGTGCAGAGTGTGGGGATAACTACGCCATGTACGGCGTTGGCGCGTTGGGTATTATCGGTTTAGTACTCGTCGGTGTAGGGGCCGCTGACACCTTGGACTCGGTCTCAACTTCAGCTCTGAGATCAGTGTTCAACACGATACAATATTTATCTGTGAGTTTGAATTTGAGCTTCAAGTGGCCTGGACCGGTTCTAGACGTCGCCGATTGGTTCGCTTCCTTTAATTTTGGTATACAAATTTTCGCTCCAGAATGCATCACCGGTTTCGATTGGACGAAAGTATTTTGGGGAGGCGTCGTGGGCGCTCCTTGCATGATATTTGGAACCATATTTTTCGCCTTAAATATGGCCAAATTGCAGTACAAGCTCATGGTTCGATCGATTCGCCACGACAAAGAGCTAGGATATTACTTCAAAGGAAGTTTTGGTGGTATGATTGGACACAAAAAAACCTGCATCAGTTGGAACGGGGACAAGGTATTGTACGCGCTGCACAAGAAGTACAAAGTACTCGCTTCTTTTCGAAAGTTCTTCGGTCTTTGTATGACAGTCATATATTTACCGGTGATTAATTTGTGTTTGCAATCTTTTGACTGTTACGATGTCGGAAGCACTAGAGTATTATCGGCGGACGCGAAAGTTGACTGCGACTCCGAGACGCACTTATTCGTCCAATCTGTTGCCGGTGTTGTTGGTTGCGCCGTGGGAATAGGGATACCTTTATTCGTGTTGCTTCGCGTCAGGCACATCCGCGTGCGCAATAAATTGGACGATAATCGCGTTCTCGACGCCGCTGGCGCTTGGTATGAGGTATTTCGTCGCCCTACTACGGATGCTCTCGAAATTGTCAATCGAAAGGTGACGAAAACTACGAGAAAGAAGAAATACGGATACTTCGATGCAGCTTTGGCTCGACTCACCGGCCAACGGATGAAGAAAGAGACGGTCTATGGTGGTGGAGCCGCAGACGGAGAAGAAGACGAAAACGAGATTGTACGAGCAAAAGATTCTGATGGAAATGCGATTGAAAATACGTTCGACCCAAAATTATTTCGCTCCAAGTCGCGCGCGACAGTCTCCACGGATATCGATAAGGCAAAGACGGCGGAAATGGAAATTAAACCACAACTTGAAAAGATTCGAACCATGGCAAAATCCTTCGAGCGACAGAACTTCTCAGACGGACCGCAAGCTGAAAATGAAGTATACACTCTCGCGTCGCTTTTTGCCGTTCACTACATGACCATTGAACTCGCGAATAAATTGATCGTCGTGGTGCTCGCGCAGCAAGCTGGAGGTGGTGAAATCTCCGGGGGGCTGATGCTGCCCGTCTACGCCGCAAATGCGTACTTGGTTTACTTTATTCAGCCGTGGAGAAGGATCACGGTGTCATTCGGACCGATTCGGGTTCGAAACGTGATGAATAGAGCGGACGTGATGAACTTTTGCGGACAAGCTCTTGTGATCATCATCGCCTTTGCATTGGATGGTTCGCAAGCCGAAACGGGGGTCATTTTGGTCTTGTTTTTAGTCGGCGTTTTAACCGTATTTCGTTGCTTTGTTTTATTCTCCATGATATTCGAGAAAGTGAAACAAAAACTTAAGAAAACCGAGGCTTCCTTTAACGAGGATCCGGTCGGAGCAAGAAAAGCTGCAGCGGATCGATTCTACGCGATTGCAACCTCTGCGCAGCTCGCTGAAGTTGGTCTTTTCGTATACAAATTTGAAACGGATGTGAATCGACGGCGTGCAGTCGGCCGACTCGAAGAATGCAGAGACTACCTCCTTCATCGCGCGGAAAGGTGCAAAGAAAAGCACGCGAATAATAAAAATGCGCTCATGATGATGACAAAGTCTGTTTCAGAAAGAATCGAATTGTTGCAGCCTCCGCCACCTCCAAAAGAAGATATGGAGAAATTGTTGAGCGAAGCGGAGCAACCTGCGATACATGCCGGAGATTTAATCGAAAAGAACGCGCAGAGAGAGTTTCTCGTCCCGCCGACGAGGACTTTACACGAAGCCATAGTATTGTTCACAAAATCGACGAGGAGATGTGAAAATTTGGCCCGCGTGTACGCCGATTGCGAGCTAATCAACGAATTGTATTCAGTTTCTTGCGATATTAAACGATTTTCCTACGATGCCGCCCAACTCTCTTTGAAGTTTGGGTTTGTCGAGGCTTTGAAGTATGAACAACGCGTGGTGGAAATTACGAATAAAGAAGCCGTCGTCTCTATGCGTCGCGAAAGCTTTGAGGGTTTTCTCAGCGCTCTGCAAAATGTAGAAAATTTGTCGCAAGCGCACGACAATGATCTCATGGAAATCATCGAACTCGTCGAGCACGACGTGTCTGTGACAGACAGAGTGCTCGCCGATGCCTGCATCGAAAGTTTAACGAGAAATTTCGTGAACTCGAAAGTGAAAGCGTCGAAAAATCTGAAAGACAACTGGATCTCGTGGGTACCCTATTTGGAGCGCGCACAATTTTCAAAAGCTGTACACGATACGCTCCAAAAAGAGAAGCAACTCGCTGCAGCTTTAAAACAAAACGATAAGTTTGGTGCAAACCGCATCGAGCAAACGCTCGACGTCGAGCTCAACGCGTACGTCGCAGACTTGGAGGCAAAGATCGTGAGCTTGTCAGACTTTGAATGTTCCGACGTGTGCAATCAAGTAAAGAACGTAGCGATCAAAGTGTACACGGAGAAAATAGCTTCCGCTCGAGATTCCAGAAATGGTATTCGAGCTCAAGCTAAACCTGGATGGACGGACGCCATCGGCGATTTCTTTTCAGCTTTCGGAGGAAACCAAGAAGCAAAGAAAAGAGAAGAGTACGTCCCCGAATCTTCGAGAGAATGAAAAAAAAAGAGGACAACCCAAACAAGCGTGTTATTGTTAAATTTTTTGTAGTATTTTATAAATCGAAATCAATCCCAAATCTTAACCTTCCCGTCCCAAGATCCTGTGCAAACCCTGGATGCTAACAGCGGATGCCAGTCTAAAGTGATGCAAACCTTATCGTGAGCTTTAAATGTTTTCACTTTTCGCCCTGTCTTGAAGTCCCAAAAGAATAGGCGTCCGTCGCCGTCCCCACTCGCCATGTATTTACCATTGTCCGGAGAAAAAGCAATTTCACACGCGAATCCGGCGTTTTGATGCCCCATGAACGACTTGTTCCTTTTTTCTCGGAACCGATCTTTTGTGCTATAAATTTTGATCGAGTTATCTAAAGATTGGCAGGCTAAATAATCGCCGTCCGGGTGCATTTTAGTCGATGGCATCGAGTGCATCAAAGGATCTGCGACGTATTTCATCGTCACCGGAATGCCAAACTCCCAAGCTCTGAGCGTCTTGTCGTCCGAAGTCGACGCGAAGCGTTTCCCTCCGTCGCAAAAAGCAATCGAGTTCACTCCACCCAAGTGCTGATCGTATTCTTGAACGACATCCCCGGATTGCATGTCGTATTGCACTATTTTTTTATCGCTCTGACCGACGAGTAAAATGTTGGACTTTTGCGGATGGAAAGCTAAACACAGAGGCGTTTTCCCGGAGGAGACCGTGCGCACTACCGCTCCGGTTTCCGTATCCCAGAGATGTATCCTTTGATCCCAACCGCACGTGGCAAACCTCGATCCATCGTTCGGAGTAAAGCACCCCGATTTAATTGCTTTCGCGTGACCACTGTACGATCTGAGAAGCTTAAACTTATTCTTTTCATCGCCAGAGTCCCATATTTTCGCGACGCCTTCCATCCCGCACGTGAGCAAAACGTGACCCGAATTCGGGAAAAATTCGAGATGAGAAACGCCTTTACCGTGTGCAATCCATTGTTTCGTCGTTTTCTCGGGCGCGTAACATCTATCGCTTCGAGCTTTTAACGTTTTTGGTTTCGCCAACCACGAAGATCCGTCGTATTTGAATTCTTCTTCTCCGTGGAACTTGGTCTTGGCCGCTTGCTGTCTTCTTTTCAACTCAACTTCGTCCACTTCTTCGTCGTCCCCCTCTTTATTTTTATTCTTTCCAGCGGAAGCGGCTACCACGTCATCGTCGTCTCTTCCCGCGTCCCCTAATTTACCTCTCGCTTTTCGTTTCGCGTCGTTGCGTTTCGCGTGCCATTCCAAGTATTCTTTCTGTTCTCGAGAAAGTTCGGATTTTTTCATCACGTCTAGTTTTGCCCCTGGACTTTTAGCCCACGCGCCGTTCGCATTCCCAGTCCCATCGTCCTCGTTACCATCGCCGCCAATAACGTTGAAAGAGGCTGCCGCTTCCATCAACGTTTCGTTTCGTTTTTCTCGGCGTTCTTTTTTCGTCATGTCGTACACCGTCTTCGCGTTCCAGTTAGTATTCGTATTCGTATTCGTCGTCGTCGTCGTCGCAGTTTTCCCGCTCAGCTTTCGACCTTCTCCTCTCGCAATCTGCTGTTCTCGTTGCAGTTGCTGCTGCGCTTGCATTTGCGTGTTATACTGCGCGTCAAACGCGAACGAATCCACGTTCAATGTCTGCACGAAACCCATGTGATGGTTCCTCGCTCTCCTCTCGTCCCGTCGCTTCAAGTTTGGATGCTCCGGACCTTCCACTTTCGCGCTCATCTGCTCGTACGTTAAATTCGTCGTCAAAACCTGCGCGTTCGGTTGTAAGAATTCCTCCTCGTTCGCGTTTTTGGCGACCGCCGATTTCGGAACGACTTTTACCACAGACCTCGAAGCGGACGAAGAAAGCGCTTTGCCTCCTCTTTTCGCCGCCGCTTCAAAATCATCAATCCCGAGAGACGACGACTTTCGCGCGTCTTCTTTCGTCAACGCCAAGTTCGCCACGTTCACGTTCGGCGCCGGATCGATGTTAACAACACGAACACTACTTTTCCTCTCACTAAAGCCCGCTTCTTCTCCTCTTCCCTCTTTCAAATCCTCCTCCTCCTCCGATGAAGAAGAACTCGCGTAATTCGCCGCCGGTAAAAAAGCTTCCATTTCTTCTACTCTCTCTAGTATTCTTTCCTTTTCTCTCTCTCTCTCCTCGTCGTCCTTTTAAAAGCGTTTATTTTGCAACAACAACAATAAAATCAACACAACAAAGCGCGAGTGTGTTATATCTCTCGCGCGCTCTCACTTCTCTCTCTGTTCTTTGTGCCGCGATGTGTGTGAGAGTAAACGCAGTATAAGAAGAATTTTTTTGTTTAGGGTTTTATGTGAATTAGGGTTTAAGAGCACACCTCCATTGGAGAAAAAAAAACCGAAAGGCTGCACAAAAAGGGATCTGAGCGTTGTGTGCGTTGTTGTTGGTGTCTCTCTCGTGAATACCATCGCGAGCATAAAAAAAAGCGAATTCGATGATGTCCTCGATGAGTAGAAGCGCTGCTTTTGTATCTGCTTTTGTGGGTTCTTCTTCTTCTTCTTCCTTTGATTCTTCTTCGAAGAAGGAGAGGTGGATAATGCGATCATCGTCCTCGAGGCGGCTGCAAAACCCAACCGGAAGGAGGATTTTCATCATCAAAAGAAGAGCATCGTCGTCGTCGTCGAAAAGAAACAGCGCGAACGAAACGTGTTTTTCAATCGTCGCGTCCTCGTCTGAATCGTCTTCTGATGAAAGCGAAAAGCTGAAACAAAACCTCGCGAGACGGCTCGGCGCGGCGGCGATTGTCTCCACGATTGTCTTCTTGGGAGGGCAGAAATCAGCCGCCAACGCGTCCATCGATACCGTCAATAAGAACAACGACAATACGAGTTTTGTCTGTTTTTCTTCAGAAGACGGTGGTGACGTGAACAACCAGAGAGTCGCGGGCGAAGTCGCTTCGTCGTCCTCTTCGTCGTCCTCGTTTCAACCGATTGCGAATTTGAAACCAACGAGAAGAGGGTTTAAGAACGAAGCGGTCGGGACCATCGCGGCTGCCGACGGCTCTACTACAACAGAAAAGGAGAAGAAGAAGAAGAAGAAACCTCCGGTGAAATCCGATAAAGGATTGTGGTCTTTCGTGAAGCCGAAAGCGGATGAGCGGACGAGACTTTTTCGGGCGCGGTTCGATAACGACGTTCGAAAAATGCCGACGAGCGTGATGACGGACGAAGAAAGCGCAGAGGCGAGGAAATGGAAGAAAGAAAGTGACGCGAAGAAGAGGAGAGTGTGGAAGGAAGAGAAGGAGAAGTTTATGAAAAAGTACGGGTCGCAAGCGGCGTGGGAGGCAAAGTTGAGGAAGAGGAACGCCGAGCTCGCGGGAGACAATAAGAGGCTCAAAGAGCTTTCGAAAAAAGCGGCGGATAAAGCCGTGTTGACGTTGGCGCAAATGGATACGTATTACGGGGAGATTGAAGAGAGCGCGAAGAATTTGTCCAAAGCGAGGAAGGAAGTGATGCAAGAGTTGTTGGAAGAACGCGAGGCGTGGTTGGAGCAACGCAAAGGTTGGTTCGGGAAGATGTTAAGGTCGGACGCATCGAAGCGGTTCGTCAGAACGATCAATTACAACTACTTGAAAGATCCGTATTCGAGCATGGGAACGGATCGAAATCCCACGGAAACCTCTTACACTGGGTTTTACAAATTGCTCGAGGTTGGGAGAATCAACAAAATCGTCTTTGGGAGAAACGAAACGACCGCAAAGTATTACGTGGACGGCACCGACGAGGTATTTTTCACGTACTTGCCGTACGATGAACGCATCGCAAAGAAAATATTACAACCGAGACCGCACTCGAGAGGCGAGTTTATCGAGTTATCGCACCCGGGTGGGCATCCGTTTTGGTGGGTCTTAGGCCACGGGATTTTCAACGCGTTGTGTCCGTTGATCATCGTCGCGGTGTGCTACCAGATGTTGAACGAAATCTACCGCGCGGACGAAACAGAGGACCAGTTTGCGAATATTCACGCCAGGCAGTACTCGCCGGAGAAGTCTTCGATGGAAAATCGAAACACTTCGTTGGACGATATCGCCGGCATCGAGGCGTTGAAGGACGAAATGTACGAGTTGATTAAATTCTTGAGAGATTTTCAAAAGTATAAAGACGTCGGCGCGGCTGTTCCCGGGGGAATTTTGCTCAGCGGTCCTCCTGGTACTGGAAAAACGTTGTTAGCGCGATGTATTGCCGGTGAAGCCGGTGTTCCATTCTTCTCTGTCGCTGCCACGGAGTTTACCGATATGTTTGTCGGCATCGGTGCGTCTCGGGTGAGAAACTTATTCGCCGCCGCGCGTAAAGTTGCTCCGTGCATCATCTTTATCGATGAATTTGACGCCGTTGGACAAAAGAGAGCCGGTCAAAGTGGCACGGAGGAAGGCGTGGACGAACGCGTCGCGACGATTAACCAATTCCTCGCGGAAATGGACGGGTTCGAGGAAAAAGTTGGCGTCATGCTCGTCGCCGCGACGAATCGCCCGCAAGTTTTAGATCCCGCGCTTATTCGTCCCGGTAGATTTGATCGCATCATCGAAATGAATTTACCGAACAAGTCCGCTCGCTCAGATATCATTAGATTACATATCACCAAACGCGACGCGTGGGGTAACTGCGAGCCGGATTTGGATATCGATTACATCTCCAAACTCTCCTCGGCATTTAGCGGCGCCGATCTCGAAAACATGGTCAAGCAGTGCATCGCCAAAGCCGCCGGGCAAAAAGGTGGAATGGCGACGACTGAGGATTTCTTGAAAATCATCAATAGCATTCGCGCGACGAAGTCTTTCAGCAGCGGCTCCAAAGACGGCACGGACACTTTGATGACGAGATCCAAGTTCAAAGAAGACGTCGCCATGCAAATTATGAATCCGTATACTCGAGACTCGATTTGCTTATACACGGCCGCGCAAGTTGTCGTAGCTATGGTAGCCCCAGAATACGACGACGTTGCAAACGTCATCGTCTTCCCGGGAGGTAAAGAAACGTCGGTGATTCAATACATCGCTCGCGAGCTCGATTCGCAAGCGGCGATGAATGTGAGACGTCGAACGCAAATGGAATCTAAAATGTGTACTTTAGTCGCCGGTAACATGGCCGAAAGGTACATCTACGGTCCTTACGGCGTATCTACCATGTCCCATCGAGATATGGTCGTAGCCACAGATATCGCTTTAGACTACGTCTGCAAATACGGGTGGAGCGAACTCGGTCCGGTAGGTTTGATGCGCAAACGAATCAAAGAGGAAGAATTTTTAGGCTTGGGAGAGGACGATCACCCGGAAGAGCACTACAGATTTGAATACAACATGTCCGAAGAGCTCGACATGCTCGTATACAACGAAGTTCGAAAACTGATCATCACCTCTTGCCGCCGAGCTTTGTGCATCATGCACGAACCGAAAAATAGAGAGATGCTCTTCACGCTCAAGGAAGTTCTCATGACGACGGGCGAAATCAGCGGTCGAAACTTGATCGAAGTCTTTGAAAGAGCCGGCATCGAACGCACCTCGCAAGAGGATGAACTCTTCAAACCGTGGTCGGTCTGGGATTATAAATGGGGCGAAGAGTTTGAATTCTTTTACGACGAGTTCATACACCGATCTATGTCCGACGCGACCAACGAAGCCCACTACGAAAAGATCCGCCAACTTTGGTTGAAAAACATGCGCGACGAAACGTATTTACAAACCATAGGCCCGCACATCCGCGAACAGATGGACAAAGTAGACATGCGCCAAATGAAATACTGGAAAGCTTTGGACAAAAACGCTCCCGATTACGACCCGGAACTGGTTGAAAAATACAAAAACGGTGAAATCGAATGGTTAAGCGAGGACGACCCGAAACATTGGAGAGCGCAAAAGCGAGCGCTGAATAAACTCAGAGCCGAGCAAGAAGGTTTCGCCGATTATCCCTTGGTGGATATGTGGGAGCAAGGCGAGATCAATCCGTAGAAAGAGCTGTTTTGGTCCCGTAGAAGAGAGCGAAGAAGCCATTTAATACATCAATACTCATACTAAAATAATACTACTCTCATCCTCGATTCCAGTCCAAAGTCATCATAAAGTACACAATCATCATGCGAAGAAGGAAACGCTCAGAGAACGACGACGCAAGAAGAGAGAAAAGCGTACCTCTGGAGGACTCGAAAGTCTTTCGTGGTTGCTCTTTTTCTTTTTTTTTTCTTCATGCAAAAAATTTTCTCCTTTCGAGACTGACACAAAATTAATCCGATCTCTCTTGTCCTTTAACTCCTCACAAAACAAAGAAGGACCGACGAGGACGCGAGAACGCACAGACGTCTCACGCATAAACGCGCAATACATAAGCACAGTTTTTGACGCACTTTTCATTTTCGAATAATAAGTGCGAAGAGAGAGAGAGAGAGAGAAGAGAAGAGCGAATTCTCGTCATCATGAGCAACAACAAGTCTTCGAACAACGCGATGATATCTTTCGCGGCGATCATCAACGCGGAAGCGTCGAGAGTGGTCGCCACGATGCGACAAAACAGCAAGTACGCGATTCTGGCTCGGCAGACGATGTCGTCTTCGTATGGGAGCGGTTCAAGTGCCGCGAGTGGTTTGGATATTGATGAGAGTTTGGTGGATGATCCATTGGTGCAGGAGTTTATGAGCTTGCGAAGGGCGCTGTTCGTGAACGGGTTGATGTTGGAGACCTCTTCTTCCTCCGCGCTCGGAGATTTTGGTGGTGGGAGCGAGAGTAGCAGAAACAATACTAATAATAAAATGGGTCAACAACCGTTATCGTGCGCGGATTTCATTCGACCGTTCTTGAAGTGCATCGTGAGCGTGGAAACGAGCGGCCCGATAACTTCCCAAGCGTTGTCGGCGGTGCATAAAATCTTGAAAAGAGATTTGATTTTTGGTTCTGACGACGTCGAGAAGGCTGTGGTGGTCAGAGATATCAGCGAAGCGGTGACAATGTCGAGGTTTGAGGCGACAGATCCGGATCACGACGATGCGGTGTTGTGTAAAATTTTACACGTTCTGATTGATTGTGTGGCGTGTCCGTCGGGGAGATTGCTCTCGGACGACGACGTGTGCGACGTGTTACAAGCGTGTTATAGAATTGGGCACCAAAGTGGAAAGGAGAGTGGGTTTTTGAGACACTGCTCGAGACACGCGATGCGAGAGATTGCAGAACACGTGGCGTTGAGATTGAAAGAGAACGTTGCAGCCGGCGGTTCCGAGGACGCGCGATTGGCGACGTGGAGAGATCAGTTGGCGAAGAGAGCATCGGCGTTCGAAAAGTTGTACGACGAGAAACAGAGGACGACGACTTCATCTACTCCGCCGAGATCACCGCACCACATTGCCATTTCTCCGGTGAACCGCGAAGGCAACGAGAGCTTTGACCCAGTACGAGGTCCGGGAGCCATCGAGGACGGTGGGCCTAAGATTGATGTTGGGACACCATCGTCTCCACCAACGAGAGCACCGATCGAAAAGCTCAAGTCTTTACCCGCGCCGCACGCTTCACCTGCGGCGTTGGAGATTTTCAAGTTTGCGTGCTCGCTTATAGAAGCGAGCAGTTCGGCAACTTTAGGCGCAGCGAAACAGAAAAGTGCATCGACTAGCAACAACGAGAACGGGGAAGACGGAACAGGTAGCGGAGATTCTGGCGAAGCTCCGACGGAGAAACCTCTCGTTTATGGTGGTGATAGAAGTGAAGAGGCTGAACAATCGCTCATGCTCTTTGGCATAGAACTTGTCGGGACATTTGTGGAAACCATCGTAGTTTCTAGCGCCACGAATAATAACGTGAAGAACAGATATCCGGAGCTTTTTGTTGCAATCCAAGACGACTTGTGCAAAGCTTTGACGAGTTTGAAGCCAAACGCGGCGCCTCCGGTTGCCGCTGCGGCATGCGGTTGCTTCACGATGTTGTACGCTACCATGCGTTCGGAACTTAAATTACAATTAGAAATGTTCATGCGCGTCGTGCTCATTCCTTTGTGCGCGGCGGGTAAGAATAAGGCGTCCTCGGCTGCGAATGCCACGTCATCAAACTCCGCGGTCACCTTTAACAGAGAAACGCAGCGCATCGCGTTGGAGACCGTGGTCGATTTGTGCAGACAACCGCACTTTGTGACTGATTGCTACATGCACTTTGACTGCGACTTGAGCAAAGCGTGTGTGTTCGAAGAGCTCGTGTCTACTTTATCCGCCTCTGCGTTTCCGGCGAATGGGGCGAGACTTTCCGGCGCGAATGCACTTTCTGTTGAAGGTTTACTCGCTATTGTTCGAACGGTGTCTCGATCGACAACCGCGGAAAGTAGCAGCGCAAGTTCTCCCCTCGGCGGCGATTCGTCCATGTTGCTCGGTGAGAGTAACGGCAAGAAGAAGGCATCCTCAACGGCAACGAACGGATTCTCGGATGATGGGATCATGAAGAATGAGGACGAGGAGGAAGGCGACTCGCCGGCGGCGCTGCGTGACGAATTGCGCGGATTAGATCCCTGGGAATACGTTAAAGCATCGGCGGCGCCGTCTGGAATCGCGCGCGCGCGAGGGTTGCGCAAATCGCGAGCGTTGAAACGTCGTCTCGTCGTTGCCGCGGAGCATTTTAATCGATCACCGAAGAAGGGCATCCCTTACATGCAAGAGTACGGCTTGCTTCCTGAAAATTTGACTGCCAAAGCCGTGGCGAAGTTTCTCAAGCTCGCCCCAGGTTTGGATAAAGAAGTCGTCGGTGAATACTTGGGCGATCCGAAAGATTTCCAAGTAGAAGTCTTGAAGGAGTACGCGGATTTGTTCAACTTTGAAAACGTTACGCTCGATAAAGCGTTGAGAACGTTTTTGGACGGTTTCAAATTGCCAGGCGAAGCGCAGAAGATTTCGAGAATTTTAGAAGCGTACGCGGCGAGATATTTCGGCGCTAATCCGAATTCGTGTGCCGATGCGGATTCGGCGTATGTTTTGTCCTATTCCATCATCATGCTCAATACTGACGCGCACAACAAGCAAGTGAAGAAGAAAATGACGCTCGAACAGTTTATTCGAAACAACCGAGGTACCAACGGTGGCAAGGATTGGCCGAAGGAAACTCTAGTCGCTATTTTCGATTCCATTGTTACTGACGAAATTCGTCTCACCGACGATGCCGCGCCAAAGCTTTCCAATTCTGCATGGCACGACGTCATGCGCGCGTGCGAAGTTGAACAGGGGAAATTTGATGCGCCTCCGGATGAATTCGAGTCGCGCCAATACGATGCGGATGTCTTTTCGCTCGTTTGGGCGCCGACCGCGGCTGCGGTTGCGGTCATCTTTGAACGCGCCACGGATGAAGATGTGCTCGAATCTTCCGTCGAAGCTTTCGTTGCCGTTGCGAGAATCGCATCCAATCACCGCATGACCGACGTTGTTGATCATTTAGTGGCGACGATGTGCGCCTTTGTCACCAAGGGTGCGCAGCGCGCCGTCGAGATGAACCCGTTGCGACCAGGTGTCGCTTTAGGCGAAGATGCCAAGACACGTTCTGCTGCTAAAGCTGCTTTTGCTGTCGCGAACGCGCACGGTGATGACTTGAGACGCGGGTGGTGTAACGTTTTGGATTGCGTCTTGCATATGCGACGATTGGGCGTCGTTCCGGACGACGTCGCCGCAACGCCGACGGACGCAGAGGAAGAGAGAGAACCCATCACATCGAATAACTTCATAACGAGACAGAAAGCCGCGCAAAGTGGCTCCTTGTTTCGTTCATTCTCTGCGCTCATTGGTGGGAGCGATTACGATTACTCCCTCGAGGAAGAAAAAGCGCGTTTGCCAGAACCGACGGAGAGAGAAAAAGCGTTGCTCGAGAAGTCTGATACGTGTGCGAGAGCGTGCAAGTTTTCCAATTTGTTTGCTGATTCCAAGTTTTTGGGAAAAGAAAGTTTAGCGCACCTTGTCGCTGCGTTAGCTTGGGCCGCTGGTGATCCAGCGCAGCCGCCGCAAAGTGCAGACGACGAAGACGCGGCATTGTTTTGCCTCGACGCTATGCTTTCCGTGTGTTATCGCAACAAGGACCGCGCGAGGTTGTGTCTCCCGAGAGTTGTGTCGCACATTAAAGCAATTGTTGGCGCTGCTACGCAAGAGCCAACGCCGTTGGTAGAGAGAGCAATCTTCGAACTTTTGCGAGTCGTTCGTAGAGTTCTTCCAGAACAAAGTGGCTTGCAAAGTCACGAGGATATTGCAAACTCAACAGCTGGGGGACCGAACGGCATCGCAGACGACCACGCCATAGATGCGTTGCGCGTTCTATTCTCGCTCGAGCCGCAAGTTGCAGATGCATTCTTCGAACGCATCGCGAAGTCGCTCAACCTTCTCGTTCGACAGTGCGCTTCCTTGCACATTAAAACTGCCAGAGGATGGGATACCATTTGCAAACTCTTGGCGGCGTCTTCTCGCCATCCAAAAGCCTCTGCTTCTGGTTTCGATGCATTGAGCTTTGTCATGGAATCTGGATCAAATATCAACGCATCGAACGCGCGCGCGCTCATTGAGTGCGCGTGTGCGTTCGTTGATAGCAACAGAGGCGGCGAAGAACGTTCAATCAAGGCTTTGAGTTTGCTCAAAGATGCGAACGACGCCTTGTGCGAACGCTCGAGATCGGCGGATTGTTCGAACGAGTTGCGTTCTGAAATCCTCGCCGGCGCGTGGGGTGATTTAGCTAAAGAACTCGCGCGATTTGCAAGCGAGGACGAACGAAGCGCAGTCAGAGATGATGCTGTCTTGACGTTGCAACACACTCTGCTCTCGGCGGAAGCGTTTGACGCGCCCGCGGAGCATTGGCTGGCTTTGTTCCATCACACGTTGACGCCTTTATTGAAACACGCGAGCGAAAATGTCCGACAAATCGCCAACGATGGCGATCGATACGACGATAATAGCAACGCGTGGGAAAGAACGGCGACTATTATCATCGCGTGCGTTTCAAAGTCATTCCTTCAGTACGCAGCGCCGATGAAAGCGGAAGATCCAGAGGCGTTTGCGCCGACGTGGTTAGCCGTTCTCGATCGCTTCGCCGAAGCGAAAAAGTATGCGAAAGGTGAAGCATTGATCGAAGCCGTGGTTGAAAACGCAAAGAATATGGCTCTCGTCTTGTGCAAACAAGATATCGTTCCGTATGCGGAAGAAGATGGAGAGGAAGTGTTGTACGTGGGGACTTGGCAAGCGCTTGGCAAAATCCACGAATCGTTAACTCCGGCGATTGTAACTTAAATTCAACATTAGCATTTATTACTATATTATTATTACATTATCGATACTACTACTGCCATACGTCATACTTTACATCACGGCGCGCGCCATTTCATAATCATCCTCGCGTACCCTATCGTATGCGCCGTCTCGTGGACGCCGTTCAACTTGCTCCTCTTCGGTTTCTCCAAAGCTACATCTTCTACGGCCACCTCTAAACCTTGCGCCTCGCAACAGATTCTGAACCGTTCCTCTACTAACTTATTCGTAGTTCGTCTGGTTTGGAATAGCACGATAGTGGATGTGGGATCCTTCTTCAGCCGCAACGCTAACGATTTCGCCAACGGCAGCTCTTGCGAACTGTAATACAAGCAATCCGAAAGAATAATCACATCGAACGTCTCATCGTCCGCCATCTTCGGCGCCAGTGACACATCGTCTTCTCCGCTCGTTTTACTCCAATGTCTGACCGATTCTTTCCTTCTCTTCTCTACCAAAGCGTTCACGATTTCCTCGTCCTCTTCCCAAAGGTGCGTTCGCAAGCGGATTCGACCGCACCTCGATTCCCACTTCGTCGTCCTACTTTTCACATCCGCAAAAACGCCTTCCTTCATCCTCACCAACGCATCCCATCTCTCCAACGTCTTCGAGACGTTCTCCAACGTGTTTTTCCCACAATCTGCTAAGCAGACAGTTTTCGCGCCCAACGACGCCGCGACGAACCCGCCCAATCCTACGCCGCACCCGACTTCCAACACCGCTTTGTTCAACACAGGGAAAGACAAAGAAGAGGAGACTGATAAATACTCGCACAACGCCAGCGCGCAATTCCACACTCGGCACCCTAACTCTCCTGTATTCGTTTGCGATATAAAGAGAGGAGAGGTGAAGTTGTTCAAGTGCAAAGCGTATAATTCTTCTTTCTCTTCTTCTTCTTCCTCTGTGTCTTCTTCTTCTTCTTCGTGTGGACGCATGTCGACGTTAAAATCGAGCGAAAAACCTCCACTCTCGTCGTTTTCCGAGATTCTATTCTCGTCGAAATCATCAGAGGAAAGAAGACACAGATCAGCACCGACGACCATATTATTCCTTCTAAAAGCGAGAGAAAAAGAGAGAATAGGTCGCGCGCAAAAACTCGTTAAAAGTGTTGCTGTCTGTGCGTGTGCTTGATGTGAGTCGTCGTGTTGTTTTGTGAACGGGGAAACAAAAATGTAGTTTGTATCGGAAAAAGAGATTCAAAAATACGAGTTATCGTGCTTACCACTTATTTTACACGCAAGGTGAGGCACGTACCCTTTCGTAGGCCAAACGAGATGAAAAGAGCTCTCTTTTGTTCACATTTTCTCTGTACGAGGGGGGGGTTAAGACTCCTCTTTGAAGTTTGTGGTGGAATTTTGCCAAAAGACATTCAATTCTAGTGCTTACCACTTATATGAGTGTGGATGTGATGTTAAAACTAAAAACTATATTATTTACGCGTCAGTACTCAAGGCTTGCAAAACACCGCAATCGACAATTTTAATCGCTTTCTTCGGGATTTCCGTGTGTTCTTTACTATCTCTCGCCAATTCTTCGTTTATTTTCTGGAGCAACTCGAGACCTTTCACGCATTCGCCAAAGACGACGTGTTTGCCGTCGCACTGCTTCGCCGCGCCGAGCGTGACGAAGAACTGGGAGCCGTTGCTATTTTTACCGGTATTTCCCATGCTCAGGATACCGAGTTTGTCGTGTTTACCCTTTAAACCTCCGAGTTCGTCTTTAAATTTCTTCCCCCAGATGGATTCACCCCCTGTTCCGTTGTTATGGACGAAATCTCCCGATTGGAGCATGAAGCCTTTCACGCATCGATGAAAATAACACCCTTTGTAGTGATATGCCTTTCCACTGAAATTCTTACTCATCCCTTTATCCCCGAGGCATAAGTGCGCGAAATTCTCGCACGCTAACGGCGCTTTCTCCCAAAACAATTCAAATATAATTCTTTCTTCCTTCGCGGGTTCTAACTCTATTCCTTCCGTGCCTTTCTCGGACCATTCAAAGTCGTTTTCAAACATTTCTTTTATTCTCAACTTCTCCCCGCCTCCCAATTCTTTCAAGACTTTCGAGGTCCAATGGTACCTCAGATCCGTGTTGGACACAAAATCGCAGGCGAGTTGGTACTTCACGCGGTGATTATCGATGTCTACATCTATATATGCGTACTTTGGGCGGGTTTTACCGTCGAGAGTCGTCATTCTTTGCGCGGGTGGTGGTGTTTTTTATAACGCAAATAGGTGTTTGGAAACTTCACTCTTCTTTCCCCGGATTGTATGTAAAAGATTTACACATCAAGCGAACGACTTTAAAGACGAATAGTATTCGACCACGATGTTGTTGAATCATCACCACCACCATCTGTTATTCTCACACTCGTTATCATCTTCTTCTTTGTCTTCCTCGTTGCGAAGAAGGGCGGCTGAGAATACTATCAGATTTTGTGATTCTAAAACGCTTCAGCGTAGGGGAAATCGAAATCCCCTAATACGAAAAGGATTGGAAAGAAGGACAAGCTGTGGCATTAGCAGCAGCAACGGAAACGCTTTGACGACGAGGAGGAATAAGAGGAGAAAGTGTTCTCGGATGCAGTTATGGACAGAGGACGATCCTCCTGGCGGGGAGCCGGAAACTATAAAAAACAACTTTGAACCAAACCCAGAGCAGTTTTTGTTAACTTCGGTGACCTTTTACGTGGTGATGACGGCATTTTCGCAAACCGGGTGCACATATCTCAACATCCATCCAGATTTATTCGCGCAGATTTTCGTGTTCAACCCAGACGTGGCGACGATTTGGTCTGTTCCTTTACTACTTTCACTGGCAATGGTTTTACTCGTGGATGAAAGAGTAGAATTCGTGAAAGAGGTGAAAGAGTTGATGGTGGACGGGGTGATACCGAACGTCGCGCCGACGGGAGCGAATGGGATTTTGATGTTGAGTTTAGGCGCGGGTATCGGAGAGGAGGCGCTGTTTAGAGGGTTTTTGATGCCTTTGCTTTCGAATGGTATTTTAGAGAGAGGGTTAGGAGGCACGGAGGTGGCAACGTATGCGAGTTTAGGGGTAACGTCGGTTATATTTGGCGCTTTACACGCGATTACCCCGGCGTATCAGATCTGGGCGACTCTGGCTGGATTCTTGTTTGGATGGGAATATTTGAACGATGGGCTAGGAAGCGCGATGTTTACGCACTGTTTTTACGATTTCATCGCTTTCGCGTTTATTATTTTGTTGTGGGGGAAACCAAAACAGCCGTCGTCGTCGTCTTCGAGCGAGGCGGGGAAAGAATAGTAGGTATGTAGCGTGCTCGCTCTTTCATAAAATACGCTCTATGTGCTCTATTTATTGTGTATTATAATACATCTATGCTAATCAGTACTACTCTTACTACGTCGTAGGTGCGGCTAGCTTTCGTTCTCGAAATATTCTCGCTCTATTTTCCTGCCACCATTTTAGTCCTTGCGTTTCGTTTGCAAACACTCGCCTGGCAAATTGAACTCTCGTCACCGTCGTGCGCAAAGCGTCGAGCTTTGTAAACGTCAAGAACACGCCCGGTTCGATTTCTTCCACCCATTTGTTCTCTGTCTCGGTCATCGTCGTCTTCGACATTATTGTCGCCGTCGCCGCCGCCGCCGTTTTTTCTAATTTTCGTCTCGCTTTTGGTACAGTTGTTGTTGTTGTTGTTGTTGTTGTCTTGGTCGCTCGTAACGGCGGAGGTTTCTTCGACGGCGGAGGCGTTTTCACGATATCCACGTCCGAGTTTGACTTCTTAACGAACGACGGGTTGAGCGGATTTTGCGAGTTGCTGTTTCGCCCGTGTCTATTCACTGACAGTGGTGGTGGTGGTGGTGGTGGGTATGATTGCGGTAGTGCTTTCTTTTTCATCGTCTTCTTTTCCACAGCTTCTTCCTTTGCAGACAGTTTCGCGTCTTGAACGTTTCGCTCGACGAGTTGAACCAGGCGTTCTCTGCTGCTCATAGCTGGTGCCGGATGAATACTCGCAGTAACACTACTGCCATTCGTTTTTTCTTGTTGTTCGAGTTTTTGTGGTGGTGGCGGCAGTGGTGATGCTACTGGTGCGAGTGGTTTGATCACGCTCGGTCGCGGCGGAGGTGTCCGTCGAGGCACCGGAATTGGCGAAGCCGGTGATTCCGGTATCGGCGATGATGGCGGAAGCCGTTCAATTTCATAAATCCGAGGCGGCGAAGCGAGCGAACGCAAGCTCGCCGAAAGATTCAGCAAAGTTTTTGAATCCGAATTCTTATCTACAGCGTATGTAGGAAGACTGCGATCGTCTCCTTCTCGATTTTTCGTCATTGTTCCGCCAAATCCGGTGGAGATTGAACTTTCCGAAGTCGCCGTCGGAGCGAGTGTTAAAAAGGATGAGATTCGACTCAGTTTCGATTTCTTACGTTCCAAAACTCCTCCCACTAGTTTCTTATCTTTCATCTGGATTTCTGCCCCTTCTACCACTACGGAATTCGAGTGTACAATAGAATCGGAACGTTGATAGCCATTCATAGCCACCGAAAGCTCCATCTCCGCCTTCTTCGCTTTGCGATCTTTATATATTTTGTCTCGACCACTTTCAGCGACAATAGCCGCACTCACGCTTCCTCCACACGCCAAAGACTTGATGCTCATTCCGCTCAGCTTTTCAATTTCGATGGGAACCGCAGCCTCTCGAAGGGTACCGTCTCCGATCTTACCAAATTTATTTCCGCCAATCGCAAAAAGTTTAGCACTTCTCTTCTCGCGCTTCTTGCCATCACCTTTCCTCGCAGTATACGACGTTGGCATAACCGAGGTCGACGAAGCGGCAAATAAACAGTGATCAGTTCCAGCTGCGATCCGCGTAACGACTAAATCGTTGCCAATTTTTGAACGAGAGAGTTCCGGGATAATTTCAAACGTCTTTGAAGAATACTTTCCAAGTTTCCCGGAGATGAAAACGTCGCCGTTGATGGACAACAAAATCGTATACGCCGCACCACACGCTACTTTTATGATTGACGTGCTCACGTTAGCGACACGTTCTGGCACGACGAGATTTTCGTCCGCGTTACTCGCGTTTCTCAAAGCTGAAGGTGTGTCGTTCTCAATGTAGATTTTTGTCGGTACTTTGATTGCCTTCTCGACACGACGGCCGAGCTGACCTTCACTCCCATCTCCCCAAACGTATACGTCACCTCCAAACGCGTCAACCATATCAACACCACTCGATCTGTAGTTAGCTAAATTCAAACTGTTTCCTCCTGTTCTGTTCGTGTTCGTGGCGACGCACGCAACCGTATGCCAGGCGCCACACGATATCGCAGTCACCGTCTTCCCGACCAACGCCTCGACGCGCTTCGGTTTTGCCAGCGTTCGCGAATCGTTTCCGTGGCCTAAGGCGTAAAACACACCTTCGCCCCACGTGTAAACGCTCTCTCCGTAATCGCAAATGGCTGCGCAATGTACAGGGCCACAGGCGATTTTACTTACTTTCCGCGCCCCGACACATTCTAAACTTACCGGAACGCTAATAATTCGCTTGCTTCCAAACGAGCCTCCACGCCCGGTTGATCCTTTCTCGACCCATCCGGTTGCACCCCACGCTTTTATCTCGCCATCTCGAGTCAGTGCGAGAGAATAATCATCTCCACACGCGCAATCGACGAATTCGGTGCGATGGATATCATCCGTAGGAAACGATAATTTCATCGGGTGCGAAACGTTTGGTTTGTCGTGAAAGCCCGTGGTTACGGCATCTCCGCATTGAAATCGTTGCTTATCGCCCCAGAAATACAAGAAACCACCTTTAGAAATGCCAACGAAGTGCGCCCGACCAGCAGAGACTTTAATCGGGTCCAAATGTTCGAAACCTTTGTGCATGGATGGAAGTAAGTTGGTATTTTCGCCATCATCTTCGCCTTGAAAATTACCCCAGACGTAAATATCTTTCGGTCTCAAGAAGCTCAGCGCCGCGGTTTTCTGTATTTGCCCCGAGCTCTCTCGACTGGTCGAGGCATGACCTCTCCCCTCGGACGATGCCCCCCTGCGTGAATTGCCGATAAGTGAGACCGAATTTTCTGTCGAAAATATGGACGATGACTCGTCCGCTTCCGCGTCCGCGTTTTTGGTCGGTTGCGAGGCGTCGTGCGATGATGGCTCGGACTCGGGAACATCCTCTTTCAAAAACAGCGATACTGGTGAACGATCTTCCCCTTCTCCTCCTACTTCTAAGCCATCCGATAATCTCCCGTGCGATAAACGCGAGAGCTGTCGTATGTGCTTGATTGTGCTCCCAAAATCTTCCCCTTCTTTGGCGATGAAATTTTGTTTACTCTCAAACAAATTCTTGCTGCGATCCCTCGTCCTCTCTTCAAACGCCACCGCGACGTCGCCGCTGTGTTTGCTCGCGTTCACGTTGACTCGAAAGCTCTGCCGTTGCCTCGTCGCGAGCGCGCCCACGTGCTTCAAACGCGTCGCGCCAGAAGATCCGTCGAAGTAATACAAACCTTTTGCGATTAACAGCGTCGTCTCGATGCCGAGCATCCACTTGTCTCTGCTCTGCTCGTCTTCCGCGACTACATTCAACGTTCGAACTTTTGTATTCTTGGCAACGCCGCTCTTTATATTTGCGACGACATCGTTTTCTCCTCCTCCTCCTTCCACGTACTCTATGAAGAACGAACACTTCTCGTCGTGAAGATTCGGAAACCGATCGAATATCGCCGAGTCTCTTCCTTTCGTCACTTTGACGACGTCGCGCAACTGCAAGGTGGACGTATTACTCCCGCCGCTATAAAAAGAAGACGCGCGCTTCGACGTGGACGCTCCTTTACCTCCATTTCGCTCCAAAAACTCGTTCTCAAAATCGTACTCTCTCTCGTCGTTCTTCGTCTTCTTCTTCTTTGTCTTCTTCTTTATATTTTGCCACTCCAACGCTCTCCCGTCTGAGGAAAACTTAAACTCCGCCCCGTGCGGTTTCCCTCGTCTCCCGTATTTAATCAGAACGCCTCCTCTGACGCAAAACGTCATCGCTTCGATTCTTTCCAGTTCATTCGCTTGATCTTTCGTGTTCTTCTTTTTTTCCTCGAAATCGTTCATGTGTGTGGAGGTCTTCATTGCGTAAGAAGTCGTCGGAATCGTCAGGCTTTTCGAACGAGAGAATTTGCGCATTTTGTCTTCTTTCTCTTTCTCTCAACGACTTTTCATCATCATCATCATCATCATCTCAAAGAATACTACTGTTTGCTATATAAAAGAACAATAATAGAAAAAGAAAAAAGCTCTTTACTCGAGAGCACGAAGCGTCCTCTCGAGAAGAAGAAGACTTTCAAAGCGCTTCAGAAAGCGCTTCTTCCTTCGTAGTGTGATGAATTTTTTCTTCCTTTTCTCTTTAGTGTGAAGTGTGTCAAAGAACAAAACAGAATTTTTTCTTGACCATCTTCTCCTCTTTTTTGGTCTCTTTTGAAGAAAGCACAACGAGAAGAGAACAAAAGAAAGACAGAAGAGAACAAAATTTCACACTTTTGAAAAAAGGGCAAAATTCGATTTTCCTCGTTGTGCCCAAGAAAGAGAGACTTTTGCCTAAAACCAGTAAGAAAAGGAGAGAAAGCAAACAAAAACACAAAAGATTTGCATCACTTAAAATCTCGCACGAGCTTTGTCGTTTTCGTTGCGCTCTGAATACTACTGCTCCTACTCCTCTAATAATCTACTCATCGAAGAGAGACTAGAGAGAGAGAGTATTTACAACACGCGTTATTGATTGCGTTTTTTAAAGTCGCAGAGACTAAAGTGTATCTCTCTTCTCTTTTATAAACTATGATGAAGCAGCAGCTCCGAGACGTCTCGAACACCCCTACTGACACCGGGAACGACGACGACGACGAAAAGGAGGAAAAAAATCATCATCATCGTCAGCGCGAAGGCGCGAGGAAATCAACTCGACGGGGTGGTGGTGGTGCTGCGACGACGACGACGACGACGACTCAACACCATCATCACAATCACCATGTAATGCCTTCTTCTTTGAATGATACTGCGACGACGACAAAAGCGAATACGACCACGGGGGAGAAGCGGTGGCAGGTAAAAATTATTTCTCCAACGGACGAAAATGCTCTTTTTTTTGTTCGTCTGTCGTTTTAGAATTTAAATTTTTTCGATTAAATCGATTTTGATGAAGAAGAAGGGTGATTTTAGTAGGAAAACAACGGCGAAAAGAATCACTTTGTCTCCTCCTCGAAAAGTAGATGCGTAAAGAAAGTTTTACTGACTTTTTCTCTCTTCTTGTCGCGAATTTTAATGCGAACGCGTAATAAAACATAAACAGTTGGAAGACTTCGATATAGGCAAACCGCTCGGTCGCGGGAAATTCGGCAACGTGTACCTGGCGCGAGAGAAGCAATCGAAATACATAGTCGCTTTGAAAGTGTTGTATAAATCGCAACTGCAACAATCGCACGTGGAACATCAATTACGAAGAGAAATCGAGATTCAGTCGCACTTGAGGCATCCGAATATATTGAGATTGTACGGGTATTTTTACGATCAGAATAGAGTGTATTTGATTTTAGAGTACGCGGCGAGAGGGGAGTTGTATAAGGAGTTGAAGAAAGCGAGGAGGTTTTCGGAGCAGAGAAGTGCGACGTACGTGGCGTCTTTGGCGAGAGCTTTGTTGTATTGTCACAAGAAGCACGTGATACATCGGGACATCAAACCGGAAAACTTATTAATTGGGATTAAAGGCGAATTGAAAATTGCCGATTTTGGATGGTCGGTGCACGCGCCGCACTCGAGAAGGCAGACGTTGTGCGGGACTTTGGACTATTTACCGCCAGAAATGGTGGAAGGAAGAGATCACGATCACGCGGTGGATGTGTGGAGTTTAGGCGTGTTAGCGTACGAGTTTCTCGTCGGCGTGCCGCCGTTTGAAGCGGAAGGGCACTCGGAGACGTACAAGCGCATCTGTAAGGTGGATTTACGGTTCCCGGACCACGTTTCGGCGGGCGCGAGAGATTTAATCACGCAATTATTAGTGAAGGATCCAAAAGATAGAATAAGCTTGAGAAAAGTGACCGAACATCCGTGGATCCTCAAGAACGCGCAACCGAACGGTGTTCCGATGGGCGACCGAGAGATGTAAATCAAAATATGTAGCAAAAAAGCAAAAATTATTCATTGATAATATAATTACAACACAACTCTTCTATGGAGCTCAACGACGAGCGTGAAAAAAAAAACATTACCGCTCGTTCGCAAACGTTGGAAACGCATCCGACGAGGCGTTATTCGTGTACCCTAACGCGTACCGCAAATAACTCACCGTCTTATTCACGAAACCTTCCTCGTACATGGCTTCTATATACTTGTGTCTATCAGGATTCTCACTCGTAAAATGTACGTGATGTTCGGTCTCGTTCTTCTCCCACGTCTTGGCGTTGTGCAAGTTTGCGACGCGCACCATCTCCTCGATGTCCTCTTCAGGAAACTCTAAGAAGCGCAAAATATCGTCTAATTCGTCGAAAAATGATTCTAAGCGAATGTTCATCGCGCGAATGTCGATTTCGCAATCTTGCGCCGCTAAACCGAGCATCCGAAGCTCGTCGTCGGCAATTTTCAATTCAGCCGCGAGGGCGTCTACGGGATTTTTCAATCGACGAATCGATTGCACGTAGGACGACGACGAAGTGCTATTGAAAAGCTCGTCGCCGACGCGAATTTCTCTCAACCACGATTCGTCCTCGGGATTTTGCATGTGATACAATACGCCGGAAACGAGCGCGTCCCGAGGGTCTCTAATCAGGTGAATGATTCGATACGAGCCTCGGTAATACGAAGCGAGCGATTGGCACTCTCTTTGCTGCTTATTAAACCTTCGCACGCGACGATCGCTTGAATACCAATCCTCCGCGTTTATGAAATACGATGGAATTGGCTTTGAAAAGTGATAGTCCAAAATCACATCCGCTTCGTCGATAATAGACGATAAATTGCCAGGCTGCAAATAGGGGTAATCTTCGTAGACCCTCAAGTTGAAAAAATTATACTCAAACTCTCTGGAAATCGAATCAAACACGTCGCGCATCAACGCCGTCCCTGTTTTATGGTGCGTTCCAATGATTCTCCGAAGTTTTTCTTTCTTATTCTTCTTGTTTTTATCGTCACTTTTCTTCTCCGAAGACGCTATCAACCGCCTCGCGTTCTTCGCCTTCTTCCTCCTCTCGGCGGACGCGTCCGCGCTTCTCTTGCGCAAGAAAGAACTTCTCCGTTCGCTCAAGATTCCTCGTCTCGCGATCGCGCTCATCTTCGATATCTCTTTCACGTTCTTCTCCGTGTATTTTGCCATCGCGTCTCTGTACACGTACTTTGGCATGAATGTTTTTAATTGCACTCGTCGATTTCTCGCCCCTCTGTCTCCTCCTCCTAGAAAACTGACAGCGTGAAAATATCTGTTCGAACTAAACGCGCCGATATTTTCTCGGGCAGTCCGCGAGAAGAGTTCGCACGTCATCTCCGTCGACGACGCGGACGACGACACCCCGTCCTCGTCCCTCTGTAAAAACGCCTCCGTGCAGCGTTTCACCCACGCGAAATCATTCGGATTCATCTTGTAATCCTCGTTCACATTCATCGCTAATAAAGATGAAGATTTTTTTACGCTCGTCGTCGTATTTTGCGCAGCGGACGAAAATATTTCCCCTACTCTACTCGGGAACACAAGACGCGCGCGCTGGTTCATGAAGAGAATCTGGTACGCGTTATTCACGTAATACAGAACGGCGATGAAGGCGAAGAAGCCGACGACGAAACCGCCGCTTTTGCCGCACAAGCCGCCATTGGTGTTGTGTCTCCGCTGAAGGAGCGAAGGCGGTAAAGACGACGAGGACATTTTTTTTTGTGCGGAGGTTTATCCAAATTTATCACGAGGTAATTTTCTCGTTACTAAAGTCTCTATCGCATCATCTCTCTCTCTCTCTCTATCCGTACACAATCTTATCTCTCTCCGTGTTCTCTTTATCCACGCGTCTGTCGTTGCAGCTTTCGCTCTTGGCGCATTTTCTGCTGTACGCGTTGACTTCTTTCACGTACTGTTCGAACCTGCTCTTTTCGCTCGAGTCTCGAGCGCCCTGGGTATCCGTCGGTTCAATCTTGTCGTAGTAATGGTACTTCACTTTCGTGCCTTTCCAATTTTTTTGGAACCCATAGAGGGTTATGCGTTGACACATCTCGTTGGCGAGGATAGTGCCGTAGAAGCCGTTCGAAGGACCGCCTCGAGCGACCGTGTTGAGGACAAAGTAGTGGAAGTCCGGGTGTAAAGCGACGGTTGGGACGCCGTGTTTGGAGTAGTACCCTTTCTCGCAGAGTTGGCCGTATTTGGTCAGCGCGTCTGGCCGAGTGACGTGCTGCAAGACTGCAATTTCTATGTTGTTGTCGTTGTTCTCTTCAGACCCTTCTCCCTCGTCGCCGTCATCGCTACTACTACTGCTACCCTTACTCCCTCCAACGTTCTCTTCGTGAAACGCAAAGTGGTCAAAATTCGCCAACCTGTACGTCGTCCGTTTCCCGACGTACTTTTCAAACCCTTTGGTAATCCCACCATTAAACCGAATGACTGCATCGTGCGCGTCGATATCTTCTCCGTACTCTTTCAACAACAACCCGCCTCCGTTCCCGACTACTGCGCACGACTTTATCTTCCCAAAATTTTGCCTCACGACGTCCTTCTCGGGCAAACACTTTGCCGCGTTACTCGGGAACCCGCCTAAATGCGACCATTTCACTTGTTTGTGCATAATCGACGCGTCCGATTTTCCTCTCGCCAGTCGACTCTTTTGCCCTTCAATACCTAAAAACTTTGGCACTTTCACGTTATTCCCGCTCTTTGTCGATTGCTTACTCATGATAAAATTCTGCGCGTAGGCTTTCCCCAACTCGAACGGCGCGCTAATCGCGTCGCACTCTCTCAACCGACACGCTAAATCCTTCGAGCTTCCACTCCCACCAGAGCTCGAACTCCTTTCTCGTCTACTCAAACTCCCCGTTGGCTTCACGTTCGGCTTCTTCACCGAAGTCGTCGTCGGACCAATCTTCTCTTTCAACAGTTTCACCTCTTGGTGCACCTCGTCGGTGGTTTCGTCCAACGTTTTTTCTTCTTGATGACGCGCACGATGATGAGAGGAGGAAAATTCATTATCGTTATCGTCGTCGTCTCCTTCTCCTACGCCGTGCGTTTCCGAATATTTCGAGTGGAACAGGTGTTTATACACGTACTGGTCCATGTTGTGTACCATCCCGCGCACGTACCCCAAGGAGGAGGAGGAGGAGGAGGAAGAAAAAGAATCATCATCATCATCATCACGAACATCATCATCCTCGCCTCCTTCTCCCGCGAATGAAGATAAAGAATCAGAATCAGGAGTGGCCACAAACATCCCGTGATTACTGCTCTTCCTGTGCTGCAAACCACCACCCCCGAAAACAGAGAGAGAACTCTTCTCATCCTCTCGATGATGATGATGATTGCCAGACGACGAATAATAAAACACATCCTCCACGATCATAATCACCAGCGAGAGGAAAAGTAAGAGCACGGCGAGACCGAGACATCTTCTCAACAAGAGCGCGTTTTGCTTCTTCTTGTTGTTGTTCGTCGTCGTCATCATCGGTGCGTTTGTTTGTCGTCTTCCAAAGAAGCCACTCTTAGTGTTGTTGTGTGTGTTGTTTTTTTCTGCTCCATGCAGCTTAGGGTTTCCAACCCTAGCTAAACCCTAAACTCGTTTTGTACCAATTTTAAGACGCACACAAGCGGCACAAGTGTTCTCTTCGATACATATACATATATTATTCGTATTATTATTATTCCGAGAACGAGAGCGCGAGAGGGAGAACGCCCCTCTCCTCTCCTCTCTCTCTCTCTCTTCTCTCTCTCTCTCTCTCTTTTTAAAGCAACTTTTATTATAAAGGGCGAGGAGAGAAAGAGAGAATTTGATCGAATCGGCGAGACGTTGAACAACGTTTTAATAAGTGCAATCTAATTTTGAAGGAAGAGAAGACGTTAAAGACGAACGTTTCGAGAAAGAGAGAGAGCTCTGAGAGATCTGAACGCTTTCAGTGGTGGTTGTTTTTGACCACCATTACCAGCAGCAGCAGCAGCAGCTCCTCCTCCTCTCGTAAAATCATCTTTGAGAATCCATCGATCGATCGTCATCAAGATGAGTGATTCTTCCATTAAGAGTTTAGTCGTCACGCGCGCAACGTTAAACACGGAAACCCCAATCGCGGGCGTGGAGATCGTCCCGTACATTGTGACGCGCAAAAGCGACGGGACGTCGACGACGGACGATATCCCTCGAGAAAACGCCATCGACGGACAATATTTGCGATATAAGTGGTATCGCTCGGGGAGGAAGTCGAGAACGGCGGTGTGCTCGGTGCACCCGGCAGAAGTGGCGACGTTGCAGAATGTGCACAATAGGCAGTACCACTGCGACGGGGAGTGTTTCAAGAGAGGATGGCGAGAGTGGATGCGTCACAGAATCGCGACTGGAGAGGAAGAGGTGGAGAGGAGACAACCGACCAGAGCGACGAAGTATAACGTGGCCAACGAGCAAAAGAAGGAGGGTGAATTTGGGAGTCGCGAGAACTTGAACAAGGAAGATGCTTCGGCGGCGGAAGAGGCGAAAGCAGCCGCGGTGCCTCCATGGATCGAAGTGTCTACGGATAGAACGTATTTAGTCAAACCAACAGATGTTGGACACGTGTTAAAACTCGAGATTCAGCCGTGCGACGCGAAAGCGCCGGCGCCGAACGAGAGAGGGGTGGCGGAGACGGTGGTTACCTCGAGGGTGATTCCCGCGCCGAGTCCTCCGAAGAGGAATTTGGTCCCGATTCAAAAGAACGATGCAGTAGAACCTGGTTCGTTTACGGTCATGTCCTATAACGTTTTAGCGGACGTGTATTGCACGACGGAGATGTACGGGTACGCCCCGCCTTGGGCGCTGAGTTGGTACTTCCGACGCCAGAATATTTTGAAAGAGTTGGTCCAAATGGACGCGGACATTTTGTGTTTGCAAGAGGTACAATCGGATCACTTCGAAGACTTTTTCCAAGGCGAATTGGCGAAATACGGGTATTCGTCCGTGTATAAGAAGAAGACGGCGCAGATTTTCTCGGAAGGGAAGTACGTCATCGACGGATGCGCGATTTTCTTCAAGAAGGATAAATTCGCGTTGATTAAGAAATACGAGGTGGAGTTTAACAAAGCCGCGTTGTCGTTGGCAGAAAGTCTCGTCGGTTCCGGCGGCTCCAAAAAAGAAGCCTTGAACCGATTGATGAAGGATAACATCGCGTTGATCGTCGTCTTGGAAGCTCTCGATTCGCAACAGCGACAACAGACGCAACAAACTGGAAAACGGAAACTTTTGTGCGTGGCCAACACGCACATTCACGCCAACACCGACCACAACGACGTCAAGCTTTGGCAAGTGCACACGTTGTTGAAAGGTTTGGAAAAAATAGCCGCCTCGGCAGAGATCCCTATGGTTGCCTGCGGTGATTTCAACTCCACGCCCGGTTCCGCCGCGCACGGGTTGTTGACTCGAGGTATGGTGGACAACAACCACCCGGAGTTGCAAATAGATCCTCTCGGGATCTTGCGCCCAGCCTCGAAACTCTCCCACCCGTTACCGCTCGTCTCGGCGTACTCATCCGCTTTACGAAGAGACAATCGCTTGCTCGAATCTGAAGCGCTCGAGCGTTTGCGCGACCGCGTGGACCCTCGAACGGCGGAGCCGATGTTTACAAACTGCACGAAGGATTTTTTTGGCGCTTTGGATTACTTATTCTACACCGAGGATACGTTATGCCCAGTCGGACTTCTTGAACTTCCCGGAGAGAAAGATGCGCGAGCTAAATACGGCGGTTTACCGAACACGCAGTGGAGTTCCGATCACGTCTCTTTGATGGCGGAATTCCAATGGGGGCCAGCCGCCATGAATGGCTATTAAAGAAAGAAAGAACAACAAAAATATTTGCGCGCGTTCTTTACTAAGTTCCTTTTATTACCACATCTCAGAATCTCAGAGAGAGAGAGAGAGAGAGAGAGAAAGAGGAATGTAAAGTTGTAATAACACTCATCATTGTTTACATTGAAATGAAACACACTCGTCGTTATCGTCTGTAAAAATCCATCTCTTCGCTTCCGTCGTTCTCGCGTTTTCTCGTTTCCTCGCCTTTTGAGATTTTCTCTTCACTTTTCAAATCTTTCTCGAAAGTGAGAACACCAAGAAGAAGACAAAGAAGAAGAGATACGACGATGTACCGCGCGGTTGCCCCCGTTGCTGTTCGAACGACGAGAACGATGACGGCGCTTTCCTCTTCTTTCTCGTCCAGAAGACGTTCGACGTTTCCGTCGTCGTCGTCTTTAAGCAGGAGGAACAATTCGAAGAGGGTTCGTCCTCCCAAAGCGACGAATACGAAGAAGAACGAAGAGGACGAGGACGAAGACGATGAAGACAACGCGGAAACGGAAACGATTTCACTAACCTCGAACCAAGCAAGAATCGCCGCCTTGGCGTTCGATGTCCTCTACAACAAACCGTTCTTAAACGAGGAGCAGATGATGAAAGATCCGGAACGACCAAAGTTACGATTGATGTTGAGAGAAGCCATCGACCGAGCGGAACAGTTGTGCAAAGAAGAACGAGAGGAACGAGAAGGAGGAGACGGGAGTAATAATACTAGTAATAAAAGAGAAGAGTGCCGCGCGGCGTGGGAAATCGTGGACGAGTTGGAAGATGCAGCCATGCGAGCTGGGATGAGTCGGACGAATAGGACCGTGGAGAGTCGTAGCGGGAGTAGTAGTAGTAGTAGCGAGAGTAGTAGTACGAGCAAGACGAAGCGCGCGCAACCGCCGAGAAGGATACCGAAGATGAGCGAAGTCGGTCTTACGGAAGAGGAGCTGAAAGAACGCGCGATGAAGGCAAAAAGAGTGGATCCGTTCGAGGACCCTTTGAAAGATTTAGATCCGTGCGGGCCGTTAGGATGCGAGGCTGAAACCGGCGAGATGAACAGTCGAGGGATATTGGAGAGGGCGATGATGATTCCAAACAAAGAGGAGAGGTCTAAATTCGACGAGGAGAGCGATAAAACGTTGGCAAATGCGATTAGCGAAGCAGTGGAGAAGGCTATGTCTTTGTGCGACGAAGGTGGGGACGCGTGCGCGACGGCTTGGGAAGTCGTGGAAGAGTTGAGCGCGAGCGCGAATAAACGTAGAAGGGAGAAGCGAGAGGAAAAAGAGGAGGAGTAAAAATTATCGTCTACATATGTGTCAATCGTACTGGTGGTGGTGACATTAAAAAACAGCCAGATACTTCTTCTTTTCTCGTTGTTACTTTCTCGTATTCTTCACGATCAGTCCGTGGAGCTCTTCCACGGCTTCCTGAGATCCTAACTTGAGAAGCACAATTTGCTTCTCGCTATTCTCGCACGCGTTGAAAATAGTCAAAATCACCCCGGTTTTCTTCATCGACCCGTCTTTTTTATCCTTTTGCTCTGCGAACGTGACGCTCATGTTGTCGTATAAGTTTGCGTTAATCACCGCTTTTCCAATGGATGTTCGCATTAATATGCGACACGCGCCTTTGGCCCCTTCTTTTTCTCTTCTAAATTGTAACCTGTTCACCCCTCGATCCGCCCACGGCTCCGAGGCTTCCTTTTTCACGTACAGTTTTACTTTTTGCTTTTCCATGTCCACGAACTCATTGTCGTCTTCACCCGTCGCTTCCGCCGTGGACGGCGACGGCGGTCGCTCCGGTTCTTCGTCGTTTTCCTCTTCCTTCGCCTGTTGCGCCGCGGCACCGCCAGCCGGGAATTTCGGAAACGCCGTCGATCCTCCACCTCCTCCAAACGCTGTCGTGGAAGGGGCAAACGGATTATTCGACGCGCTCTTCGCTCCACCCACCGGCGGGAACAAGGACGGAGCGCCGCCACTACCGCCGCCTGCTGCAAACGGGTTCGATTTCGCGCCCATCCCAAACGCCGTCGGTTTCGGCAAGTCGCCAAAAAGAGACGTCTTCGGTTGTCCGTCGTCGTCGGAATCGGAATCGTCCTCGTCGTTATTATTATTATTATTATTATTATTGTTCTTCTCTCTCGCGTCTCCTTGTTCTCCTCCTTGATCTTCTTCTTCTTCGAGAATGTCTTTGAAGTCGCTCTGTTGTATAAGAGAGGAAACACACAGAGAGTGGTGGTCAGTTTAAACAAACAAAGTAAAAGGTACAACTACGCGCGCGCGAATAAAAACCGCAATCGACGAAAGAGATCTGAATCAACTCCTCACCATCAACTTTTTCACGTGTTTCACGTAATCCTGGCATCCTTCGGCCCAACTTTTCCTCGGGTTATTCTTGTGTTGTTCGCACACGTGCGAGTAGAATTGGAAGTTCAACGCTTCCAACACTCCTCGACATTCCGCTTGCCTTTTGCGAACATACTCTCCTGAATCAGTATTCGTCGTTCTCATCGCTGGTCCTCCTGGTCCTCCCGCAGCAGATCCGCTTTTTCGAGGTCTTTTCGCCATCCTCTTCTTTCTTCTAGAGTAGTATTCGTATCTGTGATGAGAATGAAGTAAAATTGGAAAACAAAAAGTGGAGACAAAACGACAGAAGATTCTTTCGCGCAGAGACGCGAGAAATAATGTCCCCCCCTTTAATGGCTTCGTTTGCTTCCTCACTCTCGTTCTCAAGAAACAGAGGAGGAAGACGAGGCAGCGTTGCTCTTCGTCGTCTTCTTTTTTCCTCGCAGGAAAGGGGGGAAACGACGACTCCTTTTCCTCCTTTTCCTCGTTGGTCTCATCGTTCCGCCGATGATGCGTCTGCGGAATCTGTCGTCGCCGCCGGGGTGATGAGAAAAGAGCCGACGTGTAGTACTGCGAAGAGAAACGCGAGGAATGCTGCCAGAAAAAGCAGATTCTTCAGTTTCGCTCCTTTTTCTTCTTCCTCTTCTTCTTCTTCTTCTGAAACGAACCCCGAGGACGATGTAAAAACGCGAGAGCACGAGTTCAAAGCGGAAACCAGTCGCTTGTTAGATATCGTGACGAACAGTTTGTACCAAGAAAAAGAGGTGTTTTTACGGGAGTTGATCTCGAACAGCTCGGATGCTCTGGAGAAACGAAGACACGAGGCGATTAAAGATGCGAGTGAATACGGATTGAAAGGAGTTCAAGACGACCTAGAGTTTCGGATTAAGATATCCACGCGAGAAGAAGAGGATGGGAAGGAGTTGAAATTAATCGTCGAGGATAACGGGATCGGGATGAGCGAGGAGGAGTTGACGAGAAACCTAGGGACGATCGCGAAGAGCGGATCGAAGGAGTTTTTGGAGAATTTGAGCGGTGGAAAAGGAGGTAAAGATGCGGCGAGTAACATCATCGGGAAGTTCGGGGTTGGTTTTTACTCCGCGTTTATGGTTGGGAAGAAAGTTGAAGTGCACACGTCCAACGGGAAGGAGAGTTTCGTGTGGGCGTCGGAAGGTACCGGGAAGTTCACCGTCAGTAAATCGAACGAGGCGCCAAAGCCGAGAGGGACAAAAATTGTCATTCACATGAAGGAGGACTGCAAGACGATCGCGTCGCAATGGGCGATAGAGGAGACGTTGAAGAAATACAGCGCGTTCGTTTCGTTTCCTATTTATATTAACGAGAACAAATATAACGAGATTGGCGCGCTTTGGATGAAGAAACATTCCGAGGTATCGGACGAGCAAGCGACGGCGTTTTATAGGTACGTTTCCGGAGCAACGGATTCCCCGACATTTCGAATGCATTTTGAAGCGGACGCGCCTTTAACAATTCGATCTTTAATTTTCTTTCCGGAAACAAATCCCGAACGAGGGATAGGTATGCACGCTAAAGTGGATTCCGGCATCGCGTTGTATTCGCGAAGGGTGTTGATTCAAAAAAACGCGCACGGATTACTACCTCCGTTTTTGCGATTCTTGCGAGGCGTGGTGGATTGCGAGGACATTCCTTTAAACATCTCTCGAGAGACGTTGCAAGACTCGCAGGTGCTGCGTAAACTCGGCGAGGTGGTCACGAAAAGAGCGTTGAAACACCTAAAAGACGTCGCAAAGAAAGATCCTAAAGCGTACGATAAATGGTTCAAAGAGTGCGGATTTTTCTTAAAAGAGGGCGCGTGCACGGAACCGAACCACACGCAACAAATAGCCGAGTTATTGCGCTTTGAATCGAGCGAAACGAAGAACGCACCAGTAGAAGGAGAAGAAGAACAACATCAACAAAAAGAGGACAGTGAAGAGGGGATGACGGACAACGCTAATGCAGTGACTTCGTTCGAGAAGTACATCGAACGCATGAAACCAGATCAGAAACATATTTATTACTTAGTAGCGCCGTCGAGAGCGCAAGCAGATTCCTCGCCGTATTTAGAGGCGTGTAAAGCGAAAGGATACGAAGTTTTGTACCTCTACGCGCACGTGGATGAATTCGTCATGCAACATTTGGGCAACGTGAAAGGTAAATTTATCGTCAGCGTGGAAGCTGAAAACGCCGACGTGTCTCTCGACGACAGCGATGCGAATGATACCACTACAATCAGTGAAGACGACAAGAAAGACTTACTTAAATGGTTCAGCGACGTCCTCCAATTCCAACTGAAAGAAGTCACCGCCTCCAACCGATTAGTCTCCTCCCCGGCTTTACTCTCCGGCCACGAACCGGAAGCCATGCGACGCTACCGCGCGATGGCCAGCATGGCCAGCGACAGTGCCGTCAACGCACGCTTAACCGCGCTGACCGATAAAATAACCACCACTTTAGAAGTGAACTGCAAACATCCTCTCTTACTTTCCATCAACGCGGCGAGGAAATCCTCCGATTCAAAAGTACAAAAAGTCGCCAAAGACATCGCGTTTCAAATCTACGACAACGCTCGCGTCGCCGCCGGGACGATGGACGATCCGCGGGAGATGTTGGGCAGATTAAATGAAATCTTACTGTACGCAGTCGAAAGCGTCGATGGTGACGAGAGAAGAAAATCATGATGATATGCGTTTGTCTTTGTCTTTGACTGTTGTGTGTGGAATAACAAGATAGTACTTCATTCACCCTGTAGTGTATAAATCCCCTCTCCTCTGAACTGCTTCAATCCGTCATTATTTTTCCATCATCTCTCATCGTCTCGTAAAAATGGCAAACATCATCATCGTCCGATAGTCCTTTTATAGTGTCACACACAGTATTAAAACGGAAGACACATAGGAGGAGAAAGAAGAGGAGAAAAAATCATGCGATCCTCTTCAACTTCGGGAGAAAAAGGGACCGAATTCACCTTTTCCGTTTCACTGAACATGAACTGCCTCTCGTACCTGAAAATCAAAGAGACGGAGGAGTTTAAGCAATTCGCCCTGCGAGAAACCGGAACGACATCGAGCGATACGGTGTCGACTTCCATATCGAAGGATAAAAAGACGATAACGACGGTGACTCGAGTCGTGCCTCAGCTGGATTTACCGTGGATGATTCGTAAAACCGTTTTGAAAGGCCAAGCGGTGGAGTTTTTAGACAGCAGACAGTTTGAAGGAGGAGGGGCTTCAAGGCGAGCGCCGTTTACGCAAAAGTTTCAAAGTCTGAACAACATATCCACGGCGGCGGAAGTTTTGGGGGAAGTGACGTTCGCGAGACATCCGGAGTTTCCCGAGGAGAAAACGACGGTGATTGTGGAAGGGTTAGCGGCGGTGAGTATTCCCGGAATGGGGAAGCAGATTGAGAAGATAATAGTGCAAAATTTGGAAAAGACGTACCAGTCGTTGCCAAAGTTAATAGACGGATGGAACCTCATGGGTATGGTAGAGGAAGAGTTGACGTACTTTCCGGAGCCGGAGGAGATTGCGGTGGAAGAGGAGGAGGAAGACGAAGAAGATTCTTCTAAGACGGAATCTGCGGCGATGGGCGGCGGCGTTTCGATTGAAGCGGCGGCGACGAAAGCGGCGAGGGATATCGAAGCCGCCGCCTCGTTTAGGAAAGACGGTAGTATAATAACTTCCCCGCGTCGCGCCGCTCAACGAGCTGCAGCGCTGCGAGAACTCGCCTCAAAACGGAACAATGGCCGTGCCAGGCGGTGGGTATCACTTTCAAGCAGCACGACGCGGAAAGGAGGCGGAATCTTATCGCCTTGGATTTCTCCGTGGAGTTCGCCGTCGAAAGGAAAGAAATCGTTATTTGAGGCGCGAGAACGGTTGTTGGCGAGGAATAAGAAACGTAGGAGGAAAGGGTTGTTTTATTATTGCGGCGGAGCGGCGTTTGCACCGGTGGTCATTTTTCTTTTGATTGTCATGTGCACGTGGTTCGCACTCCTCGTTGGATTTTTACCGGAAGTTCCCGATTTAACCGAGCGGTCTGGACTGAGCATAGCTTCCGTGCACGACGAAAGTAATAGTATAAGTAACGAAGTAGTCATCGAAGATGCCAAATGGCTCGGTAAACGGAGAAGAAAAAACAAGCACGAAAACGACGACGACGAATATAAAATAAGCGAGACTAGTAGCGGTGGTGGTAGGAGTAGTAGGAGTAGTAATGGTGGTAGCGGTAGAACTAGAAGCAGTAGCGATAACGCGAACAAAAACGAGTGCGCGGATTCGAATCCTTCATGCGCGATGTGGGCGTGCGACGGCGAGTGCGACGCGAATCCGTCCTTTATGTCCCAATCGTGTCCTTGCGCGTGCGAAGGCATGACCAAGATGAAGATAAACAATCCCGAAACGTTAGATTTCGACGACGACGAGTTTCAGTTACACGTTGAATGGTACGACGAGAAGAGCAGCGAGCGTCGGCGCGGATCGATTCGGATCACACTGGATGCCGAAAACGCGCCAAAATCTTCCGAACTCGTTCGAGAAACCATACGAACCGGCGCGTGCGCGAGACATTCATTTTGTGGCGCATCCAAGTGTCAGTTTAATCGCGTGGAGAACGCCTATGGGCTCGTACAAGGCAAGTTCGCCGGTATAGGCAAACTTGGCGGGAATTTCGGCAAGCGCGCGGAAGGCGCGTCGGATTCGTTCTCGTGGGATCGCGGCGTTTTTGGTAGCATACCTGGAGGGGGAGACGATTTCTTAATCGCGACGAAGAATCATAAAGAATGGGACACTGGGTTCACGCCGATAGGTAGAGTCGTCGAAGAAGATATGGTCGTCGTCGAAAAACTGCTCGCGTTAAAGACGGAAGAGTTTGTTCATCCGACGTATAAAACCAAAATGGCGATGTTGAAATCGCCGTTGGTTTTCTATCTGTCTTCTTCGTCTTCTTCTTATAATTCGCGGCAAAATGACGAATGAATGATTTGTAATACGTATTTAGTTTATTAAGATAGAGAAATCATCCTTTCTTCGCCGGCGTTTGCCAAATCCTAATCGTTCCGTCTTCGCTCCCGCTGGAATAACTCTTCCCGTCCGGGGCGAACCGAACGCAATGCACGGGCCCGTGATGTCCTTTCCCGGGCTCTCCGATTTCCTCTCCACTCGCGCAATCGTGCACGTGCACCCACATATCCTCTCCTCCGCACACGAACTTCCCCTCTTTCATGCACACCGACGCCGATTCCATGTTATACTTCATCTTCCACGTCTCCATCGGTCGGAACGACCCGACGTCCCACAACGTCACGTTCTTCCCGTCTGCCGTCGTTATGTACTTCCCGTCCTCGGAAATTTCAATCGACGTCACCGCGTTTTCCGTCTTCAACGTCGTCGCTATGATCCCCGTCCTCGCGTCCCACACTCTTAAATCCGGGTTATCCGAACACGAGCTCAAAATCAACTCGTCGTTACATATGTACCGAGCGGTTTTGATTTGGCTCGGTGCGCCCGTTAACTCGCTCATCGGTTGCGTTACGCTAGTAATATTATCCTTATCCTTATTCTTGCTATCTAACTCTAACTTTCGTAAATCGAATATTCTGACAACTTTTTCGCTCCCGCCGGTGATTAATTTCGTCCCGCACGTGCTAAAACAAACCGTCTTGACGATGTGTTTGTGTGCAAACGTGTGTAAACAATCCCCGGTGATGGCGTTGAACAGTTTCGCCGAAAAATCCGCGCTCGCCGTCGCGCAGTGCGTGGCTGGCGCGTTCAACGTCGCGTCCCAACACGCGCCTCGGTGTCCTTCGAACGTGCCTATCCAATCGCCCGATTGCGCGTCGCGTAACATCGGTTTCCCGTCTTTCGAGGACGACACGAGAAACGTCCCGTCGGGTGTCTCTTTGGAATACTCCAAAGAGACGATCGGGCGACTGTGGCCGTGACACACGAGAGGGACTTGTTGTGTTTGTGTTTGCGTTTGGGAGGAGGAGGCCATTTTATTGTAACACTTATAAGAGTAGAGTGAAAAGGATTAGTGTGCGGGGAAATCTGAGGATTTTCGTGAGAGAGGCTTCTGTGAAGGAGTACACGTTTCTGCGAGAACACGTTTCGCGTTCGTTGTTTTCGCTGATGTATAAATCAATACGCGTGATAAGTATAATACGATAGAGCACGAGTTCTCTTTTACAACAAAATAATATTTCAACGTTTTCATCAACGAATAATATATATAATAAGTATCTTTCTTCTTCTTCGTCACCGAATCATGTTCCTTCGTCGTAACTTTCTGGCCATTTGTTCGTACTTTGTCACGTCAAACTTCCCGGTTTTCAACTGCCTGTCCATCGCGGATTGCATCATTTGGTTTTGCCACGTCCCGAAGGAAAAATCTCTCTGCGTGTACATGAAATACATGTACCCCATGATGACGTTCGCTAAACCGACGAAATAGGAAATCGGCTCCATCACGTCCCAGGAAAATTCCACGTACGTAAACCGAACGAACACGGCCAATTGCGCGATTAAAACGATGAAACCACCGTATAACAACTGCGTTGCTCTTCTCGCGGCTTTCTTCTCCGCTAAAACTACTTTTTCCCGCATTTGATCGTACTCCTCGTTCAGTTTTCTCAACTCGGCGTCCGAGACTCCGTAGATTCGAGGGGGAACTCCCGGCAAGGCGTTTATAACCGCCCTCGTGATATTCTGCGGTTCTAAATACACGTAATCTTCGATTTGAATCACCAGCCCGGCATTCTTCATAATATCCACGTACTCCTCGGGTTTCTTCTCAGTGCACCCGCTCTCTTTGCACAGTTCCGCGAACTTATCGATCGTAATGAACTCCTTCGTGTATTTGATCTCGTCCAAGCGTTCGCGCAGGTTTTGCACGTGGCGCGTGTTCAACACGTTATCTACGATGTTCTTGTCCAAACTCGCGACAAAACCCTTCGCTCGCTGCTCTTTTTGAGCGTCATCTTCAGGAGCAGCAGTTTCACTCGCACCACTCGCACCGGCGGTAGTGCTCTGCTCTCTTCTCTGCTCTTGTTGTTTCGTTGTGTGTTCTGCGATTTTTTTTAAAAGAGAGGAGGAGTGAAAAGGTCGACCAAATCCTCCTCCCTTGTGGTGATCATCCAACACACCACTTCGTTTTCGGAAAATACAATCACCAACTGAACCGTTAACTTCTCGTCCTCGTCGTCGATGAAAAGCGCTACTATTACTGCTACTGTGTTTACTGCTGCTCTCGAAAGCATCATCAGAGATTGGTTTTGGAACGACTTCATCTTTGGGGATCGATGAAGACCAAATTTGCCTTGGCCTTTCACCATTACTAATTTTAAGTGATGATGATATTGAAGAAGAAGAAGAAGAAGATGTCGTCGTCGTTGTTGCTGCTGCTGCTGTCGTTGCGCGCATCGTCGTCATCATATTCGTGGAGGCGTTTAAGGAGGAAATCGAGGACGACGAAGCCGACAACAATCGACGACGAAGCGCTGAAGACATTTTTTCTTCTTAATTCTTCAGTTCTTTTTGTGAAGAAGTCAAAAGGTGTTGTGTGGAAAGAAAGACGTTCGGCGCGAGAATAAAAGAAGCTAAAACATTCAAACGAAGACAGCACACACAGACACACGCGCGATATTAAATATAAAGGTCTCGTATACACGTATAGTATCATTATTAGTGGAATTATTATCTATTATACACGCGGCGGGCGGAACTTCTCTGACTCTCTTTTTACCGAAGCGTTAACCGAAGCGTTGGGGCGGTTTCTTATACGTAACCGCGCCGTACGCGCAGACGATGGAAGCGACGCCGGCGATGGCGGCGGTGATTAAAATCCCGGCGCCTTGGGAATCGGTGAGATCGTTCGCGCCACCTAAAATGATTGGACCGACGAGAAAGACGATATCGGCGGCGGTTTTAGGAAGCGTTAAGCTTTCGCCTTCGCCACCTTTTGGAGCGATTTCTTGCGCTAACGCGTTGACCGCCGGACCAGCCGCGGCGCAGCCGATGCCCCAGCATCCAACCGCGAGACGAAGCGTTTCTAAATCTTCCGAACCAGAGCCGACGGCTAAACCGAGCGCACACAACGCGAGCGAGCCGGTTAACACCCATCGTTTACCGATGGCATCCGAGAGTAAACCAGAAACCGGCGCAGTCGCTAAACCTAAAAGCGCAGTCAAGGAGAAGAGTTCGCCGACTTGCAAAGAAGTCGCGTGGAGTTGACCGGACGCAAACAGAGGAATCACGGTCAATTTCGCGACAAAGCCGAAGGAATTCGCCGCAGCACACGTCAACAGTAATCTTTGATCGGGATCTTTCAATAATTTTCCGAGATTTGATTTCTTATCTCTCTTGGTCATGTTCTTTAAATTGAGAAACTTTAAAAACGAAGGCATCGTGTTGCCGTTGTTGTTCGCGGCGTTGTTCGCATCTCCGTCGTTGTTATCATCCGCAGAACCAAAGAAATCTTCGTCCGTAGACCGCTCGGACTCTGATAAAGTTTCCGGTAAAAACGCGTATCCGATTGCAGTCCCAACCGCGGCAAAACCGACGACGTAAAATGCAGTCGCCGGTCCGTACTCGTCCAACGCCGACCCTCCGATGAGCGGGCCTATGACTAAACCGAAACCGTGCACCATAGCTTGGGCGGCGGTAATAATACCTCGTTTCTCCGGCACGCGTTTCGTCAAATCTGCTAAATACGCTCGATCTCCGCCTTCGCACGCCGCTCGACCAACCCCGAGCAACAACCTCGTCGGAATCAAAAATACCATCGTCTTCGCCAGCGCCGTCCCGATATCCGCCACCGCCATAATTCCAAGTCCGGCAATCATCACTGGTTTCCGCCCGTACCTATCCGCCATCTGCCCAGTCGGCACGTTCAATATCAACATCGCCAACGCCGGCGCGCTAATAACTAACCCGTTTGCGCTTTGCGACAATCCAATCGATTGCGCGTACAAAGGCAACGCCGGTAACAAAACGCCCACGCCGATGTACAAGACCAACTGCGATACCAACAAACCGGCGAGCGGAGCGAAGACCGCGTCGCGAGGGATGCCGTATATATTCGGAACTTCTTTCCTGGCCGCGGTGTTGCTGTTGCTCTTCGTTTTCGAGACGAGCGAAGACGAGGTTCGCGCGAACATCGTCCGTTCGTTCTCTTCTTCTGTCGTTAATACTCGTCGTTGCTGCTGAATCTGCTGCTCTTTGTCTGCGTCTTCGTCTTCTTTTTTATCCCCGTTCTTCAAAACTGCTCGGAGAGGAGAGACGCGATGAAAACGACTCGTACTCGTCGTACTATTACTCCTATTGTTGATGTTATCGTTCGTTCTTCTTCTTCTTCTTCTTCTTCTTCTCGTCGCGGTGGTGGTGACTAAAAGTCTGCTCTCATCGTCGCAATACTCGCTGCTTTGATGACGACGATCATCGAAGCAGCGGCAGGCAAAAGTGTGTGTGTTTCTCCCCGCGCTCGTCTTTGTCGTGTTTCTCTTCATCATCATCATCATCATCATCATCATCTTCGGGGAGTCCTCACGCTTTCCAAGTGAATGCAAATCACGACGACGTTTTTGCTGGAAACGCCGACGAGGACTCCCCGATGACGACGACGATGATAACAGCGCCGCTGCTGATGTTGTTGTTGTTGTTGTTAAAGCGAAACGCATAATACTAATAATATAATACTATAATAACAGAGAGAGAAAGAGAGAGAGAAAGAGAGAATGAAGAATACGAGAGAAGAGTTCTTTCCCTTGAACTGCTTATCAGAAACAGTCGTCAAAACTCGCGAGATACGCGACAAAGAGCTTCCTCCGTGTAACACTGAACTACTAACGAGAGGAAAATAAGAGGAATACGCGATGATGGACGTGTTCCTCCGACGACGACGACGATTCAGACGATGATGATGGAGGAGGAAATCTTCTTCTGCGACGAGGATAAAGACAAAGACTATAAAGAAGAGATGAAACATCAATTGGAAAAAGAAATCGAGACGCTCCGAACGCTCACAGAAAACGGCGTCGGCAAACGATTCGATTTGTACGAGTACTCGCAAAAAAGCCATAAAATCCAATGCTGGTGGTGTTATTCTTCGACGAATCAGACGAATGATGAAATCTTCCTCGCGAAAATGGAAAACGCGAGAGTGATATTCGAACAGATTCGACCGCAGGTGTTGCAACTGATGGTTTTGGAAGAGATTCGAGAGAAGAAGGAAAAAGAGAAGGCGATGATGATGAGGATGATGATGGACGACGAAGAACAGGGGAAGAAGAGAACGTCGTGTACGAACAGAAACAACCGCAACAACTTCGTGTACGGCGAAGTGGTGTTGGAACCGTTTTACGATTTTTTATCGCGCTCGAGCGAGGCGTACTTACCGCAATCATCGTCGTCGAGAAAGTATTACGACTTAGGGAGCGGAACTGGGAAGTCGGTGTTCATAGCGGCTTTGACCGGGAAGTTTTCCTTCGCGGGCGGGTGCGAGATTTTGGAGTGTTTACACGGCGTCGCGACGACGGTGGTGGAGGATTACCGCGAGATGATTGAACCTATGACGAATGCGATGAATAATAGCAATAACAAGACGACAGAGTTGAGAGTAGATTTGGACGATATATTTTCAGTCGAACGCGTTCGGATGTGGAGTCAATGCGAGTACGTGTTTTGTAACTGTTTGACGTGGGAGGACGAACAGATGGAAACGCTCGCGCGCGCGGCGGAACATTTGAAAGAAGGGTCGATATTTGTTACCGTTTTGCTTCCTTTGCCGAGCGAGAAGTTCGAAGTCATCGCGGAGGAAGAGTGTTTGTTCAGTTGGGGGGGCGAAGCGCCTTTGGTTATTCACAGGAAACGAAGACAATTGGAAGGAGAGAATGATTTATTAATCTCGCTCGGGAAGTTGAATAATGAGAGATGCTCATAGCGCGCGCATGTTGTTCTTGTTCTTGTTTTTGTTACAAATGGAAAGCTAGTAGTACCGGTACCCATGTACTTAAATCTTAGTTTGATATCATTTCGCCTTCTTCTTCTCTTTTGAGTTTGTGCCGTGTCCCTTTTTCCTGCCGCCTCCTCTCGAAAGCGCTTTCTTGAACACGAGGCTGATTCGAGCCGCGTTGTTCGAATCGTTCTCTTTCCCAAAGACACAGTGTTCCCAGTTATCATTGCAGTCATCTCGCATTAAGATGCAGTCCCCGTGATGCACTCGCACCCATACTTGCTCTTCTTCGCCGTCATTTTGTCTCTTATCTCCGCCGCCGGCGAGTTTTCGAAACGCGAATCGCCGCGTCTCGCCTATAGACACAATAACTGAGTCTCGATCCCATACGGTCCCCATCTCGGGATCGGTGTGCCACGCGCATGCCGAAGATCCATCGGGATACAAATTCATGAGCGCGCAATCAAAATCGATGTCACATCCTGCGTAATCTTCGTCATTTTTCAAAGCTTCTACTATGGCATTCCGTATGGTAGTTACCAACGGCAGAGACGCTTCGTTCAATAGCGTCGGTTCCATAATCTTTCCAGAATACGCGAGTCCACCGATACCACTTTCCGCGACGAAACAGGTCTCTCTTCTCTCGTCCACTCTTTTCCCAGTTCGTGTGATTAATTTTTCCGCTTTAAAAGGCACTTCTTTGCGTAAATCTTCAACCGTAATGTTTTTTAGCACGTTGGAAATATTCGGCGTTACGTATCGAAAGGGAAACTCGTCGACGGTAATCGTCGCATCTCCTCTTCTCTCTGATGTTGCTGTTGTTTCGCCGCTACTGCTCGCAATATTACTCTCTATCACACGCAAAGCCCAATCGAAAACTATCCTGTCTCCGTCTGAGAAATATTCCGCGTCTTCTCTCACCCTACGCACGAGCTCGTCGCACGCGTTTCGCATCTCCTCTCTACTCGTATCGCTGTCGTCCTCGTCCTCGTCCTCGTCTTCATCAAACAGAGATACCAACAGAGACGCGGTCGCCCTGAGCGCGTCGATTCCATCCGACGCTCTTTTCTTCCTGTTTGTTGTTTTCGTTCCATCTAAACTCGCGCCTTTTATCAATCGAACTATGCCTCCTATTCGCTCGTTGTTCTTCGTCTTTGTCTTCTTCTCATACGAACCACTCGAGGAACACATCATTTTCGCCAATCGTTTCAGTCCATTCACCGACGCGCTCTTATTCTTCTGTCGATGCACGTCTTGGAAGTGGAAATGCAACGTTTCTTCCCCTTCGAGCAGTAAACTATCGCACGCGGCGCGGAGTATCTCCTCGACTGTTTTCGCGTCTTGGATTAACGCGCCAACAGTGGTGGTTACAGGAGTTCGTGTTGTGTTCTCGTTCTTCAAAGTCGCCGTCGTCTGCATCGTCCTCTCTTTCTTCTTCATCGTCGGAGAAGATTTTCGTCGACAGAAAGGATGTCGAGTTGAATTTCTCGTCGTCTGAATCGTCTGCATCGTCCGCATCGTCGTCGTCGTCGTCTGAATCGTCGTGCTTTCAGAGGAGCGTTTATAAAGATATTTAGGGAAAAGTAACGGCCACACAACTCTACTTCATTCATTCATTCATTCATCTCATCAAAAGAAAGACGGGGCTCAGGAAGGAAAGAGAAGACAAAGACAACGACAGAGAGCGCGCAAAGGACAGGGACGGATAAAAAAATGATCGGTCGAGTGATGCGCAACGTGCTCTTAATCTTCCGTTTACTGTTCAAACTCTTGACGTTTTTGCGACTGAATTGGATCGCAAAGTTTCTCAGACTTCTCTTGTTCTCCGCGCTGTTATTGCCGGCTTTTATTCGGATCGGGTGGTTCTACGTCACGGACGGAAGAATCAAAAGAGGCATAAAGTACGGGAAAAACGCGAGGAATTTTTTAGACGTCTACGTCCCATCAGACGAGGAAGACGAAGACGTCGAGGAAGGAGGAGGAGGAGAGACCAAACAAAAGAAACAGTTGAAGCCGGTGGTTATTTTTGTCACCGGCGGGGTGTGGATCATTGGATATCGAGTTTGGGGCGCCTTGTTAGCCAAAAGTTTGCTCGAATTTGGAGTCATAACGATATGCATAGATTATAGAAACTTTCCTCAAGGCGTGTGCGGTGATATGGTGGAAGACGTAGCGAACGGGATCGGATACGCGGTGAACGCGGCGAAAAGTTTAGGCGGAGATCCGAGGAAGATTAATTTGATCGGACAAAGTGCGGGAGCGCACTTGGCGGCGCTTTCGCTCTTGAAACAAGCGAGTCTGAGGGATGATTTGAAGGAGACGTGGCACGCGAAAGATATCATCGGGTTTGTAGGCATTAGCGGCATTTATCATCCGGAAAGCGAAGAGCTGATTGCGCACTTCGATAGACAGGGCCTTCACAGGAAGATATTTTTTTCCATAATGGAGGCGGGTTTCAGTGGTCGACACATCGAAGCGTTGGGGAGGAACTCACCATCGGAGATGGTTAAGTTGATCGGTGTCGAATGCGCACACGTCTTGCCGAGGTTTCTTTTGATCCACGGCGAGAAAGACGTGTCGGCGCCTACCAGAGAGAGCCGAAACTTCGCGCCAACATTATCAAACGCAGGCATTAGCGTCATGGAAAAGTATTACAAGAGCAAAGGTCACGTCGAGCCCTTCATACTCGATCCAATCCTTGGAAGGTCGGAGGATGTTTTGCTGGAAGATTTGTTGACGTTCATCTTCCGCCGCGAAGGTTTAAGTAAAACGTTTAAACGACAACCGTTGATGCGTCCGCGTTTCATCGTTGAACTTGCGAAAAGGGTGGTCCCTTTTTAATTAGATACATATAAATTGCAATAGAGTAGCAGAACAAGAGTTCTTATTAGTGTACATGATACTATACAAATGGCCGCAGCCGCCGCTATGTGAGTAAGGAGCACGAGCAGTCGCTTATTATATTCACTTCTTTTCTTGGTGAACGATGGTTTTAAATTTCTCTCCGACCATCGCGGCTGTCCTCTTCAAGTCCTTGATCGCATTCTCCGCCTCTCTCTTCTTTTCCTCTCGCTCGAGCTTACTTCTCTGGAGTGAAATCTTTCTCTCCTTTGCTTTTTCTATTCGCTCTAAAAGCTCTTTCCTGCGTTCCAACTCGTCCTCCAACCTTCGCTCGGCGAACGCGTTTTTATTCTTCGTCGTTAAAGCGGACATCTTATTATTCTTATTCTTATTCTTCTCTGATTTTAAAAACGTCTCCTCGTCCACGAAATCAAATTTCAACGCGTCTTCCGACGTCGCGATGCCTTGTCTCGATTGCATTTCCATCGTCAGGTGTGACTTCTCGTACTCCGCGGATAACACTTTCTTCCCAATTTTTTCAACCTCTTTTCGTTTCCGTTCAACGAAATTCAGTTTCTTTTCTTCCATCTCCAACATTGCGTCTCGATTGGCCCGTCTCAACTCGATCAAAACGAACTGCGCGTCTTTCCGTCGATCGTGGTACGTCTCCAGCGATTCTAATTCTAATTCTTCTTTATCTTCATCATCATTCTTTTTAAATCGTTTCCGTTGCAACTGTTCTTTCGCGACAGTTTTGACGTTTTCAATCACGCGGAGGAGAAACTCGTACCGCGACTCCTCTTTCGTCGTTTTAGTCGTCGCGTTGTCCCTATCTCGCACGAGAAAACCATCGATGGTTTTATCGTCGCTCATTTGATGTGTCGTGTTTGTGTATTCAAGAAGAAGAAGAACAATGTATAATAAGGAAGATGTGTGGAGGATTTGAAGAGCGAATACGTTCTAAATACAAGTGGTTACGCGACAATACTACATCTCTTCTATGACTACCCACACACTACGAATTACTTCTACAACTCTATTACGCGTTCTGTTTTTTACTCTTGGATGATGATTTAACCAATTCTTTCACCCATTTAATCGCGCTCAAGGCGAACAATCCGATGGCGACGACCAGACACGCGTGCAGATTTTTCAGTCGTTCCGGATGTCTCGCCAAGTGTTGGATTAAATATCCTTTGCCGAACAAAATCCAAACGAGAGCGGTGGATGACCCTAACCCGTAGCCGACGTATACTTGCGGCCACGTGTGAAAGCCGAGTTTGACGCGTAAGTACGCTAAAAACGCGCCCAGAGAAACTAAACCAAACGCGAGCGTTCTCGTGACAAACGTCGCTAACCCGAACGCGTTCGGCTCGAACGCAAACGCCAACGCGGCGTACCAACTCAAATAACTCAAACTCGTCGCGTGCGAGGACGGCATCCCGGGGTCGACTTTCTTCGCACCATCAGGTCGGGAGTGGTTTAACATGCGTTTCAATAACTTCCCGTTCACGGAATTGACGATAGAGCCGAGTAAACACCAACACGTTTCCACCGTCGGATGGAACACCAAAAAGACCATTGCGGTTGCAGAGACGACGAATTTCGTGCTCTCGTTGAGATATTCGAAGACGACATCCTCGAGTTTGGGGACTTTTGGTTGTTTTGGTGATTTCTTCTTACTCTTCATCATCATCTCGTCGTCGTCGTCGGTGTTGTTGTTCTTCTTATTATTAGTATTACTCTCGGAAGCAGCACAAACCCGCTGGTGATGACGACGTTTTATTCGTCCGATTTGGATAAAGTTTTCCCCGTTGTTGTTTTGCGATGATGATGAAAAAGCAGAACAAAACTGTGTGCTCTGACGATGTGAAAGTCGTTGTTGTTGTTTCTGTTGTTTCTGTTGTCGCGTTCGTGGGGGATGCACACCACACTTCGCCGCGAGCAGCAGCAACCGCATCAAGAAGTAGACTGTTTACTCTGCGGAAGATTGTGTGAGAAAGAGGAATAAAAAATCTTCATTTTCCTCTCGCATGATGTCAACATCCAATCGAATGACTTTATACAACAACGTTATAACGGTACTATATTATTAATGCATTCATTCTTTTCTCGTACATCCGGTATGTTTTCTGCAGCGCCCTTTTCACGGCGAGTCTATATTCTACTGCTAACTTCGTTCTTCTTCTTCTTGTGGCCCTGGCGTTCGTATCTTTTTCTGTATTCGGGCTGGAGTTTTTGAGATGTTCGAGCGACTCGCAATCCTGTTTTGCGGTCGTCGCGAACGAGAGCAAGGCTCGACCGGCGGCGTCGCGAATGGCGGTACAAAAGTTGTGCTCGGACGCGTCGGAAAGCTTTTCGCCTCGAGATGCGAACGCCGAAAACGAGTGGCGTTGTGCCGCGGCGTGCGCGCGTTGCGCGCGTTTGTCGTCGCTGTAAGATTCATACGAGGTGAGAACGGCGTATTCTAATCGCAAATCTCTCTCACTTTCAAACGTGAGAGCTCCAGACGTTGCGATAACTTTTGCATGGTATTCCGTTGTTTGTGTTGTAATCAATGAAACATCGAGCACAATCACATCGTTCGGATTGTTCTCCCCGCAATGAAAGCCATACAAGGACAACAGTTCCAAATTCGTATACGCGCCGTAGTTCATGAACAACTCGAACGAGCGAGTTGTAGGGGAGAACTTCTTGGGAAGCGTGCTTCGAAACTCAAACGCGTTCTCGTTTGCGTTCCACGCTCCCGTCCCAACAGGTACGCATCCATCCTCCTTTTCGTCACCGTTACAAAAGTTACCGTTACCATCGTCATCACCGCCGAGAAAACCTCCAACTGGCGCGTAATTGAACATGTCCCCTATCGGCGCCAACGCCCCTGCGGACGACCAAGGCACCGAAACCGTCCTCGATCTCACCGTCGCTTTTGCATATGCCCACTCCGCTCGCGTAAAAAAAATCCCCGCGTTCTTCGTCTTCTTACACTGTCTGTCGTACGACGCGGAAACTTTCCCTCGAAGCTCGCGCGCCGACGCTTTCGCCGCGTCGACTTGTAACGTCTCAATCTCCTCGTCCGTCCACAGTTCCAATAAATCGTACTCGTTCGGAAGCGTTCGTAAATACGCGCTCCAGAAACTACCGCCGCTTTCGTTGTTGTTGTTCGTATTCTTTCTCGCCTCTCTCAGAAGTATTTCGCACAAAATGTCGTCTTCTTCCTCCTCGCGTCGTTTTGTTGTTGTTATTTCTGTTCGTCTTCGGGGAACACACAGCAACGCCTTTTCCGGGATGGACACGAGCGTTTCTGTCGTCGTCGTCGTGGCATCGTCGTTTACGTCGTCTCTTTCATCGTCGAGGCGCACGTAAAAAATGCCTCGCTCGTCCTCGTCCCCGTTCTTTAGTATTCGTTGTTGTATCGCGACGTTCGGATGCGTTCGGATTCCATTCTCTCTTCCCCAGTTGAGCAACGTTTCGATGACGACGGTGTTGTCGTCGTCGTTCGTCGTCGTCGTCATTTCATCGTCGTCGTCATCGTCATCATCATCGTTCCATCACAACTTAGAACAAAAGCGCTGATACTCTGCTGATGAATGAAGAAAAAAAACTTTTCCAATAAATTTTGCTTAAAAAAAACAACCAAAAAACGAGAGAAAAAACTTCTCTTAAAGAAAGAGAAGACAAAGAGACGACGACATAAACGACTTTTACGGGGAGCAGAAAAGCAGAGGAGAAGAAGAAGAAGAAGAAGAAGAAGAAGAAACACACACAAACAAAATAATGTCGTTTACGGACCGTAACCCGCTCTCGTTATCCATGCCTCAGCACAACTTGAAACAGTTGACGAAGCAATTGGAACGAGATTGGAACGACGAGGAAGAGAAGAGAAGGAGCGAAAAGAATGAAAAGAGTACTCGTCACGCGGAGGAGAGAGGGTCGAGAAACAGCAACAACAACTTTAACACCAACATTAGAGGTGGTGGCGGAAATGGTGGTGCTCTGAGAATAGATAACGTCCTCGTCGAGGACAGACCAAAGCTGGCGTATCTAACCATAGAAGACTTGAAAAAGAAAGCGAAACCGTGGAGAGAGTTTTTCAGCACGGACTATTTGAGAAAGTCGTATAGCGTGCCGAGAACGAAAAGGGAGGCGTACGCTCGATTCGATCGAAACGTGTACGAGTATTTAGGGAATTATCGGAGGTGTTCGTGGATCATAGCTTTGGCTTTGTTGTATAAAAAACCGAAAGCAATCGCCGGCGGCGTCATCATCTTGAAACTGTACGACGTGTTGCAAGTGCTCGGTCAAACCGTGGCGATACAGGATTCGCACAAGACTGTGATTCAGTTTTTCTTGCAGGTTTTGATTTGGGTGGTGTCGATAGTGACGAGAGTGTTTGCGAGTCTTTCCATGGCGGTAGCGGTGGTGTTTACGATATTGGGATTGCACGCGATATTGAGACGGTTGGACGCGCCAAAGCCGACAAAAAGAAACGGAAAAAGAATCTCAGGGGTCGTCTGGGAAACTAAGTCGCCGAGAGAAATGAATAACGCGAATAATAGAGGTGGAATAGGAGGGATCATAGGTAGTTTGATAAATAGGAACAAAACGCAACGGAGGACTTGAAAATGAGAGAAATAAAGAGAGAATGACAGAGAGAGAGGACTATAGCACTCGAGCTTTATTTTTTATTATACACACAGCAGCAGGTACTACAGCAGCAGCAGGTAGTACACAGTGCGCAAAAAAAACAATTATTATTTTTTGCGCAAGACTCCACCATCCGCGGCGAACTTCGTAATACTTTCTCTGACTGGCGCAATCGAGTTCACGGCGCGCATGCCGATACTCCGCAATTGCGTGAAAGGTGCGATGGAACTCAGAGTTGGTCCAAAAATCTTTTGGAGCGTATCCAATCCTATCACCATCGCTGACATTTCTAAGAAACGCGCGTTTTTATAGTTTCGGAGCGTGTTTTCACTTCCAATGTCATCGCCAACAGATATCGCATTCTCAACCGCATCAATCGCCGCTGCGACGTCTTTAAACCCAAGATTAACGCCTTGACCGCCTAACGGGTGTACCACGTGCGCGGCGTCGCCAATCAAGAGCATTCTGCGGTGAGTCCTCGTACCAGCAATTTTCAATTTGAGAGGGAACGCGCCGCGTTCGGACCCTTTCGCCGTGGCGATGATGTTCGGTGGCGACTCAAACTCGTTTTCTTTCAGCGTTGATTGTAAAATTTCTCTCACTTTACTCTCCATCTTTTTGTTCTTCGCTAAAGTATCGACCGCAAACGAAAATAAATCTTTGGCGAAACTTTCCGCGACAAACATCGAGAAACTCTTCGCGAACCCTCCGTTGATGATTTTCGAATCACGAACTTGCTGCTTGCGAAGCTGATAATTGTACTCTCCGCCTCCGTGGATTGCATCGTTGACTTCGCTGGCAAAGTCGTCGTCACTCAGCGCGGTTATGCGCTCAGCTTCTTTCGGCGTGGTTGACCACACGATGTTTGCGTAAATTGGAAACTGAGAATCATCTATATTATTGCTCGTCTTCGATTTCCCGTTGCCAATAGGAAGTAAAGCAATCGGTCCGTTTTTCAAAAAGCGCTGGAACGCCGTTTTGGTCGGCCCGTCTAGCTCAACCGTGCCGCACACCGCTTTCTGGTTGTAATCGTACCCAAATGACCGCACCCCGGCGAATCGTTTCATGGCGCCGTTCGGACCATCCGCACCTACAACCAATCGCGCGCTAATTGTCTTCACTTCTTCTTCATATTCGCCGTCCCCGTTAGCGTAGTTACCCGTAGAACTCTTATACTTGACCACTCGAAATGGTGACGATTCCGTCGTCTCTGTACCAACCACGCTCGTCCCGGGCAACAAAAACAAACTTCTTCTCTTCCTCTCTTGTCCTTCTTCTTCCATTTCTTCTCCTTTTTCAAACTCTTCAATCAGTCCGTCGCACAACGCGTTCCGCGTCGCGTCGTTTTCAACCACCACCCCTAGTCTATCTCTGTTCGCCTCTTTTGCTTCGAACCGTACGTATCCTTCGCCAATCGCGTCCCACGCTTGCACGGCGTCAAACTCGTTCCCCAAGTTGGTCTTCTCAATCTGCGTCCACACGCCTCCACACTCGCGCTCTAAAAAGTCAATCGATTCCGGAGTCAACGCAGAGACTCTCGCTTTCGGTTTGTAAGGATTTTCTTGTTGTTGTTGTTTATCTTCTTCTTCTTTCTTTTCTCTTTTCGAGAACGCTCGCGGGTTCCCGTCTAAAACAGCCACAGACAAGTGTTTCGTTTTTGCGCTCATTCGCAACGCCCTTGCGAACGCGACGCCGACGAGCCCCCCACCAACGATGGCGACGTCCACTTTCGCGGGAATTGACGAATTAAACTCTCTCGTCTTCTTCTTCTTTCCAAAACTCTCTTCTTTCGTTTCCGTCATTGTCGTCGTCGATGAAAAAGCTTTCTTCGCGTCTCTCGTCGAAAATGACGACGACGACGACGACGGAAACGAAAACAAAAATCGTTCCATCGTCGTCCTCCTCCTCCTCGCGCCATCGAGACGATGACTCCGACTCCGAAAACTCGCAAACGCTCTTCCTCCACGCGACATCACGAGCAAGACGACCTGATCGGCGACCACCTTTTTTTCTTTCCTCGTCGTCGTGTGATACTTTCTCTGCTTCTTCTTATAACACTCCTCTTAAAATGAAGTCGTCTCTTTTGCGCGTCACTTTTCGACTCTTTTTTGAGGATTCTTTTTCCTGTTCGATACTACGTACTACTAAGAATACTAAGAGAATACAAATGATCGAGGTGATCTTAAACGACCGCTTGGGGAAGAAAATACGCGTGAAGTGCAACGAGGACGACACCATCGGGGATTTGAAAAAGTTAGTCGCGGCGCAAACGGGAACCAGGCCGGAGAAAATACGGTACTAATGATGATATTCGTTTTTGATGTGATGATTTAATGTCGGACGATTTGTTGTGGAGTCGCTTTTTGTGAATTGGATTTGGAGTTTGGATGCAGAGAAGAAGAAGAAGAATTCTCTCTCTCTCTCTTTCTCTCTCTTTCTCTTTCTCTCTCTCTCTCGTTCTCTCTCTCTCTCTCTCTCTGTGTGTGTGTTCGCACAGCAGCAAAACGCGCGTTTAATGTGTGTTTGGTAAAACTAAAATTCCTTCTGCTCTTCTCCAACAAACAAACAAAAACAGGATTCAAAAGTGGTACACGATATACAAAGACCACATCACGTTGGACGATTACGAGGTTAAAGATGGGAGCAATTTAGAGCTTTACTATAACTAGGGATGATAACGTAGATTAGATAGAGCAGACGCGATTTAGTTAGCAGTACATAATAATAATAATAATAATGACAATAAATACGTAATTCAGTAGTTCAGTCATTCGGCCTCGTTCAACTCTAATCCGAGCGCGAACATATACAATCCCGCAAAGATTTTATAGCCAGAGCTATTCAAACTATCTAAACTTTCTCTCATTTTATTCAGGGGCACTTTAATCACCGTGATAAACTCCGACCCTTCGAGCTCTTGTTCCGGGACGACTTTATCCTCGCCTCCGCGTTCGTCTTCCTCGTACTCGTCTAAGTTTACGTCCACGGTGACTAAAACTACCGTCTCGTTACTCAGTCCCGGCGAAAGAGCCATGGAGCACGGCGTCGCTTTGGCGTTATATCCCGTATATCCAGTTTCCTCTTTCAATTCTCTCAGCGCGGCTTGTTCAGCCGTTTCGCCTTTATCGATTAAACCCGCGGGAAGTTCAATAGTTTCTCGTTCCATCGGAGGACGAAACTGCCTCACCAACAGCGTTTGCGTCTCGCGTTTGGACGATTTCAGTTTCGCAAACACGCACACGGCATCTGCCACCGCGTTTGGATCTTTCGTCGTTCTCGTCGCCGCGTCCCACGTCCGCTCTTCCCCGGTTGGATCGATATACGTTATCGAAGAAAACCTCAACCATTTGGTTTCCATCAACGTTTTCCACTCGACAACTTTCGATTTCGACGAACACATCTTCAAAGAAGAAGAAGAAGAATTCATCATCTTTTCCTGTTCGAGCACCTCTTTCACGTGCACGATTCTTACTCTTCTTTGTTTCCTTCCGTTCTCTGTTTTCTTTTCGTTGTTGTTGACAGACGCTTGAGGAGACCACGACGACGCTTTCGGGTGTTGTCGTGCGACAAAACGCATCCAAAATGAAGAGATTTTCGTGAAGACGTGTTTCATTTTTGATGATGTGTACGGGGTACTACGTATGTGGTGGGTACATAGTTTTAGTAGTCTTTAGAAATGAAACTTTAGCTAAGTGTATTTAATAGTAAGTGTGTGTATGTCTCTCTTCTTTCTCTCTCTCTCTCTCTTCCCTCTCTCTCTCTCTCTCTTTCTCTTTCTCTTTCCTCTCTCTTTCATCGTCATACTTTCCTGTCGTAAAACTGATCCAAAGTCTTGGCCGGAATGCGCCTTAAAAGCTCTCGCGGGAAAATCCTCAACAAACTCCACGCCAAATCCAACGCGTCAAAAATCGATCGGCCTTCGTTTCCTTGGTCGATAAACTTTCGCTCAAACTTTTCTAAAAACTCCAAATAAAGCAAATCTTCGCCAGATAAGGCTTCTTCGCCGACGACCGCTCTCATGGCTAACGTATCTTTGCCGATGGCGTAGTTGGCGTACAACTGGTTCGAAACGTCGCCGTGGTCTCTTCTCGTCATCCCTTCCCCGATTGCAGATTTCATCAGTCTCGACAAAGACGGTAAAACGTTAATTGGTGGGTAAATTTGTCGATTGTGCAACTGCCTGTCGACGTAAATTTGACCTTCCGTGATGTACCCGGTCAAATCTGGAATCGGGTGAGTGATGTCGTCGTTCGGCATGGTTAAAATCGGCAACTGCGTAATACTCCCTTTTCTCCCTTTGATTCTCCCCGCTCTTTCGTAAATCGTCGCTAAATCAGTGTACATGTAACCGGGATAACCTCGCCTTCCGGGAACCTCCTCTCTTGCCGCGGACACCTCTCTCAAAGCGTCCGCGTACGACGACATGTCCGTCAAAATGACCAAAACGTGCTTCCCTTTTTCGTACGCTAAATATTCCGCCGTCGTCAGCGCAATCCTAGGGGTGATGATCCGTTCAATCGTTGGATCGTTCGCTAAGTTTAAGAATAACACCGTTTTCTCTAAGCTACCGTTTTCTTCAAAGTCTCTTCGAAAAAAGTTCGCGGTTTCCAAGTTCACCCCCATGGCGGCGAAGACGATGGCGAAGTCGTTCTCGCTTTTGTCCTCCTCCGTCTCCTCCGCCGCGCCGGGTTGTTTCACCAACCCAGCCTGTCGGCAAATCTGCGCCGCAATTTCGTTGTGCGGTAAGCCAGCCGCGGAAAACAAAGGAATCTTTTGTCCTCTCGCGATTGAGTTCATCACGTCTATGGTGGATATTCCGGTTTGGATCATTTCTTCTGGATAGGTTCTCTCCGATGGGTTGATCGAACTGCCGTTAATATCTAAATACTGTTCGGCCATAACGTTCGGTCCTCCGTCGATAGGTTTCCCACTCCCGTTGAAAATCCTCCCCATCATATCCTCCGCCACTGGGGTGGTCAACACGTCCCCGGTAAACTCTAACGTCGTGTGCTTGCTATCGATGCCGCTCGTCCCTTCAAAGACTTGCACCACCGCGCGTTCCCCGTCGACTTCCAAGACTTGTCCTCTCCTTTTCGTGCCATCGCTCAGAGTGATGTCCACAATCTCCGCGAACTTCGCGTTCTTCACCCGGTCTAAAATCACCAGAGGGCCGGAAACCCCAGTCACCGTTCGATATTCCACTCTCGGTTCGCACGTGAAATCTCTCGTCGCAAGAGAGGCTTGAAGTTGCACTTTGGCGAAATCAGAAGACAACAAAGAAGAAGAAGACATGTTGTTGTTGTTGTTGTTGTTATTCTTCTTCTTCTTCTTCTTAATAGTGTTGTTAGACTATTCTATCGCAGCAGCAGCAAAACGAAAACTCTTTAAAAGTGAGGCGCGAACGAATACTAAGAACGTGTATTCGTGTTTTGTGTGTTCTCTGTGCGAAAGAGAGACAAATTTATACTTTTTGTTGTGGAGACGATCCTCAGCAAAAGAAAATCCTCAAAAAGAGCAGTCCTTTTCTTGGCAAAAGTCTTAAAAAAAGAGCAGTCCTTTTTTTTTTCACCTTTTTTCTCTTCTTCTCTTCTTCAAAAAAAGAACTTTTGACACTTTTGAAACGAAAGTCCACACTTCCTTACACAGTTGAGAGAGAGGAGTGTCGACGACACAAACACTACCTACTCAGAGTAGTGTATATATATATTAGTATTCCAATACGAATAACACACAAAACGAACACGCGGCGGTGCAGTTACACATCACGGAAGGAATCTTTCCGTTCGTGTTCGTGTTCTCCCTCGACGAAAACGAGAACTCGACGATGAGGAGGAGAATATGGCCGTCCGCGTTGCGTTTGTTGAAAGAAAAAACATTAGTAAAGTCGTCGCCGTCTGAACAATCGTCGTCGTCGTCTGAGTCTTTGAATCTTTTGGTGGACGCAGTCGTGGCTTCGCTGAAGGACACCGGGGCTCCTTCCTCCGGAGGATCGAGAAGAGTGATCGCGAGAGAAGACGTGATGCGATTCCTCTCTTCTTCTTCTTCTTCTTCGAGTAACACGAACAACGATCGTCTGATTGAGAACTACGCCAGGATTGACGGGACGAAAGACGCGTCGACGTCTTCTTCTTCCGACGATATCGGTGGGAATGAAAGGAAGAAAAAAGTAGTCGTGGTGAACTCGGAGTTTGAGGACGTGCCAAACAGCGCGATTCGAAAAGTGATCGCCTCGCGACTGTTAGCGTCGAAACGCGCGCAGCCGCACAGTTACGTGACTATGGACGTGGACGCATCCGGAGTGGATCGATTTAGGAAGAAAGCCATGCAAGAGCACGAGACGAAGGTATCCGTAAACGACTGCATTTTATACGCCGCGTCGAAAGCGCTGAGACGAGTAAGGAAGGTGAATTCGAGGTACGATGAAAAATTAGGGAAGAGGATGGAGTTTGACACGGTGGATATTTCGGTAGCCGTAGCAGCGCCTTCGGGTTTAGTCACTCCAATCGTGTTCAACGCGGACAACAAAAGTGTCTCCGAAATTGGTCAAGACGTTCGTCGATTGGCTGGTAAAGCGAAAGATGGCAAGTTGAAACCGAGCGAAATGATTGGAGGGTCGTTTACGATTTCGAATTTAGGCATGTTCTCGGTGGACTCGTTTCAAGCCATACAAAATCCACCGCAAGGCGCTATATTAGCCGTAGGAAGAGGTACCGAGCGAGTCGTCATATCAAAAAGCGCGAGAAGTGATTCATCATCAAATGACGACGACGGCAATGTCGACAAACCCGCGACGGATGCGGTCTTTAGCGAGGACCAACTCTCGACTCAGCTGTCCATATCCGCCACGTTGAGCATCGACAACAGGTGCATGGATGAAGCGGACGCGAGCGAGTGGTTGGAGGCGTTCGCCGACGAGATGCGAAAAGCCGAAGACTTTGTGCTTTAAAATATACTTATGCGTACACTTCCGAACATTCTTCTCTCCTTCTCTCTTTTACCAATCCTATTCTCGTCTGTGTTCTTTTGCTTTTTCGTCGTCTCCCCAACTTCTTCGCCCCCCGCATATTAGTAATAATATCTTTATTGGATTTTAAATCCACACAACAGATTAGTACCCCGTCGCTTTTTAAAGCGCCGCTGGGAGAGAAGAGCTCTAAAGACATGGCGTTACGAACGGTCAAGCCATCGTCGCCGCCAATCAAAACGATCTCAATCCCAGCGGCGACAGAAAACGAAAACGGAAAGAAGCAAAAGCAGAAGGACGATGAAAATGACGACTTTGACGGTTCGTCGCATTTCGCACAACAACAACAACAACAGCGGCGGCGGCGAGTTAGTTTTTCCGATTTTGAGCTGTTGATCGACTGCGCGGACAGTCCACTTCCGCGTTCGAACGTCTCGTGCCTCTTTCACACGAAGAACAAAGTGGACACGATCGATAAGTTCGCGCACCGTTTATCTATTCCAGACGAGACGAGAGAAAATTTCATCAACGAAATATGGCTGGAAAAGACAAAGACAAACGCGAGCTTGTTCAACGGGACAAAGTTCCGGTTGAGTTCCTGGGAGGAGAAGCAGAAATCTTCGAGTAATGACGGAAAAGAACATAAAACGGTAGAGATTCACGTCGGAGAGACGGATTATAAGTCGTTCGTGGGGACGAACTTAGCGGAAGACTGGCAAGACTTGCCTGAGAAAAGTTTGGCGAATCCGCTCGGAACGGCGGTGTTTTGCGTGTGCGAAGACGGGAAAGTGTTGGCGTTGAGACGGTCGCAAAACGTCGGCGAGGCTGCGGGGATGATTGTACTCGCCGGTGGCCATCCTGAACCGGAAAACGTTCAGGTTCGCAAGGATGATGAGTTGTTAGACGTTACGTTTGAATTATTTGACAGCGCAAGTCTAGAGCTGCTAGAGGAGACGGGAGTGGAGGTATCGCAGTGCGAGAAATTGCTGTTCCTTGGGTTGTCGAGACGAAAAGTTAATAAAAGAGCTTGCGCCGTATTTGTGACGCGTACAAAGTTGACGTCGCAAGAATGCATTGAGAAGTATCGAAGTCAAAAGCCTTTGAGCGCTGACGAGAGCACAGAAATGTTGGGTTTGAGCATAGAAGAACTCGTAGAGGCGACGAGGAACGGGCAGTGTCCGGGTTGTCACTGCGGGGCCATAAACTTAGGTGAGAAATATTTAAACAGTCTTAGCGCGAATAGAAGAGAGAAAAAGGAAGGGGAGGAAGCTTCGAAGACGACGATGGCCACGATCAAAGGTGGGTTGGGCGATCTTAAAGTACTCAAAACGAAGAAGAAATCGAGCAAGAGTAGTAGCAATATTACTAGTAATAACGCAAAGAGTGATAAGGACGACGACGATAGTAACGTAAAACAAAAGCAACAGATGGAGCAAGATGAAATCGAGCGCGCGAGGGAGAGTTTACGAAAGCTCGCGCAAGCCTCGAAAGATGCGAAAATCGATGAAGCGATTGCCATCCACGAGCGCAATCAGCAGCAACAACAGTACATGGCACCTCCTCCGTATGCTGAATTTACTTTTGAAACGGTACGCAAGCGTTCGCTAGATTACATGGCATTGAATCCAAACCAAGGAGTATGCGGTCACATGCCGAAACATGACTTGCTCGCTCGGACGACTGGAGTCTTTCCGGTACTCGGTAAAATGATACTCGCGAAGCCTTCGCTTCAGAAAGTAATCTCGACTCCAGAGGGCATTGATAATTTATTAAAAGCGCTCCAATTAAGTACGGTTGGAAACGAACGAGGAGAGGATAATTTTGCCTTATTCGCGACGTACCAAGATTTAATCGGCGAGGGTGATGTTGGAAAACTCGCGGACGAGCTGGAAGAAATTGCCACCATGCAAAGTCAATTTCGAGAGTTTAAATACAACGATCCGTCCAACTCGAACGAACAACCGAGAGAATCGTCGGCCGCAGAAGAAGAAGTATACGCCAAAGAGCGCTCGTCAAGGGCTCTTGCGCAAAAACGCTCGAATAAAGCGTTAGTTATGACGTATTTCCGATCGTGGATACCAAACTTCGATTATTACGTTCCGTTTGTATTCATGTACTTGTGGTATACGATTTCCTTAGTTCCTGGAGCGAATCTGTTCGTTTTAATCATTAGTTTTGGTCTGTTACATCTTGCAAAAGGGAAGATTGACGGTCTAGCTGGAACGCAAAGTAACGCGTTCTCGTTGGTCAGCGCGGAAGCGGTGGAGAAATTTGGCCCAAAAGAGGCGCGGGACGCATCGGCATCTCGTCACGCCATGTGGTTTCATGGTTTGTTGGGAATCACGCTCGTGCACTATTGCATATTTCTGGTACCAAAATATTCCCAAGATTATTCAGCGGTGAATGTTGGATTAGCTATCGGTGTCTCCTGCCCTATATTTTTTATATTGACGTATATTGTCGGACCGGGTTACGTTCCCCGAGTGACTGACACGAACGAGAAAGACGAATGGATGCGCAATATGGTGCGCGTTGCAAATACTTACGACGTTGAAAACGGAAGTATCGCCGTAAAAGCGTCTACGATGTCACAAAATGGACGGTTCTGCGCCTCGTGTCACGCAGCGAGACCATTGAGGTCGAAGCATTGTCCGTTCTGTCAAAGATGCGTGTACAAAATGGATCACCATTGCCCGATTGCGTTGACGTGCATCGGCGCGAAAAATCAAAAATGGTTCTTTTTCGCCTTGTTGACTTGTTTCATAGCGGCGTGCACGTTCGTTCGATTCGATTGGTGTTACATAAGCGAATCTTTCGTGGCGAATCGATTGGAAAACCCGGATGAACAACTTCTTTACACGTGGTTCCGAACGCTCAACAGTAATCCGATGTCAACCATCCTCTTTGCGCTTCAAGTTCTCGGAGGCGTCGGCTACGCCGGCATTTTGTTAATCCGACAAACCTTCTGCGCTGTTTCCAACTTGACCACAAACGAGATGTCAAATTCTCATCGATACGAGTATTTGAGAATGAGTAAAGAAAATTTAGCGTACTTGAACCCATTTGATCGCGGTTTAGCTCCCAACTGTCTCGCGTTTCTCACCGAAGAGGACCAAATACCGGACTGGGATGCTCTCAATATGGAAGCCAGAAAAAGCGGGGAGGAACGAATCGCCGAGCCGAAAAAGTATTCCTACCGATGGTTACATCAACGGTACCCTCTCTTTTGCACGTTTCATAACAAGGCGGCGAGACCTTCTCTTCAAGACTCGTCGCATGCGGAACACAACCATCATCATCATCATCATCATCATCATCATCATTCTCACGACGGAATCCCGTGCGATGGAAATCACGCCTAGCATATAGTTTTAAGTGCTCTTAGTAGAGGTGTATTCTTGAGGCAAAACGTCGTACTTTTTTCAAAAAAAAATGAACCAAAAACTCATCACACCAAAACGAAACTCTTGAGAGACGCGAAGCACTTTACACTTCCTTCCTCTTTAAGTATGGCGCCAAAGAGGCAGAAAATGAAGACGACTGCTAAGACTTTGAGAGGAGAAGATGATACGGTGGACGTGTACGATTTTGACGCGCAAATTACAAGCGCGACGATTCAGACGACGGAAAAAGAAGAAGAAGAAGAAGAAGAAACCGCAAAAATAGCAGCGCGGGGAACAAAGAAGAAGAAGAAATCAAACGCGACGACGACTTTAACGACGACGAAAGGAAAACCAAAAGCACAACAAACGAAAGCAAAAGCAAAAGCCATCACCACGACTAAAAGTAGCAGTCGTCTCCAAAATCAAGGCGCAGTTCCTCCGGGAGATCCACGAGAGAGACCGAAGGAGACGATCGCGCTCGAGTTCGTCAAAGGCCCATTCAAAGGCACGCGATTCGAAAATCCAAACAATCTTCCTTCGTTGAAAATCGGCCGAGTGAAACCAGGGAACCAGATTCACGTGAAGGACGACGCGGTGTCGCAAAAGCACGCGCACATTTTTTGGAACGCGAGTACCAATCGATGGGAAATTGTAGATCTGGGAAGCTCGAACGGGACGTACGTGGACGACGTGGAATTGGACGAACGCTCGGAAGCGAGAGCGTTGAAAGATGGGAGCACGATAAAGATCGGGAACCAAACGACCGTGAGGGCGAGGATACGCCCGCGAGAAGGAGAAGAAGAAGTAGGAGAAGAAAAAGTCGGCGATGACGATGAAAGAGAAGGAGAGAGTGCAAAGAAAAAGAAAAAGAAAACGAAGCAAACTGGAGCGAGTAAGAAAAGTGTAGGAGTAGTAGCAATAGAGGTGACGAAGACGAAGAAGTCGCCGTTATCGGCTTCGGCGAAAGGGAATAAGAAAACCGACAACGATAACTTAGCAGATGTGCCCGCGAAGAGTCCTTTGCCTTCGGTTGGGCCAAAGAAAAGAGTCGCTCCCCCGATCATTTCCGAGAAGAAGAAGGCGAAGAAAACGGAAACGGCGGAAGAAAAAGAAGACAACAACGAGGACGAGGAGAATGGAAAGAGTAACGAGACTACCTTAGAGCGCCTCCAGCGATGGAGCAGCGAACTCGTCGATGACGTTCGAGCGAGTGCGGAACGCGCTGTAGAGAGACTATTTAGAGAAAAGAAGAAAATTGAAGCCGATTTGCGCCAAGAGTTTGCGGTTTGATTTTAATGCGCGGCGCGTAATGAAAATAACGCAACCTTTTATTCTCTACCTAAAACGTGCCCTTTCCTGTGCTTCGCTACTCCTAATCTGCTCGCTTTCTTCTCCACCGCTTCTATTCGTTTATCTGCGTTCGTTTTGCTCGTCAATTTCTCCTTCGACGCTTTCTCCCACTCCTCTTCTTGCTTTCGTCTCGCTCGTTCCAGCTGCTTTTCTCGGTCTTTTTCGCTTATGGAACTCTTCCCTTTCGTTGTTCTCTCGAGGAGTCTCCCCGCCGTTCGCGACCAGAGCGTGCGACAAAATCCTCTGATGTGTCGTTTGAACGTTACGTACACCAAAAGTGCGAACAAGAAATACCACCCGTACAGTTCAAACTGCCTCCAAACGACGCGCAAGACGAGGAAGATTTTCTCTCGTAAAAGTTTCGCAATTTTTCTCGACGGAAATAAATTTTGTTCTTCGCGTTCATCTTCAAAGTCGTTAAACTGTTCTTCTTGGTTTTGAGAAGAGGCTTTCACCACCGCGTCGCTGGTGGTTTCTTCTGAATACTCCACCATCTTTTCGTGCGTTTAATATATTCTTTTCTTCTTCTTCTTCCTGTGTTTACTACTGTGCGTTCTATCTATAACGTCGTCGTAAAAATTCTTCTGGAGGAGAGCATTTAGGGTTGCATTGTAAAACCCTAAATTCCTTGTACGTTCCCCTCTTTGGAAAATGGAATTTTCTCCCTCACAACACACAGTTAAAGGAAACGCGGAAACGCGCGCTCTTTTATTATAAAACACAATAATCATCTCATCTCATCTCAAGAAGAAGAAGAAGAAGAAGATGGATCGAGGCGATACTTTCCAGACTCGGATACCGAAACTTCCAACAAATCAAACGTTTTTAAAGTCTCCTTCGTCGGGGAAGAAAATTTTATCGCAACGAACTGAAAACACGCAAAAGATATCATCATCCTCGAGGAGCGATGGTATCATCGTCAACGCGGAGAGAAGTGGCGGTTACGACGACGACGACGTAAACGACGACGGACGAGGTGGTCGGACGAAGATGAAGCAGAAGACGAGGAAGCAGAAGCAGAACGAGAGTCACAGAAAAAGTGGGGGGAGAAGAGAAGGAGGAGAAGACAACAAGGAGAATAACGACGCGGAGTGCTTTGACGACGACGACGACGACGAGGACGACGAGGAGGAAGGAAAAGAGTTACAATCGGAGAAGCAGCAACAGAGAATTGCGGGCGTCTGGTCGCCGCTGCCGCCGCCGGCGGCGAAGATGAACAAAACGAACAGGATGAAGAGGATCAAACGAGAAGAAGAAAAAGAACGAGCCGATACGAACAACAACAACAACAACAACAACAACAACAACACGGGAGAGAGGAAACGCCAGAAGACGACGACGACGACTCTCCCCGCGGAAGGCGAAAAGATTGACTCGAACGATTCCATCTCGGAGGCGCTCGTAGCAAAGTTGTTGCAATACAAACCGAAAGGAAAGACGCAGTTTGACCACATTGGCAAGATGAAGGCGATGACAGATTTCATTGAAACAAAGCTCAAACCAGCGGTGAAGTCCTTATCGAGGGAGATGATTGAATACAAAGTCATTTCGGAGCAAGCGACAACGAGTGCAAACGAACAAGTTGAGAAAGCAAAGGAAGCTCTTCAGCTGACAGAATCAAAATACGCCGCGGTAGTTTTGGAACGGGAGACACTAGTAAAGGAATGCGGTATACTGCTGGAAAAGCAGAGCGCGAATGAGAAAGCAGTCGCTGATTTTCGAGCGACCCTTGAGGAGACGAATCGTATTTTAGAAAACACGAGGGCATCGACCGAAGAATTAGAATTGAAACTGAGCGAGAGCAGACACACTATCGGGCAAATGAAAGAAGAGCAAAATTTGACCCGGCAAAAGCTCGAGGACGCCTTGACGCAAAAAACAGAATCGGTAGAAAACGTTCAAAAGCTTCTCGCGGAAAAGGCTGGAATGATGATGGAACTTGGTGAATTGAAAGGAATACGTTCGCAAATTGAAACGCAAATTCAATCCGCGAATGCCCGAGCAGAAACGATAGCTAAAGAGTGTGAAACAGTCAAGGAAGAAGCGAACGATTTGAAGAGAGAAATCGCGCGTCTCACCATCGAGTGCGAAAAGAAACAAGAAAAGGCCAATAGCTTTCAATCGGAAACTGAAAGTATGAAGGCCAATATTGCCCGCGTTCTGGAAGAAAACAACGTTTATAGAATTCAGTTGGAAACGTCCAAATCCGATGGCGAGAAGTTGCTTGGAGAGTTTGAATCGCTTCGAAAAGAGAAGGAAAAGTTAGAGGAGCTCAAAGCACAACTATTAGAGGCAAACAGCGAAATCAAATGCAGTAAAGTTGAAGTAAATTATACAAAGTCAGAGTGTGAAATGCTCAAGAAGCAGTGCGAAGCTAGTAAGGAGGACAAAGCATCCATGATGTGCGAATTTGAGCGAGTGAAAGGTGACTTGGAGCGCGCGGTTGAAACTTCGAAAAAAGACGCCGTCCTTCTCGACGAGAAGTTTAATGCAGAACGCGAAAAGTTTGCAAAGCTGGAGAGTTTGTACGAGCAAGTTTTGAGAGAGAAAGAACACTTGGAGGAAACTGTTCAACAAAAAGAGCGGCAAAACCGAGAGCAACAACAACTACGATTACAACATCAAAGCAAATCAAAGGATAAAGAAGGCGAGCAGCCAGGGAGTTGTGAAGCTATGCTGCGTATTGCGGCTCTGGAAGCCGAGTTACTAAAAGCTGAAGCGGTGCGCAGAGAGATGTTTAACCAAATTCAAGAATTGCGAGGGAACGTCCGCGTGTTTTGTCGAGTTCGTCCGCCGTCACCGCGTGAAACTTCGGAGGCTTCAGCGTCCATTTGCCTTGAAACTCTACCTGATGCAGCTACTGTTCATCTACGATTAGGTCCGGAGAAGTCATCTTCATATGCATTCAATCGCGTTTTCAGTCAGGAATCCACCCAGGAAGACGTCTTTGGCGAAGTTTCTGGTTTGGTTCAATCTGCTTTGGACGGGTATAACGTGTGCTTGTTTTCTTACGGTCAAACCGGAAGCGGAAAGACGCACACAATGCTTGGGGGATCCGACGCTACTTCACGAGGCATCATTCCGCGAGCAGTTGAGAAAGTTGTCGAAGCGTCAAAAATAAACGAAGTTAAAGGTTGGTCTTATACACTGAAAGCGTCGTACGTGGAGATTTACAACGAGACTATTCGGGATTTACTTTCTACAGTCGGTCACTCTGATACGACACACAAAATTATTCACGAGAATGGATCCACGACTATTTCTGGAGTCACGACGGCAATTGTAGAATCTGTTGAACAGGCGAACGTGTTGGTGCGCAAAGCTGCGGGTGCTCGTAAAGTCGAAGCGACTCAGATGAACGCTCACTCGTCTCGTTCGCACGCCGTTTTCATTTTGCACGTCTCCGGGGAACATGCCTCGAGTGGCACAAGAATGGAAGGTGTGCTGAACCTGGTAGATTTAGCTGGAAGTGAGCGAGTTTCTCGATCTGGAGCCAGCGGCGAGCGATTGAAAGAAGCGTGTTCGATCAACAAGAGTTTGTCGTCCCTGGGTGATGTCTTTGCCGCGCTTGCCAGCAAAGCAAAACACGTGCCGTATAGAAATTCGAAATTGACGTATCTTTTAGCACCATGTTTGGGAGGCGATGGAAAGACGTTGATGTTTGTAAACGTCAGTCCAGAGGAAGATTCGAGCGAAGAAACTTCCTGCTCTTTGCGTTTTGCAGAGAAAGTGAATGCGTGCGAACTCGGGCGGAGTTCCCAGAGGAAAATGACGACCCACAAGTGAATACAAATTCACATTCAACTAGAATTTTTCAACTGGAATGCCCCAAAAACGATGTTAATCTTCATCACCCTCTCTCTTTTATCCTTCGCTGAAATATTCTTCTTCTTCCCTTTGGCCTTTGTGTACTTTGCTTCGAATACTAAATACGAGTTTGTTTTGAAAAATTGCACCTCTCGTCGTCTCGAAACAAACAAGAAAGGCGTAAAGACGTCGGCCGCGTGTGAGAATAAATCAGAGAAGAATAAAGTGAAGAGAAGGGATGAAACAAGAAAGGAGATTTTTGTTTGCATGTGTATATCACAAGTGGATATTTTTGTTTTAGGGGGGGAGTATTTCTTTTTGAATAAGAAATAACACATTTAAGCTACAAAGGATGAACCTCAAAAGATCCTGACAGCAAGGTCAGTCTACTTTGTACAGTACCTCGTAGCATGTTTAAGTCGTCTGCAAAGAATGTATCTGCCAACCGTTCAAAATTGCGATTTGCAATGGTATTCATAAAAACTATAGTTACTCTCGTAACGACTGGCAGGTAGATGGTGCTCCTTCGAGGACTGCTTCTAGCTTAGAGGCGTTCAGCTATTAGCATGTCACCCGTAGCTTCGCGCCATCGGCTTTTCAGCCGAGCGCATTACCAAATGGGTGAACGGATGGTTCCTCTCGTACTGAATCCGATTACTCTTGGAGCACAACCAACGGTAGGGTAAAACTAACCTGTCTCACGACGGTCTAACGGTGATACCTCGCTCTCCCAGGCATTTGTTCCTGGTGTCATAGCTATCTGCCATCGAAACGTACACCTTCATTGCTGCAGGATGTAAAAACGTCCCTCCGAACAGACACGCTTTCGCGTGGGCCTAGACTATCTATTAAGAGTATATATTGAACACATCACACATATATACCCCCACTCCCTTATAGTCGTTGCACCTTCCTCGTCCCCACACAAGAGTGTGTGTGGAGAGAGGCTTGGCTCAGGATTGTCCATTGTAAACATCTCTGACGTTATGACCATACCCCAAAGTTTTCCCATGGGCCACCACAGTGTCGCCACTGCGGCTTGGTAGTCAAGAGCTTTAGGAGTTTCCCTGAATTTGAGAGTGTTGCAAACTGCAGCGTCCACTTGCCAACCCATTTCCCCTTTGATTATGTTACCCCGGCAGAGCGAATGTCCGGGAATCCAAAGGTGGTTTGACACGGGCTATTTAGAATAAAACCCAGCTCACGTTCCCTATTGGTGGGTGAACAATCCTACACTTGGCGAATTCTGCTTCGCAATGATAGGAAGAGCCGACATCGAAGGATCAAAAAGCAACGTCGCTATGAACGCTTGGCTGCCACAAGCCAGTTATCCCTGTGGTAACTTTTCTGACACCTCTA
>ERZ651776.352-NODE-352-length-67701-cov-11.159381_pt1 | contig 67701 bp, 56 predicted proteins | sample MGYA00514761_ERZ651776 | MGnify/ENA metagenome assembly ERZ651776
GCGTGCGCGCAACCATCCAATTGACCGCGAGGTTCGGCGCGATATCAGGATAGGACGAACTCACCGAGATCCCAATTTTCATTACAGTGCCTCCTCTTATAAGGGTTATGCAGACAGACCCCCACTTTATTCGCCTAAGCCGAGGCCCGCCCATAAAAAAACCAGCGCCCGAATGAAGACGGGCGCCGGTTTTGACGGTTTAATCAGCCGAGCGGCTTATGTCGCCGAACACTATTGCACGCGCCGAATCACCGCAGTACCACCCTCGGTTGCACCCGCATTCATGATGATGGAATCGACACTGACCGAGCCTTCAGCCGCTGCGCCCAAATTGTAGGTCATTGCAGCCACAAAACTATGATGCTCGGCGTGATAGCCTGAATCTGGAATCAGCTTCAACGCCACCTGATCCTCTGACTCCGACGCAACGCGAAATTCTGGCTCTGTGCCGAGCGCGCAATAATGCTTCACGACCAAATCACCGTCATGCTCGGTATAGGTCGTCAGCATCTCAACCCCATCTTCGATCAACGTTTCGACCATCGTATTGCCGCCGGAAATCAAGCGGAATTCAGAGCGGGTATCAACCACTTCTCCCGTCACCCGAGTCAATTTCCCTTCCCAAGCACCCACCATCTGCTTCATTTTATCGAAAGCGGAATGGTGCTCTGCCAGCGCAGGCGTCGATCCCACACCGCTCATCATAACGATTAAAAACCCTATCTTTCTGATCATAATTATTGCCTTTATCAAAGATTAAGCCCCTCACGCTTGCACTAGAGAAAGATTACTATCGAAGTAGCCTTTGCTCAACGAGCATTTTCTCGAGCAAGGCGCCTGCTTTATCGCCATAACGATCAATCCTAAGCCTCGCCTACAGGTCGATTAACCCCTGCTTACCCGCAACCGTTGCCAACAACGCCGGGGGGGCCTGGCGAACCACGACGGGTAGATCCAGCTGCCGCATCAGCCGTTCAAAGGACGCGAGTTGATCCGGTAACTGCACCGTGATCTGACGTAGGGATCCCGCAACGGCAAGGTCTCGGCACGGATGCGGGCTTTGGCCCCAATCGATGAAAAACGGCATTCTTGCGCCATAGGGATGGTCCGAGACAAACAACAGTCGCCAGGACAACTCACCGCCCCCAACCGTCTCTCGGGACATCTCCAGAATCCTATGGCCAAACCCGAATCCTGCCAATCGCGGGACAAGATCCTCAAAGCTAGAACAGCGCACGGCAAAGGTGCGCAGACGCGGCGTTTTATACCGCAATAGCTGCGCGCCTAGGGTTCCGGCAAGCACTTGCGCCGGATCTGGCGCGATCACTTCCAAATAGCAATCCTCTGCAAGCCCCAGCAATGCATTCCGCGTCCCCTGACCTGGGTGACGACCGCCATCCATTACCGGCAACTCGAACTGATTTTCGATCCACGTTTTACCCAGGCTTAAATCGGACGCACCCAGCATAAGGTGGTCAATCCCGTAATCGGTATTTCCTGTATTCGGTGCCAAACCGGCTCCTCCCTCTTGGTGCGACGCGCTTCAATCGGGTGTCGTGCCGCCGCGCCAGCACCCTGGATTTCGGCTCAAGAAACCCGCCTCGTTTCAAGAAGCACGATCAACCCACTGCGGGCAACCGCCCCACAGCCACTTTAAAGCCAATCACGTCTTCGCTCAAAAGATTACCCGGAAACAAGGCCGTTTGAATTAAACTGTCGGAATCACATCCCCGGAACCCGCTCAAATTATGAATCACTACTTACTCATCAGCTTAGCGTGTTTGATCACGCTCCCGGTATCGGCGAGTCTCAACTATCAAGAACCGGTCGAGGGCATAGCCAGTCTCGCAAAGGCGCAATTGGCACCCAGTGTTCGGGTGAACAGCAATGGTACGGCGATGCTTTTATTGGCACGGTCGCTTTACCCACCGATTGCAACCCTCTCTGAACCGGAACTGCGATTGGGCGGGCTCAGGGTGAATCCTCAGAAAAATATCGGCAGCCGGGTGCGCTACTATCACGATATTAAAGTTCAGGCCCTGACCGACGCCAATCCAAGGGATGCGGCGAAATCTGGATCAGGCGATCCAAAGCGGGCGATGCCCGTCACTGGGCTGCCAGAAAAGCCGCAGCTTGCTTATTTTTCCTGGTCTCCCGATGAACAAGCCGTTGCCTTCACCCATACCAGCCCCACAGGCGTTGAGCTTTGGGTTTTAGACGTTGCAAGCGGAACGGCCCGGCGACTATCAAAGCACCTTCTCAATGCAAACTTAGGCTCGCCCTTTACCTGGGCCGCCGACAGTCAATCGATTTTGAGCAAAATTGTTCCTAAGTCTCGAGCGGCACTCATCGACGCCGGGCGCTCGGTGCCAACCGGGCCGACCGTCTCGGTCAGTCAGGGTGAAAAAGCTCAGAACCGCACCTATCAGGATTTACTGAAAAGCCCAGCTGATGCGTTTAATTTTGAACAACTCACCCGATCTGAGTTGTATCGAATCCCCTTAAAAGGCCGAGCAACGCTTTGGCAACCCGCCGCCCTGTACGCATCCGTTGCGGTCTCGCCAGATGGCGAATATGTCATGGTGACGCAAGTAAAACGCCCTTTTTCTTATTTAGTCCCTTATTACCGCTTTGCCGCTGAGACCAACATTCATACCGATGGCGGCAAACTGGTGACCCAACTCATCGACCGGCCCGTTGAAGAGACGCGCGCTAAGGGATTCATGGCAACGACAAACGAAAAGCGCGGCTTTGAATGGCGTGCCGATCAGGCGGCAACCATCACTTGGGTCCAAGCGCTGGACGGCGGCGACCCAAAACAAGCAGTCCCTTTTCGCGATGAACTCCTCGAACTCAAGGCGCCCTTTACCGATCAACCCAGATCACTCATCAAGACGCAAAACAGACTGCGGCAAGTTCATTGGGGCGACGAAACGATGGCCGTGGTTGATGACATCTGGTATGACAATCGCAACACCAAAAGCTACGCGTTTAATCCCTCGGAGCCTGGCACGGGCGTTGTGACCCTATTCGATCGCAATCTTCAGGATGAGTACAGTGATCCTGGTCAGTTCGCAACGACGCGTAATGCACTCAATCAATCGGTATTAGCGCTGGAGGACGGCCGGGGCTATTTGCTTGGCGAGGGGTTCTCCGATGCGGGTCAGTTCCCCTTCGTCGACACGATTAACCTCCGGCTTGGCACAACCCAGCGGCTGTACCAGTCCGCCTATACCGATCGGGTCGAGCGGCTCTTGAGCGCGATTGATCTGGCAACGGGTACTTTGCTCGTGAGTATCGAGTCACCCAACACCTATCCCAACTACTATCTCAGAAATATGCGCTCGCCTTCTCTGACCCAAGTCACGGATTTTGAGAACCCGTATGCTGCGCTGGCCAACACTCAGAAGACGCTGATGACCTACGAGCGAGACGATGGGTTAAGTCTTTCGGGCACCCTGTACCTACCCGAGAGCTATCAGGCTGGCTCAGGCGCGCGGCTCCCGCTACTGCTTTGGGCCTACCCAGTTGAATACAAAGACGCACAGAGTGCAGGCCAAACGACCAGCAACCCCAATGCCTTCACCTACCCCTACTACGGCAGCCCCATTTTTTGGGTGACCCAGGGTTTTGCGGTGCTCGATGATGCGGCCTTTCCGATCGTGGGAGAAGGCGATGCCGAACCGAATGACAGTTTCCGCCGACAGTTGGTGGCTAATGCCGCCGCTGCCATCAAGGCCCTCGATCAACGCGGCATCATCGACCCCACAAGGGTTGCCGTTGGCGGGCATTCCTATGGCGCCTTCATGGTGGCCAACTTGCTCAGCCACTCTAATTTATTCGCAGCCGGCATTGCGCGCTCTGGCGCCTATAACCGAACCTTGACGCCCTTTGGGTTTCAGCGCGAACAGCGCAGCTATTGGGAGGCTCCGGAGGTTTACTACGACATGTCGCCCTTTATGCATGCGGATAAAATGAAAACACCGCTTTTACTCATTCACGGCGAAGCCGACAATAATTCCGGGACCTACCCCATGCAAAGCGAGCGTTACTTCAACGCCCTCAAGGGCTTGGGTGCCCCTGCCCGACTGGTCATTTTGCCGAAGGAGAGCCACGGTTATCGGGCTCAAGAGAGTATCCTGCATATGCTGTGGGAGCAGGACCAATGGTTACAACAGCACCTGATGCCGAATCAAGTCACGCCTTAGCGGATAACATTGACGAGTTATGGCGCCTGGCGAGAAAGGGCTTTTAAGGTTCACAAGGCCTGTTCACCCAACCCAGGCCTAGGTCTTTTTGCCATTTTGGCAGCTCGATCAGCTTTCGATATTTTCGGACACGCGGGAACGCGCTGCTCGCTAGCCTTTAACCCGCGACGAATCTCTGATTAACTTAAACGTTCATGCCAAGGCCTTCTTTATCATGTCACTACCGCATCCCATGGATAACATCGTCGTTCGTCAACTGCGGTTTGACTTTGATCAAACTGAGACCGGTTGCGTTTGGAGTCAAAGCTCCCCTGAATTCTCGATGTTCCTTAATGCCCTCGGAATCCATGTACCCTACTTCGAGCGATTTCTCGTCAAGGTAATGCGGCAATACCGCAGCGAATTAACCGACCCGAGCCTCGCGATCGACGTGCAAGCCATCATCGGCCAAGAGGCGCATCATGCCTTCAACTTTGTTCGTTGGAATCAGGTCTTGTGCGCGCGGTATCCGGAACTGGATCGTCTTGAACAATCCGCCGAATCGTTCTTTCAAACCGCATTTGACGCCCGCAGCAAGCGCTTCAAGGTTGGCTTTACGGCAGGCTATGAAACCTTCACTTTTTTAGGCGGCATGATTATTCTGGATCGATATAAAGAACTAATGGGCGACGCCGACCCGGATCTTCGAGCCCTCTGGGTCTGGCATCAGGTTGAAGAAGTTGAGCATGGCGCCGTCGCTTTTGATTTTTACCGAGCCCTGTATCCAGATGATCAGTGGTATCGCAGGCTCATGATTGTTCATGCCTTTCTCCACATCAGCTGGCAAACCTTTAAAGCTTACCGGCACATGATGAACCGCGAAGGCTATTACCATTCAGTCCGAAAAGCCGTTACAGGCTGGCGATTTTTCTTTGGCTTTGCCTGGGATCTTGCGCGCAGTGCGCTGCCGGTCTTTTCAAGACAGTATCATCCCCGAACGCATCCGATCTGCAATGAACAACAAAACCCCGTGGCGGTTGCTTGGCGAGACTATGTGCTGGCCGGCGGCCAAGCAGAGCACCTAGATTCCCAGACAAGCCAGCACTTGTCTGCCCCTTAACAGACACGTTCTATAGCAACCGAGGCCCATCATGAGCAACCTGCATCACCCATCAAACCGGCTCTGTTATACCGTCATTGGACATGCCATGACGGTGTTGTTTATCGGTCTGATTGCTGGGATCTTCCTTATTTTTTCGCTTTTAGACGCGGTGACCCTTTGGCCACTACCCGCTTGGGAAGTCCGCATTCCTGGCTCCACGCGGGGCTGGCAAGCCGCCCATGTCGGGGGCATTTTAAACGGCGTGATGATCGCCGTGGGCGCCCTACTAATGACCAAGCTACAGCTTGAAGGTCAGTCCGCGCGCTGGGTCGGTTGGGGGCTCATCATTACGGGCTGGGCGAATACGGTTTTCTATTGGGCGGGGAACGTTGCACAGAACCGCGGGCTTTCGGTCAGCACAACGCCTTTTGGTGACGGGGATTTGGCTGGTGCCATTGCATTCTTAGGCGGTGGGGTTGGCATGTTTTTCACCTTTGTCGCCATTGCGTTATTAGGGCGCCGGGCCTTTGAACTGGCTGGCAAATCGCCTGACACGATTGATTCTTAAAAGCCCCACCCCAAGGGCCTTGCGCGATTGCCGCATTCGTAGGTTCGATAATCCTGTATTATCTTCGCGCCAGTGGGCCAAACCAGCACTTAGGCTTTCAAGGTTGATCTTCTCGGCGCGTCAATGAATACTTTGCTCATGTTTTACTCAATGATTTACAAGCACACATGCCAGCGCTTGCTACCCGTTGCAACGGCTCTGCTCGTAGGCATCCCTGCGGACGCCGCGCCGCGGCGTATGGCCTGCCTGTCCGAAACCGGCGAGTCCTCGGCGCGATATTGGTCTGAGCAAGCAAAGAACAACCGTAATTTTGGCAACCTCGATAAAGCCAATCAGTTTGAGCAAAATGCAGCCTACTGCGAAGCGTCAGAGTATGGCAGAAAAGTTGTGGTTACCTTCGATGCAGGACCAAACGCGGCGGATATCCAATCGGCCGATTTTCAGCTCTATACCATCTGCGGGTTTGAAGGTGGCAATATCATCCCGGCAAAAATCAACATGAAAGAAGACACCTACACCGTCTCTTATTATCATAACTACTACCGAATGATGCGCTACTTCCACATAGACCGAGACAGCCTGGCAGCCGGCTTTGTGGACCAACGCGATTTCCAGTGCCGATTTGAGTCATATGATCTCTCAGATAAGTTACTGTAAACCGCGCCAAGGGGTTATCTGACATGAGCATCATCGATATCCTGACCACCGGCGGCACCATCGACAAGATCTATTTTGATCAGAAGAGTGCGTATGAAGTTGGCGACCCGATTATTGGTCCGTTACTGACTTCGATGAACGTCGGATTTGACTTCACCGTTGAGCAGCTTATGCGTGTCGACAGCCTGGATATGACCGACGCCGATCGATTCATCCTCTACGAACGCACCAAACGGTCTTCCTCTCAACAAGTTTTGATCACCCACGGCACAGACGGCATGATTAAAACCGCGCAGAGATTGTCCAAAATAAAGGGCAAGACCATCGTTTTGACGGGATCATTGCAGCCGGCAGCGTTTGCCCACAACGACGCGGTTTTCAATATCGGCGCCGCGGTGAGCGCGGTTCAAACCCTAGCCTTTGGGGTTTACCTTGCAATGAATGGGCAGATTTTCACCCCCGACACCGTGGTTAAAAATTTGGACAAAAACCGCTTTGAACAAAAGCCAGCTGACGCCGCAGGGCGGCTCGCGCCCAGCCAAATTCCACCGGATCGCTTCACAAAATAAGGCCATTTCAGCCCTAAAGCAGCCCCCACCCACAATGAAGCTGCGGCATTGCAACGATCCTAAGTCCCTTTTTTTAAAAGCCATGGCGCAATGATCGGCCTGCGCTTGCTATGGCGTTGTCGACTCTAAAAAGTCCCGCCGGGCTCGACGGCGATCGATAAACGCTTGCCGATCGGCTTCAGGCAGCCCCTCTAGGCGAGCCCTTCTGTCCGACATCATTTGATCCCGTTCCTCAGGCGACATCGCATCCAGTTTTGCCTTGCGGGCCTGACGAAAGGCTTCGCGCGCCTCAGGTGACGGCGGCGCCATTCTGGCAGGAGCGTCCCCACGCTTTTCAGAATGCGGCTTTTGCATCCGGTCTGACTGAAACGCTCGCCGCTGGGTCATGCGCCGCTCACGGTCTGAAGCGGATAGCCCATTCAACTGAGCCCGTCGCTCGGCCTTAAACTGTTCTCGGGCGGCAGGTGACATCAAAGACCACTTCGCCTTGCGTTCTGCACGCTTCTGATCCCGCTGCTCGGGTGTCAGCGCAGCCCAGTCCGCCCGGCGTTGGGATTGATCTGCACTGGATGCAACAACGCGCTGAGCCGCTGGCGCTGACTGAGGCGCCAACCCCACATCCGAAAAAACATGATTTATCGGCAATAACCCGATCAAAGCCGCGAGTAGGCTCAGGGAATGATTTATTTTTAACATCGCAATGCTCCAAATGAATGACCCGGTTACAGTGCGCTAATCCGGCTGAACCGAAGCTGAATCCGAACTCGGTTTCACGTCCGATGCTAACCAATCAAACTGTACTCAACGGGTTACATCGCATCGGTTGCAGGCGCCCCCCGAGAAGAGTCATCCGCCATCATCATGGCCTCAGACAAGCTCTCCAGCATGTGAATGCGCATCGGATCGGTCTTCTTAACATCTTTCATTTCATCGGGGTCGGTCTCCAGATGGAATAACTGCTCTTCACCCTTACTATTACGCGTATATCGATAGCCATCTTTTACCAGTGTTCGCGTTCGTGCGGGTATTGGCGTCAGTTTAGCGGTCACCAGCGGCACATCATCCTCGATCAAAACAAAATCCCGCACGGATGTGGCAGGCGCGGCAATGGTGGGCAGCAAGCTATGTCCTTGGAGCCCATCGTAGGCCTTAATCCCGCAAGCCGCCATCAGGGTCGGTCCAAGATCAATCGTTGAGGCCAGGGCCTGTGTCCTGCCGGCGGCATGCCCCGGCACTCGAATTAAAAGCGGCACTTGCAGCGTGCCGCGATAGTGCATGAAGCCTTTTAAAAACAAGCCATGCTCACCCATCATATCCCCGTGATCCGAGGTAAAGACAATAATGGTATCCTCGCTCAATCCTAGGCTTTCAATTCGGGCAAGGATCTCACCTACCCCTTCATCAATCATGCCGATCATGCCATAGGTCGCAGCAATGGCCTCAGCAAGTAGCGCATCATTGCCATAGCCGCAGGGGCTGACCCAATTGCGCTGATCCTTTGGGTGGATGTCTTTGAAAAGTCTCAGATGCGCTGGGGCATCTTTAAGGTCGTCATGACGGCTTGCGGGCAATAGCATCTCTTCCGGCCGATACGCGTCAAACCACTTACCCGGCGGCGTGAGAGGATGATGAGGATCAGGAAACGAGCAAACCGCAAGAAACGGCGCCTGGCGCTGATGGGCCGCCTCAATGAACGCAAGGGTCCGCTCTGTGACAAACCGGGTTGAATGCAGACGCTCATCATACGGCGGCTGGTAAATCTGGCGCCAATGCTTCGATCGTTTTGAACCTTGTGCATCGCGATCCTGGTCAATCACGAGCTTTGATAAATCACCCCCCTGCGCCAACGCCCATTGCAGATGGTGACCGGCAACACTTGCGCCGTGATCAAGACTGAGTTCAATCTGACCAAAGCCATAGTAATCCTCCGGATCCAGCACGGGGCCCGCGGTATATCGCTCATAATCTTCAATGGCATCCCAACCGGCAGGATAGGGCGATTGACTGGACGGCCCACCCCGAAATGGCACCATCGCGTTTTTACTGACACCATGCTGCAAGTGTGACTTACCCATCAGCGCCGTTTGGTAGCCTGCTTTTCGGAAACCCCGAACGAAGGTATTGACGCCTGGCTCCAATGAGCGATCATTGAAAATGACGCCATGCGCTGAGGGCATCCTCCCCGTCATTAAGCTTGACCGGTTCGGCATACACACGGGGTTTGCGACCCAGGCGTTGTCAAACACCATGGCGCGGGCCGCCAAAGCATCAAGATGCGGGGTTTTTAAGATCGGATTGCCCATGAACCCCGTGTCAGTGGCACGCTGCTGATCCGTAATCACCAACAAAACATTAAGTGGCGGCTTAGCCTTCATTTAACGTGCTCCTTATTGCTGCCCGCCAATTGAACTTGGCCTCAATCGCATGACCGACACCGTTTTGGGCTTTGCTCTGAGCTTAGCATGTCACTTCGAGCGGGAGTGCTGCCCGCGGCCCATAACCGATCAGTGCTAGGCGCACTCTGCGAAGCACTCTGCGAAGCACTCTGCAGCCTTTTGCTGGCAGGCGCGGCGGAACGTGATAGCCTTAAAGCCGGGGTGACCAGACTTGTAAGGCCATGAAAGCAAGACTTCTGCAGTGGATGCTAAACATTTCAAGCACGGTTTTGGGAGGACGATTGCTCGTTGCCCTGCTCTCTCCCATCGATCGATGGTTACTGCTCAAAACAACCGGGCTCGTCAGCATTTCCGGCCTTGGCACACCAACCTTACTGCTGACCACCTTGGGCCGTAAAACGGGTCAGCCGCGCACCACGCCCCTCATGTATTTATCCGACACCCATCAACCCGTCATCCTGTACATCATCGGCTCAAGCGGCGGTCGACCTTTGATGCCCGCCTGGATTTTAAATCTGATGGCCAACCCAAAGGTCCTCGTGACACGCGACGGGATTACCCAGAATTATCAGGCGAGGGCCCTCACTAACGGGCAATACAGTGCCGTTTGGCAACGCTTTATGACGTTCAATCCAGGGTTTAGGCGCTATCAGGATCGATTGACCCGCAGCATTCCCATCATCGAACTGGCGCCGCGCGCAACTCAGGCTCAAGGTTTACCAGCGGTTGACCGCTTAGGCTAACCCTTTTGAAGGCGGGTACCGCGGCGCACCAGTTCATGCCGAGCGATCTTCCAAACCGCGCCTTCCCGGCGCATGTTCGTCAAATAGGTCGCCCACAGGGTAAAGGTCGATTCGGGATCATCCATTAAATAATGCAAGGCTTGTACATCCGTTCGCACAGACGCGACGTCTCCATCCACCTGAACCAACTGCGGACCGAGCATGTGCTGGGTTTGTCCAAAGGCCGCTAATTTTTCAACCACTTCAGCGACCCATTGATCCGCGCCAACCACTGCGTCCCCGCCAAACCCGACAATTTCAACATCATCCGCGAAGCAACGACGATATTGGGCCATATCGCGATCATCCACGCCGGCGGCATAATTCGTCATTACATCCTGAATGGCTAAGCGATCTTCTAATATCGTCATGGCGGGCTCCTCAATTTAGCGTGCGCGATCGACCATGACCGCCGGTTGTCCTGACCTCTTTTTTAATTCAGCGCCGACAAAATACCGCCTGGGCTGATCCCCAACTGATCCTTATTCGCGTGCTGATTCGCCGTCTAGGGCGACGGCTTCGGCAGATCGCCTGCAATATAATCATCGATCATCTCATGGTACCTGCGAATCCGTTTTTCTTGATTCGACAGATAAACGCCTTTGAAGCCTCTCGAGCGAAAACCGCGTTGCTGCGTAACAAACACCGCCACGTCCTCTTCGATCGCCGCGCCAATAGAGTCTTCCCCGTAGGTCAACATTTTGACGGGCGCTTCTTGATTAGCGTCGGATGCGATCATCGCGCGGCCCGCGCGGCCGCCGGCTGCAGCACCCGCCTCGATCGAGGCGGGGCTGGCATACCACCAGTTATCGAACAAACACTGCTCCGGATCATCCCGGTGGGGTCGCGCTCGTAAAAAATGAAACCCATCCGACCATACCGAGACCGCAAAGTTGGGAAACAAGGTGTAGTGAAAGGCATCGGTAAATTGTGCATCCGGGATCTTGTCGTAATGCGTGTAACCGCGTTCAACACCCAATTTACGCTTGGCTGCCTGAAGCGCTTCTCGAATATCCTCGGGCCGGCCCTTCAAATCCTCAGGATCAATATCCCAATGCCGCAACTGCGACGCCAGGGGCTCAAGAATATTACCCGCCTCGTCCGTCGACCCAACCCCGAAGCCGCCTTTCATGACCATACGATTGTGGCCCTCGTCAGACAGGTCAAACTGGGTCTCTTTAAAATAGGTATCAATGTGGCCACGAATTGCTTTTCGGTCCGTATCGGGTGTCGCACCTTGGTGCACGGTCGGAACATGGTAGGACTCGTTGAAGTTATCCAGGACGATTTTCCAATTACAGGGCAGCCACATCGTATTCGCCATGGTGCGCTGCCAAGACTGAATATCTCTGGCGTGCCAATCGTCCCAAATGGGGCCCAGGTAGGATTTTAAGGACTGGCATTCTGGATCCATGTTGACCCAGATGAAGCCCGCAAAGGTCTCACAGCGCAACTCCTGTAAGCGCACTTTTCCGCAGGGGTTGCCTTCCGGAAAATCTTCTTTATCCGGCGCAAAATTAAGCGTGCCATCCGGCAAAAATGCCCAACTGTGGTACTTACACACAAAGCGTCTGAGGATGGTGCCCTTGGATTCTGAAACCAATGGATTGCCGCGATGCTGGCACACATTGTAAAACGCTTTCACGTCGCCCTCTTTCTGACGAACCATTAAGACTTCTTCTGTACCAATCTCTTCCATCTGCCAATCGCCCGGGTTCGGTAACTCCGCTTCCCGGCCCAAAAGTAACCACACCTTCGTCCACATCCCTTCCCATTCCTGAGTCATAAAGTCTTTTGCGGTATACCGCGAACCAGGGATGGTGTGGCCTCGGGTCGTTTGCTCTGGCCACCGGTCAACCAATTTTAATTGTTCGGACATTGTAATGCTCCTTATCGTTTGCGGCACTTTCAGCATCAATACGCTGCGTTGGTCCGCGGGTTCACGCCAATGCTTTGAGTATCTCTAATCCCCCACCGACCTGGCAAGACCTAAAGCGTTTGATGTTCAGGTTAAAATCATGCGAATTAACGCGGCCTTTGGCCCAATGCTGCCTTGGCGCCCACGATCTAATGGGAACAACAGACTCGTTTAGCGGCAAGATGGTTAACGCGGGCAAACCCAAGGCGGCGCGATGTACTCGATGATCGTGATGCAAGGCCGGTTCGTTCCGACCAAAGAGGCCATGCGGCTGGACACCAGCATCGACATTCCGCTGCATGCTCCTTGCCGCCCAATAGTCCGCCTTAACAATAATGTTGTCCGAGCCTATTAAGGGTCTTTATTCCATAAGCTTCATTGCAAGGGCTTCATTGCAAGGGCTTTGTTGCAAGGGCTTTGTTGCAAGGGCTTTACTAAAAAGACGCTTAGCAATGGTTTGATCGCATCTTGCGCGCCCAAAGTGCGGACTGAAGCCCGGGACCAAGTGCTTTTAAACCCTTTCTACCCGGTTACCCCAATTCAAATCCCCGCCACTGAAACCTCTGATTTTTTGAACTCAAAACATGTCGCATTTAGGCAAAATCATGTCGTAATATTGCCCGCGAATTTCCAGCTGCTACAGCAGAATCGGCGGTTATAGACTCACTCAATTGGGCAAACCGGCAGCGGATCAGCGCCTGCATAGAGAGTAGCCATTATGGACAAATCCGGAAGACGACGAAGCGGGGGTCGATCAAGTCGAGTCGCCGCCCGACAAGCCTCAGCTGCGGATGCGCTGATCACCCACATTGATCGCGGTATCCCTTATTTTGACGTACTGAACGAGGAAGCGTTGACGCTGATCGAGCACAATGCGGAGACGGTTCTTGAGGAAATCGGCATTGATTTCAAAGACGCGCCAGAGGCTTTGGCGCTCTGGCGGAATGCCGGCGCGACCATTGAAGGTGAACGCGTGCGCCCGCCTCGTGGCCTCTGCCGAAAGCTTCTGCAAACAGCCCCAAAAGAATTCACCCAACACGCCCGTAATCCTGCGCGCTCAACCATTATTGGCGGCGACCGGACCGTTCTTGCGCCCGCTTATGGATCGCCCTTTGTCCGGGATCTCGATCGTGGTCGACGCTATGCCACCATCGAAGACTTTAGAAATTTCGTAAAACTGACTTACATCAACCAAGGGCTTCACCACAGCGGCGGCACGGTCTGTGAACCCGTTGATCTACCGGTCAACAAGCGCCACTTTGACATGGTCTACAGCCACATCAAATACTCTGACAAACCCTTCATGGGATCTGTGACCCATCCTGAGCGGGCTCAAGACACCGTGGATATGGCAAAAATCGTATTTGGCGATGCGTTTGTGGATGAGAACTGCGTTACGACCAGCCTGATTAACGTCAATTCGCCGATGACATTTGACGCCACGATGCTGGGCTCTGCCCGGGTTTACGCGGAGAACAATCAAGCGACGATTATTTCGCCCTTTATCTTGGCCGGCGCGATGTCACCCGTGACGGTTGCGGGCACCCTAACTCAAATTCTTGCCGAGGCTTTAGCCGGCATGGCCTACACGCAGCTGGTTCGGCCCGGCGCACCCGTGATTTTTGGCACCTTTGCCAGTGCCATTTCAATGCAATCCGGCGCGCCCACCTTTGGGACACCCGAACCTAGCCTTGTCCTCTTAGGCGCCGCATCACTGGCGCGCCGCCTTGGGGTACCGTTTCGATCGGGCGGTGGCTTGTGCGCCTCAAAAGTTGCCGATGCCCAAGCGGCCTACGAATCTGCCAACACCCTGCAAGCGGCCGCCTTTGCCGGTGTGAACTTTATGCTGCACACCGCCGGTTGGCTAGAAGGCGGCCTGGTCATGAGCTACGAAAAGTTCGTCATGGATGCGGATCAAGCCAACATGATTGCGGTTTTCCTTAAAGGCATTGACCTATCAGAGAACGGTCAAGCCATGGACGCACTGCGAGAGATTGGCCCGGGCGCGCATTTTTTGGGCGCGACCCATACCCAAAACAATTTTGAAAAAGCGTTCTATCGTTCAACCATGGCTGACAACAATAGTTTTGAGCAATGGCAGGAAGATGGTGCCCTCGATGCGGAACAAAGAGCGAATATCCGATGGAAAGCGCAGCTCAATGATTATGAAGCGCCGCCTCTGGATGAGGCGATTGATGAGGCACTGATCGAATTTATGGCGCGCCGAAAAAGCGCCTCCGCTGACCAAGACTACTAGGAGGAATGCACGTGACCGAAGAATTCGACGATGATTTCAACCTGAATGAGCTAGACGATCAAGAGCTCGTGACCCAAATGCATGACGATCTGTATGACGGATTAAAAGATGAAATTGTCGAGGGCACCGAGATTCTTTTGGATCGAGGTTGGGGCGCCGAGAAAGTGCTGAATGAGGCACTGGTCGGCGGCATGCAAATTGTCGGCGTCGATTTCAGAGATGGCATTTTGTTTGTACCAGAGGTCTTGCTGGCAGCCAACGCCATGAAAGGCGGCATGGGGGTGCTCAAGCCGCTTCTGGCGGAGACCGGTGTGAAACCTATTGGCAAAATGGTGATCGGCACCGTCAAAGGCGACATTCACGATATCGGCAAAAACCTCGTCGGCATGATGATGGAAGGCGCCGGTTTTGAAGTGGTCGACATCGGTATTAACAATTCGGTTGATGAATACCTGGCCGCCTTAGAAGAACATCAGCCAGACATTCTGGGCCTTTCCGCCCTGTTAACCACCACCATGCCTTACATGAAAGTGGTTATCGACGAGCTGGTGAAACGCAACCTTCGCAGCCAATACATCGTGATGGTTGGCGGCGCACCGCTTAACGAAGAGTTTGGTGAGGCGGTTGGCGCCGATGCCTATTGCCGAGATGCGGCAGAAGCCGCGGCCCAGGCAACTCGGCTGATCGAAGCGCGCAGAACAGCCAATGCCTAAGCCCTGCTTGGTCATTGCCTGCGGCGCACTCGCCCGGGAAATTCAGCATTTAAAAACCGTGAATGATTGGCAGCATTTAGAGATTCAGTGCTTGGATGCGGCGCTGCACAACACGCCTGCGAAAATCCCAGGTCGGCTGGCGGAAAAGATTCATCAGGCCGGCCATCGGTATGCCAAGATTCTAATTGCTTATGGCGATTGCGGCACACAAGGCGCGATTGATCGGCTGATTCAGAATGCGGACCATATTGAGCGTCTGCCAGGCCCGCACTGCTTTGCCGCCTTTGCAGGACTCAAGGATTTTGAGACCAAAATGGCGGCCCATCCTGGCACCTTTTGGTTAACCGATTTTCTCACCCGGCATTTTGAAACCATGGTTGTTAAGTCTTTAGGGCTGGACACGCATCCAGAACTCTTGCCCGCCTATTTTGGTCACTACAACAGACTATGCTATCTGTCCCAGAGCGCAGACGACGCGTTGCTTGAAAGCGCGCGTGCTGCCGCCCAATTTTTGGGCCTTTCCTTCGAGCACCAGCCGGTCGGGTACAACGCGCTCAGCGAACCCCTGACCTGGTGCGCTGCATGAAATTAATCACCATTTCCTGGCGGGATATTCCTTCCCAAGTCCTCGTCAAGGCGGGTCGCACCAAAGCCAAGGTGCAACTCTCTCATCGTTTTCAAGCCGCCATTGACCGAGCTGCGATGCGAGCCGGAAAAGGCGGTAGCGAGGCCTATCTCGATGCCTGGCAGCGGGTCTCCCAAGACATACCGGCCGCGCAGGATCTGGCACAAGCGGCCAACGATGCCGCAGCAGCGTTAGAAGCACGCTATTCGGATCAGGATCTCTCAGCCCTCATCAAAAATAAGGGTCTTGAGCCGGGTCAGTCCACACCCACCCAAATCCAGTCTTAAAACGCGTTTTTTCTTTGGAGTAAGTTATGACCCGCACGATATTAAGTTCCGCGACTAAAGAGGTCATCATTGGGTTCGATCAGCCTTTTGTCATCATCGGTGAGCGCATCAACCCAACGGGGCGGAAAATTCTGGCGGCTGAAATGACCCAAGGCAATTTTAAACGGGTTGAAGCCGATGCCTTGGCTCAAGTTGCCGCCGGCGCGCAAATGCTCGATGTCAATGCCGGTATTCCGTTGGCGGATGAGCCCGCCATCCTCGCGCAATGCATTCAATTAGTGCAATCGATTACCGATGTCCCACTGACCATTGACTCGTCCATTGTTGCCGCGCTCGAAGCAGGTCTTGCCGTTTATCAAGGTAAGGCGCTGGTTAATTCGGTCACTGGCGAAGATGAAGTACTCGATGCGGTCTTACCCTTGGTTGCAAAATACAAAGCCGCGGTCGTCGCGATTTCAAACGACGAAACCGGGATCTCCGAAGATCCCAATGTGCGGTTTGACGTCGCAAAGAAAATTATTGAGCGGGCAGCCGACTATGGCATTCCGTTTTGTGACGTTGTCGTTGACCCCTTGGTCATGCCCATTGGCGCCATCAACACCGCTGGACGGCAAGTCATGCACCTCGTGCGTCGTCTGCGGGAAGAACTCAAGGTCAACACCACCTGTGGCGCCTCAAATGTGAGTTTTGGTCTACCCAATCGCAACGGCATTAACGCCGCATTTCTGCCCATGGCAATGGCCTCTGGTATGACCTCTGCCATCACCAATCCCTTGCATGAAGAAGTCGTCCGGGCGGTGCTCGGCGCCGACGTGATGATGGGGCACGATCCAGATTGCGCGCGCTGGATCAAAAAACACCGAGTGCTACAGGCCGCGGATGCCGGTTCTGCGCGCCGCGAGGGTGGACGCCGTCGGCGCCGCAATTAATGCACCCTGGTACCCGAGCATGTCATCCGTGAGCGACGCAATACCCGTTGTTTTTCTACCCTCAGGGCGGCGCGGGACCTTCGCCCATGGCACGCCGCTGCTGACCGCAGCCCGCCAGCTGGGGGTCGACATTGATTCAGTCTGCGGTGGCCGCGGCCTCTGTGGACGCTGTCAAATTCTATGTGCTGAAGGTGACTTCCCAAAACACGGCATTACCTCGAAAGCGGCGCATTTATCGGCTTTCTCAGCAACAGAAGTCCATTTCGAACGCCGCAAAGGCGCACTTGGGCGTCGACGGCTCAGCTGTCACACGCTAATCGAAGGCCCCTTGGTCATCGACGTGCCGCCTGAGTCACAAGTCCACCGTCAGGTAGTTCGAAAATCTGCTGTGGTTCGTGATATCAAAATCGTGCCCGATATTCGGTTGTACTACATTGAAGTAGCCGAAAATGAACTGGACGCTAGCACGAGTGATCTTACTCGGATACAAGCGGCCCTGCTGGCCGATTGGGGACTTGACGGCCTCGGTTTTGACCCCAGCATTTTATCCCGACTGCATCACGCGCTGACCAACGGCCATCAGTCTGTCACCGTTGCCGTTTTTGAATCTGAGTCGACGAAAACCCTCATCAGTGTCTGGCCTGGCCTCGTTGATCGCGTTTTTGGCGCCGCCATTGACATCGGCTCGACCACCCTCGCGCTGCATTTGACGGACCTGCAATCAGGCGAGGTTTTAGTCTCAAATGGTCGCATGAATCCCCAGATCCGGTTTGGTGAGGATCTCATGAGCCGCGTCTCTTATGCCATTATGCATCCCGACGGGATCGCGGAGATGACCGAAGTCGTTCGAGCCGCGCTCAACGAGTTGATTCAAGAGGCTGCAACCGAGGCCAACATCGATCCAGACCTAATCCTATCGATCGCGGCAGCCGGCAATCCAATCATGCATCATTTGCTGCTGGGTATAGACCCAACGCCGTTAGGGGTTGCGCCCTTCACCTTGGCCATCGACACCGAAGTTAATGTACCGGCCGCAACGGTTAACCTCTTGATCAACCCTGGCGGCCGACTCTACCTGCCGCCCTGTATCGCCGGGCACGTCGGCGCCGACACGGCTGCTGTGATGCTGTCTGAGCAACCCCATTTGAGTGAAAAAATCTCACTCATCATCGACATTGGTACGAATGCGGAAATCGTTCTGGGGAACAACACAAAACTTTTAGCCTGCTCCAGCCCGACCGGGCCAGCGTTTGAGGGTGCTCAAATCAGCTGTGGACAACGGGCGGCGGCGGGCGCGATCGAGCGGGTTCGAATCGATCCCAACACGCTGCAACCCCGCTACCGAGTGATTGGCTCGACACTTTGGTCGGATGAGGATGGCTTTGCGGACACCACGGCGGACCTCACCATCACAGGCATTTGTGGATCCGGCATTATCGAAGTGATCGGCGAGATGGTTTTAGCGGGTATTTTGTCCAGCGATGGCGTGATCCAGGCAAGTGCGGCTGAGCGCAGTGACCGGATTATTCAAAATGGCAGAACCTTCGCCTTTGTACTCGTACCCGGGGACAACCCGGTCATGATTACCCAAAATGATGTTCGTCAAATTCAATTGGCCAAAGCGGCACTCTACGCGGGTGTTAAATTATTAATGGATCGGTTTCCCGTTCAAGGCGTCGATGAAATTCGTATTGCCGGCGCCTTTGGCAGCAACGTCGATTCAAAATATGCCATGCTACTTGGACTCATACCGGACTGTGCTTTGCCCCACGTTACCTCCGTCGGTAATGCCGCAAGCACAGGATTGCGGATCGCGCTGCTCAATCAGGAGAGCCGAGTGGACCTTGCAGCCCTTGTTAAACGAGTGGAGAAGGTTGAGACCGCAGTGGAACCCGCATTTCAGCAGCACTTCATCGAGGCGATGGCCATCCCCCACAAAACCGATCCGTTCTCATTACTCTTTGAGCAAATCGAGCGTCCACCGCCCATTGCGGCAGAACCCCTGATTCGACGACGGCGGAACAATCGACCTCAGGCCTCATCCTGACTGGCAAACCCGAATTCGCTGGCAGCATCCCGGAGCCAAGCCCACAGATAGTCTGCAAAGCTTCGACGCAGAATCAGCTCAAAGGTCACCTCATTCATGCGTCTCATCACAACCTGAGCTTGTGCAAACGTCGTGGTAACCACCTTACCAACTGGAAAGTTTTGCAATCCGACATCGTAGGACGTCGACTTCATCAAAACTTGGATTGCGCTGTCACCCTGAACCACCAATACCGTTTGGCCACCGCTCACATCCACCAAGGCAATTTCCGCGCCACCAGCGTCCCTGAGATCGGCTTCAGCCTGTGCCAGGTCGTCTACTGGCAAGGTTAACAACCACTCGTCTGGCCCCAACCAACGGATGCAGAGGGCTGCTCGCACGCTCGACGTTAATGGGGCAATCGGCAGGGCAAGCCCAAGGCTTTTCACCACTGCCGCGGACAATGTTTCAGGCGGGCCACGAAGGATTAAGTGTCCATTGATGCGTTCTGTCACCGTGATTGGCGAGGGCCCAGAAATGGCGCGTCGATCGCCGCGCACCAAGGGCGAGGCGGCACGATCTGATCGATGACCCGGCTCAGGCATCTGGTGATATTCCGCAGGCAACTCATCTCCTGCAGGCTCTGAATTAGACATTCTGGCGTGCTCCTTCAGGGTCATAGAAAATCGGCGACCGAAGCTCGGCTTTCTCCCATCGATCCGGGCCGACGGAAACCTCAACAATCTCTCCGTGGCGATCGAGCCCACCTTTTACCAGCGCTAAAGCGAAACTGCGCCCGAGCACAGGGCTGTCATAACTCGACGTGACATGTCCCACCATATCAGCCGGTAAGGACTGGGGCCGCGCAAACACGATTTGCGAGCCTTCCGGCAAGACACAGGACGGATTGAGGGGGGACAGGCCCACAAACTGTTTGCGCTGACCCCGTAGACAATCGGCGCGCATCATTCCCCGCTGCCCAACAAAGCTGAACTTTTTACGTTTTGCCACCGCCCATCCCATACCAAGATCTTCTGGGGTAACCGAACCATCTGTATCTTGACCGACGATCACAAAGCCTTTCTCAGCGCGCAGCACATGCATGGTTTCGGTGCCATAGGGCGTTAAATCAACCTCAGCGCCAGCCGCCATCAACGCCTGCCAAAGGGCGAGTCCATCGTTCGCGTTGACGTTAATTTCATAGGTGAGTTCGCCCGTAAACGAAATCCTAAATACCCGAGCGGGCAGACCGCAGACGAGCCCTGCCCGCCAGTCCATGAACGCAAAGTCTGTAGGACTTAAATCTATATCGGTCAGGGGCGCGAGCAAGGAACGCGATTCTGGTCCAGACAGCGTAATCGTCGCCCAATGATCCGTCACCGAATTAAAAAACACCTTGAGCTCTGGCCATTCTGTTTGATGCCACAACTCTAACCACTGTAAAACGCGTGCGGCGCCACCGGTTGTCGTGGTCATTAAAAAATGATTCGGCGCAAGACATGCGGTCACGCCATCATCCATCACCATGCCGTCTTCACTGCACATCAATCCGTAGCGACATTTTCCTGGCGCCAGCTTCAGCCAGGCGTTGGTATAAATGCGATTGAGAAATTCTCGGGCATCCGGGCCTTGTATATCGATTTTTCCGAGCGTTGAAGCATCTAATATGCCGACCCTCTGTCGCACGGCCAAACATTCGCGCCGAACGGCGGCCTGCAAGGTTTCATCACCCCGCGGAAAGTACCAAGGCCGCTTCCATTGCCCCACATCTTCAAAAGCCGCACCCTCGGCCTCATGCCAAGGCTGCATTGCGGTGTAGCGCTTGGGTTCGAAAAATTCACCCACATCTCTGCCCGCCATTACACCAAAACTTACCGGTGTGTAATTCGGCCGAAACATCGTCGTGCCGGTCTCTTTAATGCTTTGGCCCAAGGCTTTTGCCGCGATCGCAACACCGTTCACATTCGATAATTTACCTTGGTCGGTCCCAAATCCCAGTGCGGTGTAACGCTTGACGTGTTCAACACTCTCGAAGCCTTCGCGGGTCGCGATTTCAATCGCAGCCGCCGAGACATCCAATTGATAATCGACGAACTGGGGCGGTGCCTTGGCCGTCGGCAAAGGATGGGGCACCTGAAACAAGGCCTGCAACGCGAAGCCGATGCTTTCGCTACCCGATATTGCAAGACTTTTCGGCGCGTCGAACCCCAGTCTCGATAGCGCTTGGTGCGCAGCGATCGCGCCCTGCTCTAAACTTTCGCCCAAAGCAAACTCCCCGGTCACAGCGCCAGCAAACAACAGTCGCTCGTGATCAGGATTCGGTACAAAGCCACAAACATCTTCGCGCCAAACCGGCCGATGCCCTAGATGAGCCGACAAATGCACAACGGGTGAATAGCCGCCAGAGCTTGCGATGACATCTGCTGCCAGCTTTCTGACCGGACCCAATCGAGCATCAGCTTGGGCATCAAAATCGCAAACAACAGCCGCTTTAACCGAGGCGCCACCCACCACGTCAACGACCACTGCCCCCTGAATGACCACCACGCCAGCTGATTCTGCTCGTGTAACCAGGCTCGACGTTGGGGCGGCGCGCGCATCGACCACCGTTGCACTGCCTGTCCCCGCCGCCAACCAATCGATTGCAGCCTGATAGCCAGCGTCGTTATTGGTCGCGACCACTAAGGCATTACCGGGCCGAACGCCATAGCCTTTCAAATAGACTGATACAGCGCCTGCCAGCATACAACCCGGCACATCGTTGTTGGCATAGACCAGGGGCCGTTCATGGGCACCGCTGGCCAGCACCACTTCCCGGGCCCGAATACGATGCATCCGCTGCCGGGCTAACCCTTGGGTCACGGTCGGCGCAAGATGATCACGACAACGCTCGACCACTGTGACGAAGTTGCCATCGTGAAACCCGGTCGCCGTGGATCTCAAGAGAACCTCAACATTGGCCGCAGCCCTCAGCGCATGAAGCGTTGCCTGAACCCAAACACGCGCCGGCGCGTCGTCAACCTGATCATCGCTAAAGCGCAGCCAACCGCCCGGTGTGGGATTTTCATCAACGATGATGATCCGAGCACCAGAAGGTTGGGCCGTCAGGGCCGCTGCAAGGCCCGCCGGTCCGGCACCGATAATGAGCAGGTCACAGTGCCGATTGATCTTGTCGTAGATCTCAGGATCGGGTTCGGTCGGCGCAAACCCTAGACCTGCCATTTTACGAATCACGCGCTCAGCCGCATGCCAGACTGGCTGTGAATACATCATCGTTTTGTAATAAAACCCGGGGGGCATCATTTTTCCTGCGAGCTTGCCAACCATCGCCATCGCATCCCACTCGAGGCTGGGCCAACCATTCGTCGTTCGACAGACCAGACCCTCATAGAGCGCTTGTTCGGTTGCTCGAACATTTGGCACCTGGGTGCTCGGTGTGGCACCCACTTGGAGTATCGCGTTGGGCTCTTCGACCCCGGCGGCTATGATCCCCCGCGGCCGCCCGTACTTAAAACTGCGACCGACGATTTTGACGCCATTCGCCAACAAAGCCGAGGCCAATGTATCGCCGCGAAAACCTTGCAGCGTGCGACCATTAAACGTGAACGTTATGGGCACATCCCGATCGATTAGACGACCCTCTGCAATTCGATTAACTTGTTTCATTGCAACAGCGCCTCATCTTTGACCGGTTGCGCACCCATCGCATAGGTTTGCTCGATGTCGTAGGTCACCGTATCTCGCACAACATTAAAAAACCGCCGACAGCCTGCCGCGTGATACCACATTTCATGATGCCGTCCACGTGGGTTTCGACGAAAGTACAGGTAGGTGCCCCACTGCGCATCACTGCAGCTTGCTGGATCGTCTGGGCGCGCAAGATGGGCCTCCCCGCTGTAATGAAACTCGGGTTCATCTCTTAATTCTTGGCAATAAGGACAATGAATTCTTAACATGCTGCTCTCATAAAGATCTAATGCGCGACGCCGGCTGCACCGTGCTCATCAATCAATGCGCCCGAATAAAATCGATCCAGCGCAAAGGGTTTGGCCAAAGCCGGAATCTCATCACTCGCCAAGCAGTCCGCAAAGACATGGCCTGAACCCGGCGTTGCCTTAAAACCGCCGGTTCCCCAGCCGCAATTAAAGTACAGGTTTTCAACCGGCGTTTTGCCGATGATGGGGCAGGCATCCGGCGTTGTGTCAACAATACCGCCCCATTGTCGATTCATCGGGACCCTTGAGAACATTGGAAATAATTCAATCATCGCAGCAAGGGTATGCTCAATGACGGGCATCGAGCCTCTCTGACCATAACCGGTATAGCTATCAATACCCGCACCAATCACCAGATCGCCTTTATCGGACTGGGAGACATAGCCATGCACCTGATTCGACATCACGACGGTATTCAAAATGGGTTTGATCGGCTCCGAGACTAAAGCTTGAAGTGGATGCGATTCAATGGGCAGCTCAAAGCCGCCGTAACCGGCGAGCACACCCGAATTGCCCGCGACCACGCAGCCCACTCGGCCGGCATGGATCACCCCATAGCGATCGGTAACCACCCCCCGTAGCTGATCGCCTTCAAGCTCGAAGCCGGTCACAGCACACGCCTGCAACAGATCAACCCCCAAAGCATCCGCAGCGCGAGCGTATCCCCAAGCGACCGCGTCGTGCCGCGCAACGCCACCTCGCGGCTGCCAAGAGGCGCCTAAAATGGGATACCGCCTAGCGCTTGTAATATCGATATGCGGCACGATCTTTTTGACACCCGAGGCATCCAAAACTTCGCCGTCAATGCCGTTCAGCCGATTAGCCGAAACCCTTCGCTCGATATCGCGCATGTCTTGCAGGGTATGGCCAAGGTTTAAAACGCCCCGCTGCGAAAACATCACGTTGTAGTTCAGCTCCGTTGAGAGGGTCTCCCAAAGCTTCAACGAATGTTCGTACAGGTGCGCCGCTTCATCCCAGAGATAGTTCGACCGAACAATGGTCGTATTGCGACCCGTATTGCCGCCGCCAAGATACCCTTTTTCGATGACGGCGATATTGGTCACATTGTGCACCTTGGCCAAATAGTAGGCCGTTGCCAGACCATGTCCGCCGCCACCGACGATGATCACATCGTAGTGCTTCTTAGGTTCAGGGTTACGCCAAGATCGCTGCCAATTTTGATGATGCGACAAAGCATGCCTGAATAAACTAAACGCTGAAAACCGTTGCACCTAACCCTCGCCTAACCCTTCCGGATGTTTCGATGCGTCTTGCTCTGCATCATGGTTTGCCAAAATACCAAAAGACGTCTCCCGCCTGGCGAAGGCCAAGGCCTCACTGGCGATGTTTGGAATCAAACCGGTTGCTTCCTCTGTGAGGACTAAATTCGATCCCAGGGTTACCCGCAGCGAGCGTTCTGATTTCGGCGATAAGCTCATATATTTCTTATACGTGCGATTAAAATGTGCGGTCGACTCAAAACCACAGATCGACGAAATATCGACGATTGAGCAGGTCGTTTGGCGCAGCAGCTGTTTGGCCCGTTCTAATCGAACCTTTAGGTAGAACCGAGAGGGCGTAATCCCTAGAAAATTCAGGAACAAGCGCTCCAACTGCCGGCGCGAAACTCCTGAGTAGGCGGCCACGTCAACCAGATCGATCGGCTCTTCGATATTAGCCTCCATCAATTGCACCGCACTGGCCAATTTTGGCTGACTCGCAAACACATTATTTTCCATCCGCAACCGCTGTGGCTCCTGGCTGTCCCGAATGCGGTCGCACACGAACATATCCGATATCGCATTGGCTAATGGCGCTCCGTAATGATCGGCGACCAGATGCAGCATCATATGCAGCGCGACATCGCCGCCGGTACAGGTGATTCGGTCTCGATCAAAGGTAAACAGATTGTTGTTACAAAAAATTCGCGGGTAATCCTCCTGAAGCGCAGCGAGACACTCCCAATGCGCACTACAGTTATAACCATCGAGTAGGCCCGCCTGGGCAAGCACCAGCGGGCCTGTACAAAGACCGCCCATCAGCACATTGCTCGTCGCGCGTTTTTTCAGCCACGCAAGGATCTCGGGCTCGATGTTGTCTTTAACATTCACCCCAGCCACCACAATGATGAGATCTAAATCCCCCACATCATTCAGACACGCATTGGGCAGCATGCTCGTTCCACCGCTTGCGGTCACCGGGGCAATCGCCGGCCGAATCAACTGCCAGTCGTAGAGCGCTTCACCCGTTAAGTGATTCGCCATCCGCAAGGGCTCAATGGCTGACGACAACGCAATCAGCGTGAACTGTTCAAGCGGCAAGAATCCAACCTTAAAGGTGCGCTTCGTGCGCCCATGAAGTTGCACCACCTTTGCCATCAGTTGTGCGCCCCAACGTCAGCTTGAAACCATTTCAAGAGCGGGGTCTCTCATTGTCCGGATCCAGCACGGGTGTACTACCAACAGCCTCGACACGAATCGGATAATGCTCGCAGAAGTACTCCAAGAGAAAGGTTTCACCCACTTTGGCGCGATCCGCAGGAAGATATGCCAGCAAGAGATTGCGGCCCAAGGAAGGTCCATAGCTGATACTGGTACTAAAGGATCGTCGGCCCTTTGCGTCGATCACCACAAGACCCGTATCCGCATCCAAAATCGGCCACTCCCCAACCGGATAGCGTTTAATGCCCTCGGCATCCTCATTAGCCAACATCACCAGCGTGCAGAGGTAGCTGGTTTGCTGATCCAGCTGGCGCTGAGCCAAGTAGGCCGACTTACCATGAAAGGCTGCTTTTTTGACAACAGATCGTGCAAGGCCCGCCTCATAGAGATTGAAATCGGTTTCAAGATCGGCATTTTGTAACCTGAGACTCTTTTCTAATCGGCGACTATTGGCATAGGTCTCGACCCCAATTGGGACAACACCCAGCGCAAATAACTGATCCCACAGATCCAGGCCAGAATCAAAATCAAAATACAGTTCAAACCCTTGCTCACCTACGTAAGAAATTCTAAAGGCCCAAACCGTGATGCCCGCGACCTCGAAGGCCTTCGCCGTCGCGAAGGGAAAGTTTTCAGGACTGATTGCATCCGGCGACGACATTAGTTTTGACAAGGTTTCCCGGGCCTTGGGACCCCAAAGGCCTAAGGTGGCCAAGCGATGGGTTTGATTTAAAAGCGTGATGTCCGCGCCTCGAGCCACCGCCATGCGCTGAATCCAAACCAAGTCTCGGTGACCGGTATCCCCCCCGCAAATCACCCGAAAGGAGGTCGCATCCAGCCGAACAATTGTAAGGTCGGCCTTAATACCGCCATTTTCATCCAGAAAATGGGTGTACACGCCCTTCCCAACCGGCGTTGGACCACCCACTCGCGCGACGGATAAATACTCCAGCAAGGATTCGGCGTCCGGCCCAGCAATGTCATAAATCGCAAAATGCGAGAGGTTGATCATGCCAACGCTTTCGCTCAACTCAAGATGCTCGGCGTTGGACACCTCCCAGAAATGACGACTGTCCCACTCATGTTCCCGAGCCGGCACCCGATCTCGATATTTTGCAAGCAAGGTTGCTTCGTTGGCGCGATAGCCATGGGCCCGCTCCCAGCCTTTGATTTCCATAAAGTAGCCCCCGAGGGCAACTTCACGCTCATAGAAAGGACTCACAAACCGTTCCCGGCTGGTGGCAAACGGCTCGCGAGGATGAACCGCCGGGGTGTAGACTTTTTGGGCAATCTCAGCGCAACGACTTTCAACAATATCGTCTTGTTTTTGATGCGGATAAAACCGGGCAATATCGACACGATGGGGATCGAGCGCCGGTGCCCCTTCGGTCATCCAGTCCGCCACGACCTTGCCCACACCCGGACCATCTTTAATCCAAACCGCCTCGGCAAACCATAATCCGGCCACTTCAGGTGACTCACCAATCAAAGACCCACCGTCTGAGGTGACTGATAATAACCCATTGAAGCTGTGTCGCTCCTCCCAACCCAGCTCGCCTAGAATCGGCGTCATCTCAATGGCTTTTTCGTAAGCGTCCATCACTTGATCTAAGGTGAGATCCCGCATCGACGGCGACATTCTGGCCGTCTCCGGCGCTGCAATATCTCGAGCATGGACCAAGCGAGGGTGCTCTGTTTCATAGTAGCCCCACTCAACACGCCCCCCCTCCGTCGTCTTGGGGTCCCCAGTATCCCGCACATAGCTGGAGTTACCTTGATCTCGAAATAGTGGGTAGACGATTTCTTGTCCGCTGCCGGTCAATTCATCATATGGCCCAAAAAATAACAGAGGGTGTTCGAGGGGCATCAAAGGCAATTTCGAGCCGACTTGATCCGCAAGCAGCGGCCCCCAAATTCCCACGGACAAAACCACTTTCTCGGACGCTATAAACCCGCGTCGGGTTTCAACCCCGATGACGCGCCCCGCGTCCACCACAATCTTCAATGCCGGCGTATTGGGGAAGGCTTTTAACTTACCGCTTGCAACGGCTTCATCCACCAAATCGCCCGCAACTTTTTGCGACCTAGGAACCACCAAACCGGCATCCGGATCCCATAGCGCACCCTGAATCTGATCCTCCGCCAGGAGCGGGAACTTGGCTTTGGCTTCGGCGGGCGAAATCAGACTGACCCGACTGCCGAAGGCTTTGCCTTGGCCAATTTTACGCTTGAGTTCGAGCATGCGCGCATCATCATCAACCCGCGCGACCTCCAGCCCGCCGCAGCGAACGTAGTTGCCTCTCGACTCGAAAAACTGCTGGCTGTATTGCGTGGTATAGGCCGTGAATTTGTCCGCACCGGTCGTGAAGCAAAAATCCGAGGCATGAGAGGTTGAACCAATATCAGTCGGAATCGCTGACTTATCCAACCCAACAATATCGTCCCATCCAAGCTCGATCAGATGGTGTGCAATGGACGATCCAACGATGCCGCCCAATCCGACAATAACCACTTTTGCCTGTTTCGGAAATTCCGCCATGTCACCACCCACACCTTGGCTGATTCAGCTGCCGGCATTCAGCGGCCGCACCACAGATTGAACGTTTCAGGCCTCGGAGACACAGCCTGCCATCCCCGAATGCTACCCCGTTACCCCCCTTTAAAAGAACCCCTTTCTGGCCCTAAAGCCCGAATAAATTTGGCGGGTCAAAACAACCGAAAACGCACTCAAACTCACGCTGACGGGAGACACTCACTTAATTTGAGCGTCCTAGAAAGCCCTGGGCTCAATTCTTTTTGAGCGCATTCAGCCGGCTCCTTTTTAATTGCCAGTATTGCCGGCTCATGCCGACTGGGCTTACATAATGTGCGCTCCTTGGATTTCACCCGCTCTAGAGATCGAATCCAGCTGGGGAGCCGCCGTTATGGCGATTGCGACACACTGTCATTGGCCACACTTATGTCAGCCCGTGCATTGAGACGCCCAAGTAGTAAGGCCAGGGCCGCGCCCACGACACCAAACACCGCGGCCCAAAGGTAATACAGATCAAAACCCAGTTTTCCAGGAAACGCGTCCATCAAGCGCGCGCTGATCCAAGGTTGATATACGTCCGGCGCATAGCCAATGAAGCTGAGCGCGCCAATCGCAAGGCCCTTCGTTCGGATATCAACATTGGCGCGCTCAAGGGTTGCCCAAAAAATACCGCGAATGCCGTAGGTGAGTAAGCCCACGGTCAAAACGATCGTTAACAAAAGAACGACGCCGGTCCCGGGCGATGTCTGGGTCAGCGCTAAGAACATCATCGAGCTCGAAAACAGCAACACTGAGAGCACCCGCTCTTGGCCAAAAAAATCACCGCTGAAGCCAGCGATGGTTGCCCCAATCGGACGCATCCAGAGTTTTGCAACCGTTACACTCCCCACCACGACCGCACTAAGTCCAAGCTCGCCCTGTAAATAACCCGAAAAGCTGTAGGTTGCCCAGAACAACTGATAACCCGTGAGCATACAGATTGCCGCCAACCAGAGAGAACGATTTCTTGCCAGCAAGCCCAAGGAATACCACAGACTCAATGACCTACCTGCAGCATCCGCTTTTGACAGACCTTCCTTTGGCAAACCGAACCAAATCACAGGCGCCATTAAAACCGAAACAAGACTGTAAAACACAATCACGCGCTGCAGCGCGCGCGTTGACGACACCTCAACCTGGTCCATACTGTAAGCGAAGATCAGCAAAGCGACACTCGCGAGCAATGCCTCGATTAAGCCCCGGCCGCCATCCAGCAACCCAAAAAACTTGCCTTGCTCATCCTTCTGGGCAAGCAGGCTGACGCTCTTGATCATGGCCGCCCAAAAAGTGAGCCCCGTGGTCAAACCCCAGCATAAAAAGATCGCTTGAATCGCCCAGAGCGCTGGTAGGGTTGCGTACCAAAACCCTAATAAACCTGTTGCAGCCAGAGAAAAAGCCATCAGCTTTCGGGGCGAGAACCGGTCCGCCAACCAACCACTGGGCACATAGGTCAGCACAAAGATCAGGCCCAGCAACGAGAAGATGTCTCGTAACTCAACGCCTGAGATGCCAAATGCTTCTAATAGGGTGATCTCAAAATTCTGTCTTAAATACACCAAAGGGTAGACCGCCCCGCCAGCGATAATCACCAAGGCCAGCTGTCCGTAACGTTTCACCGGGCTCATAACACCGCCTTGTGGGTCATCTTTTGAATCATCGCTTCATCCCTTTTGTCCCTTCATCCCGCTCGCCCCTTCGTATCTATCGTCCAGAGCTCCCGCGCCGGGCCTGCCGGCTCAAAAAAGCTTATTTGAGATGTTTAAAAAAAGGGACCGTCCCCGGCCGCCTTCAATTGCGTTCTGCTTGGCGGGCCAACCCATTTTCTGCGGGCCCCAACTGCGCGGCAACGCGAAACGACCCGGATTAACACCTTTACGTTGACCTGATCTGACCTCAACTGACCTGACCTGATCGCGCCACGGCGTCTTCCGGGCTGGTTCATCCTAACAATCAGACGCGCCCTGAGCCTTTGCAACGATCATCTCAAACCGCGTTGCCAAACTCGTTGCACCGCCCCTTCTTGCCAGGCCTATAACACGGCATCCAAAGCCGTCAGGAGCTGATCAATTTCCTGCTCGGCGGTGTAATGCACAAAGCTGAGCCGCAACAGCCCTTTGTTAGGGTCCTCTCCCATTGCGCGAATCACTCGACCGCCGTAGAAGTCCCCATCACCGGCCATAATGCCATGCTCTGCCAGTGCCGCTGCAACGACGGCCCCCGGTGCCGGCAGCGCAACGGCAACCGTTGGCGCTCGGGTCAAGGCATCAAGGGGGCCCAGTACCCGCGCATTGTTCTTGGCTGAAAAATAATCCAAGACGGGCTGTAACAAACGTTGTTCCGCCTCGCGAAACAAATCGTGGACAAACACGCCGCGTTCAACCGGAATTTGGCTCTGGCATCCGTGATGCGCCGCCACGGCGTCAAAGTAATCTGTGATACCCGTACAGGCGGCAATTTGGGCATGATCCGGCCCAGCGGGGGTAAACTTTTTGGTTAGGCTATCGCCATTAAAGTCGTGTCCTTGATTCGGTAGCCGCTCGGCGAGCGCTCGCGCCACCACCATCACGCCTTGGTGCGGTCCATAGGTTTTATAAGACGAAAACAGATAAATATCGGCGCCCAATTCCGCGACATTGGGCAGCCCGTGGGGCGCATAAGACACCCCATCCACACAGCTCACCGCGCCCGCCGCCCGTATCATCGCCGTGATCTTGGCAACCGGATTAATTTCCGCCACAACGTTTGAGCAGTGCGGGAAACACACGAGACGAACCCGCTCGTCGAGTAGCTCAGCCAAATCATCGACATCAAGGTGTCCTGACTCAGGATCAACCGACCACTGCCGCACCTCAATGCCGGACAACGCCAGCCGGCGCCAGGGCCCGGTATTGGCCTCATGATCTTGATTGGTCACGATGATCGCATCCCCTTCAGAGAGCATCTGACGAAACGCTTGGGACAATACATAGGTGTTCGCAGTCGTTGACGGGCCGAAGCTGACTTCATCGACCCCGACGCCTAAATAGCCTGCAAGCCCTGCTCGAGCGGCATCCATTTCTTCGCCGCCCAATCGCGAGGCCTCAAAGCCATAGTATGGCTGGACTTTACGTTCTCGATAAAAACGTGCCAGCCGGTCTGTGACCTGCTGGCACGGATAGGACCCACCCGCATTTTCAAACAAGGCCTGTCCGGCAAGACTGGGCTGAGAAAAGGCCGGAAACTGGGAACGCACAAATGCCTGATCGAGCATCAAGAAACTCCTTAACAATTTAAGCGCCAAGTTTAGCGCGTTATGCCTTGATGCGCTGAACTGCCGACAGCGCTTGATAACGTTAATGCAAGGTCTCTGGGCGGTCGCCCCATACAATCCCAAATTAAGACTATGCTACCCTGTTCACCATCACGACCCATTAAGGAGCCCGCGTGTTCTCAAGGAAAAAGTTCGAAAACCCCTATCTTCAAGGTAACTATGCACCGGTCACGAGCAGCCTGCACCAGACCGAATTGCCTTGCAGGGGTACGCTACCAGCGGACCTTAATGGGTTGTTTGTCCGGAACGGCCCAAATCCAATGACACCGCCCAAAGCGTCAAAGCACCACTGGTTCGTCGGAGACGGCATGTTGCATGGCATCCGCTTTGAGCAGGGCCGCGCGCTGTGGTATCGCAATCAACCCGTCAGCGCCAATGGCTCGACGGCCAACACCCATGTCATTGGTCACGCCGGCAATCTTTACGCCCTGGTTGAAGCCGGTGGCGCGCCGGTTAAAGTCGATGATCAGTTAAACTCTTTGGATGAACCGGCCTTTGAAAACACCCTGCCTCGCGGCCTCAGTGCGCACACCAAATTCGAAGCTGCAACGGGGTCGATCCACGCAATGTGCTACGACTTCAAACGCGGTTACCGGCTGTCCTACGTTGAAATCGGTGCTGACAATCGACTTGCGCAACACACAGAAATTAAATTGCCTAGCCAATCAATGGTGCACGATTGCGCCTTGACCGAAAACTATATTCTGATTTTTGATCTGTCGATTACCTTCAGTCCAAGCCGGCTCATCAGACGCTACTTTCCCTTCGCCTGGAATTCAAAACATCAAGCCAGAATCGGACTGCTGCACCGTAAAGATTTGAGTCAAGGGATCACCTGGTTTGACATTGCACCGTGCTACATTTTCCACGCGATGAATGCGTTTGAAGACCGTGCTGGGCGCGTGATACTCGAAGCCATGCGGTACGAACGCATTTTCGATCAAAACAAATTGGGTCCATTTGGCGAAGCCTTGCCCTACCCGACCCGATGGACGATGGATGTCGGCACAAGGTCTGTCACCGAAGATCAACTTGATGATCGTGCTTCAGAATTTCCGCGCGTTCACCCAGACCTTGAAGGTCAGGAAACCCAATTTGGCTATGCGCTCGGTGTCGGTCGAGATGCCAATGCGCTGGATTTCAATCAAATTCTGAAATACCACCGGCGCGATGACCACGTCGCGGTGCATCAACTGGCGCCATCAAAGATGGCCTCGGAACCCGTTTTTGTTCCAAAGAATGATGCCAAGGCCGAAGACGAGGGTTATTTAATGAGTTACGTCTTTGACCAGGACAAAAACACCAGCGAACTGATCGTTCTTGACGCTCAAAACGTTGCTGCAGAACCGATTGCCTGTATCGAGCTCCCACAACGGGTGCCCTTTGGGTTTCATGGAAGCTGGGTCCCTGGATAGGACCCGGGTTTTCCATATCCATGGTGGCGCCATCTGAACCGGGGCCTGCCCGATAACCGCTTATTTCAGCCATCTCATCGATTCGGCTTCGACCTATGCTTTCGGATTGCACAAAACGGATTCGTCTACAGTTCCGATATCAACTCAAGCACTTGCCAATCCTTTAGCGCATTTTGACCGCGATAGAACATCACGTCTTTCCAGTCCACACCGAGGGCGTCACACTCTTCTTTGATCAATTGTTCATCCGTACTACCGATTGCAATGATATTGATCATGTGACTGATGATTAACCCCAATTGAAAGTCGAGTGTCAGGTCGTCCAATGTGTAGTCTTCAACGCCGCTATCAACGAGTCCTTGATGATACTGGTCCAGCAGGTTCCGTTCATTTGCGCGGCGATCAACGGTTGCGAGCCCTAGCGTTAAGAGCCGCGCAAAATCCCATGCGCCTTGAGCAATAAAGGGGAACTGCCAATCAATGACCGCGAAGCGGCCACCGGCGGCGCTTGGGAAAAACAGCTGCTTGGCGTGATAATCACCATGCACCAGCGTAAACGGCCGATTCGCATAAAGCGCTTGTAACGCTGATAACTTTTTCGCAACCATCGGCATCAATTCTTGTGTAAAATCAGGCGCGTCAAACCAGGTCCCTAACTGTTCAGCGATTTGTGCAGCCGCGCCAAAGCCCAGCGCAAAAAAACCTGGGTCATCATATTGAACGAAATAGTCTTTTTCTCTTAAGAGCGCCTCGTTCCACCATCGGGCATGAAGCTTCGGGAGCTGCGCAAGGGCGAAGGTGACTTGCGATTCACTAATGGCCCAGGACGGCGACTCGGACGGCCCCAAGTCTTCTAAGATGAGCACAAAGGCCTGCTGATCCGGCTGATGACATTGAAAGAAACAAGGCGCCACATCGATGCCAGGCGCTTCAAAGTCTCGATAGAACCCTGTCTCACGACGATACTGATCGAAAACATTCACAACTTCTGCAATGACCTGCGGGTTTTGCGATGTGTATTTTGCAATCAAACGGGTCGGCAAGTCGGGCCCGATCTGATCCCATTCAACGTCCAAAAACGCGATCTCAGCCGTCTGACCTGGGGTTGTCGAGGCCCGAGACCGGCATTCGATAATTTTGGCGGTCTGACCCGCGCCAGGCAGCACAAGATGTTCATTCAACCATGCAACCGTAAAATCTTCTGGGCTCGCCGGTAGCCTTTGATCCATCGCTCAACCCTCCTTTAACCATCTCTTTTTGATACTTCGCTTTTTGATACTACGCTTTTTTATACTACGCTTTTCAACGATTTAAGCGACGTTCTCCTGCTGCCTCATTTAACTTCGTTCTGAGCTCGTGGGCTCGCGGGGCGCTTGCGCCCAAGGTTAAAACCCGCGATCCACGCAACGATTCAGATTACGCTCCGTTACCTTTTTACCCCTTGACGGCGCCGCCTAGCCAGAATCAACCTGTTGGAAAAACCGGTTACCGCAGGGTTTCCACCAGTTTCGCAATCGAATCTAACTGCGTCAGCACCTCGCGCTCAGAACGCTGAGGCAGTCCAAAAACCAAATGCGTGAAGCCTTGTTCCAATCGATTCGTTGCTTGTTCGACATTCGCGGGCGCGCCGAACAGGGCCACGTCCAGATCCGCCATCGACCGATCCCGCTTGGCTAGCGCAGCACGCATCGCCTCCATAGCACCAGAGCCCGCGCCGCCGATGGGCATCCAGCCCTCGCAATAATCTGCAACCCGATCGAACACCCATTTCGAATTGGCACCCAACCAAATCGGTGGCCCACCCGGTTGAACGGGTTTTGGCCAGGACCAAATCGGATCGAAATTGACATGCTTGCCATGAAACTCGGCCGCATCCTCCGTCCAGATGGCTTTCATCGCCAAGACCTTCTCTCGAACAATCGCCCAACGGTGTTCGAACGAGGCACCATGATTCGCCATCTCCTCGACGTTCCACCCAGCGCCAATGCCTAAGATCAAGCGCCCGCCGGAAATCATATCCAGCGAGGCACATTCTTTTGCCAGAACAATCGGGTCGCGCTCGATGACCAAACAAATACCGGTTCCCAATTTAATGCGTGAGGTCACGGCCGCCGCGGCCGCCAACGCAACAAACGGATCATGAGTCCGCCAATACCACTCTGGCAGGTCTGTGCCGCCTGGAAACGGCGTCTTGCGAGAGGTTGGAATGTGGGTGTGCTCTGGAAAGAATAAAGAATCCAGGCCACGTTCCTCGACCGCTTTGGCAAGGGCAATCGGCTGAATGGTTTGATCCGTCGGAAAAATTTGTACGCCAAATGCGGCCATTACAATGCCTCCTCGGTGGTTGATGTCGATGAGGCCTCGACCCCATCTAGCAATTCGACCGTTGGCGGGCCCGCCAAGCAATCTTTCAAAGGGACATTGGCCGTCTTGAAGGCTTCATATTTGCCATGCAGGGCAAACGCGGCTTCATCATCATATTGCTCTAGCACAACATAGGTGTTTTCCGCCGCTCTCGAGCGATGCAAGGCATACAATCGACAACCGGGCTCTTCTGTTAAAACAACCTCAGCCAACTTCAAAAAATGGGTTTCAAAATGACGGATCTGATCTGGTTTAATTTGTAACGTCGCAACAATCCCTAATGCCATTGAATAGAACTCCTTGTGTTTACCAAGACTTTAAAAAACTTGGCTTATTGCTTACCTGCTGACGCAGACCGTTTCTTGCCCTTGAGCGCATGCTGCGCGCTTAACTTCACGCAACAGCCAAAGACGCCTAGATCCTACTCTGTTATCGATCGAGCATGCAAAAGGCACGGCAACGAATGGATCTGTGCAGCGCGAGGCGTGCAACAGCAAACGCCTGCGCATCCAGCTGGATTAAAGCCCTTCAAGCGATCTCCACATCAGACCCTTATCCAGCCTCTTCGCCCTGCTGATACTGAAAAATCGACTTATAGCCTTTTGACCAGTCGGGCGGCATCAGGACGGGTCTCGGGTCAAAGCGGGCCCACTTCGAGCGCTCACCCCGAATAACGACTTCAGCGTGCGGGCTTCCTGCGGTGAGTGTCGTGATCGGCATCGCATCACTCGCGGAGTAAGCGCACAACAATAACGGCCTAGGACTTGCACTATGATTCGGAGGAGAGCCATGGACGGCTCGGCAATTGTGCACCGTAATCGTGCCGGCCGGGCCCATCAGATATTCAGCACGATCCACATCGAGCGCCGGCAAATCCTCATCCTGAATGTGGCCGGTCCAGCGCCCTTGTGCATCGTACAAATCAAACAGGTCATGATCATGACTTCCAGGAATAATCCCCATCGGCGCCATGTCCTGCGTGACATCGCTTAAGTAAACCCCAATGGTCAAAACATCATAATTGGTATGGGGCCAGAACTGGATATCCTGATGCCACTTCACCGATTCGCCCCCGCCACTCCATTTGAAATTGAGTTTTGAGTGATGGAATTTCACGTTCGGACCCAAAAGGTCTTCCGCGATATCGGCAAAAGGTCCGGTTGATGCAAACTCCCAATACGTCTCGTGCTGGTCTACCGGGGCATTGAGCCGTCTGAGGCGCGGCGCAGCGGCGGTATGATCGGGCTCAAGATCAAATCGCGCATTGGACGCCGTTACCCCACGACTTTCTTCGATAAAGTCATGGGTTACGGCGTTAAGTCTCGCAAGCCAGGTGCTGTCAACCAGTCCTTCCGCGGCGCAATAGCCCTTTTTATGATAGCGGGCGCTTTGATCACGGGTCAGTATTTTCACGCTTGCCATTCCTGATGAAAGATAAAGATGGGCGGTTGTCTTCAGCGCCGAAATAACGCGCGTAAAATCACCACGATGCAACCTGCTCGCAGGTCCTTGACTGAAAGTTATAGCCAGCCAAACCACTTTGGTCAAGCGGGCCGAAGGGCCGGTAAGGTTCTTCGGCCCGACTGCCTTCAATTTTCATCTCGAGCTGTTATAGTCGAGCGACGTTTTCACAAAAGAGTAGAGCCATGATTGATTTTGAAATCCCCGAAGATGCCCGTTTGGTGCGTGACAAGGTGCGCGCCTTTGTCCAAAGCGAATGCCATCCGGCAGAAGAGATTTGCACCGCTGATAACTTCGAGACCGTACTCAGCGAACTCCGTGTTAAAGCGCGCGGCCAGGGTCTTTGGTGCCCGTTCGTTCCAGAAGAACATGGCGGTATGGGCTTACGACCACTAGCCAATGCCCTAGTCCAGATGGAACTTGGCGAGAGCTTTCTCGGAGCACTGTCGATGAATACCCAAGGGCCCGATGACGCCACCATGCTGACCTTGCTCGAGCACGGCACCGACCATCAAAAAGAAAAATTTCTAAAACCACTCCTCAATGGTGAGAAGCGCATTTGTTATTCCATGACGGAGAAAGCTGCAGGCGCCGATGCAACGGGGATGCAAACCACGGCCGTTCTAGACGGTGATGAATGGGTCCTCAACGGCGAGAAATGGTTTTCCTCCTCAGCGAGCGTTGCCGATATTGCCCTCGTCATGGCCAAGACCGACCCTGATGCACCCCGTCATGAACAGTACAGCACGTTTTTAGTCGAGCTCCCCAACCCTGGCTACGAAATTCTGCGCAACATCGAGACCATGCAACCGCACACGGACCTAGGCTTAAAGCTCGGCGGCAGCCACTCGGAAATCAAAATTGAAAACCTTCGCCTGCCCAGAGAGAACATTTTAGGGGGCCGTGGTCAGGGCTTTAACATGGGTCAGCATCGATTAGCCTATGGGCGACTTCGCCATGGCATGCACAATGTCGCGATGGCCCAGCGCGCACTGGATTTGGCTGCCAAGCATGTTATCGATCGCAGCACCTTTGGTGAACGCTTGGCTGACCGACAAGGCGTGCGTTGGATGCTGGCAGACTGCGCCTCTGAAATTTACAAAGCGCGGCTCATGCTGTTGCACATTGCTTACAAAGCAGAAAAAGGCATGGATCTTCGAAACGAAAATGGTATCGCAAAGGTGTTTATGGCCAATATGGTGCACCAGGTTGTCGACACTGCGCTGCAACTACACGGCGCACTCGGCTACAGTCACGATACCCCGCTCGCGCGATGGTACACGGGCATTCGATCCCAGCGACTGGTTGACGGCCCGGATGAAGTGCATCGCTGGCGCACCGGCGCCAACGTGATCAAGGCTTATGAGAAGTACGGCACAACGGCATCCGCCTGTGGTGGCGAATTATTTGATTGACGCCGCGCCGGGTCCAGTTTGATCAACTGGATCCGGCAACCCGATCAAATCTAGCGCTGTTCAAGGCAGAGTTTAGCCCACGCCAACGACCTTCAAAGCGAACAATCAGGCAAGCTTCCTTTTAACAAAAAGCCTGGAGACGCTTCACCATTTTGATGCCACCTAGCCTTTTTTCCGAGGCGGCATCACGCTGAATTGATGGTCTTTGATCGCTTAATCAAAAGCACATGCTGAAGGTGATTCTTGCTATTGCTTCGCCCCAAAAAACCAAAAAGCTAATAGGCTACGTCAAAGGTCTAATGACAGCCGATGATTATTGACACGAAACTACGCCCAACGGTATCAAGTAAGCCGACCAAGTCCTCGACCAGGCGCGCCCCGATAACCCCCGCAGCATTCAAAGACGCATCGCCCTACTCAAACCGGTAAGGCGCCAGGGTGTTCTGAGCCTGCACCCGCCACTTGTGCCACTGTCCGCCACCATAGTAGGCAAGGCTACCGGGTGCTGCCTCGCCGTGACCATTGTAATAGGTAATACAATCTCGGAGCGGTCGGGTCTGCGTGTCTGCTTTCGCGCAATGAACCGCGTAGGCCGATTCGACATCCGCGTCAACGTCAACGACGGTCGCGCCCTGCGCCTTCACCGTATTCAGCATCCAGATAATGTAATCCCCGTGCTCTTCGATGGCATTGGTAAAATTAAAGCTACCGCCACCGCCCTGGGGACCGGACACGATGAATAGATTGGGATAGCCTTCGCTGTGCAGCCCCAAAAAGGTTTTGGTGCCATCTTGTTGCCACTTTTCATTAAGCGAACGGCCGTCCCGCCCGATCACTTGGTTAAACGTTGAGGTTGCCATCCATTCAAACCCAGTCGCGTAGATTAGGACGTCCAGCGGGTAGGTTTCTCCATTGTGCACAACGCCTGCTTCATTTATCTCAGAGACGCCCAGCGGCGCCGTATCGACCAAATGAACATGCGGTAGATTAAACGTCGGCAAATATTGATCGTGAAAGGTCGGGCGTTTACACCCATAAGGGTAATACGGCTTTAGGGCTTCCGCGGTGACGGGGTCCTCAACGATGGCATCCACCCGCCCCCTGATTTGCTCCATGATTTTGTAATTGGTATCCAATTGTTTCTGTACCATTTCCTCAGGCGACAGTTCACGATCATGCTGTTTGCGTTCCTTAAAATCCGCTACTTTGCCCGCCAGATAATCATCATTGGCCTTCATGGCGGTTCTGCCGGCTGATATCTTGGCAAATCGAGCGCGTCGCGCCTTCGCCCAGTTCGGCTCATTTGGCCAGGTCTCAAGCTCCTCTTGGGTGGTCGCGCGTTGGTCTCGAACATCGACAGAACTTGGCGTTCGCTGAAAGACATAGAGCGCCTCGACCACCTTCGCAAGTTCTGGCACGACCTGCACAGCGGTCGCACCCGTGCCGATAATTCCGACGCGTTTACCCGCCAGATCCAAATGATAGTTCCAGCGCGACGTGTGGAACGAGTCGCCCTGAAAACGTGTCATGCCTTCGATTTTTGCCAGCTTCGGTGTCGTTAACAAACCGTTTGCCAGAATGACATAACGGGCCCGCATCGCATCGCCTCGATCGGTGCTGACCACCCAACGCTTCTGCGCTGCTTCCCAACGGGTTTCCGTCACCGTTGTATGAAACAGGCAATGCTCATAAAAGCCAAAGCGCTCAGCCAGATTTTGACAATACTCCATGATCTCAAAGCCGCTGGCGAACTTCATCGATGGGATATAGCCCATCTCCTCGAGCAGCGGCAAGTAACTGTAGGCTTCGACATCACAGGCAACCCCTGGGTAGCGATTCCAATACCAAGTACCGCCGACATCACCGCCCTTCTCACAGAAACGAACATCCGTAAAACCCGCTTCCTGCAGCTTGTGCCAAAGTAAAAGGCCCGCAAAGCCCGCGCCAACGACTAAAATTTCACACTCATCGGAAAGCGATTCGCGCGGCACGGGTTCGTCAGAATACAAATCGGTCAAGTAGTGGCTAAATTCCCCTTCCATTGCGATGTAATCGGCAGCGCCACGGCGCGCCTCTTTGAAATCCCGATATCGAGCTTGTTCTTCGGCATTAAAGGCCGCCCCAGGGGGCGCCTCCGGCAGGGTTTTTAAAGCCTCATTCGACTCGACGCCATAACCCTGGCCTGCAATTGCGACCGCCGCTTTGGCGGCTCGGGTATTAAACTCTTTTAGGCCGGTGGTTGGATTGATCTGAATCGCCATACACGTTCTTCCATTGCGGATTAAAGCTTTACTCAGAATGCGGATAAGATCCGCCAAGATCAAGTGGAAAAATTGATTTGAAGCGACTCGACAGGCGCGCGCGGGTCACCTTAGAAGGCGGACTGACCGCCCTGCAATCGGTATTAACCGATGCAAGCATTATCCCGACCGAGGCGGCCTGAGCCGCCGGACTTTGGGATGCCGCCCTTTCACCTTCCCATCGGCCAAGGCCGCCTGTACAGCTGACGCGGACCCTCGCTCGATCGCAACAAAGGACGCGCGATCGGTAATGTCTATTTTCCCAACGATACTGCCTGGAAATCCGAGCGAGCCCGTGATCGCACCGAGCAAATCGCCGGGGCGCAATTTATCTTTGCGGCCGAGGGATAGCTCGAGCGTGACAAAATCAGCTGGTGCTAAAACCGGTTGATCCGCTTCATACTTCGGCGGGTCAATGGCCGTGATCATAATCGATAAGCGCGCTTCGATTGCGGGCAACCTGAAGGCTTCTTTATCCGTAAACAGGCTCACCGCGGTACCGGTTGCCTGGCCCCGACCGGTTCGACCAATGCGGTGGACGTAGACTTCCGGGTCCGCTGGCAAATCAAAATTGACCACCAACGGCAAACTGTCTATGTCCAGACCTCGTGCAGCAACATCGGTTGCAACCAACAGGCGCAAACTCATCTGCTTAAATAGCAATAACACTTGGTCTCGCTCACGTTGCTCAAGATCGCCATGAAGTCCCGCGGCCTCAACCCCTTGCGCTTTTAACATGATGACCAGATCATGAACGGCCGCCTTCGTCTGACAGAAGATCACGGCGGCTGATGGCTGATAGCCCTGAATAAGATTGATGAGGGTCTGCGTCTTTTCCGAGCGCTGGGTGCGAACGAAAATTTGTGCGATCTGACCGTCGGCAACCTGCGTCGACACCGTAATCCGTTCTGGCGTGCGCTGGTATTGGGCGCTGATGGAGGCAATGTCATCGGGAAAAGTGGCCGAAAATAGCAAGGTCTGACGACTCGAAGGCGTTTCAGAAATGATGTCGGTCATATCGTCGCTGAATCCCATGTCGAGCATTCGGTCTGCTTCATCCAAGACCAATGTCTTTAATCGCGGGAGGGTCAACGTCTGCTTTCGCAGATGATCTTTGATCCGCCCTGGGGTCCCCACTACAATGTGCGCGCCATGCTCGAGCGAGCCAATTTGTGGACCAATCGGTTGGCCACCGCACAGCACAACCACTTTAAGGTTTGGCAGCGCCCGTGCAAGACGCCTGATTTCGGTCGCGACTTGGGCGGCAAGTTCCCGCGTCGGGCATAAGATGAGTGCCTGGGTGCCAAAGTCACGAGGATTGATATCGGCCAATACTGGCAATCCAAAGGCCACGGTTTTACCGCTGCCGGTTTGCGCCTGAACCACCAAATCACGTCCAGCAAGACCGGGCGGCAGCGCGGCCATTTGAACGGGCGTCATCGATTGATAGCCCAACGCCTCTAGGTTTTCGAGTTGTTCTTGGGGCAGTGACAAGACACTAAAGCTCGACATGATAAGACCTTTTTAGCGGCGTAGACCGGTGCAGTTTTAAAAAAACCCTTACGGATCTGTTCTAGAGACAGCCCATTTAATTAGAAACGTCGTTGCGCTGTGACTGCCGGGCCGAGACTCAGCTTAGTCTGGCTGCGCCCATTTCGATAGACTGGGCATCGAGGTATTCATCAAAGGTTCCTTTGAAATCGAAGATACGTTGATCTTTGATCTCGATAATCCGGTCAGCAAGGGACGAGACAAACTCTCGGTCGTGGCTGACAAAAATCAAGGTGCCCTCATAGTTATCCAGCGCGAGGTTCAAGGACTCAATGGCTTCCATATCCAAATGGTTCGTCGGTTCATCTAAGATCAAAACGTTATGGTCCTGCATCATCAACTTGCCAAAGATCAACCGGTTCTTCTCACCACCGGAACACACCTTCACAGACTTGCTAAAGTCTTCATTCGAAAACAGCAATCGCCCTAGGGTCGCTCGAACAATCTGTTCATCATGATTGGGCTTTCGCCATTGACTCATCCAATCAAATAAATTCATATCGTCCTGAAAAACGTGCGTTGGATCCTGCGGGCAGTATCCGACGGAGGCATTCTCGGACCATTTAATGCTGCCATGTGATGGCGCTAACTCATTCATCAAGCATTTTAGAAAGGTCGTCTTGCCAACGCCATTCTCACCGATCACCGCCAGACGCGTACCCGCCTCGAGCATCAACTGAGTATTGGTAAATAACTGCGGATCGCCCTCAAACCCATGCGCCAGATCTTCAATCGTCAGCGCCAAGCGATGTAACTTCTTGTCTTGGGCAAATCGAATATAGGGGCTTACCCGACTTGAGGGCTTGATGGTCTCAAGCTCAATTTTGTCGAGCTGGCGAGCTCTGGAGGTGGCTTGCTTTGCTTTTGACGCGTTAGCCGAAAACCGACTCACAAAATGTTTCAGTTCAGCGATTTGGACTTTCTTTTTCGCATTCTGGGACTGAACGCGTTCGCGCGCCTGGGTTGAGGCAATCATAAAATCGTCATAGTTCCCGGGATAAACGTTGAGTGCTTGGTAGTCGATATCGGCCATGTGCGTGCAGGTTGCATTCAAGAAATATCGATCATGAGAAATGATGACCATCGTGCTACTGCGCGCATTCAAGATATCCTCAAGCCAGTGAATCGTGTGGATATCCAAGTTATTGGTGGGTTCATCCAACAATAAAATATCGGGGTCTGAGAACAATGCTTGGGCTAACAAAACGCGAAGCTTCCACCCCGGGGCGACCTCGCTCATCGGTCCGTAATGCAGCGCAAGGTCAATGCCCGCACCCAAAAGGATTTCACCGGCCCGACTCTCCGCGGTGTAACCATCCATCTCGGCATATTCGCCTTCTAAATCAGCAACTCGCATCCCGTCTTCTTCCGACATCTCGGGTAGGGCATAAATTCGGTCGCGTTCTTCTTTGACCTGCCATAAGGCTTTATGTCCCATGATCACCGTATCGATCACACTGAAATGCTCAAAAGCGAACTGATCTTGACTGAGTTCACCGACTCGTAAGTTACGGTCAATCGAGATATTGCCACTGGTCGGCTTCAAGGATCCATTTAGAATTTTCATGAACGTCGATTTACCGCAACCGTTGGCACCAATTAAACCGTACCGTCGACCCTCGCCAAATTTAACAGAAATGTTTTCAAAGAGCGGTTTGGAATCAAACTGCATGGTGATATTGGCACAGGTAATCAAAAGAAATCCTCACGATGTCGGATTGAAGGGATAATTCGCGAGCGCACTATAATGGGTCGGGGATAAAAAATGAAGGTGTAGCGCCTTCTCAGCTTAAAAAAGGCGAATATCCCGTCAAATTGACCCCTAAAAGGGCCCAACGACAGCAAATCATGGCGCTGAACCGGAAACGGCCTAACGAATTTTGAAGCGTACTCGCGCAGTCCAAGCGCATACCCTTTCCCCAGATCCTGGGCGCGATCAGACCGTACATTCCAATAGGGTCAGTCATGAGCGCGATTTGATTACACCCGCGGCACTCAGACCATTTCAAGGTAACTGATCCAGCTCAGGAGTCGATCAACCGCCCAGAAGCCTGCAACAACCCCAACCCCATAGATGAGGATCTTTCTTCCCCGCGCGAACCAAGCTGTCCCCACCTTGGCGAACCGGTTGATCAGCAGCCCCAAACCCAATAGCGCAAGGACAAACCCCACCTGCCCCAACTCCACACCCACATTAAACGCGAGCAATGCCCAAACGACGTCTGTATCGGGTAGCCCAATTTGCGTGAGGGCTGCGGCAAAGCCAAGTCCATGAAGCAATCCAAAGAACGATGACACGAGGATGGGATATTGATGCGTGAGGGTTGGCCGAGGCCCTTTTGCAAGTTCGACCGCGAGCAACAAAACGCTCACCGCGATCAGCAACTCGATCAGTGCAATCGGCGCGCGCAGCACGCCCAGCACCGCAAGGCCAAGGGTCATGGAATGCGCAAGGGTAAACCCGGTGACCATCACCAAAACGCGCCGCAAGGACGATGCCAATAACACCAAACACAAAACAAACAGCAAATGATCATAGCCCATGAGGATATGATCGAAACCGAGGGTTAGATACTGACCAAAGCTGCCCTGGTTCGGGGCAATGGCATTGAGCGTCTGCTGATGAGCACCTGCCTTTAGATAATACAAGTCGATTTGACCCGACAATCGTTTAAATCGGATCAATGCTGGCGGGCTTAACCCCTCAGACGTCCGCTGAATAACCAGATCTTTGGATAAATCATTGCATCGATAGACGGTTGGTTGACTCGATGTCCCTGAGGCCCCGCGTTGATCATTGGAGATCCTCGTACAAGGCGGCATCAACGTCGCTGTCTGACGGTCTTGACCGGGGGCCGCCTGAGTATCAAGTGTGAAGGTGCCCCTTGGCGCCGCCACGAGTTCGATATAGAAAGGTTGTAACTCATCAGTTAAAGCCAAAAAGGGCGTCATCAGACCCGCAAAAATCAGCCAAAACAGCCTTTTCACACGCAGGTCACGCTGGCCTTGCGCCTTATTGAACAACGCCGAGCCCCGGCTCGATTGCAACCTGATACTCTGCCAACAGCGCGTCCATAAAGGCTGAGCGCCGCTTATCCTGTTCGGCAAGCCGCAGGGCCGTTACAACCTTGGCTTTGCCTTCTGAGAACGCCAAGACCCGCGTCGGCGTTACCGCCGCGATCAGTACCAAGTGCAGGCCATGACGAGACTGCAAAGGTCCCTGCCACAGATCCGGCGTCGCCGATAATTGAAACACTTGAGCCGCAAAATCCGCCCCAAAGTGGTCCACAATTATGGGTTCCGCCCGGTCGACATAATTGCGGTGGTAGGCAAACCGCTCGCCGTACTGTCCACCCTCTGAAAACGAAACCTTACCGGCGTTGAGCTGGTTTAAGGATTGTGTGGCCAATGCCAGTGCCGTTGATTGCGCACGCTTTTCCGTCTCAAAATACACATGGGTGAAGGTGATCTGTGCTGGCACAGAAAATTGTTCCTGATGCGCCTCGTAATAATCCAACAGCGCAGACGCTTGCGGCGTAAACTCTGTCTCGGTTAATCCGGCAGCGGCAAAATCCATTTTTTGGACCATCCGCCGCCGAATCACATAATCCCCCTCATCCAAGCCGAAGGCCTTGGCCTTACGATACAAGGCTTCCTCTTCAACGAGATCCTTGACCACTTTTGATTGAGAGGATTTCGGCAACGCCTGCCACTGCGCGAATGCATCCTCAGGCGAGCGGTTCTGACGATGCTGAATAAATTGAACCACCGCCGCCTGATCCACGACAATCATCCCGTTACTCGTCTGGCTAGGCTGCTCAAAAAAAAGCTGATTCAAACCAAAGAGAATCAGCCCGGCGACGACAAAATGGATCAGCGGTTCACGCAGAATAGATCTCGCCATTAAGGCGTGTACCAAATCGGTGAGGTGTAGGCGCGATCTTGGATCGAACGAGGCGCCTCATCCGGCAAATCGACCCCAAAATACGCAGCATCGACGGTTGTCCAGCGAGGTCGCGGGATCTCCAACACCCGCACATAATAAAATGCCCGCTCTGACGCATCAAAATTAGGGTCCTGCCAGTAGGTCGCAAGGTCTGTCGCACCAATCGTATTGAGATAGGTTGCTGTTTCAATATCGACCGTTGATCCGACCGCTTCGAGCTTACCCGTTTTCGCGTCGATCATCCGTTCTGCCGACCAAGCCACATCATATACTTGCTCCTGCAGCGCGCCGCTTGCATCCTGCCAGCCTTTGATGACTTGAACCCGATCCAGGTTAGCACCATCTGGATCCTTGGCAGCAGCAATCAAAAAGGTCGGCGCTGTCGACTCAGGCCCTTGCGTTAGATCACCGCCCATCGGCACCCCTTTTTGATATCCACGCGCGACATAATCGGGCTTATGAATGTCACTTGCATCGAATGACCAGCCACCAAAGAAACGAACCTGAATGCGGGATCCGGTGGTTGCGTAAACTTCTCGGCGTTTCATGGCATCAAACAAAGCAGCGCGGGTATTTTCCTTAGCCCAGACCGCGGCATAACCTGATGCCACCAGTCGCCAATTCTTCCAAAGCGCATCGTTCGCCATCGCATTGGTCATCCGCTCGGGCTTGGGTTCCGACTCTGGAAACTTGCCGAAAAAATTATCTTCTTCGGTCGTGCTAATCGTGTTGTGACCGTCTGTACTGCCGATCAAACCAAATTTAAACGGGTTTATGCCAAGCTCCGCCTCATTGGCCAATCCTAGTTTTAAGGCGCTGCGAGCATATTCATGCTGAAGCATCCAATCTTCTTTAGCCTCGGTTCGTCCGATGTTATCCGCGTCCCAATTTTCAAAATCTGCGAACTCATCATTTGGTGACAGGGTTGGATGCGCCTCACCATCGCCCTTAACTTGCGTCACTTCGTAGATCGGCTCCCACCTTGCTCGCCGCGATGCATAGTCCGCATCAATCGGTTGACCATCAACGGTTACATTGGGGAACATCATCCCGTTGGAAATATTGCCATTGTGCGCAATGGCCATTACCTGACCACCGGTTGTTTCTTCGTATTTGGCGAGCGCGCGCCAGAGATCCTGCGGATCACGACTCGTCTGAGAGGTAAAAGGTGGTAACTGTGAGACCTGATCAAAGTCATCCCGGTACAATACCACTCGGTGCAAATTGTTTCCGTCGATCATCGACGTCCATTCATAACCCGAGAACGCCGTAAACTGACCGGGCTCGTTAAAGGTATCGGCCGTGCGCACAACGTCATCCCATATTAGCCGCTGCGCCGCTTCTGGGAACGGATAGTTATTGGCTGGATCCTGCATGCTATTAACAAACGAGGCCATCATCTTAGCCGGGTCGCCCTCGGCGATATAACCTGACCACTGACCACCCGCGGTGGTTTCCGTCACGATGGGGTCACCCACGTTGTACCGATAGTAGCCGCCCAAATACTCTGCATGATCCGAAACCACGAGAAAATCCAAGGGCCGTTTGAGTTTCACCGTCATGCCATTGTGCGCGATCGTTTCCTGACCCCGAGCGAATCGGTAAGCATCCGCTGGCGTTAAATTTTGATTTCCCAAAGAGTACGCGTCGGCCGAATTACGGGTATGCAAATGGGTATCACCCCAATAGACATTCTGTGGATAGTGCTCACCGGACGGCAGGGAGTAGGGTTTTTCGGTTTCCGCGATGGCCTGCTGACCAAGCAGCCCTGCCAGAATCAAACCGCTTTGCGAAAGGATTGATTTGATGCTTGATGGTGTTGATGAATTTGTCTTCTGACTCACGGTTGGACCCCCTGTGTAGAACTTGACTCAAATGAAACGATCGCAAGGCTTGCCCATCGAATGATGCGCATCACTTTACGCTTCCCGCCCACCATACTACCTCAATTTACCCGCCGCGCGATGAGCTGTTGCTGGACCTTTTTTCATGGGCGTCAATAGCGCGCGCAGTACCAACCTCAGTGTGGGCATCGGTTGGACTGCCACCTTTTGAATTCACCGCGGTGCAGTTAGGCCTCCCATTGATCAAACCGAAGAATTTCTGACAACGGTTTCCGCGTGACCGGCCCGAATTTCCCAAGAGGGTAACCAACCGGAATTAAGCAAAAAGCGCCCATGGTTTCTGGTAGGTTCAGGACTTTGGCAACCGCTGCTTGATCTTGCAGCGCCAAGGTTGTGGGCGCCGCGCCCAAGCCAAGCGCCCTAGCTGCCAGTAATAAATTTTGGATGCCAGGCCAGATTGACCCTCCCCCTCGCGCCATCATCCCCGCATCTGCTTTTACGCCAAATTCCATACAAGCAATAATCAAGGCCGGAATTTCATGCAGGTGCTCCATCTGCCAAAGCACGCTCTTCATCATGCGCGTTCGTTTTTCTTGATCTTGATGTGGCAGGGATCCGGGGTTCTCAATCATCGGACCAATATAATCATTCACACCGGCACGATTGAGTTTGGCCAATTCGGCCTTCACGTCAGCGTCCTGAACAATCATCCACCGACCGGATTGCATATTCGAACCGGACGGCGCTTGATTGGCCGCATCGACCAATTTGATCAGCAGCTCCTGGGGGACTGGTTTGGTATCAAGCTTACGCATAGCGCGGCAATGGTAGATGGTATCGAACAAGCTCATGGCGTCGCCTGGCTCGCTATTGGTTTCACTCGTCGTCATGATTCACCCCTTCCTAACGCGATGAACTGGGTTATCCAGCCATCAAACAATTGTTTAGCCCAGGCTTGATGATTTTCTTGCCTGGCCCCTTAAAAATAACGCCCCCACTCGATCTGAATCGTTCGCGGTCAGATCTTGCGCGGTGGCTCGACCGCGATCTTAAACGCCCTTTTGCGCACCCGCTTTGAGATCACCGGTCGCCCGATGCATTCACGATCACCGAACCCCAGGTCAAGCCGGCCGTGTCGAGCAGTCTTAAACATTTTTTTAGCGCGCCCTTTTCGCGCTTGATCTCAAAAGCGCGACTAACCCGGTTCAACCGGCACCCAAGACGCATGAAACCCATGGGGCACTCGGCTGGGGATTTTAATGCGCGCAACGGCTGGGCCTTCAAAGTTTTGAGCATCGATAATGTGGCATTCACAACTTCGGTCATGGCTGTCGTTCACAAAACAAATGACATAGCCGTCGTCCTCTGATTGCGCGTTACGCTTGGGTGCGAAAACCGCTTCGCCCGACTCCTTATCCGGTCCAAACTCGTGGACTTGAACCGCGCCCGTCTGATTATCATATTTGAGTTCAGCATCGAAGGTCGCTCTCTCATCGACGCGAAATCTGGCTGCGTAAATAAAACGATTTTGATAGCCAACCAAGTCGTCCTGAATTCGAGGAAAATCGCAATAGTCATTCGCGAGTAGCAATTTTGAACTCACCGCGCCGGTTGTCAGGTTCAACCGCCACTCGTGCAATCGGCCCAGTTGCTCCCGCACATCGTGATCAGCACTCGTCTCAATCGCACCGCGATCAGACCGGCAGGCTTGTAAAACAATCTCATCCCCGTCCTCCCAAGCATTGGCAACATGGAACAAAAAACTTTCTTCAATTTCAAACCACCGAATGCTGTCATCCGAGCCAAATCGCGGCACGACGCCAATCCGACAGCCATTTTCCGGCTCCCAACCAATCATGGATTCACCCTTCAGCAACTTGTCAAAATCAAACACCAAGGGCAGATCCGGAAAGATCGTATAGTGCGCGGTGATGGCGCAATCGTGCATCATAATCCCTTTCGGAATCGTAATTTCCTGAGTATGAACCGCGCGACCCTCGGCGCTAACCACTGAGTAGGTCAGGTACGGCGGAAAGGGCGAATACCCGAACGTCATCATTTCACCCGTTTTAGCGTCCACCTTTGGGTGGGCCGTGAAGTTATGATTGAGAGTCCCGTCAAAGTCATGCTCTCCGACGGTCGTCAAATTGGGCAAGGACACTTCGTAGGGCGTGCCACCCTCCATCAAGCCAAATAATTTCCCCTGATGAAACACCATCGCAGTATTGCCAGTATTTTTGCTCTTCGGCATCTCGCCTCTGGCAATGACATCGCCAAATAGGTTTAGGCCAGGATAGATCCACTCGCCTTTTTCGCGCTCTTCTTGCAAGCCTTTTGAATCAATGAACTTATTACGGTAGGTTGCTTGTCCCCCAGAAAAAGCGACGCTATGAATCATGCCATCGCCATCAAAGATGTGATATCGGTCCATGTCCGGAACAAAATAGGGGTTGGGTCCAATCCGAAGGAAGTGCCCACTGAGATCCTTCGGAATTTCACCGATGACCTCTAGGTCTACCGCCTCGACCTCTTCAAACACAGGCTCGTAATTACCCGATAGATATCGACTGGTATAGTCCTCTGGTCTTGCTGACATATTGATCCCCTTAGTGCTTCAACACTTTAATTATAAATCTGGCCAGTAAGCCAAGCAGAAAAGCCGCGAGCCGAACGCGCACGCGCCCTCGACCAAATTACCCTGAGCGGTCCGGATCAGCAAGCGCCTCATAAAACGACTCTCGGTTTCGGCAGGCCCCGACAGGTATCCAATGAAACACTATCCGAGGGCCGTTTGATGCTTTGATGATCAACCCAGTGTGCCCACATCAGAACCGGTTAACCCGATAATCAGTGAGGGGCACCTCGGGCGCGGTGCTTTGCACAAGCGCTGCCACGAGGCTTGCTGTCATGGGCGCAAGCGTGAGTCCGATATGGCCATGACCGAAAGCATAGATAATTTGACGACCCACTCGGGATTCTGAAATCACTGGACGACTGTCCGGCATGGACGGTCGAAACCCAAGCCAGCTTCTCGAGGCGGCCTTCAAATCAGGAAAAATATCCCGCATCCGATGCGACAAAAAGGCCAACCGATCCGGCGTCGGCGGCGCTTTGACACCGCCCAGTTCGACGGTTCCTGCAACGCGCAACCGGCCAGCCATAGGGCTCATATAAAACCCAGATTCCGCGGCGCAAACGGGCCGACGCACTCGATCACTTTCACCGTCATACTCCAAGTGGTAGCCGCGCTCGGTTTCTAAGGGCACAAGATCGCCGACTTGATCCGCCAAGAACTTTGAATGGGCGCCTGCCGCGATGACAACTTGCCGGGCTGTCACCCGCTGGCCATTACCCAGCTGCAGAACCACTTGGCGTTTTTGAGCGGACAGCCGCACGACCGACTCCGGAACAATTTGCACGCCATCAGCTTCGGCCCTGGCAGCAATGAGCCCAACGAGATGGCCCGGATCGGAAACCGACAGAGCATCTGGAAAGAAGGCGCCGCCCCCCTCAACCTGCGGCAGGTGCGGCTCCAATTGCGCAAGCTCACCCGGATTAAGCAATTCAATGTTGACCCCGAGTGCCTGCCTCAGGCGCATGTCCCGCCGACCCGCTTGATAGCGAGCTTCATTGTTAAATACGTACAGGCAGCCTTTATTTTGTATGAGATGCCCCGCTTCAAGGTCGGCCGCCAAACCCTGCCAACGAGCCCCAGCGTCCAGGGTGAGCGCGGCTATGGCCCGCATATTGTTCGCACAGTGTGCAGGAAGCGACTGCCAAGCAAATTGCGCAAGCCAGGGCAGCAAGGCCGCCATAGCGCCCTGACGAATGCTAAACGGACCTTGTCGATCAAACAGCAAGCTCGGCAATTGCTTTAGCAAGGCTGGGGAGCCGACCGGTGCAATCGCAAAGTCCGCAATCGTGCCCGCATTACCGAATGATGCACCCGATCCAGGCGGGCTTGGGTCAAGGACAACAACTGATCGACCCAAGCGCTGCAAGGTCAGTGCCGAGGTCAGACCCACAACCCCTGCCCCAACAATGACGATATCTTCCTCAAAAACCCGCACTGCGACCTCCGCTGTTTTGGCGCGACTGCCGCGCCGGCCAACCGCTTGATTCGTCCACGGCGCGCTCAGTCAATCAAAGGTTGGCCTTCGAGTGCAAGGCCTCATCGGTATCATCGCTGAATCCACCGACGTCAACCAGTCTCTTTGCAGCCCTAGACGAAGACGTGACATCTGGTTAACCTCCCAAGCAAGCAAAATTAAGGAGTTCCCATGACCTACGCGCCAGCCGAGCAACGATATTTCGATGCAGATAGCCACATCATGGAGCTGCCCAATTTTTTAAAAGCGTATGCAGACCCAAAGCTAAGAGACGATATTCCAGAGGTCAGCTACAGTGCGTCGCTGGTCACCGATGAAGAGGTTGCCGTCATTATGGCCCAAGGCGGACGTCACAGTGATGAGCACGTCCAAGCCCAAATCGCGCTAGGCGATGACCTCATTGCGCATTCCAAGGAAATCCAAGCCCTAGGCGCTTTTAACAAGCAAGACCGGACGCAGGCGCTCAATCTACTCGGCTTTGACAAACAACTCGTCTTTGCAACCCACAGCGTCGCCTTTCCATTTCACCCTAGCTCGAAAAAAGACCCCACGCTTCGATATGGCGCAACCCGCGCACACAATCGGCACATGGCCGATTTTTGCGATACGGATTCGAGACTGATGGGCGTCGGCATCGTCCCACTGGATGACCCAAGTCGAGCGATGGCCGAACTGGAAGTCGCCCTGGATCTAGGTTTAGAAGCGATCTGGGTACCCCATCGCGCCCCCATTGACCGATCGCCCGGACATGTCGATCTCGACCCCTTCTGGGCGCTATTGGCCGAATCCGGCACACCCTTTGTATTGCATGTGGGCGGCTCGCCCCTGCAAGCCTTGAAGGCCTGGAGCAACAATGGTCGCGCAGCCGTCAAAGATTGGATGGGCGGCGGCGAAAATGTTCGCACCAAAGATGCTGCTGTGATGCACCAGCCGCCGGAAACCTTTTTGTCGATGCTGATCCTCGATGGCGTGCTCGACCGAAATCCCGGTTTGCGGGGCGCAGCGGTTGAACTCGGCGCTGGCTGGGTCCCTGAAATGGTAAGAAGGCTCGATTGGGTGACTAAAATTTACAGTCGAGTTGATGAATCGGTTCGCTTCGAACGCGCGCCCAGCGAGCAGATACGGCAGCAACTGGCATTCACCCCCTTTCCGAACGAGGATGTCGCACGGCTCATCGATGACTCCAATGAAGACCTCTACCTTTTCTCGAGTGACTACCCGCATGTCGAGGGCGGTCGCAATCCTATCGGCAAGTTTGAGTCCTATCTCACCGATGCCAGTCCTGTGGTGAAAGAAAAGTTTTATGCGGACAACTTTTTAAGACTCTGGCCCAACGCCGCGGCATAAAGGCAAAGGCAGGCAAGGCGCACTGTTATGGGCCTAGCCGCATATCGATGTTCTTTCTGTCAGCCTTGTTTCGGGCTCGGCCGGCCTACTCCGGGCAACCACTCATTTTGGTGACTTTTCTATGACCCTATTGGGCCAGATATCTCCGCAGACCTTCCTTGAAACCTATTGGCAGCAGAAACCCCTTGTTGTTCAGGGGGCCCTCCCAAACTGGCCGTCCCCCTTAACAGGCGACGAACTTGCGGGGCTGGCGATGGAGCCGGACGTCACGTCCCGACTAGTGCGCGGCGCCGCAGGTCAAGACCCATGGTCCGTGACTTTTGGTCCGTTTGAAGCGACCGATTTTGCAACGCTGCCGGCGTCTGATTGGTCTTTATTGGTTCAGAGCGCCGATCTATGGGTTCCTGACATTGCCGCGCTAAAACATCAGTTTAATTTTCTACCGAGTTGGCGACTCGACGACATCATGGTGAGCTTTGCGCCCCCCGGCGGCAGCGTCGGCCCCCACTTTGATCAGTACGATGTGTTTTTGATTCAGGTTGAGGGTCGCAGGCATTGGAAAATAGGCCAGCGATGCGATGAAGACACGGCCCTGCTACCGGGCACAGACCTCAGTATTCTGGCGGATTTCGTCACCGAAGCTGAACACACGTTATCGCCTGGAGACATGCTCTACTTGCCGCCCGGGGTCGCACATCATGGTGTTGCGCTCGACAACTGCCTGACCTATTCGGTCGGCTTTCGCGCCCCGACGCTCGGCGAGATGATCTCGGATCTTGCCACCGATCTGGTCATGGAACCCGATCAGTTGGTCTATCGCGATCCGGACCCGGCGCTTTGGCAACAAGATCAGATTACCGATGCACACATCGACCAAATACAAAGTATGGTTCAAGCACTAGCCAATGACCGCGGCCGCCTAGCCGACTGGTTTGCACGATATGTGACTCGACCCAAGTCTGAGCCCGGCACCACCCCCGTCATTGAGCACCGAACCGCTGAAACCCAGCTTGGTCAGTACCTCAATGGTGCGCAGAAGGTCTAAAGGCGAACCCCGCTTCACCCTTCCGCATTTGGATCAACGAACCCGGGTGGGGTTAGCCTCAAGGCACGCCGCGCTGCGGCCTTGCATCGAGCCCAGCTCTCCTCAGGATGACTTAATCGAGAAACGTCACTTGGTTGATGATCTGGCTGTCGAGCATCGTTCTAATTTCTTCGTAACCTTTGGCAATGGCATCCAGTTCTGCTTCCTCATCACCATAACGTGACGCTAATGCTGCATTCACCTGCTCGTAACGCGCCTGGCTGGGTTGCATCATCCCCATATTTTCATAGGTCACCGTTAGCCAAACATTCGGACTATTGGCCGCGTCCGAGGTCCAAACCGCATAATCAACGATGAAGCCCAATTCTTTTTGGATTTCCATTGAGCGCACCCAGGTCCGGTTCAATTTGACCAAATAGTCATCCAAATAATTCGGCTCAACGGCGACGACGGTGAGCTGTACCTGCTGTTCGCTCGGCGCGTAATCTTTGTAGATTTCGGCGGAGGCTGTACTAATGACAGCCAGCAGCCCTGCCAGAACCATCAATCTAAGTTTTACGATCTGCATTACATTCTCCTGTGACTACGTTAAAAAAAGACGCGGCCGAGACCGCAACAAAAGCAGCTACAGGTCAAAGCGGCGCGCTTGCGTTTAAACCTCAAACCATCTTGATTGGACAGGATGCTTGCAGCCAACACAAGCATCGTTCGACTTTGGTTGTCTTGTTGTCTTGTTGTCTTGGCCGACTCGGGTTGGCAATGAAGACCCGTTTAGGGCAAACCCCACGGATGTACACCTGCCGTCGGTTAGGCCTGTTACCCGGCACGCGCCTTTCGTCGATGCACTCTAACCGGCAGTTCCGCAATTCCGCGAACGAAGTTCGAGGCAATCCGGACCGGTTCGCCAACGACTTCCACATGCTCGAAGCGGTCCATGATTTCTTCCCACAGGACGCGCAACTGCATTTCCGCCAGGCGATTCCCCATGCAGCGATGAATGCCAAAGCCAAAGGATAAGTGATGCCGAGGATTCTGACGGTCAATCCAGAACCGCTCCGGGTCATCAATTGCGGTTTCATCTCGATTGCCGGACACGTACCACATGACAACCTTATCACCGGCTTTAATTCTTTGACCCTGAAACGACACATCGTGCTTTGCGATGCGACGCATATGGGTCAGCGGCGTTTGCCAACGAATAATTTCGGGAATCATCGAGGCAATCAAGCCCGGATTGGCACTGAGCTTTTGATACTCGAGAGGATACTGATTCAACCCCAGCACGCCACCAGAAATCGAATTTCGCGTTGTGTCGTTCCCCCCAACAATCAACAAAATTAAGTTCCCCAAATATTCCATCGGATCCATCTCCGCGGTTGCGGGGTCATTCGCCATGAGTGTAATCAGATCGTTGTGCTCTCTTGGATCCCAATGCACCCGTTCGTTCCACAGATCAGTGAATTCGCTCAGGCACTGCATTAAGCCCTCGCGCCGGTCCTCATCTGGCAGCGTGCCACCGGTTGCCACACTGGATGTCGCAAGATCCGACCAAGCTGTGAGCTTGTGACGCTCCTCGAATGGAAAATCAAATATTGTGGCGAGCATCTGAGTCGTGAGCTCAATCGACACCCGGTCAACCCAATTAAAGGACTCGCCGGTGGGTAAATCATCCAATATCCAGCCAGCACGTTCGCGGATCACGGGTTCAAGCTTTGCTAAATTCATGGGCGCAACAACGCCGGTCACCGCTTTGCGTTGCAGATCATGTTTGGGTGGGTCCATTGAGATAAAGTTTGGCGCTTCAAAATCTGCACTGCGATTACCGATACTGACCCCACCTTGGGACGAAAAGTCGTGATGGTTTTTATCCACCGCCATAATGTCGTGGAAACGAGTAATCGACCAATAGGGGCCAAATGGGCTTTCCTTACAATAATGCACCGGCGCTTCTTGTCTAAGTCGCGCAAAGATTGGACGAAAGGCATCATGCTTAAAAATCATGGGGTCCGACACATCGATCTCGGATAAATCCTGCGCTACGCTCAATGGATCAAATGCTTCGCTCATCGCTGCTCATCCCGATTGTTCTTTTGAAGAACTGTGACATTTAAATCCAAACCTTGCAATGTCACACGATTCGCCATCGCACCAAATCATTGACATCTTTCTGCACGGGGCGTTGAATAAAACGTCTAAAAACTGATGAGCACTCGCAGCATGACTGAGCAATCAACCGACACGACCATTCCAACCGGCATGGCACTCCCCGCGAAACTCGCAGACATTGACGCGGATTTCTTAAGCAACTTGCTGAAGGCGCGCGGACTGCTTGAAGCTGATAATGCGATCACGGCCATTGAAGAATCTGGCGTTGGCATGACCGCGGGCTACTTTTCAGACATCAAGAAAATCCATTGCCAGTTTAAAAACCCCACCGATTGTCCAGCCCACCTTGTTGCCAAGGCTTGGCCAGATTTCGAGATGCTGCCAGAAGATGCCATTAGCGATATGTTCATCAAAGACATCAAAGGCTACATGATTCCAGCCGAGCAGTTCTATCCAAGGCCGGTTGTCTATCTCGCCGATTTTGATACAAGCAATAATCGATGGGGCCTGATCATGGAGGATGTCGATCAGTACGCTGAGCAAAAGGTTCATGAATCTGAATTAACGCTCGATGAAGTGCTGCAGATGATTCCGGGCCTTGTGGACTGTGCGGTCGCTTGGGAAGGTTGTGATTCTGGCGAACGCGCTGATACGCTGGCTGAATTTGAGGTGGGTCACTGGGGATCGGCTGAAAACCTTGCGTTGTATAAAGACGTGATGCCCGCGGGCGCCAAATTATTCGACAAAGTGGTCTCGATGAGCGAGTCCGATCTCAACGATGGCACCTCTTGGCAAACGCTTTTTGGTACTGGGGTTGCTGAGTTGTTTACCAACAAGCTCGATGCCCACTTTTCAAAAATCGACCCCGCGCTCGGCGCGACCTGTACTCTGAGTCATGGCGATCTGCGGGGTGACAATTTATTTTTCTGCCCCAGGACCGTTGCAAATCCCCATGGTTGGTTAACCATCGATTTTCAATTGCTCTTTAAAGGCCCTATCCCATCTGACCTGGCTTATTTAATGAGCAGCGGCAGTGTCCTACCCGAGGTCTATGAAGCAGACAATCGCAACCGCATCCTCAGAACTTTTTATGACTTATTTAAAACCAAAACCCAGCGTTATCCGGATTATGAATTCGAGCAATTTGAAACCGAGTTCGCGGCGATGTGCACGGTTATGTACATCTATTATATCGGGATGGGCGGCGCAATCTGGCGCGCCGCGGCGTTCGAAAATGAACAGCCTGGTCGAATCGAACTGGGCAGCAAAGCTTTCACAATCGAGGACCTTGCGCCGGAAGAGCTCCGAAAGCGCATGTGGTGGCGAAAAACCATTCGCAACAATCGGGTTTTATTCAACGATTTACAGCTCGTGCCGCTTTGGCAATCAATGCCCGATAATGCCAGCGGCACTGGGGCTTGGGTTGAGCTACCGCCCCACCTTACGGCGCCCTGAAACAAAGCGAAGGGCACAAAATCTGCCGGGCGCTCTAAACATGGCTTAGGGCGCTGAATACCAGCAGATTAAACCCGCGGCAGGTATTGGCTTACCGGGCCTTAACTACCGCCGTTGATGGTAATGGTTTGCCCGGTCATCCAACTTGAGGCTTCTGACGCGAGATACACAACCGCAGGCGCGATATCTTCTGGATCACCCAATCGCCCTAACGGAATGTTCATCCGCTCGCCCATCTGCGGGAGGTCTTCTTCTTTTAAGCCCAGAAACTCCATGAACACTTCGGTGGGAATTGGCCCAGGTGAAACACCGTTGACCCGAATATTGTATCGAGCCAGCTCGGCGCCCAAGGTCTGGGTTAGATTGTTCACACCGCTTTTTGCAACCGCATAGGGCCCGTTAAAGGGTGACGCGCGATTGGCCGCTTGGGATGAAATATTAATAATGGTGCCACCACCACTGTCTTTCATAATGTCTGCCGCTGCTTGGGCACCGGTCCAGACCGCTTTTAAATTGAGATTCATTTGAAAATCCCATTGCCGCTCTGGCAACTCGAGCAGCGTGCGCGCAACGCGATCATCCGCCCCACCGGCATTGCTAACCCAGCAGGTTAAACCGCCCATCTCATCCCGAGCGCGCGCCGCGAGCGCCTTTACTTGCTCGATGTCCATCACATCACAGGTGACCGCCAGCGCCCGCCGGCCTTTGGCTCGTATTTTTTCAGCGACCGCTTCCACTTCCGCCGTTCGTCTCGCCGCAACCACAACATCAGCACCGGCATCAGCCAATCCGAGCGCAATGGCCTCACCGATACCGCGACCACCACCAGTGACCACCGCAACCTGCCCATCGATCTGAAATCTGTCTAAGATGCCCATACGTTACTCCTTGGTTTTGTCATGACCTGACTTTGATGGATCGTATTTTTTCTGCGTAAACCCCAGCGATTGCCACGTTCATCGCGCCTACATTTAAACCATTGTGTTTTCGCAATGTCCAGCGCCAATTGCCGCGTCTTCGATCGCGCGTGCTAAAAGATACCTGAATTCTTGGCATATTACGGTGTCCGTATAGCGCCTTCAGGCCAATCTAGTTCTGATTTAGGCTACTCGGGCTAATCATTGCGATGCAAGATGCCTCGACCCACCGTTTTTATAGCCCCCGTTTCTGTAGGCCCCGGTTTTATTTGAACCCGATTGTTTTGCAGGCGCACTGTCCTTGCGTAAGGCCATTGGTACAGCAAAGTCACTATAGCGTGACAGGCGCCGCCGCCCGACCACATTGCCCCCAGCCACCACCCCCCGCACGCGACCCGGCAGCCCGTCGCAATCCGCGCCCAGTGCGGATCAAGTCCTGCTCAATCACGAAATTAGTTTGGGGTATGCGCCTTCAAGAATTGCAGGACCCGTTCGGCAGTCGCCGCACCATTGGCCTTCCAATCTGTGATGAGCTCGGCGTTCGGTGCCAACGCGGCAATATCACGCGAGACCGATTCGGGGTGATAAAGATCCTGTCCCATGAGCACCAAGAGCGGGTTATCACAGAGCGCCACCTCGGCTCTGGTCGCGCTAAACACAAAGTCGGTGTCGTATAAATTAGACCGAAAAGACGACAAGGTCTGGTCGCTCAGCGCTGGGTCTAACCGCTTCTGATCCGCGGCCCAGCCATCAAACATCTCATAGAAAGCGGCTTGATTCTGATCAAGGCCAATGGATTGCTGAATCACCGCCGCGGCGACTCGCGATGGCGCCGCTCGCATTAAGCTAAAGCTGAAGGCCCCACCAATACAACCGCCGAGAAGATGACACTGATCAACCTGCAAGTGATCCAACAATCTTAAGTGATCAGCTGTATAGGTGAGCCAATTGTCTGCGGCTGTAATCGGCGCCTGAGAGGTGCCAGCATTTCTTTGATCCATCGCAATCACCTTGAAGTCACGCTGCAGCGCCTCGATTGGATTCCAAGGCCCGTGCGCCCAGAAATCAATTGCTGAGCGCATACCGCCCGGTGCAAACAACAGCACCGGAAACCCTTCGCCATAAATCTCATAGTGTAGATCAACGTTTTGGTTCTGAAATTGGGCCATTTTTAATCCTTGAGCCTAGTGATTCTGAATGGGCCTAATTAGGTTCTAAGCCCCGCAATTGAGTTGTTATGCCGGCGCACCTCGCGCGTCACGCCGTGTCGTTTAGTTTAAGCGCGCCTGCACGTTACCCGTCAACACCTTACCGCTTGGTGCCAACCGGGCGCCGCGCGAGGGTATGAATCTGCATCTCGGTCGCGACTTTTTCGCCCTTGATGAGTCCCGCCGCGCTTTCGTCCGGCAGCACACCAACCCAAACGGATTCATCCCAAAAAATCGGTCGCCTAAAATATATCGCAACGTCCATCTGATCGATGCCATTTTCCCACAGTGCAGCGGTGATCAAGTGAACGCCCTGTCCGCCGCCAATAATCGGCGCGCGGAATCCACCCGCACGAGCGGCCTCAACGTTGTAGTGAATGGCATTGCCTTCACTGCTATAAGCGGCTGTCGCCTCGGGGGTTAATGCATAGCGTGCAAGCCGTTGCAGCGCACCCGTCTCTGTAATGACCGGTGCTACCTGCTCGCCCGCGCCTCGCGTTCCGGCCAGCTCGGGATTGGGCTTGAGCGATTCGCGCGCAACCGACAGCACCGGCGTGCCGTCCGGCAGCGTGATTTCAACCGCCGTTCGAATTCGGCGCCCCCTGGGCACCGGTCTGACCCACTGTATTTGTCCCGTTAAGGTAAGGGCTTCATCCAAGGGAATCGGTCGATGCTGAACGAGTTCGGTCAGCATATTCACATTACCTTCAGCCGAGATACCGGACTCTGCACCGGCCTGAATACTCAAGCCAATAAAAAATGCGGGATCACAACGCCGGCCGTAGAGACTGGGGTCGATGCCAATCGCACCCAATTTTTCCGCCTGATATTGCCGCGTCACGGTTAAGGTTTTCGGCGTAATCTGTAAGCCTGCTTTCGGTTCCAGCCAATCTGGCATCATTGCCTCCTTACAGATCCGTTAAGGCGCTGGACGCGCGAACAAGTTTAAATTCTCGGACGCACTGTGCTGGGTCGCAAGCGACACCAGCACCAAAACCGGCAGTCCAACGCCCCAGCCCAAATAAGCTGCTGTAAATCCGTAAGGCTCGCCGATGGCCATCCAAATCACCGCGCTGCCACCCCCACAAACCATACTCGCAAAGGCGCCTGTGGCGGTCGTCCGTGGCCAAAACAACAATCCCAACATCGGAAAAAATAAACCCGCCGCGCCGAAGGTATAGGCATATAAAATAAGGTCTAGAACATTGGGAACCAGATAAGCCAAACCAATGGCCAGCACGCCCAAGACGATCGTCAAGGTCCGCGCGCAACGCAATAATTCCGCATCGGAGGCGTCAGGGCGCCACCACTTTTTATAAAAATCATTGGTAATAATGGCAACCGGCCCAATCAAACAAGAGTCTGCAGTGGACATCACGGCGGCAATGTACGCGGCAATCACGATCCCTGCGATGCCCGCCGGTAAAATCGTTAAAATCATCATGGGCGTCGCAAGCTCAGGATCACTCAGTTCCGGCATCAACATTCGAGCCAGCAGGCCCACAAACGTCGCACTGACGGCGAACAATGGCCATTCAATGGGCACACCCGTGATTAAAAAGGCCCTCTGCGCAACCGCCGCACTTCTTGCCGCGACAATGCGCTGCATCGCCGCAATGGAGATAAACCAAACGGGGAAGACCGCTAAGAACCATCCAATCAGTTGCTTTGGCTCAAGCGCCATCCAATTCACCATGGACTCGGTTTCAGGATTCGCCTCAAAATGCGCGATCACAGCCGCCAAACCACCCACCTTAATCAGCCCAAGCGGCACCAACAGCAACACAATCCCGACAAAAAGAACCACCATCTGAAAGACATCGGTATAGATCACCGCTTTGAGGCCGCCCATTACGGTGTAACCCAGAATAACGAGGCCCGACACCGCTATCGCAAGGCTCAAATCCATTGTCATGGTCACTTGTAATAACTTTCCGCCGGCAATGATCTGACCGCCGACAAACGAAAACCAACTGAGCGCAATAACAAGGGCCGCCAACCGGCCCGTTTTTAGATCGAAACGATCACTAAACAAATCGCCCGTGGTTAAGCCTTGCGATTGTTCCGACCATAGTTTCAGTCGGGGCACGAGCAAAAACGACACCATCACAACACTCAGGCCAGAAATCGCGATCAGCCAGGAGCCTGAGATACCCAAGGTGAAGCCTAAACCGCCCATCGCAATGCTAAAGCCGCCGCCCAAATCCGTCGCAGCCGTTGACGCGGTGGTTTGGACAAGGCCCATATTGCGATCGGCCGCCAGAAACGACCCCAGCGCCCCCTCGCCGCGCGCCCGAACCATGATCCGCCAACCGATCACGAGCAGTACAACGAAGTACGCAACAATCGCCAGACCGTCCAAAAAACTTAACACGATTGGACCCACCTAAAACGGCTCAGGTACTTGAGGGGGCATCTCAACCCATCCGAGGCTGTCATCATGGCTTCGGGGCGTCAAAACGATTGTTACCCCAGGATTCCCAAAAGGTAACCGCCGCCGCCGGCGCTCGGGCCGCCGGCTTTAAGGTTGCATTTTTGGTATAAGCCGCCGGCAACATCACCGTTTGCGTGATCCCCTCCGGAATACCCAAGAGTCGCGCAACGTCTGCTGCACGGGCATTTAACAAAGAGGTCCAGGTGGTTCCAATGCCCCGTCCGCGAAGCGCCAACATCAACGACCAAGCGGCCGGCAAAATCGAGCCATAAAAGCCGATTTGGCCACCAATTTCCTCCGGCGGCTCCCCTACCGCGCAAACCAATATCATGCAGGGAATGTCATGCAGACGGTCCATCAACGCTTGATGAGACGACTTCAGTGGCAATCCGCGCTCGGCCATAAGCGTTGTGAGCGTTTCACAGTACAACGCCGCAATCGCGGCTTTCTTTGCCGCCTCGGTCACAACGAGAAATCGCCAACCCTCACCGATCAGCCCTGTTGGCGCCTGAACAGCAACATCGATGCACGCGTAGAGATCCGCTTGCTCGATCGGTCTGTCAAAATCCAAGTTTCGACGAACCGACCGAGTGGTCTTCAAGTTATGCTCAAAAAAAAGCACCTGCTCCATTGCATCATCCAAACTCGTTCCCCTTACTGCGCCTACTCATGAGCAATGTATCGTTGTCTTGATTACCTCGCACCTAAACGCACCTCTAAAAATCAAGCGGTTGTTGAAGGTGCGCCTGAAAAATAAAGTCGCGATGCGCGAGGAGGATCGGGTCATATCCAACCAACAATTGCCCTGGTATTTCGTAAGCACTTCGGGAGGAAGCCTGCATCGGATTGACCGCATCTGGCAAAGGCGCAAGCAGGTTGGAAAAGTAGGCCCAGTAAAGATCGGCGGCGGTTAGTTGATCACCAATCAGGTAGCCCGTTGGACTCGCTTTCAGCGCTTCTGCCAGGTCGCGCAAAAACGATTGCGCACCTTCGAGCATCGATTCTTGACGACGTTCATCATAACCATAAGCTGAAAACATCGGGTTTGCCGCACGGACCTCGGGATTCATCTGGCGGGCCCAGGTCTCAAAAATCAAATGCCGAGCGCACCACCCGAATCCCGCTTCTCCGGCGATCTCTTGGATCCATCCCGTCACCTGAATCCGGGAAGAGCGCGCTTGGGGCAGCAAGGAGGGCCCACTACCAAGACGCTCTGCCAGTTGCAACAGCTCGAGTGCTCGCGTCATTGGGGCTTCTCCAGGGTAGACTGCAATGGGCGCATTGCGGTGCCCGGTCCACTCGACAAGCGCGTCGTTCGCCGCCGCGGGTATTTGAGGCACCGCCAGAAAGGGTATTTGGTGATGTCTGAACAGGGCTTTTGCTGACTCACTCCAGGGTCCTGGCACCCCTGCGTTAACCACGAGCGCTAAGCCGGCGCTCGCTTGCGCGGCTTTAATCGAAACATAGTCCATAACGTCTTGTCCTCGCAAATCCTCTCAAACACAGCCTTGTATTATCCAACCGAGATCCTCAAATCCTGAAAAAGCAAGGTCATCGCGACGTTTTGAATGAATGATGATTAACTTCTACCAAATTCGGTACTCAATCGCAAAAGTGCGCCGTTGCTTGATCGCAATGGTCTTGGATCGGGTTGCGGCAGACCGCTTACACACCCAAAAGAACTTCCAGCCGGAACAGCGCGTGACGGATGTCTCACGTAACGCGCGTCAACCAAACTTTAATCCAACTCTGGGGCCAACGCCTAGTCGACCGGAGCCGTTGAAACCACAGGTTCAGTCGTAACGGCCGGCGCATTGGTCGAATCACCATCGATCGGGGTTGGCGTTTCTGGCCTTGTTGGCAGGTCTTCACGCAATCCAATGGCGCGCTCAGTCGCCGCATTGAGTACAACGATGCTGATTCGCCGGTTGGTCGCACTATAACGATCAGTCTTGTCGTACGGCACAGAATCGGCCAAGCCAACAACACGACCGAATTTAACGTCCTCCGGTAGGCTCTGCGCAAGCGCTCGCCGCGCCGCATTGGCTCGATCGGCCGAGAGTTCCCAATTGCTGTATTCACGCCGACCCGAGCTATAGGTGCGGGCATCAGTGTGACCCGCGACGCTCACCCTGTTGGGGACTTCCGCAATCGTTGCACCCAACGTATTGAGCATTAACTCGGCATATCCTTTAAGGGTTGGACTGCCGACATCGAACATCGGCTGATCCTCATCATCAATCATCTGGATCCGAAGACCTTCGATGGTGATGTCCAGCATCAACTGATCTTTATAATCTTTGAAGGCTTCGCTCGTTTCGATTTGTTCTTTTAACTTGAGCAAGAGTTCATCGAGCTCAATCACTTGATCAGAGTTTGCTGTCGCGACCTCTGACGGGTCTGGGTCAAATTCTGACTCTGGCCTTGGCTCGCCAGTGAAATCCAGGACCGAACTATTTGTGCCGCCTGAGCTGACCATGGCGCTTGGCGAGGAAAAAAACCGAGATAACCCCATTTTCTTTGCGTCACTCAAGGAGCCCAGCAGCCAAAGCATCAGAAAAAACGCCATCATCGCGGTGACAAAATCTGCGTAGGCTATTTTCCAAGCGCCACCATGATGGGCATGATCGCCTTTCTTAACTCGTTTAACGATAATAGTGGTCGGTTTAGAGGGTTCCACGCTCGCTGCTTAGCCTGATTTTTTAACAGAAGCTTTCACTTCTCGAATGCGCTCATCCAACTCGCCATAAGTGGGCCTGACCACTGAGGGCACCGTTTTACGTCCGAATTCCAGGGCCATATTGGGCTGATAGCCTTGGATATCGGCAATGAGGCAGGTTTTGATGCAAATCAGATAGGCGCCGTCTTCCTCGGCAACATTTTTCAACGCACTCGCAATCGGTCCGGCAAAGCCATAGGCCAGTAAAACCCCCACAAAGGTTCCGACCAATGCCGCACCAACTTTCATTCCCAATACTTCTGGCGGCTCAGAGATAAAACCCATGGTAATCACAACGCCCATCACAGCCGCCACGATGCCAAATGCCGGTAAGCCATCCGCCATGGATTGCATCGCGCCTGAGGGTTGCAATGCTTCGTGATGGTGCGTGTCCAATTCGATATCCATGAGCGCTTCGATCTCATGAACATTGAGATTGCCCAGAATCTTGATCCGCAAGATGTCGCAGACGAAGTCTTTAACATGATGGTTGTGCAGGATCGCAGGAAATTGCTGCCAAATCTCGCTGTCTTCTGGTCGATCAACATCGTCTTCCAGCGCCAACATGCCACTGCGTCTGCCTTTGTCAAACAATAAGTACAAGAAGCTAAACAACTCGAGGTAACTTTCACCCTTGAACTTGGTGCCTTTGAGGACAAACTTAAAGTCCCGGCCAATGCCTTTGATCGTATCCATGCTGCTGCCGATCACCAAAGCGAATATGGCGCCACCGGCGATAATCATCAGCTCTGGGGGATGATAAAGCTGTATTAGAAACCCACCGGACAACACGTATCCGCCTAGGACACTACCGATCACTCCGAACAGGCCAATGAAAAACTTCATACTGTCGCTACCAATTCCAATCCTGTCTACTATAACCCGCTCTGCCCTTAAGCACAGCCTCCGCCTCGCAATTTTGTTCGTTAGAACAATCGATGAAGCCCAGTGCGAGCCCGAGCCCCGATCCCGGGAGCGTTAAGAGCCCCTTCATACTGCGCCACATTACCCAAGATCAATACACCGCTTGGCACCGGTCCTCAGGCACATCAGAAACGCCGAGCGCAGACGCCTCAGCCATGGTTCGAGTCAGGCCTCGACTCAAAAAATCAAGCAGCCCTCACAGACATCCCTATTGGCCGACTTGCTCGAGGGCCTTAACGGTCTCACGCCCAACGGACGCCGCGATGGCGTTGGGTATCAGCATGGACAAGACATACTGCGCGACCCGCCAGCGCGCACCATCGAACACGACCAGTCCGGAGCCTCGGCAGAGTCCCAGCTTTTCGTTGCTGAGTACTTCATCAAAGCCGTATATTTCCGGATTTCCGGTGGGCACCAAATGCCTTGAAACGACGTCGTAGCGCCAACCACGGCCTTCCGCGAAGGGTTTCGCCGCATAGGCTTTAAACTCGGCGATCGACCAGCGCTCGCTCGCATCTGTGCCCAGAAAAACGGCCTCTTCGGTGTAGCGAGCAAAGTAATCCTGAGCATCTGACTCGGCCGCGGCACGATGCAGTCCATCCAACAACTGTCCAATCAAGGCGCGATTCGCGTCGCGCGGCGACAGCTGAGCGTCCAGTGAGCCCGGCTCTTCAGCCGCCAACACGGGCGTCAGGAGCAGCATTACGAGAGTGGTTAACAGCGCGCACCAAGCGCTGGAGGCTTGCCGAAAACGAACCCGATCTATTTTACGAAAAAATTTCAACCCTATGATTTTTGTCATTTTACGATCCTCGTATTGATCTTGACGATTGCACTTGCCAGTAGATTGCACTTGCCGGTGAAAGGTGCTTTGCGTTAATCGAAGTGCTTGCGACCCTACCGCCTATTGTAACCGCAGGATCGGCTGCAAGCCCCAATTTGAGGCTAGGTTTTAATCCTCGTGCCCACAGCGTAAGCGCTCATCCCAAATCATGATAATCAATGCAGGCGCGCTCGGTTACAGGAGACCTGGCTTGAAAAGTACCCGAACGCAGGCAGCTCTTAACAACAAACCGACCTTGCCGGAATCCCGTATCAGGCCTTGGCCAAATTCGTCTTCTCTGCCATGCTTTGGGATCCTGCATTAATGAATCCGGATAACCCTATGAGCGAATACCTACCTCCGAAAATTGACTGGGTGCGAGAACATGTCGAAGCCTATGAAGGCAGTGGCGGCACCAAAGCAACGACCCTCCGTGACACAGGCATGCCCTGCATTATCGTCACGCATAAGGGCGGTAAAACGGGCGCTGTTCGAAAAATTCCTTTAATGCGCGTCAAGGTCGATCAAAGCTATGTCCTAATTGGCTCAATGGGCGGACAACCCAAAAACCCGGTTTGGGTTTACAACCTCCGCGCCCACCCCGACGTTGAGATTCGGGATGCGACCGAGGTGACCCCCATGGTCGTGCGCGAAGTTTTTGATGCCGATGAACGCGCGGCGCTTTGGCAAGCAAGCGCCGACGCCTTTCCACCCTACAATGACTACCGAGCTAAGACGGATCGCGTGATCCCAGTCTTCGTTGCAGAACCTGCGACCCAGTCATAGCCCGCGGCGCTGGCAGGAAAAATTCGCGCAACTAGACCCGCCCCGGTTATTGCGTGACCGATTAGCGCGGGCCTAGTCAAAACCTTCGGACGTGAGGCGGCTCGTTAAGACCAGGTCAGGTCGTCGGGCGCAGCCAAAAAAAGGCGCGCTCAATGGCCGTGGGGGATGGGGAAGGCGATCGGGCCCAACGCCGCCAAG
>ERZ651776.353-NODE-353-length-67644-cov-7.167789_pt1 | contig 67644 bp, 43 predicted proteins | sample MGYA00514761_ERZ651776 | MGnify/ENA metagenome assembly ERZ651776
ACACGTAATAAAGTTATACACATAAAGCGAGAAGAGCAAAAATGCAAAGCGTAGCGGCATTCACCACCACCGCGACGCGAGCGACGTCGAGCGCGTTCGCCTCCGGGAGCACTCGTCGTACTAATACGACGACGAAGAATAAGAACACCAACATCATCCCCGGCGAGAAGAAAATTACAACGACGGCGCAATTAAGAAGAAGCAGCAAAACAAAGACAAAGATAACAAAGACGAAGATCATCAGATCTATGTCGCCAATGCCAGACGCGGACGAAGACGAAGGTTCGGTCCTCGATTTACCGGAAGAGTACGTCCGCGCGGTGCCTTCGAGACGCCCGGATATCTTCCCGGATTTGCAGGAAATCAAACAGCCGATGCCGAACCCTTTACCGGGAGATCCGGAAATGCCGGACGAGGAGGAAGAGGAACAGGAAAGGAAAGAAAACCCGGGAGAACCCGGAGAGGACGAGGAGGAAGACGAGAACGGGGAGAAAATCACGAAGAAAGAGAGAAAGAGGAGAGAGAAGGAAAGAGAGAACGAGGAGTAAGAAGAGAGGGAGAGAGAGAGAGAGAGACTTTACACATTCTATCCATACTAATTAATTTTACAACACGCTATACTACTGATACTTTCCTACTGATACTACTACTTCTGCTACTACTACTATTACTACTACTACTTATTATTATTATTATTTCATCTGACGTCGCGCAACGAGAGGTTGATTCGAGTTCGTTTGGCAAAGTTGAGAAGGAATTCGTCGTCGTCGTCGTCGAACGCGCTTTCGAGCGCTTCCGGAAACCGAAAGGTTTTTGAGGAACTCATCAACGTTTCGCCGTCGCTAAAGACTCTCGGGACGCCGTGAAACATCGTTCGAGATTCACCGCTGAGCACGATCGCATCTCCGCTGCGAACGATTAAAGCAGTCACCGGCTTTAAGGCTTTCGATTTTTGCCCGAGGAGAAAAATAGCCGGCAAACCGAGCGAAAGCGAGGCGATTGGTTTACTCAAGTTCATCTCCGCGTCGTCCACGTGACCGTTTAAAGTGTCTCCGGGAGCGTAGAAATTCGCCAACCCGACTTGCCCATCGAAGAATTTATCCTCTCCTTTTTCAACGAAAGCAGCTTCTTTCCCGAACACAATCTCCAGCGTCTTCACGCACGCTCGTTTAATCCTCTCGTCCACCTCCGGCGCTCGCTCTTCCTCGTAAACTCTCTTCGTCCAATCGAACGGTGCCCCTACCGTAGCCCAACGTAACTTCCTCAACAAATGTCTCGCCGCTCTCGATTCCATCCCGTCGCCTCGTTTCGGAGGTTTCTCTAACTCCATCCACCCGTTTTCCTCTTCGTTTAAATACAAACCCGCTTTCGCCGCTCGATACAAATCCGCCGGCAACGGTTTCCCCAATCTTTGCCAATGATTCGTTTTATTCGGTCGTTCCGGGAGTATTTTCACGCAATGCATGATTAACTCTCTCTGCTCTCGTAAATCTAACGCGTTTTGGACGTAATACGCGCCCGGGTGGTCCAATAACTTCCACACCCGAGGTCTTTCTCTCGACGGCGCGTTCGCAAAACGAGAGAAAGCCGCCACCTCTTCGACTCCTCCTTTTGCCTTAAACGTCTGCTTCTTCTCTTCCTCCTTAAGCTCCGAAACGCGCATCACAACGGACGATTCGTGACCAACACATTCGTCAAAATCAATCGTTTCGGAGACGTCAATCTCTTCCACCAGTTTCCCGCTCTTCCGTCTGCGTCCGGTTTTCGCGTCCACGCGAATCGTTTCAATCACTTTCAACCGATACTTCTTTTCCGCGAGCGAGAACGCGTTTTTAGTCGTGCTGTTATTCGTAGTCTCGTCGTCGAAAGTGTTGTTCTTCTCGGCGACGGAGGAATACATAGTTGTAATTCGTCCGTCGTCTTTCTTATTCAGAGCATGATGAAGAGAGGGAGGATGTTTTTAGTGGTGTTTTGTGTCTCGCGTGTAAACACTCGGGGAAGAGAATGAAGACAAAATACATATACGAGATGTGTGCAAAAAACATCACACGTCGCGTAAAAAATGTTGTCGAGTACGTGCTATGTATGTAATAAAGTATCTACTTCTTACCACCCTTATGCGTTCTCTCTCGTTGCGTGTACAGCTGCTGCAACGCGTTTTTGGCGGCGCAACTCGGGAAGTTGCTCAAATCGTAATAATGTTCGGCCAAGTCGATTAACCACTCGCCTTTGATTTCCGTGACCGTCCGGACGTACTTCTTGGACGTCAAGACGAACTCGTTGTACACGACCCACTCGGGTTTACCGCTTAAATTCGTAGACGGGTGCAACAAAACCGATTCGTTGTCTTTGACGGTTAAGTACGAGCCGTTTCGTTCTTTGTGCGCGACTTGCATGAAGAAGCCGTTTAAGATGGCTTTGCGGATGTTGACGTAATAGTCTTTAGAGTGGAAGTCGGTGGATTCGAGGAGGACGCCGTGGCGTTGACATAAGCGGACTAACTGGTTGCGGACGTTATCCGCGGATTTCAACGATCGGTGATTTAAGTAGTTTTCCCAGCACCAGTTTTGGCTCTCGCCGTTTTGTTTGAACGCGTGGTAGGCGTTCAACATGGTCAAATGGTCGCCGTCCAAATGCGCAAAGTGCGCCTTCGCGGCGTCTGCTCTTTGTTGATCGTCTCGCGGGCGAATGAAACACTGCGGAACGGAAAGCATGGCGACTATGGTCACGATTTCGTTCGAACACTTAAACTTCGTGCTCCCGACTAACATCTTTGCCAACTGAGGATCTAACGGGAAATCGGACATGATTTTCCCGGCTTTCGTCAGCTCGCCTTCGTCGTCTAAAGCGCCTAAATAGTTGAGCAATTCTAACGCGCGCATTAACGTTTCCGGCGCTGGAGGGTCCATGAAATCGAAATGGACCAAGTCGTCGATGCCTAATTTTTTCAACTGGATGACGACCGAGCCTAAATTCGATCGCAAAATCTCCGGGTACGTCTGTTCGATTAAATCTTTCTTGAAGGAAAGTTCCGTGTATAATCGAAAACACTTCCCGGGTTGGGTTCTCCCGGCTCTCCCGGCTCTTTGTTGCGCCGACGCTCGAGAAATTGGCGAGACTAATAAACTTTCCACTCGACTTCGAGGATTGTACACTTTCTGTTTCGAAAACCCCGGGTCGACGACGTAGACGATCCCATCAATCGTCAAAGACGTCTCGGCGATGTTCGTGGACACGACCACTTTTCTCCCGGCGACGCCTCCGACGGTTAACGCGTCCGGCGCTTTATCAAAAATCCTCTGCTGTTGATTCGGCGGTAACGTCGAATATAGCGGCACCACGTTCACAGGCCCGACGCTGTCCCCGATATTCTTAATCTCGTTCCTAATCTTCCCGCACGCGTCTTCGATTTCCTCCTCGCCGGTTAAAAACAAAAGCACGTCCCCGGGTGGTTCGCACCGGTGTATTTGCACCACCGTCCGAATCGCCGCTTCCAAATAATCTCTCTCAGGTTCTTGCGTGTAAAATATCTCCACCGGATGCGTTCTCCCCGGAACCATAACCAACGGTGCGCCTTCAAAATACCCCTGAAACTTCTTCGCCTCCAACGTCGCCGACATCACCACGCACTTCAAATCCTCCGGTCGCTTCTTCAACACCTCCTTCAACAATCCAAACAAAACGTCCGTCGCTAACGTCCTCTCGTGCGCTTCGTCGATCACAATCACTGAATATCGACTCAATAATGGATCTGTCATCGCTTCTCTGAGTAACATCCCGTCCGTGGCGTACTTCATGATCGTCTTTCGCGACGTGCACTCCTCGAACCGAATCGAATATCCAACCTCTTCCCCTATTTGCACGTCCATCTCCTCGGCGACTCGTTTCGCCACCGACATCGCCGCCACGCGTCTCGGTTGCGTGCACACCACCATCTTTTCATTATTCGTCGTGTACCCGGCGTCGACGAGAAATTGCGGGATCTGCGTCGTCTTCCCCGAACCGGTTTCCCCGACGAGCACTAAAGTCTGCGAAGCCGCCAACTGGTGAAGAAAATCCGATTTTTGTTTCCACACGGGAAGCTTTCGCCTCGTCTCGAGGATGTTCAGATAGGTTTGAGAATACGGCTGATTCGTGTACGGATTTATCATCATCACTTCTTCTTTGTTGTTCGCATCGTCACCATCGAGGGAAACTTGTACTCGCTGCTTTTTCTTCGGCGTCGTCGAAGACATTTGATGATTATGTGCGATTTGAAGTGGTTTATTCCCCGAAAGGATGTGTTGGTTTTGTGAGGTATCTTCGACGCGAACGCGGTTAAACGCACGTCTACATATATATGTACTACTAATTATTACACGCGACGAAAACGTTCGTATACTACTATTTGTCTGCTATACTACTGCGAGAGGGAGAGCAATGCTGAAGAAAAAACTTAAATGGCTACCCCGCCGCTCTTCTCGCCGTAGACGACGCCTTTGCCTAAGCCGCCGCCGCTTTTGAAGTGAATCTCTCCGAGCTGCCTTTCCAACTCGTCGCCTTTAATGAACCGTCGAAAACACCCGTCTTTGTTCACCGTGCACAAGCGAGCGCACCCACCTGAGCTGGAATCCACCGCCATTGCGAGCGTTAACGCTTTCAACACGTACTTCTCGCACTCCTCTCTCGTCATCCGTTCCTTGAACTCGGAGTCTAAAAACCCCCAGATGTACGTCGAGCCGCTTCCGTCCGTCGTCCACGAAGTCTTGATCATGTTCCCTCCAGCCGTGCACGAATACACCTGCGCGCCAAATTTCTCGTCCCACCCGGCGGCAATCGCGTAGCACCCTAACCCGGTCCCGTTGTTCGCGTTTTTATTCTCGTAGTTGATCTTGGTCAATATCCTGGCGACTTGTTTCACCTCCATGGTTTCCCCGTGTGCTAATTCAATCTCGCGTTGCGCGCAGTGGTGCCGGACGAACCCGGCGACGGCTTCGGTATCCGCGGCGGAGCCTGATCGAGCCATGACGACGTTTTCGGTCAAGTTGCACATCTTATCCGACGCTCGGTTGGAAATGTACGTTCCTGTTTATATCGAAGTACGTTAAGAGAGACGAGAGAAAAAGGTGAGATGAGAGATCTGTCCAAGAAGAGAATAAAAACGCGTAAAACGTACCCGTGGAGACTCTCGTGTCCGCGCCGATGACGATGCCACCCGCGTATTCGCACGCCACGATGGTCGTGCCGGTTTTTGGCGCTTCTTGCGCGCGGTTGATGCTCTCCATGTGTGCTTTTGCGCGTGAAATTTCTGCGGAATTTTGTATCGAAATGCTTCGAATTTTCCCCAAAGATCAGACCTTTTTGGAAAGAAGGCAGAAGCAGCCTGGCGGCGTGAAGAGAGACACGGATGATGGTTTCAGACGAGAGAGACAGAGACGATGACGTGCACTCCCAAGACCAACAACACATCAAACTCCCTCCGTGCTCGAACAACCTCGCCACCGCGTTGCTCACGGACGCGTACCAAATCACCATGGCGTACGCGTATTGGAAAAACAACACGCACGAACGCACGGCGAGTTTCGATTTACTCTTCCGGAAAAACCCATTCGGTGGAGAGTTTACCATCTTTTGCGGCTTAGAGGAGAGTTTAAAGTTCGTCTCGAACTTTAAATTCACGAGACAAGACGTGAAGTATTTGCGCGAGTGCGATTTCGCGAAAGAGATGGACCCGAGGTTCTTCGACGAGTATTTAAGTTCAGTGGACTGTTCGAAAATCACAATCGAAGGCATCAAAGAAGGCACCGTGGTGTTCCCGAGAGTACCTCTGATCCACGTGAGCGGACCTTTGGGCGTGACGCAACTTCTGGAGACGACTTTACTCACTCTGATTAATTACGCGTCTTTAGTCGCCACGAACGCGGCTCGACATCGGTTAACGTGCGGCGACGAGGCGCAGTTGTTGGAGTTTGGTTTACGGAGAGCGCAAGGCGTGGACGGGGGAGTGAGCGCGAGCAGGTACGCGTACGTTGGAGGTTTCGACGCGACGTCGAATTGCGAGGCTGGGAGACAGTTTGGGATTCCCGTGAGAGGGACGCACGCGCACAGTTTCGTGCAAGCGCACTCGAAGTGGGACGATATCCACGGGAGGAAAGTTGGCGAGTGCGAGGATTTTTGCAAAGAGGCGAGGGAAATGTTGAAAGAGTTGAGAGAGGCGATGGTGAGTAGTGATAGTAACAATAGCGCGGCGTATCAATTCGGGGAAACGAATGAGAGCGAGCTGATCTCGTTTTGCGCGTACGCGATTGCGTTTCCGAATTCGTTTTTAGCTTTAATCGATACGTACGACACGTTGAAATCGGGGACGCCTAATTACGTCGCCGTGGCGTTGACGTTGAAGAAGTGTGGGTTTCAACCCGTTGGGGTGAGAATAGATTCCGGAGATTTGAGTTATTTGAGTTTAACGATTAGAGAGTTTATGATTGAAGCGGAGAAGTGTTTAGAGCGTCGGGGAAAACATTTTTCGTTACTCGCGAAAGGATTAGCCGCGGAGACGAAAATTACCGCCTCGAACGATATCAACGAAACCGTGTTGAGAGAATTGAAACAAAGCGGTCACTCGATCGATGCGTTTGGCATCGGGACGCACTTGGTGACGTGCATGGCGCAACCGGCGTTGGGATGCGTGTATAAACTCGTAGAAATCGATAAAACACCTCGGATTAAATTATCCGAAGACGTAGAGAAAGTCACCATTCCGGGAAAGAAGAAGTGTTACAGACTTTACGGAAAGATTGGCGAACCGATCGTGGACGTCATGCTTCGCGAGGACGAAAAAGAACCGAAGGTTGGCGAACGCGTGTTGTGCAGACACCCGTTTTTAGAAGGTAAACGGGCGTTCGTCACTCCCGCGAAAGTGGAGAAGTTATTGTTGGTGTGTTGGGACGGCGAGAAAGGCGGGTGTCCTCGAAAATTTTACGAGGAAAGCGTAGGTTTAGAAAAAAGTAGATTGAGGGTAAAAGAGCAAGTGAAACTGATGCGAGCGGATCATTTGAGATACACGAATCCGACGCCGTATAAAGTGAGCGTGTCTGGCGATTTGTACCAGTTTACGCATCAGTTATGGTTGGATAATTTGCCGGCGAGAGAGTTGACTTGAATCTTTTTTTTTAAAGTAAAATTTCTTCTTGTGTTTTTACAATGTCTTCCTCCTCTTCCTGCTCGGAGTCGACGTAGTTCAGATTGGGTTGCGAGAGCGGCAGAGGTTCTTCGTCTTCTTCCTCGTTGTCGTCGCTTAATATTTCTATGATCGTTTCTTCTTCTTTCTTCATCTTTTTTCTATCGCGCTCTTCTAGTTGTAGTCCTATCTTTTTTGACAAGCCTCTACCAGCTTGCTCAACCAACTTCCTCATCAACTCTTGATCTATTATATTTCTATCGTTATTGCTATTGTTATTATTTCCTTTTGGGTTGAAGAACGCCGTCGCCTTGCTCACTCTCTTAGCGTTCTTTTTCTCGGCTTCTTCGCGAATGGCGGTTTCGATCGATTCCATGTTTTTCACGACGCTCTTCATGTCCGGTTTCCGTTGAAACAACTTCAACTCCGCGTTATACGTGTCTCTAAACTCAACGTATTTCGATTTCAACTGGTCGTACGTTTGTCCCTTTAACGTCCTCCCGTCGAATCCGTATTTGTTCTCCAAGTCGTCGCGTAACTCATTCGTCTTTCTCGTTTTCTCCGCTTGCTTCGCTTTCGGGAGCAGGTGGTATTTCGTCGGCGGTGGAATCGGGTTCGGTAGATTTTTTATGACTGTTGTTGTTGTTTTATCGCCTTCTTTTTCTTCTTCTTCTTTTTCTTCTTCTTCTTTATCTTCTTCTTCTTCTTGTTCGTCGTCTTCGTTATCTCTCCCCGCATCCACCAACAAGAGAGGCTCCAACACGTTTCCTTTCCAACTCTCCACGATCTCCTCCATCTCTCGGTTCGGTCTCAACGCCACTTCCCCGGTCCCGTCCCAATCCTTCTCGTCTGTCACCGGGCCTTTACATCTCGGACAGTTTCGTTTCTTATCGTCTTGAAACGTCTTCATGTATTCGTTCAAACATTTGCTGCAAAACGTATGGGAGCACCGGACGAGGGCGACGGGTAAGTGGAACAGTTCTTTGCAAATTGGACAGGAGATTTTGTCTTGAAATGTATCCATCGAAGAGGAGGACAACGCGACGTTTCTTTCTTTTTTCCGCTTCTTGTTCTTCTTCTTGTTGTTGTTGTGCTCCATCGTCGCTTCTTCTACCTCTTCTTCATCGCGTTCTTTTCTGCCTCGTTGCTTTGTGTTTTTGTCGCGTCAATACGTTTTAATTTAATGGAGAATCTTTTCCATCTCCATCCCCCCTTTAAAATGAAATCAAATGCGAGGAAAATAGAAATGAAACAGAGAACGAAAGACACACGCGGCGAAGCGCTCCTACGCGCACACGCGGTACGCGACAAAAAAAAAGAGTATGGAGCGTAGAAGAGTCGAACTCCTGACCTTGCACATGCTAAGCGCACGCTCTACCAACTGAGCTAACACCCCAAAGGCCACATCTCTAAAGAGATGAGAGTCTACATATCCCAAGCGGGGCTGGAATTAGTAATTATAAACTATAGATAAGTTAGGGTTTCATTTTTGTGTGAGCACACGTTTTCTCATCACCCAACACTTTTTAAAACTACGACGAGTACTACTTCTTACAATCATCATCGATCACATGTTGTTGCGATCTAAATTACTATTTGTTAACACTACTATTGTTATTATAAAACTCCATGTTCCAGTTGCTCAAAAAAGCCGGCACTCCGGCAATGCTCTTCTTCTTGTCGTCGTCGTCTTCTTTCTCGACGTACAGCGTAAAATTTTTCTTTAAACTTTCGCTTTGTTTCTCCCAGGACGGGTCATTTTTTTCTAGCGAGACTGAATGCTTCGCCTCGTCGTAATTGAACAACAAACGCGCGTGTTCGTTCGCGTTGCTCGTGATTAAAAATTGCGTCTTTGACGCTTTTTCGCCAACCAGTTCAATGTTAAATCCAAACAAAAGTTTCACCGCCTCGCGAAATTTGAGCACCGTGGATTTGAACGCCACCAGTAAACGCTGCTCTTTCTTTTGTAACTTTGATATGATGTCATCCGACGAGGAAGAAGTGTTGTTATTGATGTTATTATTACTGCTGTTGTTGTTTTTCAACCTGGTGATTTCTTTTTCCAAGCCTCGGATGATTTCGTTCGTAAACGGGCTCGATTTCGTTTGTAAAATCTTCTCGCCTTTTCTCTCGTTTTCAGCCATCTTTTGTAAACTGGCAATCTCGGAGTCTTTCGCTTCGACGATCGACTTCGCGTTTAACGCGTCCATTTTAGCCGTTTCCAACTCTTTTTCCAACGCGTCTTTCAGTTTTTCTTCCTCCTTGGCTTTAGATTCGAATAACTCTCTCTTCGTCTGTTCGACTTTCAACGCTTTCGTCGCTTCGGCTAACTTTTCGGAAAGAGCTATGGTTTCCGTTTGTAACGCGCCAACTCTGTTCTTCAACTCCTCCGGTCCTTCATCTAACAACGACGCCGACGTCCATTTCCCGGCATTCATCAACGCACGCTGTAACTTTTCGTTCTCAATCTCTTTCGCGCGTACGTTTTCCTTCGCGCGCGATAATTTCGCCTCCGTCGAGCGCAAACGTTCCTCCACGGCTTCCACGGAAACCATCTTCGAGTGCAACATGTCACCTCTCGACGCCGACGCTTCTAAACTTTTCATCTCTTGCCTCAAAATCCTAATCGTGTGTTCTTTTTCATCGTCGTTTTTCTTCCCTTTTCCTTTCTTGCCGACGCCGCCGGGCGATTTCGGCAACGAGTTCAAATTCGTATTCTCCAACAACGCTTTCTTTTCCTCCTCGAGCGCGCTCTTCAGCCCCTCGTTCATCTCTAAAGCCTCCTCTAACTTTGCCTCGACCGTTTTCCTCTCGTTTCTTTTCCCTCGCAAATCCGCGACTTCCATCTCCAACTCGGCGTTGACCGTTTCCGCTTTTTCCAATCTCTTGCGCAATTTTTCAATCACCTCGTTTTCTTCTCTCACCTTATCCTCCAACTCGTCGCCTTCGTCGTCCATCACTTTCTTCTCCAGAGCCGCGTGTCTCGTTTTCAAAGCGAGCAACTGCTCGCGAAGTTTATCGCGTTCGGTTTCTGCCAGTTCTCGAGCCTCGACTTCTCGTTTTATCATCGAAGGCGAATAGTTTTGCTGCTGCTGCTGCTTATTATTATTATTATTATTCGCGGTTGTTGTCGCCAAAACAATCGCAGCATCGTCGTTACTATTAATAGCACTCGTCTCCTTCTCTCGGGCGAGCTTCTCTTTATCCACACTCGTCGCTCTGGTCGACCTCCTCCTCGGCGAAACCATCGGCGACGCGCTTCTCCTCTTCTTCCCTCGTCGTTGTTGTTGTTCTTCTTCTTCTTCTTTCGTCTTTGCTCCTCCTCTCGCAGAAGACTCAGGCATCATCGCCAAAACCTTCGCCTCCGTGGAAACTCTTTTCAGTTCGCTCTCCGCCAATCTCATGCGTAAATCGACGTTCTCCTCTTCCGCTTTCATCGCGCGTTTGCTTTGCGCTTTGAACTGTTGGACGAATTCAGTCTTGACCAGATTCGTTTCCTCGTACGCGTTGGTCATCGTCGACATCTTCTGCCGCTTAGTATTAGTATTATTCGGGGAAGAGGACGACGGGAATCGTCGAACGCCTTTCTTTTCCATCGTCGGTTGAATGTCTTCCTCTTCTGACTCGTCGTCGTCGTCGTCGTCGTTCTTGTCATGAGTTTCCTTCGGGAGGCGAGGGGAAGACGAAGAACGACGACGTAAACGACGATCTTTTTCGGCGGTGAGCGCAGGAGAAGGGGAGGGGGAGGAGGACGTTTTTCTCCTCGGAGGCATGTTTGATGAGTGCTCGCTACTAGGAAAGCGTAGATACGTGTGTGTGATTATATATAGTGAGAGATGTTCTGAGGAATTGAATTGGATTTGAGAACGAACTGGGTGGTGTGTGCTTCGCGAGCGCTATGTATTGTTTTATATAAAGATGCTACTTATTCAATATAATTTCAAAAATCTAGCTACGTTGTATTTACCATCCGATACTGATGATGATGATGATGATGATGCGCGTCTCATCAATCTCTCCTGTTCTCTCTTTCTCTCCAAACACCCTCTCCTCTCTCTTGCTATCTCTCGGTCCACTCTCTCTTCTCTTTTTCTAGTATATATACGCGTGTAATGATACACATTTACTTCGTCAAGAGCGTGGAGGCTGTCGAAGACTCGTACCTCCAGTTCGGCTCCAACTTCTTCGCGAGTCTGTAGTATCTCGCCAATCTGTGGATTCGGGATTCGATCAAAATCAATCGAAACTTGGAGTCCATGTCCTTGCGGTTTCTCTCCAAGTGCTTGCGCACGGACACGGCTTTCTTGATCAAACAGTACAAATCTTCCGGCAAAGTCGGCGCCAAACCTTGACCCTTCAAGATGCGCATGATTTTGGAGTTGGTCACCGTGGACACTTGCGGGATGCCGTGGTTATCTCTCAAGATGATGCCGATTTGCGACGGCGTCATGCCTTTCTTCGCCATCTTCGCGATCATGTCTTTGATTTCATCCGGGGAGGTTTTGCACCAGAGCGGCGCCGATCGTTTGAAAGGGATGGACGATTTGGACATCCCTTTTCCTTTGCTGTGCATGCGACCCATGTTTGCAAGTTAGTGTTCTGTTGTTTTTTGGAAAAGAAGAGAAAAGAAGAGGTTAGTATTCTGCTTTTTGTTACGTTTTTTCTTGCAGAAGACATTTGCACAACACACAGTCCCAAAAAGGTCTTTTCTCTTAGGACCAAAATCGCGCGTCCGTCGTCTCGTCGTCGGTGTGCGCAAAACACCACCACACCAGGAAACGACCATAACATCCGAAACGAATACGTTCACAACGATACAAAAACAGTCGCATCCGCCCGTTCGTATCTTCGCATCTCATCAAATAAAACACACTCATCCTCATCGCGCAGCACATTTCTCTCTCGCTCAAGGCAAAAAGAGGCGATGGTTTTCTCCGCGCAAACGAGGAAAAAAAAAAATGAAAAATCTCAACGAGAGCAGCGCCGAAGAAGAACCAAACGCGAACGGCGCTTTCAACCGCTCCATCGCGCGTTCAATTCAACCTATTCTCGTTCGCGCGAAAACGAACGGATTTGAAAGAGAGAGAGAGAATACACACACGTGTCTATTTTGAGCGTACCTTTTCTTAATTTTTTTATGAAGCGAGAAGAAGAGTTTCACGAGGAAGGAAAAAGGGGGTTGGTTTTCTCTTTTTTTCTTCCTTCTCGAAGTAAAAAACGTCGCCATTTCCTACGTAAAAGTATACACACTCATGCTCAGATACTTAGCGAAGCGAACTTTGCAAAGCAGAGGCGCTTTGGCGTCCTTTTCACACAGAGGCGCGGCGTCCTCTTCCGGACGAGGAGGAGGCAACGCTCGCGTGGCGCTCTCGGTACGCGACGCGTTCTTCGTTTCTCATTTTTTTTAGAACGATGTGTGATGCGATTCGATGTGATCTCTTTCGTCCCCGTGAAAGAAGGGAGATCCCCTTTCGTCGTGCTCTGACCCTCTCTCCTCTCTTCTTTCTTTCTCTCTCTTATTATTATTATTACTACGAATACAACATCAAAAACAGTACTCGACGGATGCAGTGGTGACCGATTTCGAACACTCGACGGGTTTATACCGCGCCGAGTTGGAAGGTCTCGCCTCGGGGAAAGACATTTTCGACCACTACGATTTCACCCGAGCGCCGAAAGGAACCAAAGAATCGCCGTGCGTGGTGACGAGCGAGATGGAATATCGAGTGGTTGGCGTGACCGATCCAGACGACGATTCGATCGTCATCTGGGGACGATTAGAGGAAGGGAAAGGACCGATGTTAATCGGAGACGAATGGTTCGTGCATAAACGCGTCGGGGGCGGAGGAGCGCACTAACGCGATAATATTCTTCGCTTCGCGTTTGTACTCGAGAAAGAGCGCGTATACGTAAGACCACACAGTTGTAACATCATAGAAATTCCTATTCACACCTACATCACGAAGAGCGACGAAATAATGATCTTCTTCTTTCTTCTTAAGTGTCGTGCGTCCTTCTGATGCTCGTTTCAGTTTCGTCGTTTACGTCTCGTTATCGTTTTGTGCTGCTTTTGTCCACGTGTCACACGATGGGAAGAAATTGCGATCAAATTATTCTTCACAAAAGTCCGTCTCTTCCTTTGCGAGCGGAGAGTTTCAGAGAGAGACTTTTAGGATCGTTTCCTCTTGCACTCGAGAAGAGGGTGTTCGTGTTGGTATTCTTGTTGTTATTCTTCGAGACTATCTCTCCCGTTTGTGATACACACGACGGGTCAATTCAGTTATAAAACCAAACCGTATCTCTGACGAAGAACGATGATGATGAAGATGACGACGACGATGATGACGCGAGCGGTTGCCCCGCAATCTGTTCGAAAAACGCAGAAGAAAAAGAGCATCGTCGTCATCGCGAAAGCGCGCGAAGAACCCGATGAAGAAGCCTCGTCTTCGTCCCGTTCTTCCTCTCGTGATGATGAAAAAATTGGTCTCTTCTCCTCTCCTGCAACCGTGAAAAGACGACAAGCGTTCGCTCTCGCCGCGGCGGCCGGGACGACTCTCCTTTTTAACGAACAAACTATTCCGGCTGCATTTGCCGCGTACGGTACCGCGTCAGGGGGTGGCGACGAAGCGTCGCAACCGGTCACGTATTCCACTTTTTACGGGGCGGCGGAACCTCCCGCCACGTACGGCAAAGTCGGCGGAACGACGCCAAACAGAGCGAAATATTCCTACGAAGTTCCGTCCACGTGGAAAGAAGAGCCGACGTCGAAAGTTGAAAAGGGCTCGGGTGGGCAAGACTCTCGATGGGTCCCGCGAGGCGTCAAAGGCGTCAAAGCTGTGTTGGTAACTTTAAATCGCGCCGGCGAAGACGGGCAAGAGTTTTCGTTGCAAGACACGACCATCAACGCCTTAGCCGGCTCGGATCCAAACTTACAAGACGCACTTTTGAACGGTTTAGTGAAAACCAATCGCTCAAACGTTGAGGGACAAGAATACATCCAGTACGATATCGAGGCGGCTATTTATTACGGGGTCAAAGCGACCGTAGATAGCACCGGGAGGCTCTTTGCTTTGATCATTTCCGCGCCGGATAACGTGTACAAGAAAGAAAGGGCGACGTACGAACGGATGTTGGATTCGTTTCGAACGTACATTTTAGACACGACAAAGTAAAGAACGACTGCAAGTGAACGAGATAAACAGCGAATTACTACTGTGTTTTTGTAATAAGAGAGAGAGAGAGAGAGAGAGAGAGAGAGAGAGAGAATACGAGAGAAAGTAAAAGCAAACGACATTTTTTTTCCTTTCTGCTTTTTTTTTTCCTTTCCCCCCTTTTTTTTGCACACTCCCCTCGTTGAATTCCTCATTCATTTATCACCAACGAAACTCAAAACACCACACACACTTGCGAACAATGAGCGACCACGAAGTCGAAACTTTTGAATCCACCGATGCCGGTGCCTCTAAAACGGTACCGATGCAAGCCGGTTCCGTCCGTAAGGGTGGCTACATCGTCATCAAAGGCAAAGCGTGCAAGGTACGCGCTTCCTCCATCATTTTTTCGCATTTGTGTCGAAAAATGAAACGAATTCGTGCGCGCCCGTCCAGTCGCGAACGGATTGTTGGGCATTTTACGCGCGTTTTGAATGCGCTCCCACGCGTTTCACTCTTTTCGAGTTTTTGTGGTGGCGTCTGAAACGTTTCATTATGCGTTTTACGCCCGATTGCGTTCAAAAAAACCCTCTCACTTTTCTCTTTTTGTTGTACTCACCTCTTGCCTCTTCCTCTCTTCAATACTCACAATTCACTTTTCGCGAACAGGTCATCGACGTTTCCACGTCCAAAACCGGCAAGCACGGTCACGCCAAGTGCCACTTTGTCGCCGAAGACATCTTCACCGGCAAAAGATGCGACGAACTCGTCCCAGCTGGCCACAACTTGGAAGTTCCGGTCGTCTCCAAGACGGAATACACGTTGTTGGACATTGACGACGACGACCACATGTCTTTGATGGATGAAAAGGGAGACACGAGAGAAGATTTGAAGTTACCGGATGACAGATCCGGGGACTCTGCGTTTGCTTTAGCGCAAGAAGTGCAAAAGAAGTTTGACGAAGGCGCGGAAGTTGTGGTGACGATTATGTCTGCGATGGGCATCGACCAACTCTCTGGATGGAAGGAGGCTGCGAACTAAATGCTCGTGTCGAAATAGTTTAAAGACGTAGAAAGAGAATATATAATAAGGTGTCGAAGTGTGCGTGGTTGGTAAGATAGGTCATGACGTCACCCATGCGCGTTTGTATTTTTTATCAAGGGGCAAGAGAGAGGCGTAATAGAGAGAGAGAGGGAGAGAGAGAGAGACAACTCTTCTTCGCAAAGGTATCAACAATTCGGTTTTTAGTCGGACAGTGCGTTTCGCGCAAAACTAGGATACCATTCGCACTGAAGGAAGAGCGGTTTAGAGATCATTTATATTTAGAGAGTGAGTGAGAGAGTGAGTGAGAGAGAGACATTGTATACAGAGCATCGTGCATACAAACTAGTAACTAATAATCGCGTTCGTACGAATACGTGCCTTTCTCGTTTTTGCTTCAATTTCTTTTGTTCCTCTTTCTCCCCCACAAGTTTGTTGTTCACACGCGCCTTTCGCAAAAGTCACGCAACAATGGCGACACCGGCGATGAGCAACATATGCGCCAACTTTGAAGAAGTCGGGCAGGTGCGCGTTTCTTTCTTTTTCTTTCTTTCTCTTTCTCTTTCTCTCTCTCTTTTCCTCCGCTTTAATGGCTTTTGATTGACGCAAAAATCTTCTCTTTCTCTCCCCTTTGTCCCACGACGACGGCGCGTATAATAACAGGCTTTCGCGCAGCACTACTACCAACAATTCGACGGCGACCGATCGCAACTCGGCCCTTTATACAACGAAACGCACTCCATGCTGAACTTTGAACACTCCGCCTCCCGCCCGGGGCAGTTTAAAGGCGCCCAATCCATAGTCGAAAAATTAGTCTCTTTACCGTTCCAAAGAGTCCAACACCAAGTGGTGACCATCGATACGCAACCGACGCCGAACGGCGGCGTGTTGGTGTTCGTGTGCGGGAACTTACTGATTGACAGCGAAACGCAACCGCAGAAGTTTGCGCAGACGTTCCAGCTGATGCCGACGGATTCGGTCGGGTTACCCGCGGGGAGTTATTTTATATTCAACGACGTCTTTCGCCTGAACGTCGGTTAAGAAGAAGAGAAAGAATAAAGGATTAGATAATAAGTACTTTTAGAAGAAGAAGAAGAAGAAGAAGAAGGAATTCATCACATCGTTGTTATGAAAATTTACGTCGCTTGTATACTGTATGTAATAGGTTAGTGTGCTGATGTGATTGTTATTATGATCATTCGTATTATTACAAGATACCGGGAGACTCTTCGTCGTCCTCGGTCGTTTTATAGCGGCTGCTGGTGATGACTTGTTTTTTGGTGTAGTTATTATTTTCCACTTTGGTGGTATACACGAACCCTGCCAAAGCGATTGTAATGAGACTAAGCATTGCCACGGCTTCCTTGACTGGATTATGCCTAAACATAGCGCCGCTGGCCAAGTGCACGTCGGCTTCTCCCAACGCCCCCGGGGCGAATGTTGTGCCTCTAGCTTCTCCCAACGCCGCCGCCGCGTTAGAGTTGTACACTTGGCGTTGTTTGCACGATTGCGCCGGCCCGTGCTCTTGTTCTTCGCATCGAAACTTACCCAAGAAGCTGTACGCGTCGCTGAACATTTTAAACTGCGCCTCTTTCGCGGCTGGACCTTTCCAGTTGTTGATTTTTTGCTTGAACGTTTTCGCTTTGCTAAACATGAAGCGCATGTCTCGGCAAGATTTCACGTTCCACTTGCCGATCGGTTGGTTAAAGTTGAACGTTTCCGCGAACATGTCGCGCATAGACTGCACATTCTGCACGTCCCAGTTTGAAATATCGCTGTTAAATTTCTTCGCGCCCATAAACATTCCGTTCATGTTGGTTACCGTATGCGTCTTCCAATGGTCGATGGATCGATTAAAACTCTTCGCGTCGTGGAACATATCTTGACAGTTTTGTAAGTTTTGCGTGTTCCATTTCGATATGTCCGCGTTAAACGTATCCGCGCCGTAAAACATTTCCTGCGCGTTTTTCAAATTCTTCACGTCCCATTTACTCAAATCGCCGTTAAAGTCCCACATGTCGTAAAACGCTTTCGACATATCCGTTACTCTGGAAACGTCCCAATCGGGCATGATTCCGTACTCGCTTCCTTTACACATACCACCGATTGGGTTGGATTGTAAACATTCCTCTATGGCGTTATGGAACGTCTCGTCCGTCAACGGTAGCTTCTCCTTCTTTTCTTCGTCTTCTTCGTCTTCGCCTAAACTCGAATCGATCGATTCGTTTGGCGCGCACGTGTTCAACATAACGCCCTCCGCCGGGTCTCGTTCGCACACAAACGCTCTTTGAAACGCGACCGCGCCTTTCACCGCGTCCTTCATCGGCGTTTCCGTTGCTTTCCCTTTCCAACCGGAAACGTCCGTCGCGAACGTCTCGCAGTTTCGAAACATTCCCGCCATCGTCTCCACCCGCGCCGTGTTCCATCTCTCTAAACCGACGCCCTCAAAGTCTCTGCAATCGGAAAACATATCTCGCATAGACGTGACTGAACTCACGTCCCATTTCGATAAATCCGCGTTGAACTCGGTAAACTTCACCGGGTGAGAAGTTTCCCCGCTCTTTCGACTTTTTCTCTCGCTCGTCGACGACGCAAACGCCAGGTCCATGTTGGTCACTTTGCTCGTATCCCACCTCGGCATCGGGCCGAATTTCGGAAGCTCCGCGCACATCCCATCCACCGGGTTCGTTCTCACGCACTTCTCGATGGCGTCTTTGAACGTCTCGTCCGTGAGAAACTGTTGTTGCGTTTGTTGTTCTTTCGCGCTGATGTTGTTGTTGTTGTTGTTCTTGCTCTTGTCGTTCTTGCTCGCGTTCCCATTCTCCGCGCAGAGCGCGCCTTTCCCTCGGGACAAAGAGGAGAGCACGAGGAGGACTTCGAGCGCCCGACGACGCGAACGACGCGAACGACGCGAACTCCCAGAAGACGCGAAAGAAGAGGACGGTCCTTTCCTGTCTTTCCTCGACGACGAAGAAGAAGAAGAAGAAGAGGAGGACGCTTCGAAAAGGTGAACGTTGTTCTCGTGTCGCATCGTGCGAGAGAGAGACGCGGCCCTTCTTCGGGGTACGATTTCCCCAGAGCGAAAGTCTTCTTAATCCGCTTTCGCTGGAACACCGCACGGGACGAAGCGCGCGAGGACGATTCGGGCGCACACGAGCAAAGCGCAAAGGATGCAGCGGAGATTCTCTTTCTCTCTCTCTCAAGTGGTATTCTTTTTGCGCGTGATTTTGTGCGGGTAAAATTGGATGATGCGGCTGCTCTTTAAAATACACAATTAAATGCTCTCAACGCGTATACGCGCGAATACGCGCGTTGGGCGGCGACGACGATGTAGACGACGGCGACGCTCTTTCTCTCTGCTCTACATACTATATCGCTGCTCTAGATGATGCGCTTTCGCTTTATTACATCGCGGTTTTCCCGCTCAAGGTCAACTCGACCTTCTCCAATAAGTTCCCGTTTTCCAACGCCGCCGCGACTCGCTCTTTATCCTGGAGTTGTTTGTTCACTTGCGCCTCGGAGGCGTGCGAGCCTTTGGAGACTTTCACGTCCACTTTAAACCTTTTCGGTAACACTCTCATCAGTTTCACGCGAATGCTCAATCCGATCAAGGTCGCCATGGAGCAGTGTTCCACCGTTGGGGTGAAAAACACCGTCACTCGCGAGAACTCGTCCTCCACTTTGACGTTCTCTTCCGAGACGACCGCGAGTTGTTCCAACGAGTACGGGTGTTCCGGGTCGTTGATGTCTTTTATGTGCGAGAAAATCTCCCGGGCATCGATTGGATCTCTCAGTATCTCGTTGCTTTTCACGACGTCTCTTTCCTTCTCTCGTTTCCATTCTCTCAGGGATCGGGAGACGCTGACGCTGCTCTTGGTGTTGTTATTCTTATTATTCGTGTTATTCACGAGCGAAAACGGGTTGGCGTTGTCGTACTGGTGTTCGTCTTGTTGTTCATGTTGGACGACACTCGCACCACCAAAACCACCACCGCCGGCGTTCATTTGTCGCGCAAAGCGTCCAAAGTCTGACGATAGTTTCCCTCACTTTTTGTTCCCCAAATCTCTCGCAACAGAGAGATGTCTTCGCTCTGTTCTTCTTTATCTGTCCTCGTCTTCTCCTCTCACTCGAAGGCGACTGTGAAAACGAGAGCGAAGAGCGGACGACACGCGTCGTCGTCGTCCTCTTTGTGTGCCTCTTTGTCGACGAGAACATCTTCGAGTGCACGTGGCAACGATTCAGACGACGACGAGAGGAAAACGACGGCGAAAACCAGACGAGGAGGACAAAAGACGCGTACGACTGCGACTGCGATGAGTGCGAGTAAAACGACGACGTCTCGACGGGAACACGTGCTTTTATCGGAGTTTTTGTTCCTCGGAATGATTTGGAACGGAAGAAGAAGAGCGTTCGCGGACGAGATGACTTTAACGGAATACGTGGACGAAACGAACAACTTCCACCTCTCCTACCCTACCGAGTGGGTGTTAGAGAAGAAAGCGGGCGCGACGGCGCTGTTCAAAAACCCGTCCGTGAAATACGCATCGATAGGGGTCACGGTGACCCCGGTACGGATCGACTCTCTCAAAGAGTTTGGCAGTTTAGAGGACATCGGAGCAAAGCTCGTGGAGGCGGAATCAAAGAAGCAAACGACCGTGCCGGGCGGAACGTTTATGGAACGCCAAAGCGAACGCGAGTCGGTGGATACGAAGACGACGTTTTACGAGTACGAGTATAGGTTAATTACGACGCATGGGAATAAGAGGGTGTATAATTACGTCGGGGTGAGAGATAGAACGTTATTTATCGTGAACGCGCAAGCGTACGAGATCGAAGAGGGAGGCGAGAGCGAAGCGGATGAGAAGACGAGAGCGTTGTATCGAGAGGTTGGTCGATCGTTCGATGTTTTGAAGTAGAAAGAGAGCTAAAATGAGTTCTACTGATGTTGTTTACTGTTTTGAATGCTACTATCATCTATCGATACTACGCGTACTAAAAATCACGGTTCCGATGCCGCTTCGAACATTTGGCCGTTGTATTTCCACCAGTTCCCATCTTCCGTTTTGTACACATTCGCTTTGCAGTGCCAGTGCATTTTTGAAGCTTCGCCGTAGTATAAACCAGTCGATTTATCGTACGCGAATCCATCGGGAGCAATTGTCGATTTTAACGCTTCCAAACACATCTTTTCAATATCAATTCTCTCGCCACCACCTGCGCCGATGCTTCTTCCGTGGGATTCCAGACAACGTTTAAGCTCTTTGATTGAAAACGTTTTCGGATCAACAACACTTGCTGCTACCGCTGCTGATTCTCTTTCCGCGGACCCTTTCTTCGCACTCTTTCTCACACCTTCGTCGTCGTCGTCGTCGTCGTCGGAATCTGCGAACATGTCGTCTTCGGCGTCTTCGTATGTCGTTTTTGCCTCCAACTTCAAGACCAGATTCGCCGATTTTTCCAACATTTGCTTCTCGATGGTGTACGCGCCGTACTCTCCAGCCGCGACTAATCTCGACGCAATCGCCGTGATTTCGTCAAATATCTTCTTATTCTCGCCTTCTAATTTCACACTCTTTCCTCTTTCTTTTTCTTGTTGCTTCGTCTTCCCGTTCTTCATTGATTTTTGTTTCGACACGTACTTATTCTTACTGTTTGTATTCCCCGGTCCTCCGCTCCCGCCGCCGACGCGTTTAATCGCCCTCAGCGCCGTCTCCGTCGATCCTTCCAGCAACTCCGCCAACTGTCTCTTCAATTTTGCCACTCCCTCCTCGGTCTGATCGTATTTCATCTCCTCGTCTTCCTCCGCCGCCTTCTCCGCCTCCATCAACCTTTGCGACGACGGTTTCACCGTCTTGAACTTTTCGTACTCCTCTTTCGTCGTCTCGTCGATCCAACTGTCCTCCGCCAGTTTCTTCTCCTTCTTGTATTCCACGTAATTTCCCGTCTCTTGGTCGAAATATCCTTCCTGTTCTTCTTTGGACATGTCAAACCGGTCCATTTTCGCTTCCTCCTCTTCCTCCTCCTCCTCGTCTTCTTCTCGAGAGTTCTCCTCCTTTTCCTCCTCCTCCTCCTCGTTAAAGTCATCCGCTTTCCCAAGAAGCGTTCGCGCTCGTTTCCTCGCTCGAGTCGCGTCCTCGATCGTTTCTTTCGATTTAATCGTCTCAATCATCGCCTCTTCTTCCGTTTCCTTCGCGTTCGCGCCATTCAAAGCGCCTTTGTCGTCGTCATCATCCTCGCCGTTGGGAAGTACCGTCGTTCGCTTCTTTTCTTTCAGTTTTGATTTCAATTTCAATTTCTCTTCTCGCATGGCTTCGCGGACCAGGAAATCGACATCGTTTTTCTCGTTCCCTCCTTCCTTGGTGGTTTCGGTGACATCGCGATCGTTCTTTTCGTTCTCAAACTCGTCGTCGTCGGAATCCGAAGACGATGATGATGTCGTCATCAGAAAGAACGTTTTCTTTTGGGGAAATCCGTCAGAGAATAAAAAGCTTTTAACACCAACGGTGTAAGCCTTCTCTGAGCGCCGGGAGGACGACCGCTCGAAAGAGAGAGAGAGAGAGAGACAGACTGCTGCTTTGAGAGACCCTACCCTAACCACCCAAAACGCATGCGCGCGGTGAAAGTCACGACGTCTTCGTCTTTGAAGTCTTTTCTCTTTCGCAGTCTCGGGAATCAGAAGAGGAGGAGTCGTCGTCATCCTCCTCTCTCGCCGTCGTCGAACGACATCAGCGCGACCGCGAATACCAGTCAAAGAAGACAAACGATGCGAGAAGAAGTGACAAAAAGAATGCCCGCGAGTGTGAAGAAAGAAAATCTGCCGGAAAAAGTCTGCGTGGTGTGCAACCGCCCGTTCACTTGGAGGAAGAAATGGGAGCGATGTTGGGACGAAGTCACAACCTGTTCGAAGAGTTGCAACGCGAAGAGGAAGCGAGAGAAGCAACAGCAGCGAGGAGGAGAGGAAAAGGAGGGAGAGCAGCAGCAAACGATGATTCAGACGACGAAAAGCGAAGAAGGGAATAAGTTGTGCGATAAATGCGGCAAATCGAGAGCGATGTTAATCCGATGTCAAATCGACAGCGGGAAGCGTTGGAATATGATATGCGTAGAAGGATGTTGGCGAAGCGTTTCCGGCGGAGTTACGGATGGCACCGCGGAATTTCCGCACTATAAGTACGGTGGCGTGTGGAAGAATCGGAGGAAAGTTTCGTTGGAGGAGAAGAGAAAGGCGCCGCCAGTTGTTGGGGCGGTGTTGGGTGAATAGAATTTAGCGCTTTTTAATGAGTAGAGATATCATCTCGTCCTAGTAGTTTACCGTCCTCGTTTACGTCCTCGTCATCGGGAGACCAATCGTCTGACTTCGTTCAGCTCGTCGATGGAGATGGATCCGTTGCTGTCGGCGTCGAAAATTCGAAACAGAATGTCCGTCATTTCCAAAAGTTTCTTATACTCGAATCGTTTCCCTTTGTTTTCTTTGTTGCACTCGCGGAAGAGTTCGATGAAGCGCTCTCGCGTGACTTCGCCGTTCTTCTCCTCTTTTATTTTGCGTTCGAACGAATCCGAACGTCTCAACACGCGAATAAAGTCTCGAAACTGTTCACGAGAGCAGCAGTTATCCTCGTCGGAGAGTGCTCGGGCAATTCCCAAGTAATCGTGAATTTTTGCGGCGTTCGATCGAGTGATGAGCGCGTAGCCTAAATCTCTCGAGGAGATCCACCCGTTGTTCTCTTCGTCGTAGTGGGAAAATTCCATGTCCACGAGCGTGTCGCCGATTTCGTTGAGAAACGCGCGAAACTCCCCAAGAGTTATTTTCCTCCCCAAATCGTATTTGCTCTCGTTGCTAGTGTTGCTATCGTCGCTATTGCTAGTATTGCCGCCTCTACCGAACCACCTTCCGATTTTGGATTTGTTCTTCTTCTTTTGAAAAAAATGATTGTAAATCCCGTTCCCGATGACGTCTAAATTCCCTTGATCGATGTTAACCCCGGTTCTGCTCATCAAAAAATCCGCCTTCGCGTTCTTACTACTACTTCGCATCCGTCGCATCATCATCGCAAACTCGTGCGCGTCCAACGCCCCGTTCCCATCCACGTCCGCTTTCAAAAACTCCTTCAAAATCTGTTCGTCCGAAAGTTTCATCAGCGTCGTGAAGAACACAAACTCTGGAAAGTTGATCATCCCGTCGTTGTTGGTATCGAAATACGCCGCGATCCGTTCTCCACCGACGAAACTCCTATTTTTCTTCGACTTCAACACGTTCGTTTCCGTCACGTCTTTCCCTTCGACCTCTTCTTCCGAGACCACTTCGCCTTCTAAACTCCCCGACCGGATGTTCGTCTTTTGGTACACCGGTATCGCCGATCGAATCAAATCTTCTTTCGTCATCATCGTTTCCCCTCTCGCGTTTTTCCCGGACGCGAAATACGCGAACACTTTGTCCAAGTTCGAGTGTTCTCGCAAGCGATTCTCGTACGCGAAAAATACCTCCCTCCTGTATTCGTCCGATACGAGCGAAACGCCTCCCAAAGTGTTTGCTCCTCCGGTCAGTTGAGATACAAATTCTTTCGCTCTTTTTAAAAGAAACCATTCGTTATCATCATCGGCATCATCCAAAGCTTTCTTCTCATCGCTGCTTCTTTCGCACTCCGCGGACGTCATGAACAACGCCACGCCGATGGCCCCCGCTGCTAGGCCGCGAAGAATGTGTTCTTCTTTTCCTCCGTTAAACGGATTGGAATTGGTTTTGTTTCCCGAAGTTGAAGAAAGCGAAGACGAGAACGTTGGAGCGAGAAGCAGAGAAGGATGCAGGGCTCGATGATGATGAAAATGCGTGTCTCTGATTCTGAGAGTGATTCTTTTGCCCCCAACATCGCGAGAGAGTAACATCAACATCCGATTCATCTTTGCCGTGTTGTTGTTAAGGAGCGTGTGAAGTATTTTGTGGACCTTTCGCCTTCATTTTATTAAAGAAGGAACTACTAAAACAAGGCGCGAGAAAGAGCTCTATGCTTCACAAATTCATTTCAGATTGGATATCTCCCAGTCACGATGCTGGGCACTCTGTGCGGTTCGCTCTGGAACCCTTTATATATCCTCGCCAGTCTTTGCGTGGTCAACAGTTTCCCTTCGATGGAGACGCCGACGTCGGCCAACGCCATGGCGTCCAATTTAACGCCCCTGAATTCTTTCGGCGTGAACATGCGCTTGTGCTTTTGGACGGACGCGTAGAGCGCGTTGACGGCGTAGAGGAGCATGCCTTGGTGGAAGGTTTCGTTTTCGAGGTTTTCGTCGTCGAATTTGTTTTTGGTGGCGTGGAGGCGCGCGGCGGGCGAGGACGGGGCGGCGGTGGCGTCGAAGGACGCGTCCAGTTCTAAGCGGCGGCGGCGGTGTTCTTCCGCGATTTCTAATCGGTGAATGAGGTTGGAATCAGACGCGTCGTCTGAGTCCGAATTGTCTTCGTTGTTGTCCTCCAGAGCGCGGCGGCGCTTGGTAAACTCGTCTCGCGTCATTTTCAATCGCATCAAAGATCGTTCCGCGTCGGCGACTAACAAACGCATCTCTTCCCGTGCTTTGCGTCTCTTTTGAAACGCGCGCGCGGCACCGACGGTTTTTGAAAACGAGACGCTCCCGTACACGAACAAAGTCGCGGGAAAACACGCCATGAGGGCGAAATTCAAACGGTTCGCACGCATGACGGCATCCATTTGAAGCAAAGCGTCTTCCATCTCAACTTTCATGACTTGCGTTTGGATGAGCAAGAGTTGCATGAGATCGCCGCCGAGCATGTTTTGTAGCGGCGCTTTTAATTCTTCTTCTACGCGCGCAGTCACGAGTGACATTGGATCAATTTTGTTCGCCGTTGTCGTCTCTTCGCCTGGTCCTGCTCCTGCTCCTGATCCTTCGGCGTGTTCGTCTCCGCCGCCGCCAGTCATAGCGCCCACCGATTGATACGCTCTCGTCAACGACTCCGAAAACCCCGGTTTCGTTGCATTCTTCACGTACTCTTTTAACATTCTATCTAAAGACTCCTGCGATTCGTCTAATCTCGCCGCCGCGTCTTCTCTATCTCCAGTGTCGAACGCTTTCGTGAGTTCTTGCTTCAGCTCTTTCGACGGCGTTTTCATGTACGAGTTGAAAAACGTGCGCGTAGTTTCGTACGCCGCTTTCAACGTTTCGTCCAACTCGGTGGAACCGCACAAGGAAGATTTTCGAACGAGCACAATCGCGCTACTCACGCCGATTAACATTAAGACACTGATGGGAATCCATCGGCGTTCGTATTTTGTCGGCTTGCGGTGTCTTTCAACCGTGCGACCAACCGCTTTGCGAGCTTTTTCAAATCGAGATTCCGTCCTTACGATGGCTTCCCACATTACGTCGTTTTCTAACGGGAACGGGATTGGTTCTCCCGATTTAGCCATCAAACGCGTGCGGAGCTTGTGCGAGACAAATCCGACGCGTGCGCCGGTTCCGCCGTCTGATAAGAAGATGTCACCGAGAAACGTGTTTTTGATGAGATTCTGAAAGTACGAATTCGATCGCTGTAAGGAGGCGTTTTGGCGTCGTAAAGTCGGGCTGTTGTTGTTTTGCGGCGACGACGACAGACGCGACGACGCGTGAACTTGAGTAGCGGCTGATTTTGGCGAATCTGGAATCTTTGGTGTGCCACTTCGCGAGATGCTCGAGACGAGCGAATTCGTTCGATTGTGCATCATCCCGGCGAATAACGGCGAATTCGAGATGGTGCGCTCGAGAGAGCTCGACGGTCGTCTCGGAGAGATCGCATCGTCGTGGTCGTCGTTATCGTGGTCGTCGTCATCATTTCGCTCTGCTTCTGCCGCCTCTTCCGCGTTTCTCTTTTTACTTTCGTTGTTGTTGTTGTCCTCGTCGTCCTCGTCCTCGTGCTCGGCGTTTAACGACGACGCGGTAGATTTCACGAGCTCAATCGCTTCGTTTATCCCATTCACGCACCGTTCCACCGCATCTCTCGTTTTTTCCACCTCTCTCTTCCGCAACTCCTCCTCTGATACCTCCTCGTCTTCGTCTTCGTCTTCGTCATCGTCCTCTCCCTTCCCTCGTTTCCTCCGATTGTAATCGCCGTTGACTAAATCATCCGCTCTCGCGTGCACCCTCGCCACCGCGCTCGCCAAACTCCTCTGCATCTTCCCTAACGCCGCTACCTTCCCATCAATCACCGCCCTCGCCGGTGGAACCGTCAACAACGTCTCCAACAAGTGTTCCTCTTCCCTTTCCTTCTCTTCCCCGCTTATATTACTCCTCGCCGACTCCCCGTTCTTCCTTCTCGCGTTCCCCGTGGAGACGTACATCGCCCTCCGTCTCGCCGCCACCGCTTTCCGTTTCACGAACCCTTTCGTCTCCTCAATAAACGCTCTCGGACCACACCGTAAGGTTAAAAACATCCTATGTGAGACATCCCCACCTCTCGAATACTCGTCTCGCTTCTCCTCCCAAAATTCCAGCGACCTGGTCGTCCTTCGTAAATCCTCCAACAACTGACCACTGACCACTCGAGCGATTTCCAACGTCGCTTCCGCCGCGTGGCCTAAATCCGCCATCGCCGCTTCATCGTTCGTTTTATACCCCCCATTTACAGTAACACCGTTACTACTCTCTTCCTCTCGCAATAAAGAGGAGGAAATCGCGAACGCCTCGCGCCACCACAGCGCGGATGGTCCGATTAAAAAGTTGCTCTTTTGTTTATCGAAGGCAACCGGGATTGAGATTTCCTTCGTTTTCCGTCCGGAATCAAAGAAGAATAAGATAAACTTTGAAGAGAAAAACGTGCTTTTACTCTCGACGAAGCGTTGTTGGTGTTGTGTTTGTTCTTTTTTCTCTTTTTCTGCGTCCTTCGCTTCGTTTTCGAGCGGGTGGAAAAGCGCACGAATGGTGGTTGGGGCTGGCATTTTGTGAGCGTTTTTAAGTGTGAAGAGTTTCGATACGTTTATTCGCGGATGGTTATTACGTAATTTGCTTGATGTGAAAGAATCTCTCTCTAATGTTGTATGCTGTTGTTGTTGTCTTTGTTGTTGTTATCGTTTGAATGTCGCCAAGAAAAATCGTGACTTTTTTAAAAGCCACATCCGCTTCGATCGAACACGTTGCAGTGGTACACGTCGCCGATGTGCGCGGTGGCGTTGCTCACCGCACCGGCTCTGGTGGACACCGCCTGACCGAGAATACCCAACCACGCCAACATCGCCAATCGTCCGTGCTTCAATTCTCGAATTTTCATCAAATCCAAATCTTCTTTTTCCGCGTAGTTGAACGGGTCGAATCTACCTCCCGGGTACGCGTCGTTTTGCTTCAATCCGTCTTGGAACGGGTTTTCTAACAAACCGGTTCGGTACGCCTCCGCGCCGCCTAATAACAACGTCTCGATGAAAATCAACCCGAACAAAGCGCCGGTTGGTGAGGATTTGAAATCCCCAAACCCGGCGTATGTCAATTTGCACGAGTCAATCGTGCATTCCTTCCCGGCTTCCCACCACGGACCGGCCCCGGCGTTCTCTTGCGCCCAGACGCCCGAAACCGCCAACATGGCCCATCTCCCGTGGATGACTTCGATATCCGCGTTTTTGCGGTACTCTTCCGGGGTTAAGTTCGACCACTCCGATGGAACGCCTTCTTTGCTGTTTGGGAACGACCCCCACTCTGGGTATATGGTGGTTTTTAACCATTTTTTATCCGTTCCGAATCCGATTTGCGCGGAGACTTTCGTTCTCATCACGGCGCGTTGTTGGTGGTGCTTTGCACGAAGGGAAGATGATCTCCACGAGGATCCCATCAGCGTGGATGATGATTGCGTCAAAGTCTGAGTCGTCGTCATCTTTCGTATTCTTAAAATCTCAGTCGTAGTGCTCGGTGAATAAATGAAGTATATATATGAAGTATATATATAAAAGTGGGTAGATGTAAAGAGGTGCGGTTATGAGGACGAGAGATAGACTCTCTTCTCTCGCGTGCCAATTCAGTTGCCCAGAATATCTTCTCTCGCAATATTGATCGAATACCACAAAAAGCGATTATGCATTGATTGCACGATTCTGGTTGAAATTCGCCTATAATTTATGCTGATTTACTCCTCGAAAAGAGAGGATTTGGTGGTGCTCAAAATATTTTTTTTCAAATTTTTTTTGTGGGAAAGGGCGAAATTAAAATCTCTTTCGTTTTTCGGTTCTTTGTTCTCTGTTAGTATTAAAACGCTCTCTCTCTTCTTCTCTCTCTTTTTGCTTTTTGTGTGTGTGTGTTTGTTTCATGTGTCATCATAAAAAAGTATATTCCTACAAACCGTTCTTTACCGCGGCGACGGTTTCAGCGTCCAAAGCTTTGATTTCAGATAACATGGCCGCAACCTTGGCCGTTCTCGCTTCTTGCATGACGGCAGAAACGATTTTATCTCCGTTGGAGTCCACGTAAGATTTGACTTTCACGTCGTCGTCCCACGCGCACCCGCCGGCGACGACGATGGCGTCTTTGACGATTTCAGAAACCGATCGAGCCATTTTGACGCTGCTGCCTAATTTGTCCTCGCACGAATCGATGAGCGCATCGATGGATAATCGTCGCTGTAATCGGTTGTAGAAGTATTCTCTGGCTTTTGGCCACTGGACGACGCCGTTGATGACGCCCTTGGCGAACATTCTCCCCGATCGATCGTGTAAATCCGCAAACTCGTGCGCGACTTGCGTGTACATCGGCAACAACGCATTCTCTCGCTTCTTGATCGCATCGTGATTCGCTTCTGGGTTCTTGTCTAACTCCATCAACTCCGAATCCATTCTATGCATGGTCAGAAGTTGATCTTTTTGGCGGAACTTGACCTCGCAGATTCCCGGCGGTTCTAAGATACCACCTCGAGACTCCGTGTCGGCAAACATCTCCATCTTCTTCAAGTTGATGGTTGGATCGACGACGACCCACGCGCCACCTCTCAATTCACCGTTCGGCGGGATGTATACGAATACCGGTTGCTTGTACTCTCTCAACTCGTCTACAATCATAGCCCCGAATTTCAAAATCTCGCCGTACATATCTCTCGTACCGCCGGAGAAGCCTCTCCAGTTGGCAAAAATGATCAACGGCAAGTTTTCCCCTTTATTGAAATCTCGAATCGCCGTGGCCGTTTTGTGCGCAGAGTCCGGAAACCAAACTTGACCGGCTTGCGCTAAAACAGCCTCACGGGATTCCGGGTTCGCCGGATCCGCCGGGATGCGTTGCTCCATCAAGCGCGTCTCGACCGAGATGACACCCATCGGGATGCCGCCTAATCGAGCGCGGCCGACGACGACGGATTTACCCCAGTCCGGTAAGGTTTCGGTCCACGAATCCTTATCGAAAAAGCCAGAAACGTAGTCACCAGTTTCCGGGTTGGTCGTACCGGCGAGCATGTGACGCGGATCGTACGGCGTCTTCGTCGGCATAAACTCAATCGCGCGATTCACCGGATCGGACGTCGGCAACGCCGGCGCCATTCCGATGGTCGTCTTTGGCGTGTACGACAACCATCGGATGATGGCATCGACGCCGGCTTGATCGTCTTCGACTTGCAAGTGCGAGACGCCGTTCGGCATCATGACTTGTGGACCGCCAAGTTGGTCTTGAGAAGTGTACACTTCTTTCCCGAGCAACTTGTTCAAGGCCAAGTAGCCAGTTAAAATCATCGGACCGTTCTTCATTTGGATGTTTCTTTGACCTAATCTGTTCAAGTAAGCGCCGATACCAACAGATCGACCGGAGATGTATGACAAGGTAAACGCTTGATCGTACGCCGCGGACTGCTCGCCGGCAATCATACCAGAACCTCTCAAGTTTTCGACGCCGATGCCGTGAATTTGACCGATGATATCCGTCAACTTCATTCGCGTTTCGCCGCCTTCGTTGACTTTCTCCGCGTTGACCGTGCCTTCCGGGAAGTTCTTATAGTCCGCCTCGGTGAGGTAGAGGTACTTGAAGCCCATACCCGGGTTGGCATCGTCAATCCACGCTACTTTGAAATACGGCTTCAACTCTTCGACTAAACCGATTCGGGCGCCAGAGTTACATGCCAAGAAGACTCTCGGAATGTTATTTTCTCTGGCGTATTGAGAGACGGCAAAGTAGAAGTCGTCCTCCTTCACGCCAAACGAACCAGACATGACGGTGCAATCGTTCCCGACAAACACTACTTCTCTTCCTTCCGGGTATTCGCACGTCTTCATCGTGCATCTCCACGCAACCATACCGATTTTATTTTGACCCGGGACGCCTTCCTTCGTCCACGTCAACTCCTTCGTGCTTTCGTCAAAGACCGCCTCTTCAGCTTGGAAGAAGTTTTGCGGAACAGAACCGGCGCCGAAAGAGGCGATTTGCTTTCTCCACGCGGACAACATCGCTTTTTCAATCAAGCCGAGGAAGTCATAAATGTACGTCGTCCCGATAGCTCTCGCAATTGCTCTCTTGTTTTGTAACGGACCCGCCGACGGGTACGGCTCAAAGAAGCACGCGTCATCGTTACCATCCGCGCCAATCAAGCAGAATTGCTCGGCACGTCCAGAAACCGGTTCGAGGTACTCTCTGTACATGTCAACCTTCAACCAGTTGCCGGACATGGACGTGCCCATGATGCGAATCGGCGTCAATTCGTTGCTCACTCGGAATCGAAGTTCAATCTCATCGACAGACAAGTTTAACAATCTAGTGGAGTTGGCGGCGATGTATTCGGAAACCTTCTCCTTCAACAAGTTCGCCTGCTTCGTGAAGTCGCCCTCAACCTCAGATAAATAGTTGATGTAAATTCTAGTGGAGTTGCATCCTTTCGCTTTTAAATCCATTCTCGCGATATCGATCGCGTCCAAAGCCTTATTCAAAGTTCTTTCCAAACCGCCAGACATGGTGTCTTTGCTGTGCGCGAGTCTCCTCAACAACATGTCTTTCGCTCTCGTACCGGCGGCCAAATCACCCACGTAAATATGCAAGTCTCTGTTCACCGTCGGTATTCTCGTCAATTTGTAGTTCTCCAATCGAACGAGCTCGAGCAAGTGCAACACCGTCGGACGCTCGCCTCTGTAGAGCGGATCTTCGGCGTAGTCCTTGTTCACGTGCCACGTGCGGTAGACCGGTAACGCAAACTTCTCAAACACCAAGCAGTTGACAAATTTCACGTTCAAGGCTTTCAATTCTTCCTTGTGCTTTGCGCAGACTTGGTCCATCTTCAACGACCAATCGCCGTCGTCTGGCTGCTCGGTTTGCGCAATATGTAACACCGGCGGGCCCTTGGCGTCACCGTGCGCAGCCTTCAACTGCGCCAAATACGAGCCAAAGTTTTGTTCGACTTCGGAGATATTCTTCGCGGTGACGAGCAAACCGGTTCGAACAGGAGAATCATCCGGATACGTGCGGAACTTGAACTTCCACGTCATAGAGTTCCCCGTTTCGCCTTTGGAAACTTCGAGAATGTTGTGCGCGCGATAAACACGGCGCGCGTAAGTACTCATCGCGTTCTCGCGAACCTTATCGTCGTCGTCTTCAAACAAGGACGGCAACAAATCGACGGCTAAAGTCGGCGACTCCGCAAGCGCTTGCAAATCGCCAGATTCCGCCTCGCCCCACGGTCGCAACAACTTCTTCTTTCCGGCGAGAAGCTTGCGAAGCTCGGCGACTCTCTTATCAAGTGACGGCAATCGTCGCTCTTGTAAGATGGCGTTCGCAGAAAGCGCAACTTCCCCGTAATCACCGCCTCGAAGCTTCGATAATCGCTTGATGGTGGCTTGGAACGAATCCGAGATCGGAGCGTGATCGTCCGCCCACGAAATCGGTCCTCTCGCGATGACTCTTTGTGGCAAAGTTGGCGCTTGCAAGAGCAAGTTCAAAACGAGTTTCGATCGTTCCTTTAACTTGGAGTGGGCGCGAACTTGCGCCAACACTGGATTCAACGCATCTCCGGTTTTACCCTTGATCAACGTCGCCATGACGGCATCCATGGACTTGGATTCAAAGACGCTCTCGACGTCCAAGTATCGCTGCACGATGCCTTCCATGATCGAAGTGGCTTTTTCCCATCGAGATTGTCCATCACTTTCGTTTTGTTCCGTGAAAGCTGCGTACAAGTTGGTGAGAGCTTCGTCAACATTACCGCCAAAACCATCGAGAAGATTGTTCACGCGGTCAACCGCCGAGGTGAGTTTCTCATCCGCAGCGGCCGCCGGTTCCTCCACCGTAGACATTCTGAAGTCACCGTTAAAGTTGATAATCTTCTTAACTTTAGACGGATCCTTCAAAGTGAGGTTCGCGAGTAAATCACCCGCACTGATCACCGCGCCGGCGGTTTTCGCGTGCGAGATCTTCCCGGATTCTTGCGCGATGAGCGGCATGACCATCTTCATCGCCTCGGCTTCGGCGTACGGCTTCCCGGCTTGGACTTCCGCGCCGTCCTCTTGCAAAAAGCGGATAAGTTTACCGGTGACATCCGTTCTCAACTCAGACGGGTCAAATAACGTCGGCAACAACCACGTTTGGCTGTCCAAAGTCATGCGCAAACCCAACGGTTCTTCCAAACCGTCAATCTCGTGCGTGACGCCGCCGTAAATGGCAACTAGCGTGCCGTCGTTGCGTCGAAACATCTTCGCCAAAATACTCTTACCGCCAATGGACATCTCGTATTCGTCCGCACCGACTCTGGTGCACGTGAACTCGTACTTGGTATCTTCGTAGGCGATTTCAACCGGAAACGACGTCAACTTCGAGATGCCTTGCGTCGACACTTGACCTTTTTCCCACGAGGAGAGAAACGTCTTCTCTTCTTGCTCCGAGTGGTTGAATGCTCTGAAGAGTGCAGCACCGAGACAAATCGCGTGCGGATCGTTCACCAACGCGATCGAGCGTTCTTTGATCAAGCCATCCAACCACGAGGTATCGATGGTGTTCTCTTTGAACGCTTGCGTTTCTAAAAGCTTGACGAGGTATTCAACCGCCGTGCGAATCTCCCCGCGAACGACCATACCTTTCAACGCCAAAACCAACGCTTTTCTCGCTTCTTCTCTCGTCTTACCCGATGCAAAAATGTGACCAAACTGAGAATCCGCGAATTCGTGGACGCCACCGTTGGCGCCGACAGAAAAGTAACCCCAAACCGTCGGGGTCGATTGGAAGTGCACTCTTTCAATGCCGCCGGAAGTCGGCTTAAAGCCTTCGTCCGGGTTTTCAGCCGTAATTCTCGCCGCGATCACGTGATTTTCAATCGGCTTGTACTCTTCTTCCAAAAAGTCGATGGTGTCCGTGCCGTCCACGTCTCTTCCGTAGAATCGTCTCACGTCTGGCATTCTATGAAGCGGGATACCCATGGCGACCTGCAACTGCGTCGCCGGCATGTTGACACCGGTGATACCTTCCGTTACCGGGTGTTCAACTTGCAAACGCGGATTCAACTCCAAAAAGAAGTATTTATCCGTCGCGGCGTTGTAAAGGTATTCAACCGTACCGGCACCGATGTAGCCGATGTTTTGCGTCAATCTCTGCGCAGCTTTTTCCATCTCGCGGAAAATATGCGGCTTGGCAATGATTGGCGGACCTTCTTCGAAAATCTTCTGGAAACGTCTTTGCGTAGAGCAATCGCGACCGTTAAAGGCCACGGCGTTACCGTGTTCATCGCCAACGATTTGAACTTCCAAGTGTCTCGCTTCCGTGCACAACTGCATCATAAACATCGGTGAGCCCGGAACTTCCGCCTTGACTTGGTCAAAGTTAACAATCAACTCTTCCTTGTTGGCGGACATGCGGATACCTTTACCACCGCCACCTTCAGAAGCTTTCAACATAACCGGAAAACCAATCCTGTCCGCCGCGGCGACGCACTCTTCGACTGTCGTTACCATGGCTTTATCGAACGTTTCTTGTGGAATTGTACCTTCCGGCGTCAAGTTTGCGACCAAGCCGTCGCCGGACCACGGGATCGACGGAACTTTCGCTGTTTGCGCGAGAATATTCGCCGCAATCTTATCGCCAAGCACGGACATGACCGGTGCAGTCGGACCGATGAACTGGATGCCGTTCTTCTTCAAAGCTGTCGGCAACTTCGGGTTCTCGGAGGCGTGACCCCAACCGGGCCAGACGCCGTCCACGCCTTCTCTCACGGCAATCTCCGTGATCAAATCCACATTCGCGTAGTTGTTCACGTTCTTGCCGCCCGGAACTTCAATAAAGTCATCCGCGTAACGAATAAACTCAGCGTTCGCCCCGATATCTTCCGGCGTGGCCATGACGACAAACTTAATCGCATTCTCATCGCCCAACTCGTTGTACGCCCATCTTCGCATGGACAAAATAGCCTTGGTCGCCGCCATCCCGTTGTTCGCCACGAGCACTTTTCGAATCACTCTCTTACCGCCTTTGTTCGCGACGTACTCCGCCAACTTATCCGACGCAGACGCCATGGACGATTGCTCCGGCTCTCTCACCGCTTTCGGAGTCGTACCCTTTCTTCTCGCCGCCAACGCCGAATCTCTCGGCGACGGGACGACCACCGGAAACGCGCTCTGCACCGTCGACGGTCTTCGCACCGCCGCTCTCGCGCTCATGGAGCCTTTACCATCGCCGAGAACTGTATTCGTTTGTTTAGGAATGAGTAAAGTGGAAAGTCAGCACAAAAATTTGTACACGTCGCTCGCGCGCGCGCGCGCGAAAGAAAGAGAGAAGGAAAAACGATATCCCACAAGAAAAATGGATAAAATGGATAAAACCGACTCAGCCTTGCTTTCATCGGCAACTCCCGAGGTAAACTCTCTTCGCGGTCGCCTTGCGCGCACACGCGAACGTCTCGCGCGCGTTTAAAATCGAGAGTACGAGACGAATATATTTTACGCACACGAACTCCTCTTTGTTTGACCGGTAACTCCACCAAGCGACGCTCGGACGAGCGATGAATGCGCGCTCATTTTTACACCTGTCGTAGAAATAAAAAGAGAGATTTGAGAGTGGTTGTTAGAATCTTTGCCATCGTCCCATCGCGCGTACGCGAGGAAAACGTACGCGTCTTGAAAACGGTCTCGCGAATTGAAAAACCTGCCAAAAATAGCGGGAAATTGCGAGACAGATGTTTCGTCGTCCAACTGCGTTCAATTCTCGTTCGTTTCGCTGCGCACACCTACCGAAAACGCGCGTCGAACGAGGACAACAGATTCTTGATTGAATAATAAAGCGGAGTCACACAGTTATTACCAATGCGCATTCCCAGAAAAAGAGCGACTTTTACGCGCGGAGAAGACCACGAGAAGAGTGAAAAGCGCTCGACGCGAACGAAAAAAACCCACGCCGCGTACCTCTCTCGATGTAAAAAAACCTTCTCGCTCGGATAAATCTGCGTTGTTAAACCACACCCGATGACGGAGAAAGAGAGAACACACTTCTTCTTCTTCTTCTTCTTCGCGCGTGTGCGTGTGTGTATATCCGATGATGCGCTTTTTGAGGCAAAACGTGCTATTTTTGAAGGCAAAAAAAGAGCAGAGTTTTGGACGGTTTCAGAGGAAAATCGAGAGAAAATGCACACGCCTTTTATCGCGAAAGATGATGAACACGAAACGATAGCAGAGATTTCACACCGAGAAAAACGACGATGATTGCATCGTCGTCGTCGTCGGCCGCTGCTGCGAATTGTAACGGGGGGGAGCAGCATTTTTTGCAGAGGAGGAGGAGGATATTCAGCAGCGCGCTCGCGTCGACCAGCAGCGCGAGCAGCAGTCGTTGGTCGCCGTCGAATTCTTGGACGACCGGGAGAACGAGGAGAGACAAAAGAAGAAGAAGAAGAAGAAGAAGAAGAAGAAATGATGATGATGATAGTGACGATGGCGTTGTTCGTTCTTTCCCTCCTCTTCGAGCGAGGAAGACGCGATACGAATACGAGAGAGAAAAGGACGACGACGAGTTGAGAAAAGACGAGGATTTGGAACTTTTGAGAGATTTGATGATGGAAGACAACACCGAGGAAGAAGAAGAAGAAGAAGAAGACGACGAGGAAGAGGACGAGACATTAGGAAGAACAACCAGAAGAAGAAGAAGAACAAAAGCAGACATTAACGCGGGGGCGGGGGGAGACGATTTTGAAACTTTAATAACGCCGAGAGCGAAATACCGCGCGCGAATAGACGCGTCGCCGGACGCCACGTGGGAAGCAGTTTCCGACGCGAGTTTGTTTAGCACGTTCGCACCAAACGTGCGAACGTCTCTGCGGAGTTTTTCGAGCAGCGGCGGCGTGTCCACGTATCGTCTCGCGAGCGACTGCAGAGACGAGGTGATTTTATGCGCCAACGAGTTGAGAGGCGAGATTTTCTTGGAGGTTGTTTTGTTGCCACCAGAGAAGGCGACGATGTCTTCTTCTTCTTCTTCTTCTTCTTCTTCTCAGTTGATTTCCTCGAAAGATACCCTTGCGAACAGGAGAAAGAAGCAACCGGAGGCGCCGACAATTTCCCGAACGCTCTCGTTTTCCAGTCGAGACGTGGACAGACGAAACGGAGAGTTTGAGTGTTTCGGAAAGATTAAAGTCGCGAGATTAAAATCAGCCTCGTTCGCGTGCGAGTTGTCTTACGAGTGCGAAATTCGACCGACAAAGTATCCAGTTTTAAGAAGAGCGTTAGAGAGGGTTATGAGGCAATCGTTTGAGGAGATTGCGACGGCGATTAATCAACGCGCGAGCTCGATTCAAAGAGCGAAATTGAACTCGCCGTTTTTAGATTTAGAAACTTTGAACTGGAACGAAGCGAGCGAGGAGTTTTATTATGTGGACGAGTTTGACGACGACGGGTATTTCATCGGTCGAAGAAAGAAACGAAGAGATGGAAGATTGGCGAACGCAGGGTTGAAGCCGGAAAATTATTTAGGTTTGAGCGAAGTGAGCGTACCTTTGGTGCAGCAAGGAGGAGACGAAAACGATAGAGAAGGTACCAACACCAATAATACCAACAACTCCACCACCAAGAAAAAAATGATGTCCATTTCTGGTCGTTTCCGACCTCCCACCGTGCGACGAAACGTCATGCCGCCGGCTGAAAACCTCTCCTGGCAAGCCGCGCAAGGTAACACGACATCTGGCGCGCAAGGCGGACGATGGTTCGATGAAATTGTCGACGCTGACGCCGCCGAGGATTTGTCGACGTCGGCGCCTGGATCGATTGAGGTGCACAACAGAAGGTACGACACGCCGGCGGTTTATCACCGGCGAACATTAAGTGCGGTGCGAATCGAAGCACCACCGAGTTTAGTCTGGAAAGTGCTCACGGCGTACGAGTCGTTGGCAAAATTTGCCCCGAATTTAGTACACTGCGAAGTCTTGCCAAACGCAACTCTGGGCGTCGCCGTTCCCGGCGGAGGAGTCGCGGGAGGCACAGGTAAAAATTTGAAACGCCTTCGATTTGTGTTTCTCAAACACTGCTTGTGCCACGCGATATACGAATCCGTCGGCGTGGACCTGTCGCAAAAAGACGAAGAAGGAGAAATACAGTTTCGCGTTTCGAGAAATCAAAGAAGAGATGGCGTTTTGCAAGGCAAATTTTTAGTCGTCCCAGCCAACGATTCAATCGACGACGACGACGACATCGATGGTAGTGCAACACTGCGAAGCTTTGACGAAAAGTACGATGGCACATTCAGCGTATCTAAACTTGACCGCGCCGACTTTAACGACTTTAACGACGCGCCAGAAGAAGCGGAAGCGACGATATTGAAATTTGCCATCGAAGGCATCAACGCCAAGGCAAATTACGAAAACGGAAGAGCACGCAAACCGCCTCTAGATGAACGACAAGTCGTCGACGAAACGATCGAGTTTTTGACAACTTTACGGGCGCACATCGAAGCGATATCGCTGGAGAAAGTCATCCCGTTGGTTACTTTTGATAACTCCGTGCGTAAACTTAACATCGTTCCAGAATTGGACCAGACGAACCAAACGATCGCCGAGTTTATGCGTTTAAACCCAAAATTAGACGAGGAACAAGAAGATTCCATCGACGCGACCATTTCCAGAGACGACGACGAGTTGACCATCGCGGAAAGGGCAAAACTGTACGGATTAACCGAAGCGGCGATGAAACAAAGCACGAATGCGTCCGCTTCCTTATCCGAGAAGAACGGAAAGAAGAAGAAGAATACTTACGATATGAAATCGTTCGACGAAGACGAAGAGAGAGAACTATTTGAAGCGCTGAGAGTGGACATCGAAGCGTTCAACGCGACGCTACTACTCAAATCGAAAGAGGACGGCAAAACGCAACAACAACAACAACAACAACAACAAAGAATACCGCAAAAGCTTCTCTTGCGAGAATACGGTCGAGAGGATTTGGAAAAGCGCATTCGAGAGCTCGGTGGCTACAAAATAGTCTCGGAAAAGTTCGGATGGGATAAAAACATGCCAAAACCGAGAGGCTATTGGCGAGATTTGGAAAACGTGCGCGTAGAGCTCGAATCGTTCATAGAGTCTTTAGAGTTACCTCTGGACGAGTTACCCTCGCGAGGAGTGTTCGTGGAAAACGGGAGAGAGGACATCTACCAATCGTTTCGATTCCACGGCGGCGCGAGTGAAGTCGCCATGAAGTTAGGATTAGTCGGCAAACAACAACAACAACAACAACAACAACAACAACAATAAGAACAAGAACTACGATAGGACAAAAAGGATTAAAAACTAAACATACACCATATACAATGTATATAGGCGAAAGATGTTGTTTTATATTTATATTAACTACTAGGCTGCACGCTGCATATATCTGTTTTTCATGAAGTTCTTCAAACCATAAATATTATTGCACGAAACTGGCGTAAATGTCGCCTTGTTCGTCGACGATGACTGGATATACGCCTAAATCCACCGGCGTCGCGTTTTCCTTCAGCTTCCCCAACATCTTCCTCGGCAACGTGTCCTGAGGACACCACTCGATGACTTTCCCAGTCGTCAAATCGTAACTGGTCCCGTCAAACGGAGACCGAATCGACGCGCCTCCGGGACCGTTGAATAACTCCCCGTCGATGAGCGGATACTTATACGCGGTTGAGTTACAATCGCAGACATAAATCAACTCTCCCACTCGCACCACGCAAAAGTTCCCATTCGCTAACGTCACCGCTTTAATATTCTTCTTCTCGTCAAAGTCTTGTAAGTTTAATATCTTCAAAAACCCATTTGGAATCTTCCCTTTGTTGTTAAACTCGTCCGCCATTTTCTTCCCTTCCGAGCGTATTTTCATCTTTTGTTGGGGTTCTTTTTTCTTCTTCTCTTGCCCGTCGATTTCTTCGCCGATTATATCCGCGATGCCTTTGCGTTTCCCTCTCGCCATCGCTTCTGTTCTCACGCCACCGATGTTGTTTTTCCTCCGGGTCCTCCTGCAGTCATCTTTGTTCCTCTCCGTAGTGGTCGTCGTCGTCAAAAGGCTCCTTCTGCTGCTTTTTCCAGAATACGAACACAAAGACCGCATCATCGTCGTCGCGCGCGTCGTCGTCTGCGTCGTCGTCATCATTTTTAGTAATACTATGTGTGTCTGTGTCACGGAAAGTGTGCGTCTCGTAATGGAAAAAGAGTAGATATGACTGGAATGATGACGTGACGCAAGCCCCCCACAGCCACAAAAAGACGCTTGGATTTACTACTTTTTTCGACCAAGGGCACAGACCAAACTGCCAAAAAAGCGAAGACTACGCACAGTATCTGCTGCGCAGCAAAACACACACTTTTGCGCCTCTTTCGCGGTCGACAAATTTACACCATTTCACACACACACGAAACGGTTCAAATTGACGAAGAATTTAAACGGGAAAGAGCTTACGACGCACGACTCCTGCTCTTTCTTTGCGCGTTTCCTCTCCCCAAATAAACCAACAAAGAAGAACAACGAAAAATGGAGGAAATGGAGCGTCGCGATGAGAACGATGAGAGAGGAAAAGAAGGTTTCGCGTTATTCCTCCCGCACGAAACGCTCGCGAAAGTCTTCGCGATAATCGACGGCGATGATTCAAAGACGATTTCGGGCGTGGAATTTTTAACCGCGCTGAGGAACAACACCGGAGGCGTGTCAGAGATTTTAGATTCCGCTTTACGAGATGAAGACGAAGGGAAAAAGAAGAAGAAAACAAAGTTTGGAACGACCGAGGACGAGAACGAGAGGAAGTTTGAGTTAGGGTCGAAGATTATCGCCAAGATTAGCGGCGTCGGTGAAGAAGGGATTGGTTTGAGTGAATTCGTGGAAGCGTTTCGAGTGGTCGCCGCGAACAAGGAGGATGAGGATGAAAATGATGATGGTGATGATGAGGAGGAGGAAATTGGCGACGCTCAATATCGTCGTCGTCGTCGTCGTAACAACGGGGCGACGAGTAATAGCGGGGGCGAATCGGAAATGGACGAGGACTCTTTCGCGTCCAGTCCGAGAAGTCCGGCGGGAGGGGAGGAGTCGTCGAGTAAAGTCGACCCGGTGCGAGCGGCAATCCTCGAAAAAAGAGAGCACGTGGAGGAGCTGAAGCGAGTGAAACGTATGACCGCGCTCGTCGCCGAGGCGTGTAAAAGTTTAGTCCGGAAGAATTTGAAGAAGAAAGAACGAATGGAGAGACGGAAGGAAGGGTTCAAGAGGTTCATACCGCGCGTGAAGAATTTGAAGAATTTTACGAGTAGCGATAGGAACAACAACAACAACAACAACAACAACAACAACAACTCGGCGAGCGAGAGCGAGAGCGATTCGGAGAGCGAGGATAGCGAATCGAATCCGCATCAAAAAAGCTATTCGAAAGCGACTCTGAGCATGGCGCCGGGAAAGGAAAAGAATGGAATGACTCGAGAGAAAAAGATGAGGAAGTTGTTGAAACAGAAAATGTCGCCGGAAATCAGAGCGTTGAACGACGAGTTGTACATCAACGCGCACGTACTGTTGGACGTGTTTAAAGATTTGAACTATAGCGGGACCGGTTTGGTCATCGTGGATGGTTTTTTACACGTGTACGAACGCAACGACGCATTTAGACAGGAGTTAAGGAATGCGAGGAACGATAAGTCGTCGCATTCCTCTTTCGAGCAGGACATGGCGAGAACGGCGACGGAAATGGGCGGTCGCCGAAGAGAGAGCGTGGACATCGTGAGTTTCTTTAGTTATTTCTGTCGCGCGAAAAGCATGTTGCGACCGAAATTACCGCCATTACCGGAGATACCGATGAACGATGGCATGGTCTCTCCGGGGAAAGCATCCGTGGAAGGGCCTTCCCGGCAAAGAAGAAACATTTTGGAGGCGAAAATTGGCATCGGATCGGGCGCGTATGCAGCGAGCAGAAGGGAGGGTGGATTTGACGGCGCGAGCGTCAACAGCGTAAGTACCAACGACTCAACGAAGGAAGGCATCGCGCAACACTTGAAATTGACGCCGATGAAGAGCCCGAAACGATTGACCTCGGCCATGAAAAAGATGAAGGTGCGAGAAGACGAGAAAGAGGAAGATAAAAACGCGAGCGCGAGGCAACGGCTCAACTTTGACCACCCTTCGAGCAGGGAATCAGGGAAAGAAGGTATTACCTTAGAGCATCTCGATAGCAACGCTTCGACGAACACCGAGAAAAACTACAGGATCTTGTCCATGGTCCTAGACGAAGACGACCGAATAAACGAAATAGAGGACGAGGACGATGAAAGCCATATAGACGAGGAGGCGAATTTGCGCGGGTTAGAAATGGAAGCGTTAATCCACGTCCTTTCCATGCGAGAGATGAATAAAGTGCATCGATAGTTTTACGCGAGATGAGCGCTCATAACATGTTCCACGCGAAACACTTAAGTAGGTTTAGAAAAGAACGAAACGTTTTACATAGAACGAGTAGGAAAATATATAAAAACATTTATATCTTTATGTGTATTATTAAAAAGAGCGGTCTTCTCTCGTCTTAATCGATCTTCACCGAGCTATAAATCGTTCGCACAAACGCGTACGAGGCTAAAAAGCCAATCGAACCGGTCAAAATGTAAAACCCGTACGACACTACTCCCATGTATCCAAAGTACATCATCGTCGGTACTTTTTTCGTAATCTCCAACTTTGTAAAAAAATATACCGTCCCGTATGCGAACAAGTAAAACGCGCTCGAGCCGCTCGAGTGAAACGAACGCCACCACCATCGGTAATCTTCGTTGCACAACTGGAAGTACGTCAACACGATGGTTATTTCAGCGCACGTTATTAACAAAATAATCACCACCAACGCCAAGAACCCGAAGACGTAGTAAAATTGTTGCAACCAAATGGACGTCAAGATGAAAAAGAGCTCGATGAACACCGCGCCGAACGGCAAGATACCGCCGGTTAAAATGCTCACCGCGCCGCTCATGTACCACGGTTGCTCGGGGATCTGTCTCGGAATCTTATTCGTTCGGACTGGATCCTCCGCGATTTCTTTCTTCGTCGCAAACCACGCCCCGGCGTATACCAACGGAATCGAAATGCCAAACCATAAAAACACGAGAATGAAAAACGTGCCAAACGGAATGGCGCCGCTGGACTTTTGCGTCCAAATGAAAAAGTTCAGAAACGTGAAGACGCCGAACAACACCCCCGGGAACATCATCGCCGCCAATCCGGCGTTTCCTTTCCAATCCGGACCTTTAAAAATCTTATAAAACACCCCAGACACGTACCCGTTCAAAAAACCCATAAACGTGAACAGCAACACCATCGCCGTCCCTAACCCGCCTCTATTCGCCGGGGACAAAAACCCGAGAATCGCAAACGCCAACGTGACAAACGTGCAGGCTAAAATTTGAACCCCGGTCCCGACGTGCACCGCTAACAACCCACTCGCCTCGGGCGTTCGAAACACGTCTCCGTGCACCAACTTCCACCCGCTCTCTTCTTGAGCCTCTTCGCTCGTTTCCAACTGATTGTACCTCGAGATATCTCTGTGTAACGTTCTGAGCATGATCAACGCGACCATTCCGCTCAAAAACAAAACAATCATCATGGAATTGATGATGGAAAACCAGTGAATTTGGTCGTCCACCATCAACAAATACGTGTCCCATCGCGAGGCCCATCTAATGTCGCTTTGTTTATACAAAACGTCGTACGAAAAAATAACCTCCGAGCCTTCCTCTACAATCTGCGGCGCCAACCCGTGCGTCACGTATTGCATCCTCCCCGGATTACACGTCGTCAACGTTGGCGAAACATCGTCCCATGGCTCCTCGAATTCGTGTTTCACCGAAAACGGTTCCACCTCGAACCCGACGATTCTCGACAAATCCGTCTCTTGGTCCTTGTGATACAAAATCGTAAACCTCAAGTGGTTGTGCAAAAAACTCTTCTCCTCGCCGCCCTCTTCCACGCTCGCTTTAAACCCAACCGGATACCCTCTCTCGTACGTCTTCCTCTCCACGGTCTCGCCTTCCCCGTCCTCCGTCGCTCGTATTTTCACCATCGCCACCGGTAAATTATCCAAGATCATATTCACGCGATACTCCTCCTCTATTTTCGTCTCAAAGTCTTTCGTTTGTTGCTCGGATAAAGAATCTATCTTGCACACCACCGAACACTGCATATCGTTTCGCATTTCCAGCGAATACAAGGAATTCTCGATCCGATCTCCTCGTAAAACTTCCCCCAAATTCTCCGCCGAGTACACGATCGGATTCGGTTTGCAATACGGCATGGTGTAGTAATCGTACGGGAGTTGCGTTTTCGTCGACGTCAGTTTGTTCACCTTCATGAACACGATGTCGTCTTGCGCGTAATCTGTTTTACAATAACAGTTTGCATCGTAAAATTGTTTCATTGGTCGCAGTCGTTTCAAAAGAGAAAGGGAGAAAGAGAGAGAAAAGGTCAGCGTCGTTCCGCGATCCAAGCGAACGCGTTCGAGACTTCATATGCGTTGCCTTTTCAGACACCATTCAGCGCGCGAAGAAGAACGAAAAACAAAACAAACAAACGTGTAAAAAGTTCGCACCTTGCGGCGCGACGCCGGGTAAGTAAAACCCGTGCACACCGACCAAACCCCCAAACTCGTTCGAGAAGGGCGTCGCGAAGAGCGAGAGCAGCGCGAGGATCATCATCAAAATCATCTTCTTTTCTTGATAAGTTCTTTTTCTGAGGCTTACAATGGTCAGAAAAAATGTGAAAACGAAAAGAATTGATTTGAGCATTTTTTACCAACGGCGTACTTGTTTTTGCGAGAGGCATACTACGCGTGTTGTCATAATGCACACTACTGATAAAGAAGAAGAGCGTTTGCAATAGTTAGTAGTGTTATTCGTGTTGTTATTATTCTTTACGCGTGGTATATTAGTGAGTAAAATGACTAATTTCTTATTGAGCCAACATCTTTTTGACGACGACGTCGTTGAACTTGTGCCCTCGCTTTACGCCTAACAAGTTCATGGTCATGTATTTGCCTTGGTTCGGGGCGCGGTGTCGTTTCGGGTCGAAGATTGGGTCGAAGAATGACCCGTCGACTCGGACGAGCGTTAACGCGCACGAGTGCTTTCTCGCGCCGGAACATCCCATGACGTAGACGTTGTAGCCGTGGTTGGCCATAAATTTGACTTCCGTTTCAAACGGTTCTAAATCTAACGAGCCTTTGCGTTCCCAGTAGACGGCTTGGACTCTGCCGGAAGCTAAGGCGCGAGACATGCCGGTTTTGACTCTGTGTTCGAGTCCTTCGACGTCGATTTTGACGAGCGGGATGGACACGGAGTCTGGGATGAACGCGTCGAAGATGTCGTCTAAAGCGATGACGTTGACGTTTTCGGTTTTCATTTTACCCGCTTGGTCGGCGTATTTGTCGTAGGAGTGTTCCGGCATGAAGCTACCTCCGGTGTCTGCTTTCCCAGGCTGGTAGTAGAAGGTTAAGTTCCCGGGTTGTTCGGCGACTCCGGCGTTGTGCAAATGGACCGATTTCAAATTCGCGACTCTTCTGGACATAATTTTAAACACCTCCGGGTTCGGTTCAAACGCGTGCACTTCGCAATCTTTCGCGATGGGCATCGACTTCAACTCTTCCACGTACTTCCCCACGTTCGCACCGACGTCGAAAATCGCGCAGCACCCGTTTTGCGGTTTCGGTGAAATCGAGAGCAGAAACTCCATCAAAATTCTCGCGTCCGTCGTCGCTTTGTTCCGAAATCCCGTCAAAGCGTACCTATCGAACACTTCTTTCTGTTTCTGTTTCAACGACGACGTCGGGACGTGATCCCACGCTCCGTTCCCACTCGTGCTACTACTCGACGTTGTTTTTTTACAGTTTCTATTTTCTAACGCGGTCGAATAACTCGACTGCGTGTGGACGATCGGATGAAAGAACATGCCGTTTGTGTTCATCGTCAAGTGCGGATGGCTGTCGTCGTCCTCGTCCACGGCGTGGCGCATGTACGTCCCGTCTTCTTTGTGCACCGGATTTTCCGCTAATTCTAAGTGATGATCGTGATGATTCTCCTCCAAATCCTCCTCCTCTTCCGCGTTACCGATGCTACTTCTCTGGAAAGAAGAAGAACTTAAAGACGAAGAAGACGAAGACCCATCGAGGAACTTCCTCTTCGTCGTCTCGTCCATCGCCTCCAACATATCCAATCTCCCCGTTAAAAACAAATACCCGATCGATATCATCAGTAAAGAAAACACGAACGATAACGCTGAAATTGTCACGAGGAGTGGTAAGTGTTTATCCGGCACGCGTCGTAACGCTCGTCGCAACTGCATGTTTAATACTCCAGAACACAAATGACGATGATGATGAAAATGGAGTGCGCTGCTTAGTAATCGATGGTATTACCTTTCTCTCGCTCTCTCTCGGGACACAAAAACGACGACTTCAAAGAGAACGCGTATACTCGAACGACACCAAACGCGTCTCTTCTTTTCGGCGAGAAAGAGAAGCGTGAAGGCAGTTTCAGAGCGGTACCGCAGCGGTGATTTGGAGGCTGAAAAGTGAGGTTTTCCGACACAAATCCAACGCTTTGGATTACATCGTCAGACGAAGACACAGAAGACGAATAAAGGCTTCGTTTTCGAAGAGAGAGAGAAAGAAAGAGAGAGAGTAAGAGAGTTACGACGAAACGGAAGAGAGACTGAGTGACGAAATTCAAGTCGTCGTCTCGTCGTCGTAGTCGTGTGCGAGAAGTATACGCGGGTGGTGTTGTTACATTGGAAACACATTCAAACGTGACGTGCGACGACGACTGAGATATATATGCGAGCGGCATCGATCGCGTGCCAGCGGAAAAGTACTTTCGCATTCTTCGCGAAAAGGATGCCAGTGCAAACTCGCGGCAGTGGTGGTGCGACGAGCAGTAAAAAAGCGGGGTCGACGATGATGATGATGTCAGAAGGAGGTAAAAAAGGAGGTGCAACTATTCGCGTGACGACGTATAACGTGCTCTCGTCGCACCTGGCGGAACCGACGTATTTCACGTCGTGCGATCCGAAAAACTTAGACGCGCTCGTTCGGTTAGAGCGAGTGCAAAAGAAGTTATCTGTTGAGATGGAGAAGAGATCTATCATTGGGTTGCAAGAGGTGAGCATGACGTGGTCGGGACCGTTGCACGCGTTTTTCGCCAATAGGGGGTACCACGTCGTCTCGCACTTGTACGGGAAGCCGTTTAATAATTACATGGGAGTTTTGTTGGCGATACCTTTGGATACGTACGAGTTATCGAGAGTGGATGTGCAGAGGTTGTCGGATTGCGCGAAGTGGCCGAGGAAACCGAAGGATTTGGAGGAGAAAGGCGTGGTGAAGAGGTACGTGGTGGATCCGATTGTTAGGATGTGGAGGGCGGCGAGGAACGCGAGGCCGCAGTATCCTCCGCAAGACGATTGGGAGTTGGCGAAAGGGAGGTTTAATTCTATCGTGTATGCGAACGTGACGCACAAGCAGACCGGGGTATCGTTGGGCGTGTCCACGTATCACATGCCGTGCATGTTTAGGAACCCGAAAGTTATGACTTTACACAGCGCGTTGGCGGCGACGTATACGATGCGAGAGAGCGAGAAAGACGGAACGAAAAATTCAATTTTGATGGGCGATTTTAACGTCAAACCAATCGACGGGTCGTACGAGTTGTTAACCACGAATAACTTGGATGAAAACGACGTGTTTTACCCGATACCGTACGAAGGAACGGAGTACATCGTGGAGCCACCGGCGAGAATGGTGAGTTGTTACAAAGAAGTCAACGGCGAAGAGCCGGATTTCACAAACTACGCCAAGATTAAAGACGACGAGCCGTTCATCGATACTTTAGATTATATTTTCGTGACGGAAAACATTCGCGTGGACGCGGTGGCGCCACTGAAACATAGAGACGAGGTGACGGACGGGCCGTACCCGAGCGAGAATGAACCGAGCGATCACGTGTTGTTGGCGGCGGACGTCACGGTGTTTTAATTAAATAGCGAGAGAAGACAATTTTATTTTTAGTCGTCGCGTGTTTTGTTTTCGCAAATGGTTGTGTTTATTTTCCGCCGCGCCAAGCCGTTAGTACTTTCGAATGAATTATTATTACAAATGTATATCGTCGCCTATGTGCTCGAATTTTCTGCTCCTGTTACCATCTCTCGGCTCTTTCCGTATTTCTTTTGTGTATGTGTATGTGAATTTCTCGATCGATGTATGCGTGTACTTTGTTCCAAGTCCAAAACTGATGGTGAAAAATGTGCGTTTCTCAACGCCTCATCCACTCACGCGGACTCCACTTGTTTCTACGTCTTCTTCCTCCTCTTTGTTCTCTTTATCTTTTTACATAAACTTCTCCAACATGCTTCCCACCGCGTTTTGCACGGTTTCGGAAAGCGACGCTCTCTTTTGCACTTTCGCCAGAGGTTGCCTATTCTCCTCCGACCCGATGTCCTTATTCTCTTGAGAATCTTTCCCGATGTTTTCGAGATTGTTGTCGTCGTTGTCGTTATTATTACCATCGTTGCGCGTGAACCCCATTCCTCCAACAATTCGAGGTCCCGCGTCTTCCATCGGTTCATCTTTAACCACCACCGCTGGAGCGGGTTTCGCGCGTGGAACTTCATCCTCGGGTGGAAGCTCTGGAAGCAAATTGCCTCGCGAAAAGAGAAGATCAAATTCCTCCAACTTCAACTTTTGCTTATCCGCGCGAATCGCGCCGGCGAGTTCACCTTTGTTCATTTGCGCGCGACGCATGTTCTCCTCTTCTTCCTCTATATCGATTATCTCCGGTCGTCCATCGTTCTCGCCGTCGTTTTTCTCGGCAACTGTACCAGTCGTGCGTTGTTGGACCAACTTGACGATGTTTGTCTCGATGGAATCTTGGACGGTTAATATCTTTACCGTCACCGGTCTCGTTTGACCCATTCTCCACGCTCGGCCAATCGCTTGATTTTCAAGCGCCGGGTTCATGCACGGTTCGATCATAAACACGTGCGAAGCGGCCGTCAAGTTGATCCCAACGGCTCCGGAACGAACGGACAAAATGAAGACAGTCGTCGGCGGGTCTTTTTGAAACGCCTGGATGGATTTATCGCGATTCTTCGCGGACATCGAACCACTGATGGTTCGGAAACCAAATCCTTCATCCGGTAATCGCTTTTGTAACCATTCGATGGTTTGCGCGAATTGCGTGAAGATCAAAGCTTTGTTCGTCGGGTCGTCTTTGCGCATTTTTTTGAGCTCGGCCACGAGCACGCGAAGTTTCGATTCTGCTTCGATGGATTCCACCTCGTTACCGTTATTAGGGACCATCGGAGCCGCTTCTTCTTCTTCTTCTTCTTTCTTGACGCGTTTAACTCCTCGCTGCTCGAAGTTATCGCCTTCGCCTTCGGCGTCGCCGTTCGCTTCAGCAGCGGCAGCGCCTTCGTCTTCTTTGATGGTCAAATCCGCCGTTGTCAAGCGGCCGCCGGAGCACAATCTTCTCGTGGGAAGCAACAAGGACATGATACCAAACGTACGCTTTGCAACGTGAGCGTGTCCTTTCGCCTTGTACTTCGTCTCCCACGTTGCTTTCGTGTCCGCGTGCAATTCGTCGTACAGACGCTGCTCCTCTGGTAAAAGAGTTACGGGCACGTGGATAACCGTCTTTGGCGGCAACGAGAGCAAGTCCTTGGTCGCGTTTCTTCCGAGTTTTTGCGTCTTCGTGTGACGAATCGTCATTGGTTTCATCACCGTCAACACGTTCTTGATTTCTCTTGAAGACTTCTCTGTCATGTCATTGCGCCCATAGCGACGCGGACCCGCGTTCGTACAGATGATGTTGTTAAAGTCGTCCCGAAATCGTTTGAGATCGGTTCCCCATGGCGAAACGCCAAGCATCGCCAATTGCCCAAAAAGATCCACGCTATTCGTAGCTATTGGGGTACCAGTACACGCCCAACGTCTAACTGCGCATATTTCCGAAGCCGCTTTGGACTGCCCGGTGTTGTAAGATTTCGTCATGTGCGACTCGTCGCAGACCAAGCGATAAAACTCAATCTGACCGAGAGGATTCGTTCTGGAGCGGTCGGCTGCGAGCGTTTGGTACGTCGTAACAACCAAGTCGTAATCTTCCGCTATTTTTTTCGGGTTCTTCGTGCGTTGTTGTCCATGATACATGAGAATACGCAAACCTGAATCTTCGTCGAGCTTTGATTTTGCCTCGTCGATCCATTGACCGACGAGCGAAACGGCGCAAATAACGAGCGTCGCGCCCGAACGATAAGGCTTCTTCACGTTCGTTCCATTCGACATGTTCGAGCAGTCTGCAACCGCGCCAGCTTTACCGAGCGTTTCACCGTGTTCAATCCACCCTTGTGGAGGTTTTTGTGCCAAAATCAACGCGAGAACTTCGATAGTTTTTCCTAATCCCATCTCTTCGCAAAGAAAGCCACCTCTCGGTGTCTTGGGAATACACCCAATCTTCGCGATTTGATCAAAACCGGGAGAATACATCCATCTCTCCTCCGTAGCGTCCAACGACGCATTTTTCATCACATCACTCACGTCGTACCACACCAAATCGCGAAATCCACCGGGTATTCTCTCTAACTCAAGCATTCGATTTAACGTTTGCCTCTGGTAGTCGTGCATCGTCACCGTCAACCCCGTAGGTTGTTCGACCGATGGATATTCTTGCATCTCCAACGCTTTCATTAGCCCAACCGCTCCTGCTGCGCCGTGTCCGACTTTGAAGCAATTTTCTGCTTCGCTCGCTTCTCTTTTTAACGAAGCGTTTTTCGATAATTGCGGTAGTGTAACTCTCAATCTACGCACGACATAACTTTCGTGGTCACCCGATTTTCTGAAATTGTTGTAAAGTGAAGGCGGCGCAAGCATGTCTCGCACTTCGTTCACTTTCGCATCCAAACCTAACGCTTGAACTGGAACAGCGAGGCGCATTCTCCATCCCGGGGGTGGAGTGTACGCTAAATCTTGGGAAAAATTGTGTGCGTACGGTTTGGGGTCAGCAAGAGTTCCAGGCCTTCGTGCGTAGATATCGACGTCGAGATACCAAATTTCGCGCCCCTTGTTGTGCATTTGCTTTCGCATTTTCGCCGCGACTCGGATTTCCGGTTGGTTGCAAAAAACCGGTTCCTTTTTACACGTTCGGAAACCTTCCAATCTCTTTTCTACTCCGACTGCATTGTATCCACCCTTTCTGCCAAAATATGTCGTCGAGGCGGTGAAGATCTCAGCGCACATTCGCTGAGAGCGCTCAACAGCTTGACACTCGCAAATTTGCATGTCAATGATATCTTCCGTATGCTTCAAATCCTCGATAGCCTCTGCGGTTGAATCCGCACAGCCCGGGAGCAAACCACGTTTCACGCCAGCTAATATTCCAACACTTTCGTCATCGATCTCGATAATCGCCGTGACGTTCGTGACGAAAATTTCTGGAAATTCCACTCTCCGTTGAGCATGTCGTGGCGTGCTTAAGGGATGAAGAGGTTGCTTTTTATTTGTTAGCGCTTTATCTAAACCATCTTTCAACGATTTATAATTGTTCTTGTCGCCGAGGTGAGGAACTTTATCGTGCAAAAAGTGAGAAATCGTAACGACTTCTTCTTTCTTTACTTTGACGCCATCTCTGTCCCGTTTGCGCGATGATTCTTCCGAAACGTATTTCTTCACGCAAGCTTTCAACAAAGGTTCTGTGTTTTGTCTGAGCAAAGTACTTACGTCAATACCGCCGAATTTGGACACATTCGCGTCCTTTCCTTTCACTAAGTAAACCATTCTTTCGTTCCCAATCGTGCGCGACATCGTGGAGATGAGAACTGAATTGCGCTGAACGCTCAGACGCTGAACGCTCACGTGGACGTTTTTTCGTTGTTCACTCGTAAAACTCGATGGAAACTCAATTTCGTCCCAATCATTTATGTGCCTGGCACAAGTGCGAATGTATTCGTTTATATTTTTCGGGTCACCATACTTTTCGCCCGCGCGAACTTTTCGTAAAAACTGTTTTTCGTTGTTGTTTTGCGTCGCAGCGCCTTCCGCGTCGATGATGATCGGAATCGAACACGGTTGTAAATAATCGCCATTTTCCAATTCTTTAACCTTCTTCAAATCGTCCTCGTCGATGATTTCGCTTTTACTGTTCATGTGTTCCTGCCACGGCAATATTCGCTGCTTGAACGTTTTCTTCAACATCGGGTGCACGATGCAGAAACTTTCAGCCTTCTTCGTCTTGTAAGCCACCAGAATTTTTTCCACATTGTCCTTGCGATCGTTTCTTGTTCTCGAAAATGGACGATAATAGTTTGGCAGCGTAGACGCGCGTCTTTCTCTTTCTGCCTCCGTGTTGTGAATTCCCGTAACATCCGAAATGGCTCCGGCGTGATGGTGAGGGTTATTCATATAATATCTATCGAACGGCACTTGGGTGACAATCTCCGGCCTATACTTCACGGTTGCTAAAACGATCTGTTCGTTCTCGTTCAGCTCGTATCGTTCTTCTAAATCCTCGATAACGTTCGTCACTTTATCGCTATTTTTCACGTCATATATCGTCCACTCCGCCTTCGCGTTTCTGACATCGACGAATAAGATGCGCAGAGGAACTTTCGATCGCGGCTTTGGGTCTCCCTCCAAGAAAATAGGCATCGCCTCCAAAAACGGCTTGAAGGGATGCCTGTTCGCACTAGCGCTTCGCGATGTCAAATAGACGGCGTCTGGTTTGTAATTAAACAAATTGGTCAAGTCTACATCTGTTCCGTACCTTTGGTGATTTTCACACCGTTCTTTATCAATGAATCGATGACCGTGCGGTGCTTTAGCCAATTCCTCCGCGATGCGTTCCTCCGTAAACTCCTCTCCGCGCGCTTTGGATGCGCGAACTGGGATCGAGACGGTGCCAATTTTAAAGGCTTCTGCGATTCCGGCTGGATCAGGTAATTGTACTTTCACCGGAGGATACACGTACGATATTAAGCCGTCTGGCTCTTCGCCGATGCGATTCTTGTACGCAGATTCGTTTTTGTGAATAAGTCGCATACACGCGCGGGCGGCGAGTACTTCGTATACTTTGGTCTTGTCGTCGTAATCAGATGCTTCAGTGATCCTTACTCGCGCGATGTGCTGAATTAACGTCGTAGGTTTGTCCCTATTCGCAACTTGCTGCGGCGCACCTCCCACCAAAGCCTGAACTTGTGCAAAGACTTTTTGGTAGAGATCGAAGTCGTCTGCGCTTCTCGGGAAGCGATCTTCCGGGATATCGTCGTACTTTTGAAAGTGTCCACTGTAAATCTGCTCCGGTGCGTTCAGCTTGTAATATCCAATTCCCCACCAACTGACGCCGAGATTCCCCCCTCCCAAGGCGCCTTTCCACGCCGCTTGGAATTGAGGACTCGTCGGGAAGTAAACCCAATTGCCATTGTCCTTCTCCTTCAGTCTCCGCAGAACTTGTTCCGATGTTGCATTACGAGTTTGTCCATTTTGTGATCCACTGAGAAAACGTCCATCGTGCGATAATTCATACGATTTCCGAGTAATGACAGCATATCGATTCTTCCCGAGTCCATCGAATTGGAGTAGAAGGAACAGTTGCTCGCATTTATTCCTGATTCTATACATGTCGTGATGTCCCTCGATGCACAAAACTCTCAGTTCGTCCATATCTCTATTTGACGCAAACGCGTTGATCTGAGCAAGATGATTCACATGAACCCCATGGACTACTAACCTCCTCGCGGCATCATCACCTGCCCCCCCAAAACCAAACCCCCGCGGCTCCGGCGGCGGGACATTCCCAGGTGCCTGCGGCAATCCGGCCAACTTTCTTCGTCTCGCTTCGTCCCATTTATAGCACGGATAAGCGCCGCAATGCTGCGCCCAATGCGCACACGGCGCTTTCAAATCGCACACGTAACACCAACAGTTCGCGCAGTGCTTCATCTGCAAATGCACCGCATTTTTATCGAACTTGTGCGTCGCGCACTCGTGGCGCGGGTGTGCGATATCTCGGAGTATTTCTTGACCGCCGACGCCTGTTTTTATTTTCCGCGCGCAGCGCAGGAGGAAAAGAGAGAGAGAGAAAGAAACATTCTCGGTCAGCGCGCGCACTAGTCTCGATGAGTATTGCGAGCGTTATCATTATTCAAAGACAAAAACGACGACAACGTGAAAGAAAGAGTCTGACGACGAAGGAATACTCTACATCTTTCGACGCGTCTTTTTTGCGTTCAAATATAGGCACCCTTTTTGACGAGACTCGGACAGTTCACCCAAAAAAACGGAAGAAGAGGAGGAAAAACCGAGAGGAATCTTCGCGCACCCGTGATCATCACGTCCTCGTCTCTGTTGTTGTTGTTACTGTTAGTGTTGTCGTTCCCTTCCTCCTCTCGTATCGGCCGTAAACGCGGTTCAAAATTTTGCTGCACGATTCGAACGCGTTCGTCGCCTTCCTCGTCCGAATCGAGAATTTCGATCACCTCAACCATGATCTTCTCGTTTCTCTCTGGTGATGATTTGGTGTTTGTTCTCGCGCGAAAGGACGACGCAAAAAACAACGAGAGAGAGAGACGACGCTCCCTAAGCTCCCTCGAGGCCCTTTCTCTCTCTTTTTGTGCGCGCAAAAGCCGCGATGGAAGTTCTTTTCCTTCGACTTCTTCTTTTGTGTGTTGTGTGCGGAGAAAAACTGTTGATTTTGAATATGAAGGGAAAGTGCCTTATTGGACATTAAAATGCGTGGAATACTCTATTCGCTCTCTTTTCACTCTCTCATTCCTCTGACTCTGACCACACGCTCGTCTCTCTCTCTCTCTCTCCGTTTAACTTTGCTATTAAGGTTTAAAAACTAATTACACAAACTCTCCCCTCTCCATAATCTAATACAAAAAGCGCGTTTTTTCTCTCTCGAGAGAGTTTACTTCAACTTCTTCTTGATGCGCAACTGGTTCGTGTGCCCGCACTTTTTCTTTCTGCAGTTGACCGCTCTCGGGTGTAATCGAGCGTAACATTTGCGGCAAATTTTCTTGTCTTGGTTGGATTTTCTCGCCAAGACGATCAAGGACGGCTCGATGATGCCGCCGCGCAAACGCAAGACCAAGTGCAAGGTGGATTCTTTTTGAATGTTATAGTCGGCTAAAGTTCGGCCATCTTCTAATTGTTTTCCGGCGAAGATCAATCGCTGCTGATCCGGCGGGATGCCCTCTTTGTCTTGGATTTTCGCCTTGACGTTGTCGATAGTGTCCGAAGACTCGACTTCGAGGGTGATCGTCTTGCCCGTGAGCTGTTATACATAAAAGGAGAAAAGGAACGCGTGGGGTGAGTAAAAGGTCCAAAATATAAGGGAGAGGAGGAAAAACGGCCGAAATCGAGGAATGCGCGCGCGCCGATGTGGCGAGACCAAAACGACGTAAACGCGCCGAACGACCGTTCCATCCGTCTCATCCACGCGCGCATCAAAAAAGAAACGCGCTTTATCCACCCTCGCACGCTCGCATCAATCTCCTGGATCGTCTTTTTCGAAGAGATTTGCACCCCCGGAGGGTTTGCGCCCCTTCGGCAAGAAATTAAGCGAACGACACGGAGCGATTTTTCGCGCACTCAAAAACCCCCGCGCGTCGTCGCGACCGTTGAAGACGCGATCGGAGCGCATACACGCACGCAGACGGTATCAAACGATGCGAAAACACGAGACAACATCGGCTATAAGGACGACACGTAATACTTACCGTTTTGACAAAGATTTGCATGTTTGGTTGTAAACCGAATTTATTTGTGGGGAGATGACGAAGTGAATTCTCATTTCTGATTTGAGATGCAATTTGTTGTGAGAAGGAAGAAACGAGAGCGCTTTTCGGTGTCTCTAGTTGAATAGCTCTTTGTATGTTTATCAGTAAAAAATAGTAATAGTAACAACATCTCTTAATCTCTCTCTATCTCTCTTAAAGTACTCGTGCTAGTAATAGCAATAATAAACGTATCATTAGTAATGAATGTTCGGGTTTTCGACTCTGGCGATATCGGCGTCCACCATCTCCTCGACCAACATTTGTAAACTCGTCTGCCTCGGGTTCCACTTTAACTGTTCCAACGCCTTCGCCGGGTTGCCCAAAAGTTGCTCGACTTCCGCGGGACGGAAATATCTCGGGTGCACTCTCAATAACGTTTTACCGGTCGCCTTTTCCACGCCGTGTTCTTCCACGCCTTCGCCTTTGAATTCGAGCTCCATGCCGGCGTGCTTGAACGCTCTGGAGGCAAACTCGCGAACGGTGGTCATCTCGCCAGTCGCGACCACGTAATCTTCCGGTACGTCTTGTTGTAATATTTTCCACATGCACTCGACGTAATCTCTCGCGTGTCCCCAATCTCTTTGCGCGTCCAAGTTACCCAAATACAAGCATTTTTGGTTTCCCGCCTTGATGTTCGCCACGGCCAAAGTAATTTTTCTGGTGACGAAAGTTTCCCCTCTTCTCGGCGATTCGTGGTTGAACAAAATCCCGTTGCACGCGAACATATCGTACGACTCTCTGTAGTTCACAACGGCCCAATACCCCATCAATTTCGCGACCGCGTACGGCGATCGCGGGTAAAACGGCGTCGTTTCGGACTGCGGAATCTCTTGCACTTTACCGTACAACTCGGACGTCGACGCTTGGTAAAACTTGCACGTCGTCGTTTGCCCGGTCAATCGAATAGCCTCCATGACGTTCAACACACCAACCCCATCAACCTCCGCGGTGAACATCGGCATTTGAAACGAAACTTGCACGTGCGATTGCGCGGCCAAGTTATACACCTCCGTCGGTTTAATATCTCTCACGATCCCGACCAACGCGTGTAAATCCGACATGTCCCCGTAGTGCAGGAAAAATTTGTCTCCGTTCGGATAATCGGGTTGTAAGATGTGTTCTAAACGCGGATGATTGTACGCGCTCGATCGTCTCTTAATGCCGTGGACGATGTACCCTTTCTCCAACAACAACTCGACCAGGTACGATCCGTCTTGGCCGGTCACGCCGGTGATGAACGCGACTTTACGCTTCGGGTCATTCGCGAGGTCGTCGTAGTCGATCGATCCTTTCTTGTAATCGTTCGGCTCAAAGTTCGTCTCCGTGGACGTCGGCACGGGAACGAGGGAGGATTTTAATCGCGGGGAAACAACGGGAGGCATGATGTGGATGATTTATTCGTTCGTCGTTGTAAAGGAGTAACTGCGCGCGAGTAAATAATTTAGACGACAGTGCAATCTGCGGTGTCGGAAGATTATTATGAAGTGTGTCGTGGTTTTGTTACGAGTGTTATAGTGTTGGATCTCGAAAGAAAGGAAGAGCTCTTCAATAGTCTCGCGATAGGATTTTAAGAAGGTTTACTTTTATATACTTAAATCAGAGAGTCAATACTTTATCAACGCGCTCTCTCTCTCTCTTTCGCTCTCTCCCTCGTCGTCCTTCATAAAATAATCGTTATTACATCTTCTCCAACGGCTCGATCATTAACAAACGCAAACCGTTGTCGAGGACTTGTCGCAACGCCGTCAAATAGTGGACGCGTTGCCACATGGCGTTTTTGTTCCACATGTGTTCGCCTTCTTTGACGTGGTTCGTCATCGGGAGGATGCGAACGCCGGCTGGGCCGTAATATCCAGACACCGCACGGACCATGGCGTTGAGGAATTCGCAGACTTTGTGGGTACCGTAGGAAGGTAAAGCGGGAGGTTCCGGGAGTTTCGGCAACGCGGCGTCGCACAGCATTTGGGAGAACGGTAAGACGTATTCCATGAGCAAGGCCCACTCTTTATCGTCGACTAACTCGTCAAATTCCATTTCTTTGATATCCGCGAGTGGCGGAAGCTCGCCAGTGGCGACTCTCGATTCGTATTTGGCTATGACTGATCGTAAACGAGTGGAGTTGTAGAGGATGAACGGCGCCGAGGCATCCTCGAAATCGGTGATTTTCGCAATGTCAAAGTTGATTTGCGTTTGACAGGCGCACGAAAGGAGTGCGTATTTCATAGCCGCGGCGGAGACTTCGTGAGTGACGCTCTCGAACGCTTTTTCGTCGACTTTTTCGCCCTTATCTTCGGATTTCTTGGCCATTTTCTCTTTGATGATGTCTTTCAAGTCTTGATAGAGGTCGTCGGCTAACAAGTATCGACCGCGACGACCGGACATTTTGCCGGTGGTGAGTTTGACCAAATCGTAAGAGAGGTGGTACTGCCGGCCTTTCATGGCTGGATTCATCATGCACATCCCGAGCGCTACTTTTTGTTGCGCCAAATCTTGCTCGGAGCAGATGATGTTCAAGATTAAATCCGACATGGAGGCTTTCTTGAACGAGTAGACGATGTCGCGGTAGGTGTATAAAGTAGAACCATCCGGGCGCAAGACGTATAACGGCGGGTAGTCTTTTTGATAGCCGCCTTTGCCGATTTTGAACTTTTGGTCGCGAATAAACGCGTCCATATCTAAATACGCGCCCTGCGGGACGCCTTTGTCGTTGCACTCCGTTTGCGGGACAAAGTAATCAGAGTTTTTCATAATCTCCAAAACTTTATCGTTCGAGCCTTCCCATCCGAGCTCGGATTCGAAATCGAAACGGTCGTGCTTCACGCCGTAGTTGGACAAAGTTTCTTGAACGCCGGTTAAGCAATCGATGACCATCTTGCGAAAGATTTTGATCGCCCACGGTTCTTGGCGTTCGTACGCCAAGTTGAGTTTACCAGCTTCGGTTTTAATATCTGAAATTTCGCGAACGTCTTGAATCATGATATCCATCATGTCTTGAAATCTTCCTCGCAAATCTTGGTAGATGTCGAAGTATTCGTTGATACTTTTTATTTTCTTTTCGTCGTTTCCGGCTTCGGCTAGGGCTTTCTCTAACAACGCTTTCACGGCGTCTTCGCCGGCTTTGCACGCGTCCTTTACGATGGATTTCGGAAAAAGGAGAGAGGGAAGAGGATATGTGTCAGTCTCGATTGTGATGAATGCACAACGCACGCGCGAAATATTGTTGGCGAGAGCCCAAAGAGAGAGAGAGAGAGAATAAAGAGTTCGTTGACACGTCCAACGCAAGAACAAAGCATCATATTGTCAGAGGTGATTTTGATTGTTTCCTCATCGTAATCAGAAAGAGAGTTAAAAAGTAATTTTTAATCAATAATCATCTGCTTTATTCTTTGTTTGATTGGTCACGGGACGGTAAAACCGACGAGAAAGAAACGAAAGAAACGAGGAGAGAAAATAATAAGCGTACCTCTAAATCTCCCGGTTGCACGCCAACCTGTTGCAACTCTTGGCACGTGTTCATCACCGCGTACATGGCGCCAATCCACTGGTCGATTTTCATCGTCGGCTTTATCTTGGTATAAATTCTCGAATACGCCAACGCCGTTAACCCAATCTGCGCTCCTAAATCGTTCACGTAAAACGCTTGCGTGACTTCACACCCGCACGCTTGCATCACTCTCGCCAAGTGCGCGCCTATCATCACGTTTCTCAAGTTCCCGATGTGCAACGGCGCGTTCGGGTTGCTCGACGTGTGTTCGATGATAACTTTCTTCCCTTGCCCGGCGTTCGTGCACCCGTACTTCGTGCCTTGCTCGATGATGGCGTTAATCGCCAGTTTAAAAACTTTTTGCCTCTTCACGAAAATGTTCATGTACGGCCCGACGCCTTGGACGGACTTGATGAACCCGTCCTGGTGCGCGCCGTCTTCGATTTGTTTTTGAATAGTTTCCGAGAGATTCTTCACGTACTCCGCGGGATTCAACTTCCTCTTCGCGCAAAATCGACTCCACTGCACGGTAAAATCAGCTTTCGATAAATCTCTCGTTCTGGAGAGTTCCGGTAAATCATCCTCCGGGACGTCCGGTTCGTGCTGCGTTACGAACGGTTTGATTTCAGAGAACACGAGATGCATGATCTGTCGCATCGCGTCTTCGTTCGCTCGCAACGAAGGGTTGTTTGAAGGCGTCTCCGCCCCTGCGTTTGAAGCTGCTCCCATGACAAAACCTTCTTTTTTTCCTTCTTTCTCTCTCTCTCTCTCTTTGCGCGATGTGTGTGTAATAAATGTGTTGTGTTGTTGTCACAGAGAGAACAAACACCTCTTCTGTAATGGCGGTGGTTCTGTGTGGGGCAAGTCCTCCTCGACTCCTTCGAGAGAGAGGAAAAATTTAACGAGAGCCGAGAGAGAGCGCTTTCGGAGAAAGGAAAACGCGAGGACGACAAACACAGCCGCCGTCACATCACGAAGCGAACAATCGAGGGACAAAAAAAGAAAAAAAAGGAACTCCTTTTCGAGCGTTTTCGAGAGCTTCGAGTTTTTTGAGCGCTTTTCGACCGCAGGACGCTCTCGTTTTCCACCGCAAAACAGAGGGGTAGGTCAAAAACACAAGAGATCGATAGGTTAAAAAAGCGCAGAGCGCAGAAAAAGGCAAAAAGCGTCTCTATACTCGTCAGAATTTGAGATAAGAAGAACGGCGCGCGCGCACTACAAACCACCACTCGCGCACGCGTAAAGAAATAAAACACTCACAGAAACACGCGAGGAAACACACAACGAACGTTTAGATAGCGCTAAACGACTTTTTTCTCGTTCGGAAGACATGGCGCCGAGTCGACGACGGAGCACGACGGCTCAGAAAAAAACGACGACGATGCCTTCGAAAAGAGGCGAACAGGCGGAAAAAGGACAACAACGGGAGGAAAATTCGACGGAGCAAGAATTTGAATCCGAGTTGTCCGGCGCGTTCAGCTTGCTCTCCGTGGAAGGGTCGCCGAGTAAAGTGAGAACTTCGGATTTAGGAAAACTGTTGTTAGCGATTGGTGCCGGGGAAATCGCGGAAATGAAACCGCTCGAAAGCATCGTGGACATAAATCACAGCGGATTCTTTACCCGAGAAAAAGTGCGTCTAAAAGCTCTTTCGTGGTCGAAAATCGTTCGTTTGGAATTCAGTTTTTCTTAACGCGCGCGCGCATCAGAGCGACGATGCGAACCACGCATGTGCACGCACTCGACGAAATCGTGTTATGTGTTTATAGTATTATGCGAAACTGACTTTATTCTTCTTTCCTCTCACAAAATCAGGTCACCGCGGCGTTACAAAAACTTCGAGAGCAAGGCCGTTTCCCCTCCTTGGACGAGCTTTCCGGACGCTCCGCGTCAGGGAAGAGAGCCTCCACGGTGGCGAAAAACAAGCAGCAACAAAAACGATTAAACGACGAGGAACAGATGAATCAAAACCAAATGAACAACGCGTCGAAGAAGATCTTAGTGGTGGACGATATTGGTTTGTGCAGAAGGGTACGTTTTCGTTTCGCCCGTGTGAACGCGCGCGGAAACTTTTGTTTTGGATAAAAGTGCCTTTCCCTGCCACGTGTACTTTTCTCTCTCTTTGCTCGCGCGCTCGAGGATAGGGGATAACAAACGAAATTTTTTCTGACATTTTTCTCCTCGATTTCTTTTGTAAAACACAGATAACGACGAACCAGTTAGAGCAGCTCGGGTTTAAAGACTCGCCGGTGGCGACGAGCGGGAAAGAAGCGATTCAATACATTGACGAGAAACAAGGCGAGGTGCAGTGCATTTTGTTGGACATCATGATGCCGCAAGAAAACGGGGTCGAAACGTTAGCCGAGATCCGAAAGCACGAGAAGTTCCGAAGAGAACACTTAGAGCCTGGGCACGAGGAGGAAGAGCCGATTAAAGTTATTGCGGTGACGGCGTTGAAACATGGGGAGCTTTTGAGTTTGTGCGAGTCGACCGGCGAAGCCGGGCACTCGGTCATGTTTGACGGGTACATCGAGAAACCGGCGACTTTGACAAAGATTCGAGACGCGATGGAGACGGCTGCGATTATGTTTGCCTCAAGTTTGCCTTCAGGATTGGACCAAAAAACGAGAAAGATCAATAATAATAACAATAATAATAATAATAATAATAATAATAATAATAATAGCACGAAGAATTTAGCAACGCTGGCGGCACCGGCGAAGGTACAGAGAGGGAATAGCGACGGAGGTTCCGGAGGATCGGATCCAATCACAGATGGTGGAGGTAGCGGAGGCCGAGGTGGTTCAAACGAAGGTACCGACACTCGAAATAAAGGGAGCAACGAAGTTGATAACGGAACGTCGAGCGATGAGAAAGGACAGACGCAATCGAAAGGATTGGGCGGCAAGATGTCCGCGAAGGCTGGAAAAGAAAAGAAACAGGATCAAATCGACAAGTTGAAGAAAGAGGAAGAAGAGAACGACGACGAGAACAACAAGCACAAACGCGCAGCGAGTCCGGGTTTGGGCGGTAACAAAGTTCGACCGACGCATTCGGGAGAAACCACGTCGGCGGCGCCTGAACACGATTTGGAAAAGTACGGCAGTAACGAACGCAACGTGGGAGGAGGCAATCAGTCGAAAAGGGCACACTTCAACGAAGGCGATAACGCCGCCGCCGGCAACGAAAATACCGACGGCATATCGAATGAAGACGCGACGAATAAGAAAGAAACGACCGTGCTGGAGAATGTTTACGATAAGAATCGATCCGAACGAAGATCTGAGCGCTCAAAGAGGAACCAAAGCCAAACGAGGCACTCGCCGTCGCGTCGCGGAGCGAGAGATATGAACAACACGGATGACGATGACGAAGGAAACGACACTGGCAACGAGAAAGACACAGATTCTGGCGAGCATCAAGGTTCTGCCGGTGGTTCTGGGAAGAATTCGGAAGAACCGAACCCTAGAGGGATGTCGCCGCAAGCAAATTCTGGGGGTAGTCGTGAAGGTTCCGGAGGGTCTGGAAACAATGGTAGCGGCGGATCTGGGGCCGAGACGACTTTGAACATTCAAATGCCGAAAGAAGGTGACAAAGATCGCGGTGGGCAAGTCAAGGTAGAAATTACGAAGGATGAAGATGTCGAGGACGAGGCAGATCGCAACTCGCCGGATGAAAACGGGGACATGCCGATGACGCCGGCGACGGATATTATTGAGCAGCGAGACGCGCAACAGCAACAGCAACAAATGCAACCACAAAAGACGCAAAAAGAGCTCGAAAGAGAGCAGAACATTGCTGGTCGCGAAGATGTGAACAACCATCGCCCCTGCGCGAGATGTAACTCAAACGAAACTCGTTTCTGCTACTACAACAACGGTCTGTTATCACAACCTCGACATTATTGTCGCGCGTGTCAGAGATATTGGACAGAAGGCGGCACGCAACGCAACCTTCCAAAGGGCTCTGGTCGACGCAAAGATCGTGGTGCTCCGAATGTACACCATGCGAGTGGTTATGGCGGTGGTGATGGGGATGGAGCGGATGGCAGAAACAACACCGAGACACCCGCCATGAATGCTGCCGCTGGTTTAGCCGGACTTGCGAGCGCAGCAGGCAACGCGCTTGGAGGCGCTGGACCAGCATTCCTGCGACAACCGCCGAATATTGCAGCGGCAGCTGCAGTCGCTCGACAGCAAGTTTTGCTTCCCAACTCGATGGTTGGTGTTCCGTCGACGGCGAGTAACGGCAGCAATCAGCTTCCTTTCAACTTTCCGGGCGTTTCGGCCGCGCAAATCGCCACCGCTGCTCGAAACGCCGCAGGTGGTGGATTTGGCTCGGTGGGGAGTCAGCCGGGAGCCAACGCGGACGCCGCGGTACTCGCGGGTATGCACAGCGCTTCCAACGCAGACGCCCAGGTTGCGCAGTTGCTATCTTCCGTCGCTGGATACGACGTCAATTTGGCCGCATCTCTTGTTGGATTCGCTGCTGCCAGAGTTGGCGAAGAAATCGCGAGAAATGCAAAGATGATTCACGGCGATTCCCCGGGTGCGGATATTTCCGAACGCGTCGTCACGTTGGCCAAAATCACCGGATGGAGAATTGGTACGGCAATTTCAACTATTGCAATGTCGTCAGTTGAGCATGGTATGGTGCAAGCGGACGTCAATACGCTCGTGCAAGCGCAACTGCCTATTGTAACATCTCAGGCTACCATGGAAGCGAACGCGATATTGCAAACCATGTCTTCCTCGACAACGAGTGAGAAACCGCAGAGCGAGACCGAGAACAACGATAACATCAGCGGCGGGAAGAAAGCCACCGGAAGTGGAAATTCAGGCGGTTCGGGGGGAACCGGTGTTGATTCCATGGGAAACAACGTCAACGCGCAAGCTACATCTGCGCCCGAAGCTACTATTCTTGCCATGCAGCAAGCACAGCAAGCGGCGGTTGCGCGATGGATGAATGACTTGGGCGGAGCGCCTTTCATGCAGCAACAACAGCAACAACTTCAACAACTTCAACAGCAGCAGCAGCAACAACAACAATTGTTACTACTTCAACAACAACAACAACAACAAGGCGGTAAGTCGGCCCAAGCTGCGCAGTACGCGAGCCTTTTGATGAATTTGACCGGAGGAGAGGCGGTGGACGCGAAAGCGACGCCGAAAAGGAAAACGAACGAAGTCAAGAAAAGCACAAACAACAGCAGTTAATCTTGCGCATAACATTTACCATTTTACTGCGTGTTTGTGAAGGAGAACATACTTCTTTGTACAACTAGCTATTTATATAACTTTTCCCGTAGTACTGAGGAACATTTATTTTGATAACTTTAGAGAACCATTTTGTAATAATGTATTCATAAAAAACAAACACTTTCAACCCGTACTAATTACTTCTTACCGCCCTTCTTCCGCGCTTTTTTCGTCGGCACTGGTTTGACGTCTTCGTCGTCGTTCTCTTCGTCTGACGAGAGCTCCAATTCCTTGACTAAATCTTCCTTACCGAGGTACAAGTCTTCTTCGTCGACACCTGACTTACGCTTGCGTTTCTTCATTTCTTCAAACGCTTCGTCTCCGTCTATGATCTCGTCGTCGTCGTCGTCGTCGTCGTCGCCACCGTCGTTATCTCCGTTCAAGAAGTCATCATCTTCGTCCTCCTCGTCGTCACCTCTTCTGTGATCATCATCCTCGTCATCCCCGTCGTCGTCGTCATCATCAGAAGAGGATGACTCATCGCCGTGAGACTTGTTCGAGCGAATAGACACATCCATGGCTTGCATTGCCGCGCGCCTTTCCTTCCCCCTATCTCTCAACTGTTTCACGTACCTCGTCAACGGTGCTTTTCCTTCCATTTTCTCTCCGTGTAAGAAACTCTTCGCTTTCTCGATGTCTTTCGGCGCAAAATCCGCCTCGTCATCTCTTTTCCTCTCGATGTAATCCGCGTTGCGTTCAATCGCATCCAACATTTGCTTCGCCTGTTTTTTAAATCTACCAACGGTTGTTTTCTTATTGAATCGTTTCAACTCTCTCGTCACTGCGTGAGAAATCTCTGGAAACGCGACTGAATACGCATGTTGCTCGAGGTGTTCGCCGAGCTCCTCAAACGCGGATTCGACGACGACGTCTTGAACAGCCGGAGAGCGCAACTCGGTTTTAGAAACTCTCAAAGCGAGCGTAAAATCTGGACTGGGCGCTTTCGTTGACATTGGCGCTTTGTACAACTCGGAAAAGTTCAAAAGTTCCAGGGCGAGTGGTGCAACTGGTGCAAACGTCTCCATCGACCTCGAAAGCCTATTGAGAATTTTCAAAAGACGAATGCGAAGCGGTGCGTATCGCGCCGAAGGCAATACTCTCGCCGCACCGAGCGCAATTTGTTGCACCGGATACGCCAACGGTCGTAAAACCGAAGTAGATCCGTCTTTTGTTGTTTGCTCGCCGGAACCTTTGCTGCTATACTCTCTATTCGAAGCGTGCGCGGTTAATATCCGCTCAAAACATTCCAAACAGTTTATGTATTGCCAACAATACACCGATTTGAACGCATCTTTTGTTTTTTGAGCCAAAGCATTTCTCAACAACGTCGCGAGTTGTCTAATGTACGCAAACGCTAACCCGTAGGATTGATTTTGATCGATGCCAAACATCTCCACCACGCACGCGCTCATAAACGCGATATTCTCCGCCGAATTCGCATTCATAAACTTTGCGTTGCTCGCGTACGCTCGGTACACCCCTTTCACCGCTCTCTCTAAAGCCGGTCCTGGACACGTCGCCGCAATCGCTCTCAGTAAAACTATAGCACTTACCCTCAATCTTGGCTCTCCGCTCGAAAAACACATCAACGTCGTTCTCGTCACGCGTTTTGTCAACCGCTCGAACGGTTTCAAAAACGCCACGGACGCAGCCAGCCGTCTCAAAACCAAAGACGTCATCGACGCATCCGTCAACTGTCCGAGTAAATGCAACGTGTTCCCGATGTAAGATTTCACGACCGGCTCAACTTTCTTCCATCTGTTTGATTTCATCGGCTCGTAATCGTATTGCTCTTGCGTCGATTTCGCCGGCTTATCTCCCAACACGCCTCTAAAAATATCATCCGCCTCCGCCAACACAAACTGCACCAAATCGTTAAACGCGCTCGAGCTCGCCAACTTCAACATCGTCTGATCGTTCTCATTCTCCTCGTCGCCGTAGTGACACGCCGCTCTATACGCGGTGAACAAATGCTTCGCGGCGCCCAACGCCTTCCCGCCTTTGGCGTTTTCGCACAATTTTTTCACGAGCGCCGACGTCAACGTCTTCCCGGATTGTCTGTTCTCCGATTTCTTTCGCTTCGTTTTCGCGCGTTTCGAGGCTTCGTCCTCGTTTGTTCCTCCTTCCTCGTCGGAATCGCTTTCATCGCTCTCGTCGTCCTTCTTTTGTTTCTCCTCTGAATCGTCCTCTTCGTCGTCGTCGTCGTCGAATTCCAACAACTCTTTATCCTCCTGTTGCAAGTACTCGTAAAATTCAGGATCCGTCTCTTTCAGAGACTCTAAATGTTCCCTGTGTCGTTTCATCTCCTCTCTCGTTTTTGCGTCTTCGTTCTCGTCTTCTTCCTCGTCTGAATCGTCCTTTTCGTTTTCGCTGTTCTCCTCGTCCTCGTCGTCTGAATCGTCTTCGTCCTCGTCCTCGTCCTCGTCATCGCTCGCGTCTAAGAACTCGTCGATGTCCATCTCTTCCAATTCTTTCTTCCTCGCATTCTTCGCGCTCTTGGCGTCCGCGAACCCTCCTTCCTCCTCTTTATGTGCATCTTCGTCGTTGTCACCGTCCTCTTCGGGGTTTTCTTCTTCGATTTCTCGTCTCAGGCGGCTTTCCTCGTTTCTTTTCTTCTTCTCGTCCGTCCTCGAAATCTTCTGGTGCCGCCGCCGGTTCGCGACCGAAGATTGGAGATGATTCTTCTGGAAGTTTTTCGTGCGCTTGCTCACTTTCTTCGCCGCCATTATTGAACGAGGATGAGGCGACAAAAACGAACGACGCGGAGCACTTCCCGTGACGCCGGAAACAAACGACAAAAGCTTTCGATATTTGAAAGGTCCTTTAGAAGAGCGCGTTAAAAGAGTACAAATTGCACTTCCGCGCTCGGGAAATGACGACCTTTTCCACACAAAAGTGAGACACGAAACACCCGCGAAAGAGGAAGAAGGAGGCGCCTTTCTTTGCCGGTTCCGGCGCTCTTTCACGCCAGAGAGAGAGAGAACAACGAGAGCGAGACTTTGACGAGTCATAATACGACTGCGATGCGTTTTACTCTCGTCTTCAAACGCGCTCTTCTTTCACTGGTGATTCTGTCGTCGTGCAGCGGCGAATCGGCGTTCGCGAAGAGGAGTACAGCACACGACCACGATCGATTACCAGGATGGCACGGAGAAATCCACTCCGTGGAAGACACGATCGCGCAGAGGAAACAAGAGCTGAGGAAAACCAGGTGCTCAGAACGAGTGAATAACAACAGTTTTACCGTCTCGTTCGGAAGTGATTTTGGTGAAAGTGCAGCCTTTTGCCCTTTGGAGGTGACCGAGCGCACCGCGAGCGCGGCGAACATTTTCAACACGAACGAGGAAGAGGAGGATCGATGGTGCCCAGGCGAACCGGT